>Ga0164318_10006285_pt1 | contig 11502 bp, 10 predicted proteins | sample GuaBasSedimGuay9_FD_113734 | JGI IMG/M metagenome (GOLD analysis project Ga0164318, IMG submission 113734) | Subseafloor sediment microbial communities from Guaymas Basin, Gulf of California, Mexico - Guay9, Core 4571-4, 0-3 cm | ecosystem: Environmental > Aquatic > Marine > Hydrothermal vents... | reverse complement strand
GGGAACTAATAATCATAGCAATCATGCGTCTGGCCTTTCCGGATAGATTGATACCGGCATCACTGGATGTGGAGGGACTGGCCGGGGTGGCTCAGAGTTGTCTTGATATTGAAGATGCACGAAGAACGCCCGACAGTGTGCAATCGGTGCTTTCTTCGTGCGGTCTTCAAGCTGCCTCCCTTGATGACTATTTGGATTGGATTGCGAACCGCCGGAGAGAAGTGCTGCGGTGGTGCACTGGGGAATTGAACGAAAACTAGAGTAGTATCTCTCTATTCGATCTAGGCCTCAGGATTGGGTCTCGATGGATGAGTAGCGAAATCAGCAAAACCCAAATAGTGTTGTATGACCTTGGCAATGGAAATATTGCAATGCTAACTGAATACTGAAAGACGATTGGAATTGGCAAAAGCTAAGGTTCTTTCAGGGCCATGTAACTTGTAGTACTTTAGTGTCTTTTTCGGGGATAGTGGAAATCTCTCGCCTTCAGGTCAAAAGAAGTCTGGCGAAATGGTCCCATGAGTGGCCATAAGCCCAAATTTTTAAACGCATGAATTTTAGTCGAATTCAACGCGACGAGTAGCGTATCAGGAGACCGGGAGCCGGATTTCAAGAAGACTGTTGCGATTGTTGTGAGCATCTCACCTTGAAGGTGAGGGTGGTCTAATAAAGGCACAAATGAATGGTCTAAGGTGCAACTTTTCCATTGACTCCAATTCTGAATTTATACAGTCAATGGCAAAAGAGCTTAAAGAGATTGACCTTTATCGAGAAGCTTATTTCAGGGGTGAAGGGCTTCCTATCTTGCAGTTGGATGTCAAACATTGCTACTGGGCTGCCTGCGTTGTGCCTATGAGTACTATTAAAAGAGTAGAAGTAGAGACAGGTTTGGCGATACCTGTGGGCATTGACATCGAACTGTTGAAGTAATTTCTATAAGTGGACATATTGCCAATGCGTGAACAGAACCATTTGCGTGCCAAGAGGGACGCCTTAGATACCCACGGGCAAGCTCGTGGAGCTCTGCCCTCCGGGTCAGTTAGACAAAGAGTAAGCGGGAGAGAACTTATGGATTTTGAAATACCGGAAAACTTGCGAATAATTCAGAACACTATACGCCGTTTTGTAATACAGGATCTCGAACCCATTTCAAATAAGGTGGAGGAAGAGGATCATATTCCGGAGCAAATCGTCCAAAAAATGAGAGAGCTGGGTTTGTTTGGCCTTTCTATTCCCGAAGAATATGGGGGATTAGGTTTGGGCACATTTGGTGAATGTCTTGTTTATGAAGAGCTCTCAAAGACCAATGCCTGTTTTCGTTCTCGGATCGGAACGAGCAACGGTATCGGCTCTATGGGTATCCTTTTTGACGGCACAGAAGAGCAGAAACAGAAATATCTGCCAAGGATCGCAAGTGGTGAGTGGACGGCGTGCTTTGCTCTTTCCGAACCAGAAGCTGGTTCAGACGCGGGCAATATACAGACCACGGGTGTGCGGGATGGAGATTATTTTGTCATCAATGGCCTGAAGCATTTTATCACTAACGCTGATGTGGCCCACCTTGCCACTGTAATAGCTTTAACGGACAAGGAGAAAGGAAAGCGGGGAGGAATTACTGCATTCGTAGTAGAGAAAGGTACCCCAGGTTTTTATGTAGGGACCATCGAACGAAAAATGGGTCTTAGGGGTAGCCATACGGCCGAATTGATCTTTGATAATTGTCGCGTCCCTGTGGAAAATGTCATTGGGGGCGAACCCATGATTGGGCAAGGTTTTAAGACGGCCATGCGTGTTCTTGATAAGGGCCGGCTCACCATGGGGGCTTGTGCCCTTGGAGCAGCTCAAAAACTATTGGAGATGTGTGTGGCATACTCCAAAGAAAGACTTCAGTTTGGAAAACCTATCGCCCAGTTTCAGTCAGTACAGAACATGCTAGCCGACATGGCTACCGAAATCTATGCAGCTAGACAGATGCTCTATCACGCAGCATGGCTTAGGGATCAGGGGAAACAGGTTATCAAAGAGGCCTCTATGGTCAAGCTCTTCTGTACTGAAATGGCTTGTAGGGTGGCTGATAGTGCTGTGCAGATCTTCGGCGGAATGGGCTACATGAAGGATCTCCCCGTTGAAAGGTTTTACAGGGACCTCCGCCTGTATCGAATCTATGAAGGCACCAGCGAAATACAACGTCTGGTAATAGCGCGGGAACTCACAAAGGATTAATCCATACATACCTTTCGGAAAGGGGTGAAACCCCTTGCCTTGAAGGCTAGGGTAGATTAATTGATAAATTCGTAAAGTTATTCAGAGGAGATTTTTGGTATTCCCGCGAAAGACAATTTTTCCGGTGGGGCAGAAAAATAGAGATTTCATCGTTCCAATATATTGTACCCGGTTGCTGGGCTAGAATGAAGTATGAAGGGAAGGTTTGTTGCGCCTTCAATTGCAGAATTGCTTAAGGACAACATTAACATAAAGAGGGAGAGGAATGAAGAGAGCTCTTGAGTATACTGTCAAACCTGTCTTCAAAACTCTGGATGATGCCGCCTCAAGGTATCCAGATAGAATCGGTTTTATTGAACCAAGTAGAGGAGAATATACGTATGGCGAAGTAAAACGCTTGTCAGATTTCTTATCTGCTAGACTCTTAAAAGATGGCCTCAAAAAGGGAGACAGGGTGCTGGTTATATTACCTAACTCTATCGAATTTGTAATATCCTTCTATGGTGTCCAGAAGGCAGGCGGCATTTTGGTGCCTCTTAACACCCTTTCTACTGACGCTGAGGTAAAGAAATTTATACCTATTGTGGAACCGGCCGGTCTCATCACCTCTTACGAGCTTTATGAAAATCTCCCCTCCCTGGGAGATCTCGAGGGATTTAGATATACCTTCAAGCTAGGATCCGATTCCTTCTTTGAGACGCTTGAAGAGGAAGTTACGTCGGAAATTACGGCCCCTGAAATAAATGTTTTTGAAGATCTTGCAGTTATTCCCTTCTCGAGTGGGACAACGGGAGACCCAAAAGGTGTGGCCCTTACTCACAGCAATCTCTATTGTAATATCCAGCAGGTAATAGATGCCCATGAACTCTTTCAAAATGATGTGTTTATAAATCATCTTCCATATTTTCACATCTATGGAATGAACGTCCTTCTGGGAACTGCGGTCTATATGGGGGCCAAACAGATCATCCTTAGTGGCTTCGAACCTGACCAATTGTTAGATGCTATTGAATCGTATGGAGGCACTGTATTATTCACGGTCCCCACTGCATTGAATCACCTTGTCAAACATTGTGATTTATCTTCGTGGAATTTAAAGACATTAAGATTCCTCAACATAGGCGGAGGGGCGCTTAACCCTGAAATTGCCGAGGAATTTACTTCTGTGACAGGCGTTACGGTTAACCAGGCCTATGGTCTGACGGAGTCCTCACCGACCACCCATGCTAACCCGTTGGCCAAAATAAAGCATGATTCAATAGGCCTCCCAATTGCAGATACATTTATGAAAATCGTCAATATTGAAACGCTTGAGGAAGCTAAGGCGGGGGAAAAGGGAGAACTCTGGATAAGAGGTCCCCAAATAATGAAAGGATATTTCAGGAATCCGGAGGCGACCCGGCAGACGATTATTGATGGATGGCTGAGGACAGGGGATATAGCTTGGGTCGATGAGGAAGGCTATACTTATATAGTTGATAGACTGAAGGAACTCATAAAATACAAATCGTACCAGGTGCCACCTACAGAACTGGAAAATGTATTGATGGAAATGGAAGAGGTAATTGACTGCGCAGTAATTGGCAAGCCGGATGAGGATGTCGGGGAACTGCCCGTGGCATTTATAGTCCCAAGAGATAAATCCACAAGTGAGCAAACTATTAAAGAATATGTTGCTTCACGGGTTGCCCCCTACAAAAAGATAAGAGAGGTGATTTTTGTCGAAAATATACCAAAAGCTGCATCAGGTAAGATTTTGAGAAGGTTTCTAAAAGACAGCTACTTTGGGAATTCGTAAGAAGCTGCTTTCGTCCCTGAGACTCAAGCAAGGACGGAAAGAAACTTGCCTAATCATAGATCTAAGGTTCTTGAAAGGAGGATAAGAGCTCATGAGTATTAAAAAGATTTTTGTCATAGGTTCAGGGCTAATGGGAAGTGGGATTGCTCAGGTCTGCGCCCAGACAGGCATTAAAGTCTTGCTTTATGACATCAATCCCGAGGCACTGAAAAAAGCCCTGGAAAATATTGATTGGTCCGTCGGCAAATTCATCGAGAAGGGGAAAGTGAAGGAGGATAAGGCTACCATCATTAGCCGGATCAAGACTGTGAGTGACTACTCGGGCATTTCCGAGGCGGACCTGATCATCGAGGCAGTATTTGAAAAATTGGAACTCAAGAAGGAGATATTCCAGAAGATAGATGATAGCTCTGCCCCAGAAGCTCTTATCGCCAGTAACACCTCAGCTATTCCCATCACAGAATTGGCCTGTGTGACCAAACGGCCAGAGCGGGTCCTGGGTCTTCATTTTTTCAGTCCAGTACCAATGATGCAGGCTGTGGAGGTTATCAAGGGCCTAGCTACGACAGAGGAAACAGCCGAAAAGGGAAAAGAATTTGTAATTCAGATTGGCAAAGAACCAATCATGGTGAACCGAGACATAGCCGGTTTTGTTATCAACCGGATTAATTTTCCATCTACCATCGAGGCAATGCGGCTGGTGGGGCAAGGAATCGCTACGGTAGAGGATATTGACAAGGGCTTGAGACTTGCTTCTGGCAGGAAGATGGGCATTTTTGAAACAGGTGACATGGTAGGTCTGGATGTAACCTACGGGGCCATGATGGCGATTTATCAGGAGACAGGAGACCCTCGCTGGTTTCCGCCGATGATCCTAAGGAGAAAGGTAAAGGCCGGAGAATTGGGACGTAAAACCGGTAAAGGCTGGTATGAATACAATGAAGATGGGACTAAGAAGGAGAAGTGATCATGGGACAGGGGCTTGCCTATTATGAAATCCAGGATAAGGTCGCCATTGTCACCATTGACCATCCGCCCATAAATGCGCTCGATATCGCCACCAAGGAGGACCTTGGAGACATATTCAAGGAACTGGATGAGTACCGGGATAAAATCAGAGCCGTTATCCTGCACGGAGCCGGAGAGAAGGCATTTGCTGCGGGGGCGGATATCAAGACCTTCTTGGAACTCAAACCGGACACGGCCAAGAGACGTCTTTCCCGAAGCCATCAGCTCTATGCCATTGTTGAAAATTTCGAGTGGCCAGTAATTGCTGCTATACATGGTTACTGCCTCGGGGCTGGACTGGAACTGGCCCTTTGCTGTGACATACGCTACGCAGAGGAAAATGCGAAGCTAGGCTTCCCTGAAGTCAATCTTTCTGTATTTCCAGGTAATGGGGGCACACAGCGAGCACTTTATCAGATGCCGCTTGGCAAACTTAAGGAGTGGGTTTACACGGGAGCCATCATCGAAGCCAAAGAGGCCTTACAGTATGGGCTGCTGGAGAAGGTTGTGCCAGATGGCCAGGTCATGGATGCTGCAATGGAATTGGCGAAAAAGATTGCCCGTAAAGGTCCTTTGGGGGTTGCTGCTGCTAAGAAGGTCTTAAATAGGACCCGAGATCTCCCCCTGGCTGACGGTCTCGAACTGGAATCGGATTTCTGGTCCAATCTCACAGCCACCGAGGATATGAAAGAAGGAGCGATGGCTTTTATTGAGAAAAGAAAACCTGTATTTCGTGGTAAATAGGGGAGGGAGAATTGAAAGAAGTAGTTATTGTTGAGGCTGTGCGCACTCCGATGGGCAGATACTTGGGTGCCCTTAGGGAAGTCGAAGCGTACGATCTCGCTGCTATCGTATTAAATGAATTGTTGAAGCGAGCAGGGATTGAGCCGCGGCAGGTAGATGATGTGATCATGGGGCAGTCTTATCAGAATGGTGAGTATGTCAACATTGCTCGCATGGCTTTGCTCAGGGCTGGGTGGCCTGAATCCATACCTGGGCTTACCATTGACAGACGGTGCTGCACGGGTTTAGAGGTGGTGCGGTTAGCCGGCTCACTTATCCAATCCGGACATGCTGAGTTGATTGTAGCGGGCGGCGTTGAGAGCATGAGTAATGCGGAATTTTATCTGCCAGGAAGTATCAAATGGGGCATTGGCGGGTCAAAAGGGATGCCGCGGGGGCACGGTGACCTTTCCATTTGGGGAATTCCTCTTTATGACCGCATCCAGAGAGCTAGGGTTATGTCGCAGCCTGAAGAACGCTATGGAGTGTTACCCTCCATGATGTCCTGGGCCGAAACGGCGGCTGAGGAGGAAGGGATTACGCGAGAGGCTTGCGACCAGTGGGCTCTGGAGAGCCACGAAAAAGCATGTGGGGCTATAAAGGCTGGGAAGTTCGCAGAAGAGATCGTCCCGGTTTCTGTTCCCACACGCAAAGGAGACCCTGTTGTAGTAGATCAGGATGAAGGACCAAGGGAAGATACAAGTCTTGAGAAGCTTTCTAGGCTGAAACCCGTGTTGGGAGGGGTGTGTACAGCTGGCAATTCTTCATCTGAAAATGACGGTGCTGCCGCAGTCGTTGTAACTTCTGCTGAAAAGGCCTCAGAGCTTGGTATAACGCCTTTTGCTACCCTAAAATTCTCCGCGGTCTCAGGGGCCGACCCGAGGCGAGCGTACAAGACAGTACCCCTTGCCGTAAAAAAAACTCTTGATAGCACAGGACTCACACTTGACCAGATGGACCTAATCGAGATCCAGGAGGCCTTTGCTGCCCAGGTATTGGCGGATCTGAAAGAAATGGGCCTTGGCCCTAACGATTATGACAGGATTAATGTAAATGGTTCGGGCATTTCCCTCGGGCACCCAATTGCCTGTACAGGCACCCGGGTGTTGGTGACACTGTTGCACGAAATGCGCAGAAGAAACGCTCGATTTGGGCTAGAGTGTATCTGCGGTGGTGGAGGACTAGGAATTGCTGCTGTTTTTGAGAGGAATGAATGAAGAAGTATTGACTCCTAGGGTAAGCACATAGTTCGGGATGACTATTTAGACTGGATTGCGAACCGCCGGAGAGAAGTGCTCCGAAAATCCACTGAAAGGAAAGTTGCATGTTAGTCGCCGTGGTTGGCAGTAATCTTCAAGGCATTGAAGCGGCTTACCTGGCACGGCAGCAACTGTGTTTTTTGTCAAGTGGTTTTTTAACATTTTTCGCTTACAGGCTCTTGCCATGTTGTCATATTCTTTATCATACTGTTAAGTATTACGAGCATCTTTCGCATGCATGCGGTGATGGCAACCTTGTGAAGCTTACCCGCTTGGATAAGCCTGAGGTAAAAGTCTTTTATTATGGGGTTAGAACGTATTGTAGGTGGGTGTGGGTGACCCGCTTGGCATGGCTATTACTCATGCTATTGCTGCGGGAATGGGCGGAATGCGAGCTGCCGGAGATCTGGTAGCTCGGATGCAGATGACCCGTGGCATGAAGATCCAGGAAGCAAAAGACTATGTAGCCAACAAGCTCCAAGTCTCTGTCTCAGATCTTACAGATCCAGTGTTGATGAGTGAAATACGCAGAGACCTGCGTATTGGAACACTTCATCCGAGTGCGCTGAGTCCTAAAGGGATAGAGCCGAAAGTAAATATAACTGAAGTTCTGGGCATTGAGATTAATTGCGTCCGATGTCTAAAGGAGAATACATCCAAATAGGCAAAAGGGGGTCCAGCAACTGCTGATTAAACTGCTGAATATATTCGTTAACGGTAAAGGGGAAAGATAGACATGTCGGTTCAATGGTCTGAGGTGCAGTATAGGCGATTGGTGGAATTGAATGCCGACGAATCCGATTTGAACATAGAGTGTGAAAGTGCTGAGGTTCGGGATAGAACTTATCAGGCGATTGAGAGCAGGCTGGTTAAACGAGAGCGCCAGCGGCTCAATGAATTCCGTGAAATTCGTCTGAGGCCCCAGTTGATAAGACTGGAAAACCGTTTAACTGATGTGCTGGTACAAAACGGGTTTGTCCAGGTCATAACCCCCATCATCATGTCTAAGGGACTTTTGTCCAAAATGGGCATTGGTGATTCCCACCCTCTAACATCTCAGATTTACTGGCTTGGCAGGAACAAATGCTTGCGACCCATGCTTGCGCCGCATTTATATTTTATCTTGAAAGATCTTATGAGGTTGTGGGAGAAACCGGTGCGGATTTTTGAAGTCGGGCCCTGTTTTCGTAAGGAAAGCCAGGGTGCTAGGCATTCCAGCGAGTTTACCATGCTCAATTTGGTGGAGATGGGATTGCCCCAGGAGTCTTGTCAGGACAGGATTCGAGAGCTGGCTGGGCTTGTTGCTGAAGCCGCGGGAATAAAAGATTATAATCTTGAGGCAGAAAAATCCGAGGTCTATGGGGAAACTCTAGATGTAGTAAGCGCCAATGGTAATGTCGAACTGGGTTCAGGTGCCATAGGCCCACATCCCCTTGATAGGCACTGGAAAATCACCGATGCCTGGGTAGGAATCGGTTTTGGACTGGAACGGCTGTTGATGGCTGCCGGAAAAGGAAGAAGCCTTGCGAAAATGGGACGAAGCCTAACTTATCTTGACGGCATACGCCTCAATCTCCAATAACCCGAAGGGCAGAGTTCTAGGGGCTTGCCCGTGGGTATCTCACCGGCAAATTTGTTGGTGGTCTGGAGTGACCTGAAGGTGCTGCAACGGAATTTGAAAGTTGAATGTCAATGAAACGATTTCAATCTAGACATAGATTTGAGTTTATACTTAACAGCGTCAAAAAGGGCCAAAGGCTTTTCAAGGATGATATAACATTTCTCTTAGGCCTAAAAGATCAGCAGCAAATCCAGACCATGTTTGAAACCGCTCGGGCACTCCGTACACGGCACTTCGGCAACAAAATCTTTCTTTATGGATTTGTATACATCAGTACATTTTGTCGTAACAATTGTAAGTTCTGTTTTTTCCGTCGATCCAATACATTTTCCCTGAGATATCGAAAAAAGCCTGCTGAAATTATCGAAGCATCATGTCGACTGGCGGACTCGGGGGTCCATCTCATTGATTTGACAATGGGCGAAGACCCGAAATTCTTCTTTCATGGCCGCAGCGCCTTTGATGAATTGACGTCTTTGGTTAGCTCTGTTAGATCTATAACTGGACTACCGGTAATGATTTCTCCTGGTGTGGTTCCAGACCCCGTCCTGGAAGACTTTGCCGCAGGCGGAGCAACATGGTATGCATGCTATCAGGAAACCCATCAGCTGGCCTTGTTCAAAAAGCTCAGAATCGGACAAAGCTACTGGGAGCGTTTGGGAAAAAAATATTTTGCCCACCGGATTGGGATGTTGATCGAGGAAGGACTGCTGTGCGGAATTGGCGAAACAAATGAGGATGTGGCCGAATCTATTGAAGTCATCCGGTCGCTGGATGCGGATCAGATACGAGTAATGAATTTTGTTCCTCAAAAAGGGACTCCCATGGAAGGCTGGGTTCCGCCTGAGCCTACGAGGGAATTGATGATTATAGCAATCATGCGTCTGGCCTTTCCGGATAGATTGATACCGGCATCACTGGATGTGGAGGGACTGGCCGGATTAAAGCCCAGGCTGGAGGCAGGTGCCAATGTGGTTACTTCCTTGGTGCCGCCGGGTCAAGGACTGGCCGGGGTGGCTCAGAGTTGTCTTGATATTGAAGATGCACGAAGAACGCCCGACAGTGTGCAATCGGTGCTTTCTTCGTGCGGTCTTCAAGCTGCTTCCCTTGATGACTATTTGGATTGGATTGCGAACCGCCGGAGAGAAGTGCTCCGAAAATCCACTGAAAGGAAAGTTATATGTTAGTCGCCGTAATCGGCGGTAATCTTCAAGGCATTGAAGCGGCTTACTTGGCACGGAAGGCAGGATGGGACGTATTGCTCATTGACAAAATAGCAGATGTTCCAGCATCAGGCCTTTGTAGTTACTTCATTCAAATGGATGTAACTCGAAGAGAAGAACTGAGTCATACGATCAAGAGTGTTGATCTTGTTATCCCGGCACTGGAAAATTATCAGGCCCTTTATGCCCTGACTCAAGAGGCGCATAATGCCGGCATTCCGATCGTCTTTGATTTTGATGCATATCAGATATCTTCCTCCAAAATTGAATCTAATCGCCTTTTTGCGAAAGTCGGTGTGCCTGTACCAAAACCTTGGCCGGAATGTGGTTTTCCGGTGGTAGCCAAGCCAAGCGCCTCAAGCGGAAGTGAAGGGGTTAGGATCTTCAGTACAAAGGAAGAGATGGATGGCTTTGAGGAGGGCGATTTTTCACCCGAGGCTTGGGTTCTTCAGGAATTTGTTGAGGGTCCTTCCTATTCCCTGGAAATTCTGGGGGTTGATGGAAAATTTTTTCCGCTTCAGGTTACAGACCTTGATATGGATATGAGTTATGACTGCAAACGGGTGACCGCTCCCACTGAGCTAGCTCCCGACCTTGTCGAGACTTTTGAAAAAATTTCTGCGGACACTGCTAGCGCCTTGAACCTGAAAGGGATCATGGATGTAGAGGTTATTTTGAACAATGGGGAGTTGAAGGTGCTAGAAATTGACGCCCGACTCCCCAGCCAGACTCCTACGACTGTGTTTTGGTCTACTGGCCTGAACATCGTCCAAATGCTAGGAGAGATTTTTGTTTCTCCTGCAACGCTAATGCCTAAAATAGCTTACCGCCGTGGAGTTATTTACGAGCATATTAATGTATCACCGGGCATGATTGAAATTGCCGGTGAACACATTATGACCGGTGCTGGTCCGCTTCATCTGGAAACTGATTTTTTCGGAGCTGATGAGGCTATTACCAACTATATAGCCGGACGTGACCATTGGGTAGCAACACTAATAGTGGTCGGCCAGGACCTTTCGGAGGCATGGACCAAAAGAAATACGACTATCAAGACGATAGCGAAGCGGTTTAGAATAGATCGGATCCGTGAATTAAAGCCGGATAGAATCACGGAACATTAAATAGGGATCAGTTTTAGTCAATCCTATCAGCTCTGAGAAGGAAACCAGTTCATGTCAGAATATGTGTTGTTAGGCCTATGGTCATAGTGGAGCGGAAGGAGTAGAGATTGCTATACAGAAGCCTCTTGCAATAGGTATATCGACGGATGTCACCTACGAATTGGATCTTGAAGCAAATTAGCCTGAAAAAGATTACACTTTTTCAGCTTTTTTTATTGCTGGCTCAGTGCTGATTTAAAAATAGTATCATGGGATCAGTAACCCAGTTACTAACATGTTAATTCGATTGCGCAAAAGTTTTTCACAAGATTTGATCAAATTTCGGCAAAGCTGAAAATAAGAAGCTTGACTTAGGAGGAGAAGCCTTATGTATGGATTCTACGGAAGAATTCTAAGGATTGATTTAAGTAAAGAGAAGTTTGTGATTGACCCTATTAATGATGACATATTTGAAAAATATTTG
>Ga0164318_10006284_pt1 | contig 11506 bp, 7 predicted proteins | sample GuaBasSedimGuay9_FD_113734 | JGI IMG/M metagenome (GOLD analysis project Ga0164318, IMG submission 113734) | Subseafloor sediment microbial communities from Guaymas Basin, Gulf of California, Mexico - Guay9, Core 4571-4, 0-3 cm | ecosystem: Environmental > Aquatic > Marine > Hydrothermal vents >... | reverse complement strand
TTATAACACGTTCATAAGAATTATTGAGTTTAGCGCATATATTTTTAACTTAAAAAGTATAATTATGGGATTTATTGATGTTAAAAACAAAAAAGGAACAGCCGACAAAAATTCACCCGTAGAATATTCAAGTTGGCTTGATTTCTGGGAAAAGAAAAAAGGAAAAAAAGCAAGCACTTGTGAAGCAATGCGATGTAATGGCAAACCTGATGTAGGAGGACATGTAATAAAGTCAGGAGAAGGAGGAAAAGAATACATTCTGCCTTTATGTTATAGTCATAATAATAAACCTGAAGATGAGGTTTTCAAGGCTTGGGAAGATGACTTGGTTTCTGTCAAATAAAACCTGAATCTTGATATTTTTTGATAAAAATTAAATTGATTATCAAGAAATACAGTGCCTAGTATAATGTTTGCATTATCATGAAACACCTCCATGTTTCGCAAATTTTACTTCGATAATGCTTGACAAAATAAGCTCTATTGAATTGACATATCAAAGTAATATCTGGTTGTTGATCATTGGAATATTGACCATTCCAATCATTGTAGGTATTATTTTGATCATTCTGTTTTTTACGACCAAAAGGCATGTTGTATCAATAATTCCTGATGGTGGCAAACCCATTGTTTTTGAAACCAGGGGAATGAAACGCGATTATTTGGAGGACTTTATCAATAAAGTGGAAGATGCATCCATGAAGCTGAAATATGGTAAAGGATGAGAACCAAAGCCCAGACATCTGTCTCCGAAAACACCCTATTTCCAGAAAAACCCGCAACAAACTGCCTGAAAACAATTGCAAGCAGCAAAAATGCTTAACCGCACATAATAAGCCAATTACATTTTTTCACCCTTTATAATCCTACCATTTATGGTAGGCGGTATCCTCCTTTTTTTTGCTATTGACAAGCGGTGTTTTATGTATTATCTTTATAGGTTCATTATACTGGATTGAACTGTTCGGTATAATGATGCCAAAAAATTTGAGGCAAATGGGTTATAAACACAAAAAAACCCCCTTAAATTATTAACGAAAATGATAGGACTCACAAATCGCAAACAAAGAAAGGAGGTCGCCGGCAAAGATAAATAATTCTCTGGTAAAATTGTAGAACCTCGCAAATTGTACCCGGGTTTATGGCCGGGAAACCCTTTCCGGCCCATTGGGTTTTAGAAATGCAGGAACTACTGTTTTCCGGGGAGAGTAAAATTATTTATTTACCAAAAAAACTTAAAACAATGAAAAAAATTATCATTTTAACTGCCGCACTCCTGATAGGAACGGCCAGTGTTTTTGCACAATGGGATGTCAATGTTTCCTGGTATTACCCCCAAGATGCAGATTGTCAACCTGCAAACTTACCTGCACAAGGTACCTATGTCATTAAAATAATTTTAAACATTTTTGATGATGTAAACGGTAATCAGGTTACTAGCCCAAACCCAATTAATTATGAGGCTTTGAGTGAATTAGATACCTATTTTACCGAAGCACAATGCCAGGTTAGTGACTATTGTGATGAATCCCACGACGATACACCATTATTCACAGTGACTGCTACGGTAGCTTTTGTTAATACAGCTACTCCTACGGTATTTTGTTGTTTTGCTAAAAATCACGTGTCAGGCCTAACATGCAATGATTTTTACACTAGCACGGTTGAGGTTGAGGTAGTATTTGATTAAATTCAGTTGTTTTGTATCAAGCCCTTGGCATCTAAAAAGCCAGGGGCTTGTTTTTAAATATTTATATTAAGCGTTTAATGATTAATTTTGAAGGATAATGAAACTTAAGTATTGTACATTATTGTTGACAATTATGCTGTTTCAGCTGGTATCTGCCCAAAACCAGGCCAATATCTGGTACTGGGGAGGTAATAGTGGTTTAGACTTTAATTCAGGAGTACCTGTAAATCTACCCGAAAGAAACATTAACTCTGGGAATGCCATGTCAGTAATGTGTGATACCAACGGCAATTTTTTATTCTGTTGTAATGCTGAAAGAATACTGAACAGGGATGGGCTTATCATGCCAAATGGCCTGAATATTATCGGTAGCTCCAATGCTTCAATGGGAGCTTTGATTGTACAACAGCCCGGATCGGACCATTTGTATTATGTATTTACTGTTAGTCGGGATTATCCAGACAATAATGGCATGTATTATTCTGTTGTCGATATGAACCTGGACGGTGGGTTAGGTGACGTTACTTCCGAAAAAAACATCCCATTGGACAGGGCCTGGGCGGCAAGTAACAAACTTACATCCGTCCGTCATGCCAATGGAGAGGATATATGGATCCTTACCCGCAATTTTAAAACAGACCAATGGTATGTGGCTTTTTTATTGACTTCAACAGGATTATCAACCGAGGGTGTTATGAGCCTTGTTCAATGGAGAGATGATAACAATAATGAGGGAAGCATGAAGGTTTCCCCTAACAAAAAGTACCTGGCCGCTGCGTACCGGCGACATGGTTTGGCAAATCAGGCTTATAAACAATCTTTAGATATATGCAGTTTCAATGCCTCAAGCGGTGACATTGATATACTCTACACTTTAAGTAAAAATCCGAATTATTGGACTGAACAATATCAACCCAGGGCAGTGGAGTTTTCACCGGATTCAAAATTGCTATATATTACATATTATGATGAAGGTGATGATAAACTGATGGAGCTTTATCAATATGATATGCAATATATTGAGGATTCGCTTCAGTTTAAAGAATCGGAAATTTTTATTGCTCGTGGCCCGGTCAACGGTTTACAACTAGCAAGGGATGGAAAAATTTATTGCACGACACCAAAGCATGGCGTAATTACTGAATACCTTAGTGTTATTCACGAACCCTGGAAAAGGGGAGCGGCTTGCAATTACCAGGCCAATGCCGTATACCTGGATGGCCGAACCACGAATCATTTCCTCCCCAATATGCTATTAGATCACCTTTACCGCTTTGAGTGGGAAGGTGAATGTGCCCGTCACCCCATTGCCTTCCAGCCTAATTTTCTGCCCGATCCAGTCAGCATCCTTTGGAGTTTCGGGGATGGAGAAATATCAACTGCACTCTGGCCGGTACATGAGTATGAAGATGGTGGGGAATATGAAGTGCATGTTACAGTCAACTACCCCAGCGGAAGGATAGAAGAAACCTCAAGGGTGATTACCGTCCTCGAATCACCCAATCCTGACTTGGGGCCGGATCAACTGATTTGCGAAGGGGAGGAAATAGTACTTACCGCAGGAAGTGACACAGGATTTTACGCCTGGAGTACAGGCAGCATAGGTCAGAATGTATTCAGCATCACCGTTTCGGATTCGGGGATGTATTGGGTGAAAGTGACTAATATATCGGGATGTAGCATTTTCGACAGCATCCATGTTGGCTGGTTTGATAAAGCTGTTTTTAATGAAGATAATTTACTCATCACCCCAACTGCTTGCGGAGGCAGCAGTGGCAGTATTGAAGGACTTGTTATAGAAGGAACCGAACCACTCACCTTTGCATGGTACGATGGCAACAACAATTTGATAGCTACTACGCTTGAAATATCAAACCTGGCTGTAGGTAATTATTATCTGCATGTTTTTGATGACAATGGTTGTGAAACAATATCGGATGCCTACACCATTACCGATGCCGGGGATATTGTGCTTACAGAAGTGGAGTTTACGGATTCTTACTGCTCGCAAAACAATGGTACAATCAATATTACAGCTAGTTCGGGAGCAGGAACTGATTTGCTATTTTCCATTGACAATGGAAACAACTGGCAAATCGACAATGTTTTTACCAACCTTCCGGCAGGTAGTTATTTTGTCAAGGTTGGCGATCAGGGAGATTGCGAAACCGTCTTTGAAAACAATCCGGTAGTAATTGAAAATATTCCCGGACCGGAAATTACGAATTTGGTAACCACCCCTGAAAACGACTACCTCACTGACGGCAGCATTTTTCTGGAAGCTATTGTGGGAAGCGGGGATATTTTCTATTCCATTGATAATGGCAGTAGCTTTCAAACCAATGACGGGCTATTTGAAAATCTAAGTGCCGGAACTTACTTTTGTATGGTAAAAGATGATTTTGGCTGTGATACGATTTTTACGGTCATCATAGATAGAATCCTCTCCCAGGTGATTGATGCCATCGCAGGGGACGGCTATACCTGTATTGGTGATGTCACATCTAGTGAACTACTGTTGAACAACTTTACAGAAATAGACAGTTTCCATGTCCAACTCACTTACAATCAAAACGTGATCCAATGTGACGGTTACATTCAGGTTCACTCTGACCTGGAAGATGGCTTCTCGGCGAGTATCATGCCAACAATTGGAGAAGTCCACATCACCTGGAAAGGGGAAAGTCCTACGACTTTACCTGATAATGCCAAAATGGTGGAATTGGTTTTTAGTGCCATTGGCGAAGGGGTTTCCCAAATCGATTGGAAAGCAGAACCGGGAGAAGGACAGTTCTTTAACCAGAACGGTGAAGAAATTGCCGTCAACTATGAACTGGGTGCCATTCGGATTTACACGCGTCCTGAGATTCAGATGGGAGCAGCACCCGGCTATTGTGAGGGAGATACGGTCTCTGTCTGGCCCAATATTAATGGAGGGACTGGGAATATTGCATATTTATGGGAAGGCCCAGATAATTACACCAGTACCAATATGCTTTTGTGGATCAATGGAATACAATACAACCATGGAGGAAATTACCAGCTTACTGTTTCTGATACTATTAATTGTATTGAAAGTAGCAGTGTTGAGATTATTGTAAACGCATCTCCTGCCATTGCTTTTTCCACTTACGATACCATTTGGGCAGAACCGGGCTATTTGCTAGAAGCCGGAAACGGTGCTGAATACTACCTGTGGAATACGGGAGAAATTACCGAAGCCATCCAAATCGACAGCATGGGACATTATGTGGTCGAGGTCATTTCTTACGAAGGATGCAAAGCGACAGATGCTGTACAAGTCCTGTGGGGAGATGGCGGAGTACCCTTTTATATGCCCAATGCATTCACACCCAATGGCGATGGACTGAACGATCTCTTCAGGGCAGTTCCCAAATACGATTACATCAGCGAATATCAACTCACTATCTACAATCGCTGGGGACAGAAAATCTTCGAATGCGATGACATTGATTGCGGTTGGGATGGTACTTACAAGGGCAATGCTTCTGCAAATGGGGTTTACATTTATCGTATTGTTTATGAAGAAATCAGCCAGCCCGGACAATCCAAAACCCTTGATGGGACGGTGATGTTGGTGAGGTAAGTTATTAGGTCTCGTAGCCAAAAAAACTGACAAAAAAGGCCAGAAAATATTTGCAACGTAATAAATTCATAAACGCCTTAAATTAAGCCTACCACATTTTTCCAATCATTAAAAAACTACCATTTTCAGTAGTATCAAAACACCTGTTTCTTAGCCGTTATTGCACAATGTATTTGTGATTAACTTTACTGACACAACAGCAAGCAGCTTCTTAAAGTCAGTAGAAAAACCACAAATAAATTATGAAAAACATTGAAAAAATCAAATTGGCCAGGGAGATCAAAGGCATTTCTCAAGAGTATATGGCCATTAGCCTTAATGTATCCCAATCAACTTATAGCAGGTATGAAAGTGGGGCAATTAAACTAAGTTTAGAAACAATAAACAGCATTTTAATGATCCTGAATATTTCCCAGTTAGATCTTATTCTCTTAAATGCAGATAGTATTTTTACAAAAAGAGATACTGTTTTCGCGAGAGTATAGCGTAAAATTAGTTTTAAATTTTCTAGAAATCCCGTGTGTGCTTATTGTTTTAATAATGATGTGCATACTACCATTATTGGCATTTAACAACTCCCTTTTCCTTAAAACTATCACAGTTATTAGATTAATGTACTAAGCTATAAAACTCGATAGCACCTTAGTGGTCTTCCTCAGGATTAGCAGTTCCCGCATTTAATCATCAAAATGTAATAATCCAAATTATTTTATGCATAAACAATGCGTCACAAGCATAATGTATGCGCGTTTTTGTGCATGCTATCCAAACTATTCTTTTTCTCTTTATCCCATGAAATTATAAACCTTTTTAAATCCATTAAGCTATGAAAAAAAGTATGCAAACACTATTGGTATTCCTACCAATAATTTTGATTTGTGCTGTTCTGCCAGCACAAACTGTAAGCTTCGGCTACGACCTTGCAGGAAACAGAACCAGCCGGGAAGTAATTTATTTACAAGCGACAAATAACCTGACGGGTGAAGAATCAGACAGTCAGCTGACTGAAACGGAAGAATATGTTGAAATGATCTCAGATGTCCGGGTCACAATCAGTCCCAATCCAAACAGAGGTCAATTTGAAGTGAAGATTGAGGGAAAAGACAGCCCAACTGAATTGTATCTGCACAGTTTAAGTGGTGTGCTCATTTTTGAAGAACAAGAGGTCGGAGAACTTACCCGCATCGATATTAGTCAGCGACAAAATGGGACATATATTCTCACTCTGATCATAAAAGGGAAGAAAGAAACCTGGAAAATTATTAAGCAATAACAATTAACCCAATTAAATACTTAAACCATGAAAAAAATATCAGCCCTAATATTAAGTACTCTGATTACCATTATATTTAATCAGCAAATAATCGGACAGACCACTGCTGAAGTAGGTACTCTACCCGGTAGTTTTGGAGTAAGCCCCAGTGGTGCCGCCACCTATGTTATCCCAATTGACTTACCACCCGGACGTGCGGGGATGACACCGGAATTATCATTCGCATATAATAACCATGCGCCCTCAACTATTATGGGATTGGGATGGGGTATTTCAGGTTTTTCCGCCATTGGAAGGTCAAATCCTACCTTATACTTTAACGGTGAAGTTGATAATGTTGATTTTATCGATGACCAATTAACTCTTGATGGGAATCGGTTGATTGAAATCGGTACCGAAGGTGGTAATATAATTTATAGAACAGAATTAGATGGAATCTCAAAAGTTGTCTACCATCCAACCGGCGGGTACGATAACAAGGAGTACTTTATCGTTCACACCAAAGGCGGTATGAAAAAGGAGTACGGCCTTACAAATAACAGCCGGCAAACCTACCCTGATGATAATACAGAACCCTTATTTTGGCATCTCAATAAAATTATTGATCAGCAAGGAAACTATGTAGAATATAATTATGCAAAGGATTATGAATTGGGGGAACTTCATCCACTACAAATTGAATATACATTGTTTGAAGATGGAACCGGAACGGAATCGTCATATTTTATTGAGTTTGATTATGCACTACTTGATACTAATATGTACCAAACTTTTTATTTTGAATATATCCCTGAAGGAAATGAAGAAGCTGAAGCATACATTAATAAAAATACACATAAGTTGGTTGGGATGTCGGTTAAGACTACTGATGACGACAAAACCGTTGCAACCTATGATTTAATGTATAAAACTGAAACGCTCTTAGCCGGGGAATACTGTTTAGATTCCATTATCTATTCAGCTTCAGGCGATGGAGGACAGACAATAAAATCATTTAAACCCACAACCTTTGAATGGAATTATTACAACCCGAGCAGGCACCAAAAAACAACAGATTTCAAATTTACAGGCGATGCCGGATTTAAACCACAGTTTAAAAACCATAAGCTGGGACGGATGGATTTGTACGGAAGTGGTAAAGATGTAGTTGTTGATTACAGAGAGGAATTTGACTCAGAACCTTATGATCCGATTAGAAAAATAAAAGTACAGGATTTCAATAACAGTGAATTAGACATCACCGTCTTTGAAGAAATGGGAATGGGAAGTCGGGCAGAATCGTTATCCGGTGTTGATTTTGATAATGATGGTAAGGATGAATTATTGGTTGGTATGACTGATGAAGTCTGGATTTATAAATTCGCATTCAATGGTTCGAATTGGAGTGTGGGAGATAGTTTAGTGATTAGCGAAAATGGTGATTGGCTCACTCCTTTTGCAGGAGATTTTACAGGAGATGGTATTCCTGACTTACTTATTGTAAATGAATCAGAAGCCGAGGCCAAACTACGCATTGGCACCGGAGATGTAACCGATTTTGAAACCTCACAAGTATTTACATTTACTGATGTTGATTGGCTTGATGACAATGACCTACAGGATATTACCACAGTGGCCGATTTTAATGGTGATGGCAAAACAGATATATTGTTAGAGATACGTGAAAATGTATACACGGGTGGTGGAAGCGAAATTGCAGAAGTCTATTTTGATCTTGAAGTCCACAGCTTTAATGGAAGCGGTTTCGATCAGATAGCATTATTGGAATTTGAGAATGACGATGCAGAAACATATGACAAGAACAATATCATTTATGCTGACTTTAACGGCGATGGTAGGACAGATGTAAACTACCAGAAGTATTCTATTACATATTACGAAGAATATACTTCTCTCAATGAGGTAGATGTCATCTACCATTCATTCGGTAAAGGTTTCGTTTATGGTAAAACCTATACGTCCAGTGATTCTCGCAGAGGTATGCTTTTCAATAGCGACCAGAACAATGATGGAAGGGCAGATAAGGTTTATGTAAAAATGGGTATTGAAACAGAACCTGGTCATGAACATGAAGATGAACAATTCATTTCAACAACAACATATTTTACGAATCCAGACGGTCTTGCCGAACTAAGTAACGTGCAGAAAACATATCTTCAGGATGATTTTGGCCAGCCTGTTTATCAATATGAAATTGTCAGTATATTATTTGCCGATCTTTCTGGAAACTGTATCAACGATCTGGTAGTTAGCTTCTGTACAAAAGGTGAGGAGATACCTGATCCTGCAACAGATTTTGAACCGGACTACAAATGGGAGTATACAATAAATGCTTTTGTCGATAATGTCCAGCCCGCTGCAAATGTAATAGTCGGTGCAACAAATGGTTTTGGGATGGAAAGCAAAATCAGCTATCAGCCTTCCCGCTATTCTTTTACCGGTCCCGGCAGCTATACTTATCCTTTTGGACTGAACAAATCTAAAACATGGCTGGTGAGAGAAACTTATATTGTAGGCGAAAACGACAACAAACTGAACCAATTGATATACACATTCAAAACACCATTAATGATGCTGAGGGGAAAAGGGTTTATGGGCTTCGAAAAAATTACCGTAAGCGATTATCAGCAGAATGTACAGACGTTTACAAACTATAAAATCCATACCGAAGTAAGAGATGACAAAGACATGTATTTTGTTCATTATCCCGATTCAATTGTTGTAACAGAATTGTTGGGAACCGGACAGGAACTATCTATAACAAAAAACCACATCGCTATTTTGAATACAGTAACGGGCAACGACTTCCCGTTTATCCCTGTCACTGTCAGTTCAAGTACCTCAAGGTGGGATAACGACAAAAACCACAGTTTAATCAAGACAGTAACAACAACACAAAACCTTACTGATGTAGACCAATATGGCAACTCTGTGAAAAAAACAATTGTCACCAGTGATGAAAATGAAGAATTTGAGACAGCCATAGAAAAACAGTACATTTACTATGTTCCCGGATGGGTATTAGACAGAGTGACGCAAACGAAATTCACCAAAAACTACCAAAGTGGTTCGGATGTAAAACAGTTCGATTATCTTTACTATCAACCGAATGAACAAGGCTTCCCTTTGCTGAAAACAAAAACAATGTTGCCAAACAACAACACAGCTTTAAAAACACAGCTACTTTATCTGTATGATGATTATGGCAATGTAATTGAGAAGACGCTCAGTGCACCCAATGCAAATCCACCATTGAGTTCTCGTGTTACTAACTATGTATATGATACAGGCAACGGTTACGACGCCCGTTTTTTAACTGAGGCTACAAAAACCATTGATGCCAATGATTATACTTCAAGCTTTACTTACGATACCAAAACCGGTAATGTAAACACAACAACCAATCCTGCTGGTCTTCTTACAAGCAATACTTACGATGCGATGGGACGTTTACAGCAAAGTCTGTATGCTGATGGTACTACCGGAACAGTAGATATTGGATGGGCTGACGAACAACAGGGTTTAGCACCTCCCGATGCACTTTACTTCACTTCTTCTGAAAGCAGTGGTAATGCCCCGGTTTACAATTTCTTCGATAAATACCAGCGAAACCTCAGACAGGTAACTTACGGACTTGAATATGACAAGATCATTTATTCAGACAAAGAGTACTATCAAACAGACGGACGGCTGTTGAAGGCTTACGAACCCTACTTCTCAACCGGAAGTGCAAACCTCGCTACTGAATATATTTACGGTGAGCTGGGACGTCTTCGTATCAAAAAAACACCTGCTAATTCTTTTGGCTATTTTTACCAAGGCCGCTTAAGTGAGTTTACGAATAATGGTATAGGCATCCTTAAAGCAACTACTGTAAATGCAATGGGCAAAACAGTTAGCGTTACCGACCCTACGGGAACAATAACTTATACCTACTACAGTAACAGAAAAGTAAAAAGTATTGATGCACTGGGAGCCCTAACGACCATGCAATATGACGATGCAGGAAATCAGATACTTTTAGACGAACCGAATGCCGGCCAAACACAGTATATTTACAATGCATATGGCGAGTTAATTGAACAAACCGATGCACGGCAAAATAAATACAATATGGCCTACGACAATTTTGGCAGGCTCATTTTAAAAACCCTTGCAAGTACAGGCGAACAAACTGTTTACGAATACAACAATGTGCCCGATGCACAATTGCAGGGAAGGGGCTTCGGGAAAATCAAAAACGTCATTGCTTCAAATAATATTGCCTACAGCTACGAATACGATGACATGAACCGTTTATTAAGCAAAACAGAAATGATTGAAGGGCAAAACTATGCCGAACAATACACCTATAACCACAATGGGAAATTAGATACCTACACTTATCCTTCCGGTTTTTCGCTTACCTACGATTACTATAAAGCAGGGAATTTGATGATTGTTACAGAAAACGAACAGGACAATATAATCTGGAGGGCAACCGGTAAAAACGAGCGGCAGCAACTAACCGATTTTAATTTAGGCAATGGATTATCCACCCATTTGGCTTACAATGCATACGGTTTTAATACCAACATTTATACCCACACCGTACAGGATTTAGAGTATCAGTTTGACTCGGTAACCGGAAACCTCAGTTGGAGAAAAGACCACTCTATCAACAAAACTGAAACTTTTGGCTATGATGATTTATTGCACACCCGCCTTATAAGCTGGCAGGTAGCAGGGCAACAGGCCTATACTGCTGCTTACCAAAACAATGGCAACATCAATACAAAAACGGATGTAACCCTGTTGAATGAACCCAATAGTATATAATGCGAATCAAGAGTTAAGATTGGGTAAAAGCACATAGATATAAACAACGGAATGTCAATAACATATAATACGGTGATTAAATATTTAGCCTGAGAACCAGTATCTTAGATGTAGTATT
>Ga0164318_10006283_pt1 | contig 11507 bp, 17 predicted proteins | sample GuaBasSedimGuay9_FD_113734 | JGI IMG/M metagenome (GOLD analysis project Ga0164318, IMG submission 113734) | Subseafloor sediment microbial communities from Guaymas Basin, Gulf of California, Mexico - Guay9, Core 4571-4, 0-3 cm | ecosystem: Environmental > Aquatic > Marine > Hydrothermal vents... | reverse complement strand
TGGCACACTCAGGGTTCGGGCAAATCTCTGACAAGGGTATGGCTCTCGAAGGCTCTGGCAATGGCTGAGGACATACCGAACGCGAGGATCGTCATAGTTACCGACCGAATAAACCTTGACAGGCAGATCAAGGACACATTCCATTACTGCGGAATGGAACCTCATAAGGCCAGGACGGGAGAGGACCTGTTCAGACAGCTGGAAGGCAACAAGACCAGGGTCATCACAACGGTAATCGATAAATTCGTTTCCGCATTGAACAAGAGGTCCGTCAGGATCGAGGATCCCAACATCTTCGTCCTGGTCGATGAAAGCCACAGGTCCCAGTACGGTGAATCACATGCGAGGATGAAACTCGTCCTGCCGAATGCCTGCTACATAGGGTTCACGGGAACTCCATTAATGAAAAAAGACAAATCCACTGCTGAAAGATTCGGCGGATTCATAGACAAGTACACCATAGACCAGGCTGTAAGGGACAGAGCAGTGGTTCCTCTCCTGTACGAGGGAAGACATGTCCCCCAGAGGGTCGACAGGGAATCCATTGACAACTGGTTCGAGATGGTTACGGCAGGTCTCACGGATGAACAGAAAGCGGACCTGAAAAAGAAATACTCGAGGATATCCCAGTTGAACTCATCGGACCAGAAGATACACATGATAGCATTCGATATCAGTGAGCATTACAGGAAAAATTGGAAAGGCACCGGTTTCAAGGCCCAGGTGGCAACTCCGTCAAAACTTGCCGCATTGAAATACAAGGAATATATCGACGAGTTCGGGTCAGTGGAATCCGAGGTGGTCATCTCGTCTCCGGATACAAGAGAGGGTCATGAAGATCCCCTGGAGGAAGTGGATGATAGAGTGCAGAGATTCTGGAAGAAGATGATGGAGAGGTTCAGGAACGAGGAAGAATACAACGAATCCATCGTCTCCGATTTCAAGTACGGTGAAACACCCGAGATGCTCATCGTCGTTGACAAACTTCTCACGGGTTTCGATGCTCCCAACAATACCATTCTGTACCTTGCCAAACCGATGAAGGAACACACTCTTCTTCAGGCCATCGCAAGAGTGAACAGGATCAACGACGGCAAGGATTACGGATACATAATCGATTATGCGGGGATCCTTGGAGAGCTGGACAAGGCCCTGACCACCTACTCCGCTCTGGAGGAGTTCGATGAAGAAGATCTCGCAGGCACTTTGACAAATATCATGGAAGAGATCAGGAACCTCCCCCAGAGGCATTCCGACCTCTGGGAGGTGTTCAGAACCATAAGGAACAGAAGGGACGAGGAGGAATACGAGCTTCTACTGGCCGATCAGGAGATCAGGGACACATTCTACGAGAGGCTCTCTTCCTTCTCCAGAACACTGTCTATTGCTCTCTCGACCCCGAAATTCTTCAACATGGAAAAACAGGAAACCATCAGGACGTACAAGAATGACCTCCACTTCTTCCAGAAACTGAGAGCATCCGTGAAAAGAAGATATGCCGAAGTGGTGGATATAAGTGAATATGAACCGAAGATAAAGAAACTCCTCGACACGTATGTCACCTCTGACAAGGTTGAGATCATCACCGAAGAGGTGAACATCTTCGACAAGGATAAGTTCGAAGAGGAGATCGCAAAACTGAGGGGGAAGGCGTCCCAGGCTGACACCATCGCCCACAGGACCCTGAAAGCGATCCGGGATAAATGGGAGGAGGATCCCGCATTCTACAAGAAATTCTCCGATCTCATAAAGGAGGCCATAGAGAGCTACAGGCAGAGGAGGATAGACGAGAACGAATATTTCCGAAGGGCAAATGATATCAGGAACCATGTTGTCAACAGAAAAGATGAGGATGAACCGGAGATCCTTGATGGGAACGAGATCGCCAAGGCATTCTACGGTGTTACTTTCAGCGTTCTCTCGGATCCGAAGAACAGGGATAGATTGATGCAGCCTGCAAAGGAGCTTGCAGCCAATCTTGCCATGGCGATAGACCAGATCATCCGGGATAACAGGGTTGTTGACTGGCAGAAGAAAGATGATGTCCAGAAAAGGATGATGTCCGAGATATCCGATTTCCTGTTCGACAAGGAAGAACTGCACCTCGACTACGAGGATGTGGACATGATCCTCGAAAGGATAATGGACATTGCAAGAAGAAGGTATGCCTCATGACAGTGCATCAGATCTCATATGGAGACATGATCATCCCTTTCGAACTTGTAAGGTCCGACAGGAAGACCATCGAAACAAGGGTCAGACCGGATGGTTCGGTGGAAGTCAGGGCACCCATGGATCTTGATCTGGAAAGGATCCTTGAGATAGTGAATAGAAGAGGAAGATGGATCATCAAGAAAAGGATTCAATTTCGGAAATATCCCATTGAGGACTCAAAGAAGAGGTACGTCAGCGGAGAGACACATCGATACCTTGGAAAACAGTACCGCCTGAAGATAATAACTTCGGAGGGATACCTGGTGAAAATGAAAGGGAGGTTTATCGAGATCCACACTCCGGACGCCTCGCCCGAGATCGTTGAAGAGCTTCTCTATGAATGGTACAGAGAACATGCAGAGATAAAATTCAATCAGATCCTGGACACTATTATGGAAGTGGTCAAAAAACACGGGATACAACGACCCGAGATAAGGATCAAGAGAATGAAGAGAAGGTGGGGGAGCTGCATCCCTGGGAAGAACAGGATACACCTGAATCTCGAGCTTATCAGAACACCGGCTTACTGTATCGAATATGTGATCTATCACGAGCTGATTCATTTGAAGGTCCCGAATCATCAGAAGAGTTACTATTCTTTGCTAAGATTGGTGATACCGGATTGGAAAGAAAGAAAAAGTAAATTGGAATCCATGATTTTGAATTAGACAAAGATTAATGTGTAAATATGCTTGTTATAACCATCAGTTGCGTCGAAGATGATATTTTGGGAACATGTTTGATCACAATGAATCCCAGATATGAATCTTCAACTGGCCCATTTTCCTCCACAAATGATTCCAATTCCGAGATGTCATCCATCCAGGAGAAGAAGGTTTCTTTTGATATTTTCGATGAGAAAAAATGAACCCTTGTCGCTTTCTTTGGTACGTCATCAAATGATCGGGAGTAAAAATTCGAATAATCTATCAGGAAATCTTTATCGATATACTCCTCCTCAATAATCACGGATTCTGGTCCCAGAGGTTCCAAATATTTCAGAATATAATCAGTATTGCTCGTATCAATGCATATTGAAGAACTCTTAAAATCATCAAAAGACATTATTTCCAATCCATCACCTAATATGGAGCTGAAAAAAGATCAAATGTTGAATTTTTTCATCAATACTTCCGGCGGTATCGGATAAGAAACTTCATGCTGACTGGAGATTCTTTTCTCGACCTCCCTGACAATCCCCTCTGCCAACCTTTCCAGGTCCTTATTCCTTGCAATTTCTGGCATTTTTTCCCCCCTGCCAATTCACATAATGTCGATTAAATGTTGAAACGACTTCCCTGGAATCCTGCACATTCCATCCCTTTGCCATCATCTCAATATACGATGTACCTCATATAATAAATTATATACGTAAATGTATCGGCAACATTCGCGCTCCTAAGAGGATTATCAAAGATTAATTCCTCTATTCCTTGTTCAGGAACTCGGTATAGCCGCACCTTCCGCAGTGCAGCCTGTCCTTGTGCCGGGCAAGGAAAGCTCCCTCGCACTTCGGACAGAACTTCCTCTTCCTCTCGATCTTGTCACCCTTGATCTCGTAGAGTTCGTTGTTCCTCATGTCATCCACCTCAGGACCCCTCGGCCTTCTTCTTCTCCTCGAAAAGGCCGTTCCTCTTCAGAATGTACTCGCTCTCGATCTTTCTGGCAGTATCGATACTGCCGTAGACCTTCACGAACACCTTCGTCTCGTTCCTGCCGAACTCCGGTTCCATGGTATCGATCACTATGATACCTTTCTTGGATTCCAGAGCCTCGGTCAATGCCTCCTTCAGCTCCTTCCTCCTTGGTGTTGGCTCGTTCGGGTGCTTTGCTATCAACCTTACCTCGGTCCTTTCCAGAAGAAGGTTATCGTTCTTTTCGATGATCTCTATCTCCATCGGATCATACCTCCATTTCTCGGAGCATTTCCTCGATCTTCATTCTGATGTCCTCATCAACGTTAACCACCACAAGGCCCGCATCGGGCTGGCCGTAGACCACGGTTGCGCCATCCGGCATCAGACTTATGGCAGCGAGTGTCGACAGGTCCTCCTCACCTTCCACCTCTATCAGGATGGGGCCCTTTTCCTCCCCTATATTTATGGATCTGACAGCCTCATCAATGGCATCGAACAGCTCTCCGGTGAGCATGCCGGCATCGTTCTTGACCTTGATGGTCCTTGAAGGAGTGACCATCAATGTCGGGATCTCCTTGCCCCTCTTGGTATGGTTGTCGACGATTATCAGCGAGGGCACGAATCCCATCTTTGTCATCACCGATGCCGTGACATCGCCCACGAGTACGAGCGGGGTCGAGATCATGCCCTCGATCCTTGCCCTGGTCCTCTCCTCGTTGGGGATCAGCTCTCCAAGAGGTTCCTTTAGGGCCACCCTGTGGTGGTCGCGGAGGACATACAGCATCGTCATGTTCACCTTACCTTGAGCGCATATTTACCGTTGGCCCTTATACCCATATGGGCCGCTACCTTGGAGGATTCCCAATCCAGGATGACTATCATACCCTGCCATTCCTTGGAGAGCTCACCCCCGCAAAGGGGGCATTTTTCCTGGTCCGTGAGGAACATACATTTCTTGCAGGCAAGCATCCCTATCACTTCTTTTTCTTCTTCGGAGCGACCTCTTCCTCGGGCTGATGTCTCTCCGCATACTCCTCATCCAGCCAATCGATCTTCCCGAGACCTGCCTGTCTCATGGTCAGTCCGATCCTGGACTCCCTGGGCGACCTCTCGTTCATGGACATGGAAACGATCCTGGCCCTCACCCTGTCGCCCACCTTCAGGTCCCTCTTGGAATCCTTCCCGAGAAGCCTCATATTTCCAAGGTCCACATCGATGTGGTCATCCATGACCTGTGAGATGTGAATGAGACCGTCAAGAGGCCCGAACCTCACGAAGGCTCCGAACTTGAGGATCTCCACAACATTCCCCTCGACAACCTCGTGAAGAAGAGGCTGGAAAACCAGCGCTTTGAAGTTGACCTTCTGGAAAATGGCGCCGTCCCCGTGGACTATCTTGCCATCTCCCATCCTCTTGACATCGGTTGCCTCTATGACCAACCGGTTCAGGCTGTCCATTCTCCCCTCGAAGTTCTTCCGGGTCAGGTATTCTGCCACAACATCAAGGTCCTGTCCCAGGTAATGGGGGGGAATGCGGATCACGTCCTCGCGCTGTATCATCTTGTACATCTGTCTCCACCTCTGGAGATTGGGGGCTGGTGCCGCCTATATCCTACTAGTATTTATATAAGTAGGTTTGAGGAAGGGGTTAAACTACTCTTCCTTTATAATGCTTATCCCCTCCACGTGCCCGGGCCAGTTCACCTGATTTCCACAAGCCGGTCCGAGTCCCAAACGAACCTCGGCCCCTTCCTTTTCCTGAACTCCCTCCCCTCGAGCACGGCCGATGCAATGATCGGAAGTGCCACCGAGAGCTCCACATGGACCATCTGATGGGTCGCTTCCGCATCGATCTTCCCCCATGACTTTGCCTCCCCAAGGGTCGAACCCGAAAGCCCTCCCCATTCCGCCCTGTCCATCGTTACCTGTATGGCATATTCATGCCCATCCTGCCCGCCGAATATCATGTCCGCCATCACGACGGCATCGTTGATGTAATTCTTGGGAACCCCTCCCCCGAGGTAGAAAGCTCCCGTGGATGGGGATCCGTTCATTATCTGCGCCATCTCGTAGTTGTCCCTTATGGTGTCAAGGACAAATATCTCATCCATACCGACCCCCGCATCCCTCTGTCTCCGGTAGGAGGTGGCGAGACCTATGCCTATGGACGAATCGGATATGGCGGGGCAGTATATGGGAATGTCCTCCCTGCAGGCTGCACCCAGTATGGAATCTCCATCGTCGGCACATCTCTCTCCGAGAATGCGAAGAAACTCCCTGGTGGAATACCTTCCCCCCCCAAGTGACTCAAGGAGATTCCCGATGGAGATGTCCGTTTCCCTGAATTTCTCCTCATCCACATAGGTATCGTATATCCTGTCTATCATATACTCGTGAAGGAGCACATCATCGGATTCGACGGCACCCCTGTAATGTTTGTAGCCCATCGATTGATAATAATCCTGATACACAACGGCCCCCGTGGTGACCACCACATCGACCATTCCCATCTCGATGAGCTGTGTGACCACTTTCCTGAGGCCTGCCGCGATAACGGAGCCCGCAAGTCCCATGAAGACCGTGTGGGACGAGTCGGTATCTGTCATTTTCCTGTAGATCTCCACACACTGTGCGAGCTTCCTTGCCTGAAAGGAGGTGTTCGAGAACTGGTCCGCAAGCTCCTTTATCGTCATCCCCCTGGTAAGCTCAACCATCTGTATGGGTGTTTTCAGGAGATCGCTCCTCCTGGGGCGGTCCTCGCTCATATCGGTTCCTCCTAGGGGATGAAGACCGCAGCTGCAAGAGCTGTTGTCCATCTTCCCTTGTCATCTACCTGTGTGAAAGCTGTTATACTCTGTGTTTGAACAATCCTGCCATCCATCCTGAAAATGTCCCTCTTCTGGTCATAATTGGAATCAACATCGAAAGGTATCCCGAGCGTCGATGCAAGCATCTCCGCTGCCAGATCCTCCGCATAATCTCCTGCGTCCTTTGCCCGCTGCCCGTAGGAATGGTGCTCCGAAAGATATCCATGAACGCTCCTGTTCTGGGGAATTGCCAGTCCTATGGAAGCTGCGATCCGCCTCCCGGGTTCGTTGGATTCGGCCCTGCTCATGACGCAGAATACTATCTGGCCCGGAGAAAGTAAACTGAGACCTTCCTCCCTCTCCACTATCTCGGCATCGGGAGGATAGATGGATGAAACATTCACCAGATTGTACTTCTCGATGCCGGCATCCCTCAAGGCAAGCTCGAAGCTCGCGAGCTTCTCCCGATGCCTTCCGATGCCCTTCGTCAGAAACAACCTCTTCGGCCGGAGCGTTGACATTTGTCCCATGGAAGTGGAGAAAACAGGATATATTTAAATCAGTCATATACCGGCAAGGCTCCGTGATCCCGACTCGGAGGGTCCTGGAGGATGGATCCTCCATTTCCCCTGAATATGGGTACAGTTAAATATGACCTCTTTATTAGTGGGCGGCACCGGGTAGGTAGTCCTACTTTTCAAGGAAGGTGAAAGAGATGGCAAGGAAGCCCAACAGGATGTACCGCCAGATCCGCGGCCAGGCCTTCACAAGGAAGGACTTCACGGGCGGTATACCCGCACCAAGGATACAGCAGTTCGTCAGCGGGAACAGGAAGATGGCATTTCCGATAACCTACCACCTGGTGGTCAAGGAGCAGTGCCAGATAAGGCACACAGCCCTTGAAGCGGCCCGTATTGCCGCAAACAAGTACATTTCCAAACGTGTGGGGGCCCAGAACTACAGGCTCATCATACGGGTATACCCCCATCAGATCCTCAGGGAGAACAAGCAGGCGACCGGGGCAGGCGCTGACAGGGTGTCCCAGGGAATGAGAAAATCCTTCGGCAAGAACGTCGGTACGGCTGCCAGGGTGAAGTCCGGTCAGGAAGTCATCACACTTCAGGTGCCGGCACAGATGGAGACGCATGCCAAGATAGCACTCAGGAAGGCATCGCAGAAACTTCCATCCCCCGTTTCCATCACGATGACGAAGTAAGGAAACGGTTTTAACGGCAGACGTTTCTCACCCCAACATGGCTAGAGGGAAGAAGAAACCCTCGAACGGGAATATCACCGAGGATCCCATGGACGAGTATCTGTCACTTTTTGTTCATGACGATTCGGACAGGGTGATGGGGGAGAGCATCGGTGTCGAGGGAAAGGACATCATCATAAAGAAGGGGGGCGAGTTCTTCCGGGTGCCGCTCTCATCCCTTGAACTTGAAGAAAGAATTCTGAGGGTCGTCAAGAGGATTGACTGGAAAAAGGCGAAGAAGAAGGGAGACAAATGGAAGTCCATAGAACTGGACCCCCTGTAGGAGCATGAGCCATGAAGGCAGACGAATACAGATACAAAATGGTGGTAGCCATCAGGACCGATATCAGGCTGTCCCCCGGGAAAATGGCCGTCCAGGTGGCGCACGCAGCTGTCAGCTGTGCACTCTCGGCAAGGAAGAACAACGATAGATGGTTCAAGGCCTGGTTCAGGGAAGGTCAGAAAAAGGTTGTCGTTAAGGGGGGGAACCTGAAGGAGCTGTACATCCTGAAGAATTCCGCCGAGGGTCTTGGGCTGCCCACTTCGATAGTCCAGGATGCGGGTCTGACGGAGATCGAGCCGGGGACCGTAACATGCCTTGGCATAGGCCCCGGGCCCTCACCCGAGGTCGACAAGGTCACCGGTTCCCTTCCCCTGGTATGAGGTGACAGGATGTCCGGATGGCCGTTGAAGGATCAGGCAAGGGTCGCCGGTATCGATGACGGCCCCTATATCAGGGGTTCGAAAACCACCCCCTGCGTGATCACCGTGGCAAGGTTGGATGGGTATATCGAGGGTTTCATCCCTCTTTCCATCTCGACGGATGGAGAGGACAGTGCGGAGCGCATCTCGACCGCATTGAAAGGGAGCAGGTTCAGGAGCCAGATAAGGGCGGTGCTCTCCGACGGAGCTTGCCTTGGCGGATTCAATGTCCTCGATCTGGAAGAACTGCACCGCAGCTGCCAGGTGCCCATCATCACCTGTTCCGATGAGAGGCCCGACGATGTCTCCATACTCGAAGCCCTGAAAAATCATTTCGATGACTGGAAGGAGAGATACGATCTGATAACGAGATGGAAGGTGAACGAGGTGGAGCTCGACAGCGGCCCCTGCTTCGTCAGGTGCGAGGGTACCGCGGAGGACAGGGCCGAATGGATCGTCAGGAAGGCGACGCTCAGAGGTAGGATGCCGGAGCCGATCAGAATATCCCACCTGGTTGCGGGAGCCCTCTTCCCGAAGGGAGGCACACGACATGGATGAGGGAATGCTTCTTCTGCGGCTTGCAAGGATCGGGGCCCTGGAACATTACATCACGCTCACAACAAGGGAGTTCGGAGAGGAGCTGGGAATGAGCCAGCAGGCGGCTTCCCTTTACCTGAAGACACTGGAGAGCAGGGACCTCATAGAGAGAACGAAAACCAGATCCGGATCGAGAATGAGGATAACACCCAGGGGATTGGAGCTCCTTCAGGGCCTTTACGAGGAGCTCAGGTCAATTCTGGGTGTGAGACGGTCCGTCGATGTGATCGGTATCGTTTACACGGGACTGGGTGAAGGGGGCTACTATCTTTCCCAGAAAGGATACAGGGAGCAGATAAAGGAAATATTCGGAATGGACCCGTTCCCCGGAACCCTCAACATCAGGCTCTCCAGACCGGACCTCCCCCTGCTGGACCTTCTCAGGAGAGGGCCCGGCATACTCATCAAGGGGTTCATTTCGGGGGACCGGACCTTCGGTCCCTGTCTCTGCTATTCGTGCGAGATAGAGGGGGAGAAGGGAGTGATAATGGTACCCAGGAGAACGCTTCACAACGATACGGTGGAGGTCGTTTCGGACAGAAAGCTAAGGGAGGTGCTTCTGCTGGATGATGGCGACGAGGTCCATATGAGGGTGAACTATCCCGAGGTCGCGGAGGATGAAGGGACCGTGTCAGAGGATCACGGGCCATGAGGCCGGCTCATCTCCTGTTCTCCCTTTTCCTGCTGCCTCTCCCGGACCTGCTGCGTCCGCTTTCGGGCGGAATGCCCATCTTCTCCCTCCACAGAGCATCCATCTCCTCCATGCACAGCATCAGGACACGGTCCGGATCTCCCGAACCGTTCAAACCTGCGGCTCCGTCGTGCCCACCGCCCTGATTCCCCGTGGCACTGCCTATTCTTTCCATGAAATGTCCCAGATGGACCCCCAGCCGCAGTATGTGAGGTTTTGCCCTCGCCGATACCCTGATCTCATCCTTCTTCTCCGCTGCCACGAACGCCACATCGGCACCGGCAACAAGCAGAACCCTGCATGCCGCTGCCTCGAAGGAATTCACCCTGGATGCGGCAACCACCTGGTCGGCGACCTTCCGGAACCTCAGTCTCCTCATTGCCTTCAATTGGGCTATCTTCTTCGAAGCATCGAAGTATTCCTCACCCTCTATTACGAGCATTACATCCTCCATGGATATCCCGGAGCCGCTGAGAAGGAACGAGGTCACCTCGAGGTCCACCGGACGGGCGAACCTGTATTTGCCCGTGTCAGCAATGATGCCCGCTATGGCAGTGACAGCCATATCATCGGTCAGGGGGGAGTTTGTGAGCATCGCCATCTGGAGGGCGATCTCCACGCAGGCACCCATGCTGTCGTCGACGTAAGCTCCGTCACCCCAGTGAGAATGGTCGGGATGATGGTCTATTACGTGATAGCGGGGCCATTCGGATGTATCCCCTTCAAGAACCTGCATGGGAGACGATGAATCGATTATGATCATCAGCGAAACACCGTCAAGGCTCGGATCGATTTCCATCTCCTCCCCGAAATACGAGAGAAGTTTCTTTCCCGCCTGGGATATCGACCTGAAGGCTCCAAGCCTTACCCAGGGGAAGGCCCACTTGAGTATCAGCGATGTGGCAACGGCATCTATATCGGCATTATGATGGGCCAGAACGAGAACGCTGCCGCCGTGATTGTCCAGAATGTCGGAAATCACGGACCACATGAGCTCCCTGTCCCTCGGAAAGGGGAGGTGGCCTCTGCCGAACGTCCATCCCGCACGGGAGATCGCAGGTTTCCTTCCTTGGACCGTCATCATCATCCCTTTAGGGATTCGTTTATCTCGCGGCCCAGATTCTCGTACATCTCCCTTGCGGTCTTTTCCTGGGATTCTAGAGACTTCAGCCTGACACCGAGCGTCTCGGATTCTTCCTTCAGCTCGGCAGTGAGCGCATCCCGATCCCTGACCTTGATGAGGATGTCCCCTATTCTCCGGTAGACCTCTCCTTCCTTGTTCTCGGCAAGTGCCTCGACGGAAGCGTCAATCTCCCTTTTCCTGGCATCCAGCTCACCCTTCTGGGAGATGATCATCTGGAGCTGTGTCTTCAATTGTTCGAAGTTCGCGATCTTTTCCTGCAGTTCCTTGGGTATCTGGTATGCCATGTGGGACCACCTTTCCTCGACCTATATATGTGGTCAATATATAGGTTTTCATCTCCTGCAGCCGTCTGGGACACCGGTCCCCTTTGCCGGTCTCACTTCTCCACCGAAGCCGTCCTCAGGGCCACCGAGAGCAATCCCAGATAGGAATTGAGCATGGCCCTGGCGGTCGATGGGTCC
>Ga0164318_10006282_pt1 | contig 11508 bp, 8 predicted proteins | sample GuaBasSedimGuay9_FD_113734 | JGI IMG/M metagenome (GOLD analysis project Ga0164318, IMG submission 113734) | Subseafloor sediment microbial communities from Guaymas Basin, Gulf of California, Mexico - Guay9, Core 4571-4, 0-3 cm | ecosystem: Environmental > Aquatic > Marine > Hydrothermal vents >... | reverse complement strand
TTTAGCCAAATCTATTTTATTGATAACCACTATGTCTGCTCCTTTAATTATCATGGGGTGTTTTCGAATCATGTAAGGGCCTTCTGTAACGCTTACCACAACTATTCTCTTATGAGAACCCAGTGGGAAGTCTGCTGGACAAATAAGGTTTCCAACGTTCTCTATGAAAATTATGTCCAGTTCGTCGAGGTTCAACCTTTTAATTGCCTTTCTGATCATCAATGCGTCAAGATGACATTCGTTTCCAGTGTTTATTTGGATTGTCCGTACTCCATGTCTTTTAATTCGATCTGCATCGATGGTTGTAGTTACGTCTCCTGCAATAACGGCTATTCTATATTTTTCTTTAAGTTTTCCAACAAGTTTTTCAAGTATTGAAGTTTTTCCAGATCCTATTGAGCCCATTACATCTATAACCTTTACACCATGTTTATCAAAAATTTTTCTGTTCGCATTCGCGAGTTGTTGATTAGCTTTAAGTAAATCTTCTTCGATTTCTATTTCAAGCATTTCTCCTTCTTCAACCTTGATGACATCCATATTTTCACTCACAGTAGGCACCTCTTGATTAACCTAAGTTGAAAACATACAGTTTATTTCTGTTAAAAATTTTCTTAAGTGATTAGCCTAGATTTAATGTTTACATTATACTCGTCTAACGATGTGAAAGTAACCGAAGTTTTCTGAAATAATGTACCATGAAGCCTTCTTACTTTACTTAGTTAAAAAGCTGTCTCCCCCCTTATACAACACCAAGTTTTCCAATCAAAAAAGTAAAAGTTGTTCGAAAGGAATTACTAACAAAACATGTTCGTGAAACTTAAAGATTAAGGGGAGCATTGTGAAAATAAAATGTGATATTGGCGTTAATATGCTGTAAGTTCACGTACCATGCTCAGCGAGTCTAATTAGGAATGTTGCAAGAAGATATCCAGTAGCAGCACTCAGAAAACCTAAAACACCTATGAATAGGAGCCCTAAAGCTAATAACGTAGACAAGTTTACATAAGCAATTCCTGCAGCATATGAGTGGAATCCCCAGAGAAAGAGAAGAAACAGTGACCAGCAAGATACAAGTCCAATAAGTCCGGATAAAAGAGCGGATTTTAGGTCTTTGGCTAATGTTCCACCTATTATCCCTGCGATAGCTAGCATTTGCCAGACCTTCATAAATTCAATAATTATTGCAATGGAGAGAGTTAAAAGTACACATATGGGGATATTGAACCTTTTCATTGTAACTCACCTAGATATGAACTCTAATGTTGATTCAGCGTTTTTAACATCCTCTGGTTTTACAGGAAATGACATGTTTTTGTATTCTCCTTTTACCCACATTTCTAGTTGGTCGTAATAGTGAGAGCTGAACGGGTTGCCGGATTGACCTCCTGGAAATACACAGAAACTACTGTTAAGATCGCCGAAGTTTAGAATTTGCCTCCAGCAGGGTCCAGAATCTACTGACACACCTATGTTAACAACGCAGTGACGCCACCCAGATACTGGTAAATCGGGGTAATTCAGCCACGTTAATACTGAACCTAACATGTGTTTTTGCATTTAATCTATGTATTTTTGAAAATTTCCACTGCTCAATGTCACTACCAAGTCTCATTTTGAGAATTTCAATTGTAGCGTGTAGACTTTTAGCGTTGTTTTAGATCTACGTTAGTCTTCTTTCTCTACTATGAGAATTGCTTTTCTACCAGAGATTTCCTCTCCAACAACCTTGGATTTAAGAACTCTTTCAAAAAGTGTTCGAATTACTTTGAATGTCCATATTACATGCGCAGGAAAGTGGCCAGAGAATGTCAGAACTGTTCTATGATTTTGGGTCTCTATATATACATTATGTACCCCAAATATTTGGGTAATTGCCTTTTTTAGTCCCTCTTTCAGAGTCACAGGGCTTACATTTTCTAGTCTCTCCCCATAGTTCCATAGAAAGAACATTTGGACATCATTCATTGCAATGTCTAGTGGCGGAGCGATTTTATGCTTTACAGATTCTTCTACCATATATCTGAACACGTTCAAACTCACGGAAATATTTTCAAATCTTAGTTCTTCCTTGTGGCGCAAACCTATCGAAATAAGTTCTCTGAGCATCGCAGTAAGTGCTTTCCTTTCCTCTTGAGCTACTCTTTTAACTTCATCTAAGAGATCTTTTTCAAGCCTTAGAGATATTTGAATTTTCATGCGAGGAAATACCCTCCAAGACTTGCGCTTCTCAAGCCCCGCTCTTTAAAGGAAAACGTTTCAAATCTTCTATTTAGCAGAATTTTTTATAAAGGCTTCGCCTAGCGATTAGTTGTCTCAAAAATATAAATTATTAGAAATCACGTGTCAGTAATTATAAGTGACTTGTTATTTCTGGCGACATGCACCAAGTATGTTTTTATGATATTTTAAGTAAATTTTCTAGCGTTTTATCTGTGGTCTTCTCTTTACACTAATTTTCCACATTTGGTAATTCGAATCTAAGTTCTTGCATTGGAAACCCTTTTAAGAGAGGTGTGAATTTTATGTATCAAACAAGGTGAAAAATTTGTGTTTAAACAATTAATGGGGATTGGCGCGATGCTTTGCAAAAAAGAAAGTTCAAAACCTAAATATGGCATAAAAGCAGAATACAATGTCTGGGTTCCGATGAGAGATGGTGTAAGACTTTCTGCTGATGTATATATGCCTGACAAGGAAGGGAAATATCCTGTTATTTTGATCCGCACCTATTATGGTAAACATAAAATGGATCTCTCAAATGAGGAATGGGGAGAGTTTATTACCTATTTTGTTTCGCGTGGATATGTTGTGGTTATCCAGGATTGCAGAGGCAGATACGATTCGGAAGGAGAATTTTACATTGAAAAATATGATTTTGATGATGGTTATGATACAGTGGAGTGGTGTGCAAAACAGAGTTGGTCCAATGGGAACGTGGGGATGTTTGGATGCTCCTATCCAGGTTGTCTTTGCTGGTCTGCTGCAATTTCAGGTAACAAACACTTGAAATGCATTGCTCCTCGAGATGCTACTTCCGATGACTATTTTAATGGAGGATTCATGCGTGGAGGAGTGGTTCAAGGATGGCTAGAATGGTGTTTACACACAGCTGGCAAAACTTCTAGAGAGAATCTTATTAAGAAAATTAATTGGAGCAAAGTATATCGACATCTTCCCTTGATCAAATTGGATGAATATTTGGGCTTTAATTTTCCATGGTGGAAAGACTACTTTAAACATCCTTGCTACGACGAATACTGGGAAAAGCTAAGTTATGAAAAGCAGCACGATAAGGTAGCTGTGCCTTCTCTGAACATCGGCGGCTGGTATTCGACATCTGATATCGATGGCACTATAAGAAATTTTGTAGGTGTTACGGAAAAAGGTAAGAAATTACCTCCAGGAACGCATCATAAGCTTTTTATCGGTCCGTGGCCTCATTGTAAGATTACCACTTCGTATGGTGAAGTAGATTTTGGTGAAAAGGCAAAAATTGATTTAAAAGAGGTTCTTTTGAAATGGTTTGACTACTGGCTTAAAGGCAAGGATACTGGTATTATGAACGAGTTCCCAGTTAAATATTTTTTGATGGGAGCCAATGAGTGGTGTGTAGCTGATCAATGGCCCCCTGAGGGAACCACCTATATAAAATACTATTTACATAGCGGAGGTAGGGCAAATAGCTTGCTTGGAGACGGACGGCTTGACACTAACCCGCCCGAGGACGAGCCTTATGATCAATACACTTATGATCCAGATAATCCTGTTCCATTCCCTTTAGGAACCGAGGAAAATGTGATACTTGATCAGCGTGTTGTTGAGAGGAGAGACGATGTACTTGTGTATTCCACTCCTCCTCTTGAAAAAGACGTAAACGTTGTGGGACAACCTCGTGTAAAGCTTTATGCTTCTTCCTCTGCAGTAGATACCGATTTTGTTGCTAAGCTTGTTGATGTTTATCCTAATGATATGGCTATATTCCTCTCTATAGGTATCGTAAGGGCGAGGTTTAGGGAATCTTACCGAGAAATGAAACTTATTAAGCCGGGGGAAATCTACGAGTATAATATCGAAATGAACAATATTGCTATTCAATTTAAAAAAGGACATAGAATAAGACTTGAAATTTCAAGTAGTGCGTTTCCCTACTTTCTTAAGAACCAAAATACTGGAAACGACATAGGGACAGACACAGAAAGCGTAATTGCAAGACAGAAAATTTATCACAACAAAGACTTCCCATCATATTTAGAACTTCCAATATTAAAGGAACCAAAGTACTGGAAAGATAAGTGATATATGCTCGAATTTCATATTGAAGTTTTTCTTTAACCTATTTAGAATTTGATAGCTATTTCATGGTATCAGAAATATAATTGTCTGCTTTCCTGTCAGGAATTAATGGTAAGCAGGAAAGCTTGGTTAATTACATCTGATATTTTGATTTTATTTTCTAAGATAACTTGCTTCCTCTGTTATTGTTGTCCAGAGTTCTCTAACGTAATTTGAAACATCGATCTCCGTCGCCCTGTGACATGCCACAAAGTGGCCTCTTTTAACCTCAAGAAGCGGGGGTTCTTGAAGTTTGCATTTTTCGGTGGAGTACATACATCTTGGATGAAACCTACACCCCTCTGGGAGATTTATGGGACTTGGTGGTTCGCCAGTTACCATTAGTCGTTTTATTTTTCTAGCTCCAGGTGTGGGTAACGGTGCTGCTGATAATAGTGCAGCAGTATATGGATGCATTGCATTACCGAATAACTCATCAGTACCAGCGATTTCTACGATCTTACCCAAGTACATTACAGCTATTCGATCGCTCATATGTCTTACTACTGTAAGATCATGTGATATGAATAAGTATGTCAAGTTTAATTCTCTCTGTAATTTAAGAAGAAGATTAAGTATTTGGGCCTGAACCGAAACATCTAGTGATGATGTAGGCTCATCAAGGACTATTAACTCCGGATTAAGTATTATTGCTCTAGCTATAGCTATTCTTTGCTGTTGCCCTCCGCTAAACTCGTGAGGGTATCTATCTAAATGTTCCTCTCCGAGACCGACCTTTTTTAAAATATCAATTATCCTTCTATTAATTTCCTTCTCTTCTTTGATGCCGTGAATCACGAGAGGTCTCTTTAAAGCTTCTTTAACGGTCATACGTGGGTTCAACGATGCAGAGGGGTCTTGAAAGACAACTCCCATATGTCTCCTTAGCTTTCTAAATTTCCTTTCGCTCATGTCGGTAATATCTATATTTTTGAAAAATATTTTGCCTGCTGTCGGTTTTATTAGTTTTAGAATCATTAATCCGAGCGTAGTTTTTCCAGATCCTGATTCACCAACGATACCTAATGTTTCTCCTTTGCTAACGTTAAAGCTTACACCATCCACTGCCTTGATGTAGAGTGGTTTTTTGAAGAACCCTCTTTTAACTGGGAAATATTTTTTAAGTTCTTGGACCCTTAATAGGAAGCTTTCTGTTTTTTGCAAGGTTTAACCTCCATAGAGATGACATGCCACAAAGTGGCCTTTCTTCAATTCAATAAGTGGTGGTTCTTCGACCTTACATTTTTCTGTTGCGTGAGAACAACGTGGATGAAATCTACATCCTTTGGGAGGATTAATGGGGCTTGGAAGAGTTCCTGGGATGAAATTTAGTTCCTTCTTACGCTCAAAGCTAATGGGAAGACATTGCAGTAATCCTTGTGTATATGGATGCAGGGGTTCTTTAAAGATTTCCTTTACAGTTCCAATTTCAACTATTTTTCCACTATACATTACTGCTGCTCTATCGCCGGTTTCAGCTACCAGACCGAAATTGTGAGTTATAAGTATTATTGACATTTTCTGTTTTCTTTTAATATCTAGAAGTAAGTCCATTAACTGGGCTTGAACTGTAACGTCCACGCTGGTTGTTGGTTCATCGGCTATAAGAAGCCTTGGTTCACATGATATCATCATGGCTATCATTGATCTTTGTCTCATTCCTCCGCTTAGCACATGGGGATAATTTTTTGCTCGCACCTCTGGGTCAGGTATTTTAACTTTTCCAATTAGATCAACTGCTTTATTCCAAGCATCCCGACTAGGTAAGTTGAAGTGAACCATGGGAGCCTCTGCCACTTGGTAGCCGATAGTGAACACCGGATTAAGGGATCTCATAGGGTTCTGAAATATCATAGCTATTTCCCTTCCACGAATCAGACGCATTTCCTCTTCGCTGAGTTTTAGCAAATCTGTGCCTTCATAGAGTACACTTCCACTCACAATTCTCCCTGGATAAGGAACCAGACGCATTATTGAAAGGGCTGTAACACTCTTACCGCAGCCTGTCTCGCCTACTAAACAAAAAACTTCGTCTTTATTTACTGTAAAGCTTACACCGTCTACAGCTTTTACTATACCTTCGCTTAAGTAAAAATATGTTCGCAGATTTCTTACATCTAAAAGAGGCTCGTTCATTGGATCACCATTTTAGTCTTAAACTTTAAGTTTCGGATCTAGCAAATCTCTAAGGCCGTCACCAACTAAATTAAATCCTAATGCGGTAATTACAATAAATATTCCTGGGAAAGTAGCGATCCATGGAGCTATTACAAGTTGAGATGCTCCCTCAGCTAACATTAATCCCCAGTCTGGCGTTGGAGGTTGTGCACCGAAGCCAAGGAAGCTTAATGCCGTAGTTGATAGTATTGCAGCCGGTAGGTAGAGAGTGGCTAATACAATATTTACAGGAATAACATTGGGCAATAAATATCTGAGCATAATGTTAAAATCTGATTCGCCAATTGCTCTTGCTGCTAAAATAAATTCTCTATTAATTAATGACTGTACCTTAGCTCTAGTTACTCTGGTGAATACGGGCCAGTATGTAAGTGCAATGGCTATCATAACATTGACTAAACCCGGTCCTATTAATGTTACAACCCCAAGAGCTAGTACTATAGGAGGAAAAGCCCAAACCGCATCCCCTAGAGCCGATATTATTTTGTCTATTTTACCACCGAAATATCCTGCTACAATTCCCAGCGGTATACCTACAAAAACTTCAACAAAAATAGCTAATAGACCTACCCCAAGAGCTATACGGGCACCATATACCACTCGGCTGAATACATCTCGTCCAAGGACGTCTGTACCAAAGGGGTGGCTAAGAGAGGGAGGTTGAAGCCTATTGGCTACATCTACCTCTGCGTAATGTTTTATTGCAATAAATGGTGCCCCTATGGCAATAACTATGATACCAAGTACTAACACCACACCGACACAAGACGCTTTATTATAACGTATTAAAGAAATAATAGTGCTCATAAACCTATTAGTGGTTTTTCTAAAGCTATTTAAGCTAGTCAGCACTATCCATTCCACCTCTAAGAAATGTTATGCTTCTTCTTGTTCTAAACGTATCCTAGGATCCAAAAATGCTGCAATTATATCACCCAAAATGTTACATATTACTGTGAGTACCGCTATTATGAAAACGATAGCTTGAACAACTGGGTAGTCCTGCTTCACTATGGATTTATAGAGTAGAGATCCCATTCCAGGCCAGGCGAAAATTGTTTCAATTATAACAGCCCCGCCAATAATCCAAGGAAGATTTAAGAAAAACATTACTGTAACGGGTATCAAAGCATTTCTTAAAGCATGTGACAATATAACTTTTCTGGATGGAAGCCCCTTTGCCCATGCTGTTCTAACATAGTCTTCTGTTAAAACCTCTAACATTTCGGTTCTTGCTGTTCTCGCAGATGTTGCAATTGAGGGCAATGCATATGTTAAAATAGGGAGAACTGCAGATTTTGCTCCAGATATCCCTGAGATAGGAAACCATCCTAGACGGAGCCCAAATATGAGCATTAACATTAAGCCAAGCCAATAGGTAGGCATGGAATAAAAGAACGTCACTACACCCTCAGTTAAATTATCTATAAATTTTCCTCTTTTTAAGGCTGCTATTACGCCTAGAGGGACCCCTATAATAAATGAAAGTAGTAAAGCTGGAAGCGTTAATACAATAGTATAAAACAATCTGGATTTAATAAGATAAGCAACAGGTTGCTTATGTATGTAAGAATAACCCATATTGCCTGTCAACAGGTTACGAAGCCAATATAAATATTGAATATAGGCTGGCTTGTCTAAACCCCAAGTTCTTTTAAGTTCCTCTATTCTCTCTCTAGTTGCTCTTTCACCAGCCATGAGTGTTATAGGATCACCAGGTACCAGTTGCATTATTAAAAAAATAAAGGTTGGTACAAGGATAACTATTACCGCACCTATTAGCAATTTCTTTGTAACATAACGTAGCATCGCTGACAACTTACTTCCTCCTCTTTTCCACGTTGCCACCTAAAGTTTTGACACTGTTTATAAATAGCGATTCAGGTATAAGAAGAGCCGCAAACGATAACATGGCATGTAAAGTAAAGTAACTTCTAGTTTGAACTACTTTAACGTCATTGAAGTATAGTGTTCCAAATGGTGGCATAACATGCAGTCCTTCAACGGTTTTACGTACTGCAGTATAGTCCTTATTTATGAATAGAGGAATCCATGGTGTATCGTTTAATAGTATGAGTTGGATTTTAGTGTAAACATTTGTTCTTTCAACTGGATCCAATACTGTTGTTCTGTCTAGTTCAAAGAGTTCGTCTACTTCAGGGTTGCTGTAAGTGTAGTTTCCCATTTCACTATGTAAGAGATAGGGCAAAATACCTGCAGGGTCAAACCATGAATAGAACCGGCAAGCTAGTTCAAAATTCCAGTTTCTAGTTCTGTCCCTGATATAGTCGTATGTATATTCTTTTATGTTAACTTTAATGCCGATTTGTGCTAATTGAGATTGTATTAATGGGCCTATTCTTTTGAGTTTAGGTTCATCATTTGGTACGAGTAGTTCAAGTTCTAGAGGTTGCCCGTTTTTATCAACTATTCCATCATCGTTAGTGTCGACCCAGCCTGCTTCCTCTAATAGGTCTTTAGCTTTTTCTAAGTTATGTGCATACATGCTTTCTGCGTATTCTTCTAGTGACGCATTGTAGGCGAGCATTGACGGAGACATATAGCTATAACATGGTAATACTGTGTTTTCTAACGTTACTGCAATTGCATCTCTGTCTATTGCATACATCATGGCTTGACGTACACGTACGTCATTTAAGGGCGGCTTTCTTACATTAATCATTATGTATTCAACGCCAGGTGTTAGAACTTCGTAAAGTGTTACATCTGGGTTTTCTTTTAGTCTTGAAATCGCGTCGACTGGAACGCCTCTTACTATCTCTACATTTCCGGCTTCTAGTTCACTTATCCTTGTAAGGTCTTCAGGGATAAATCTTATGATTATTTCGTCGATATAAGGGTTTGGTCCCTTATTTTCAACGAAAGGTAGATTTGTTTTGTAAAATTCATTTCTTTCTAGAGTAACATGAGATCCTTGGACCCATTCTTTAACTTTATAGGGGCCTGAACCTATTGGATTTAGGTTAAAAGCATCGTCACCTACTTCCTTAGCTGTTTTTGCATCTACTACTGCTCCGTATACGTTTGTTAAGTCATTGTACCAAACGTATGTAGGCGGTCCGTTAAATATGATTTTTATGGTTGTTTCATTTATGATTTCATAGTCTTTGACTAATTCGTAGTCTGAGCCATAGGGACTTAACTTTCGATATCTTTCTATGCTATCAGCTATAATTTGGGCTGTAATAGGATTCCCATTCGAGAATTTGGCGTCTTCTGGTACCTTAATAGTTATTGAGTTGTTATCCATGGTTACAAACTCAGCTAAGTCTAGGACAACACCCATGTTCTCGTTAAAAGCTGTAAAAGGTTGAAATACTAGGTCATGTACTTCATTTGACCAACTTACTTGTTGAATATCCAGACCTTCAGGTTCTTCAGGTATAGCTATGGTCAATGTTCGTTTGTATTGAACTTTAGGTGGCAATGTAAAATAGTAAACTGCAACGCCAACAGTTGCAATTATGATTATCAATGCAATAATTGTTGCTTGGGTTTTTGTCAACGCTCTTCTAGATTTTAGATTTTTCAGAACTCCCAATTAGAACTCCCCTCAATTTATTGCTTTCAAAAGTATTTTTACTTAACTTTGAATATAAAAATATTATTCATCAATTTTATAATTATTATATGTTACTTTTTAATGTATGCTCATTATTTATTAACATCACACTTAAATGCGCACCGTCAAAACATTTGATGATGCAGGTGAGAGTTGTTTACCTAAAAGGTGGAGGGTTCAAGTGTTGTATGATGTTGTTATCAAGGACGGTTGGGTGGTAGACGGTACAGGAACACCAAGATTTAAAGCAGATGTTGGAATTAGCGGAGAAAAAATAGTTAAGATTGGTGGAATTCCTATTTCTAAGGGAGATATCGTTATTGATGCGAAGGAGTTAGTTGTTTGCCCTGGATTTATCGATATTCACTCTCATTCAGATCTATCAATATTAGTGAATCCGAAGGCTGAAAGTAAAATAATGCAGGGTATAACAACTGAGGTGATAGGTAACTGTGGTTTTTCACCAGCCCCAGTTAGGGAACCAGCTGAAAAAGAGCTAAAAAGAGAATTGGAAAAATATGGCTTAAATTTAACGTGGAGAACGATGAAAGAATATCTTAAGAGAATTGAAAAGAACGGAACTTCGGTTAATGTGGTTCCTCTTGTAGGGTTTGGAACTATTAGGGCATGTGTGATGGATTATGAAAATAGAAGGCCCACAAAGGGTGAATTAGATGAAATGAAGGTTTTAACGGAGCAAGCAATGTCAGATGGAGCATTTGGTTTGTCTACTGGCCTTATATATGTTCCAGGTTGCTATGCTGACACCGATGAAATAGTTGAGGTATGTAAGGTTGTTTCACAGTGTGGCGGTATATATGCTTCACATATTAGAGGGGAAGGGAGAACCCTCATTGAAGCGGTTAAGGAAGCCATAGAAATAGGGAAAAGAGCGAGTATTTCTGTTGAGATTTCTCATCATAAGGCGGCTGGTGTAGTTAACTGGGGTAAAGTTAGAGAGACAATTAAAATGATTGAAGAAGCACGTAAAGAAGGGTTGGATATAAGTTTTGATGTATATCCTTACACGGCTAGTCACACATCTTTAGAAGCGTTGTTGCCTCCATGGGTTCTTGAAGGTGGGAGAGAAAGACTTGAAGAAAGGCTGCAAAACCGTGATATTAGGGAGAGAGTTAAGTATGAGTTAGAAAATTCCATAAATATAGTGGATAATTGTATAGCAGATAGCGGCTGGGATAGAATTGTTCCGGTGTATTTAGATAGTGATAAGGAATTAGAAGGTAAAAGTTTAGAGGAAATAGCGAAAAGTATGGGAAAGGATCCGTATGACGTGTTTTTTGAATTAATTCTTAGGAATAAGAATGCACAGGTTATTATTCATGAAATGAGTGAAGAAGATGTTATTACGGTTATGAAACATCCATTATCGATGATATGTACAGATAGTGAGG
>Ga0164318_10006281_pt1 | contig 11510 bp, 11 predicted proteins | sample GuaBasSedimGuay9_FD_113734 | JGI IMG/M metagenome (GOLD analysis project Ga0164318, IMG submission 113734) | Subseafloor sediment microbial communities from Guaymas Basin, Gulf of California, Mexico - Guay9, Core 4571-4, 0-3 cm | ecosystem: Environmental > Aquatic > Marine > Hydrothermal vents... | reverse complement strand
GCACGCTTGTACCTCGGCCGCCATGCCGTGAGTAACTCCACGATGCTCTCTCGCGTCAATCATGCCTCCTCGGAGTAACTCCTTTTTGAGTAACCTTCCCTCCCTTCAGTAACACTTTCAATGAGGAACATCGGGGACTTGACGGAAGATACAGGAAGGATTATAGTTAGTTAAACGTTTAGGTTAATCGGTTAGAAATGGCAACGATCCGCGATATCGCTAAACGTGCAGGGGTATCGGTGGCCACCGTTTCTTATGTGCTAAATGGTACTAAGCCGGTGGCCCCCGAAACCGCGGCGCGGGTCCGCAGGGCCATGGAGGAGCTCGATTACTACCCAAACGCCGTCGCGCAATCCCTTCGCACCCGTACCACCCACGTTATCGGGGCCGTAATCTCCGATATCACCAACCCTTTCTTCGCCACCCTAGTCCGGGGCATCGAGGATTGTGCCCGCGAAGAAGGTTACAGCGTGCTCATTTGTAACACCAGCGAATCGCTGGAGAACGAGCGGCTCTACCTGGAACTCCTTTGCCGTCGCCGTGTGGACGGCCTCATCCTCGCCCCCACCGGAAAAAACGATGGGCTTATCCACCGCCTGATCCAGAGGAAGATGCACATAGTGTTCGTCGATCGCGTCCTCCCGGACCTCCGGGCTCCTGCTGTGCTTTCCCAAAATGAGGAGGGCGCGTATCTGGCCACATCTCACCTTATACAACATGGCCATCGGCGCATCGGGATTGTGCTTGGCCTCCCCGATGTTTCAACCACTCAGGAACGGTACCGGGGATACCTGAAGGCCCTCGAGGACCACGGAATACCGCTTGAGCCTCCTTTGGTAGTCTATGGCCACTCCCGGGTCGCCGCTGCCAAAGAAGCCTGCCGTGAGTTGCTTTCCCGTTCGGATCCCCCGACGGCCCTGTTTGTAACCAACAACCTAATGACCATTGGTGCCATGCAGGCCATAAGGGAGGCGGGACTGGAATGCCCCAGGGATATCTCCGTGGTGGGATTCGATGACTTCGAATGGACAGAGGCTTTCGATCCACCCCTTACCACGGTGGCACAGCGGCCGTACGAGATCGGCCGGCGGGCGGCCCTAACGTTGTTGGCCATGTTCAAGGGCCGAGCGGGGGCACGCGTGGTCAGGGTAGGAGTCGAACTGAGGGTGCGGGGTTCCGTGGCCCCTCCCTGGAGAAGAACATGAAGATTTGGTGTAACGAAAAACGCTATCGCTATGTCCATTGCCCTCGTTGGTCTCGATGGTATAATAATAATCGATACAAAATGTCGCGTTTTTTGCAACTTATTGATGATCAAAAGGGTTCAAGCTCGTTAGGAAGGGAGGTGAGAACCAAAGGGACGTCGAATCTTGTTTAAGAGCAAGAATCATTTTGCCACAAGGAGGGATAGAGGATGAGAAAAGTCGTTTGCTTGGTAACGGTTGGGCTCTTTTTGGTTAGTCTTTTTGCTCTTGGGGCCGCGAGGAAGTTCGAAGGTGTTACGATCACCGTCTTTACCCAACCTCCGCCCTTCATTGCGAAACCAGTGCAGATGTTCGCCCCCGACTGGGAGAGGATGACCGGAGGAAAAGTGCGCTTGATCACCGCTCCGTGGGCCGAGCTCTACCCGAAGATGTACTCCTCCTTCGCCCTTGGGGCTCACCTTTACGACATCGTGATCTTCCCGGCGGCTTGGCTTCCCGACTTCGCCGGGGCCGGATTTCTTGCGCCTCTGGATGAGTTCATTGCCCAAGACTCACGGATCGCATGGGATGATATTCTGCCCGTATATCGTGAGCGGATTGTGACCTGGGGTGGCAAGATCTATGCGGTCCCGGTGGACGGCGACTGCCACATCTTCTATTACCGCAAGGATGCCTTGGAGAACCCCGAGTACCAGAAGATGTTCAAGGAAAAGTACGGCTATGACCTCCCGGTGCCGCCGCGCACCTGGAAGGAAGTCCGCGACATCGCCGAGTTCTTTAACGGTTGGGACTGGGACAACGACGGGCGCCCGGAATACGGTGTAGTGGAAGCCCGCCGAAAGGACGATCAGGCCTACTGGACCTTCTTCTCCCGGGCCGCGGGTTATGTCTCCATTTCGGGCCAGCCCGGTGGCCTCTTCTTCGATCCGGAGACAATGAAGCCCCTCATCAACTCCCCGGGCCACGTCAAGGCGCTTGAGGACTACATCGAGATCATGAGGTTCGGTGTCCCCGGCATGATCAACATGGACTCCGGCGAGATTCGGACCGTGTTCATTGCCGGCGAGGCGGCCATGGCCATTGACTGGGGCGATATCGGGGTGATGGCCGAGACCGATCCTTCTTCGGTGGTCAAGGGGAAGGTGGGCTTCGCCATCCTACCCGGTTCCACCACGGTCTGGGATTACAAGAAGGGCGAATGGGTCGAGTTCGATGAACCCAATCAGGCTCCTTATCTTGCCTTCGGTGGTTGGGTGGCCGGTATTGACGCCAAGAGCCCGAACCTTGAGGCGGCCTACGACTTCATCTCCTTCCTCGCTAGCCCCGAGAACAGCTACCGCTCGGTGACCACCCCAGAGACCGGGTTCAATCCCTACCGTAACACCCACTTCGAGACCCTCTCCGGGTGGGTCGGGTTCGGTTTCGGGCCCGAAGCGGCCGAAGAGTACCTGAAGGCGATCCAGGACACGATCGCCCACCCCAACGTCCAGCCGGACCTCCGGATTCCGGGCGGCGCTCGCTACTTCGAGGCACTGGACGCAGAGCTCGCCCTGGCCGCTGCCGGGCAAAAGTCCCCGCAGGAGGCCCTGGATGCGGTCGCCAAGGCCTGGGAGCGGATCACCGAGGAGCTCGGGCGGGAGGACCAGCTCAAGGCTTACAGGCTCTCGCTCGGCCTCCCAGTGGAGTAGGGTGAACACAGAAGGACACGGGGCCCCGGGGTGACCCGGGGCCTTTATTGCTGTTCATGCGCCGGAAAGTAGGCAGTCGAGTCGCGCAATGGCAGGGGCGGCTTTTCCTCGCACCCACCGTCGTGGTCCTTTTGCTCCTCACCATTTTTCCCTTCCTTTTCACCCTGGCCATGGCCTTCGGCAAGGTCTCCTTCGAGGGAGGCGCCCTCAAGATAAGCCTTGTAGGGATCAGAAACTGGGTCAGGCTCATCCACGATTCCCGTTTCTGGAACGCCCTGGTGGTGACGCTGAAGATTGTGGGGCTTTCGGTCTTCTGCGAGTACGTCCTCGGGCTTCTGCTTGCCGTCCTGCTCAACCGCCGGATCCGGGGGCGCACCTTTTTCCGGGTGACCTTCCTCCTTCCCATGATGCTCGCCCCCATCGCGGTGGGGTACATGTGGCGGATGATGCTCAACGATACCCGCGGCCCATTCAACCACATCCTTGGCCATTTGGGCCTTGCACCTGTGGGCTGGCTCAGCGACCCAAACGTTGCCATGTACTCTATCATTCTCACCGATATCTGGCAGTGGACCCCGTTCATGATCCTGATACTGCTTGCCGGCCTTCAGGGGATCCCCAAGGACTACATTGAGGCCGCCAAAGTGGACGGGGCGTCAGGGTGGAAGATCTTCCTTTACGTTGTGTTTCCGCTCCTTACCCCCGCTTCCATTGCGGCCATCTTCTTAAGGTCAGTGGAGGCGTTCAAGATCATCGACATCATCTACATCATGACCGGAGGGGGACCGGGCCTGGTTACTGAGAGCTTGACCCTTTACGGCTACAGCGTGGGCCTTCGGGCGTTCGACCTCGCATACGGGGCCACGATCTCCTTCAGCCTGTTTTTCGTAGTCCTCGCCTCTGCGACTTTGTTCTTCTTACTGACGCGGAAGGCCCGTCAGATCTCCCTTGAGTGAGCGAAGATGATGAGGAAGAGAATCGCGGATATCTTGACTTACGTCGTCCTCATTGTCTGGACGGTGGTGGTCCTCTTTCCCATCTTTTGGATGGTCACAACTTCCTTCAAGGACAAGCTCGATGTATACCTCGGCCCTAGGTACCTTCCTTGGGTGGACTTCAAGCCTACGACGAAATGGTGGGTGAGGATCTTCACCGTGGAGCGAAGAGAACTCATTACCCCCTTCATCAACAGCCTCGTTGTGGCGGGGATAAGTTCTTTCTTTGCAGCGCTCTTCGGCTCCATGGCCGCCTACGCCCTCACTCGCTACCGTTTCCGCTTCGGCCCCATGAAGAACGACGACATCCTCCTTTGGATCGTGTCCCAGCGGATGATGCCCCCCATCATCACCGCGCTGGCCGTCTTCTTGATGTTCCGCGTCACCAATCTTCTGGACACCCATCTAAGCCTCATCCTCGTCTACATCGCCTTTAACCTCCCGCTTGCGGTTTGGATCATGGCAAACTTCCTCTCCCAGATCCCCCGTAGCATTGAGGAGGCAGCCCTGGTAGATGGAGCATCCCGGGCCCAGGCGTTCTTCAGGGTGGTGGTCCCTATGGTCCTCCCCAGCCTTTCGGCCACCTTTCTCCTGTGCTTCGTTTTTGCCTGGAACGAGTTCCTCTTCGCCCTTATTCTTACCTACTCGCGGGCCCAGACGGTGCCGATCCTTATTGCAATGCAGCATTTCCAGCGGGGACCCCAGTGGTGGGACATCTCCGCCCTTTCCACCTTGGCGGTGATTCCCCCCATCGCCATTACCATCGGGCTTCAGCGTTATTTCATAAAAGGGCTTGTTCCCATCGGGAAGTGAGGTGGAGATGGGAAGGAGATACGTTTTGGCCCATGACCTTGGGACCACAGGCGATAAGGCGATCCTCTTCGATATAGAATCCGGCTCCGCGGTGGGCAGCGCTTTTGTCCCTTATCCCACGGAATACCCGAGCGCAACCCAAGCGGAACAGGACCCGAACGATTGGTGGGAGGCGTTCTGCCGCGCCACCCAGGAGGTCCTGGGAAGGACCGGCATTTCCGCGGAAAGGATCGCAGTAGTGTCCTTTTCAGGTCAGATGATGGGTTGCGTCCCCGTTTCCGCGGATGGGGCCCCACTGCGGAAGGCAATCATCTGGGCCGATCAGCGGGCGACAAAAGAGGCAGAGCTACTCCTCGACCGAATCGGGCTCGAGGATGCATACCGCATCACGGGCCACAGGGTGGGGCCTGCATATTCGGCCCCCAAAATTATGTGGTTGTTGACGCATGAGCCACACATCTGCACTCATGTCCACAAGTTCCTGCAAGCGAAGGACTTCATCGTCCACAAGCTCACGGGGAAGTGGGTCACGGACTACTCCGACGCCTGTGGCACCGGGCTCCTGGATCTCCGGCGTCGCGACTGGTCGGAAAAGATGCTCCAAGCGGCGGGAATCCCGCGAGAGCTTCTCCCGGAAGTCGTTCCCTCTACCCAGGTGGCGGGGGAGGTGAGCGGGGAAGCAGCGGCGGAGGCGGGCCTTGCCCGGGGTACCCCGGTGGTGGTCGGGGGTGGCGATGGGGTATGTGCCACCGCTGGGGCGGGCGCCGTCCGTCCCGGGATCGGCCATCTCTACCTTGGGTCATCCGCTTGGGTGGCCGGGGCGAGCGAGGAACCGGTTCTTGACTTAAAGATGCGGACCTTCACCTGGCCCCACCTCGATCCCGGGCTTTACTCTCCCAACGGTACGATGCACAACGCCGGGGCCTCCTTGGAATGGGCGGCCGGGGCCCTTGGTGTCCTGGAGGAAAGGGTGGCGGAGTGGCTCGATCTAAGCCCGTATGATCTTATCGAACAGGAAGCGGAGAAGATTCCCCCCGGAAGCGAGGGGTTGATCTTTCTCCCTTACCTTATGGGGGAGCGGAGTCCGCATTGGGACCCCAGCGCCCGCGGGGTCTTCCTGGGGATTACCCGGAAACACAGAAGGGCGCATTTTCTGCGGGCTGTGTACGAGGGGGTCGCCCTCAACCTCCGCACGATTTTCCTCGCCCTGAAGGACTTAGGGGTCGGGCTCGAGGAAGTAAGGGCCATTGGGGGTGGCGTCAAAAGCCGTCTTTGGGTGAAGATCCTTGTCGATGCCCTTGGAACCCCGCTCCACGTCACCAAATCCCCCCTGGAGGCCACGGCGTTGGGGGCGGCCATGGCCGGAGCCGTGGGGGTGGGGCTTGTCCGGGACTTCCCTTCCGCCGCGGAGCGGTTCGTGCACGTGGGGCAGGTAGTAGAACCCGGCCCGGGGGCGGAGGTCTACTCCGAGGTCCATGGGCTTTTCCTCGATGCCTACGAGGCGTTGCGGAGGATTTTTCCCCGTCTTTCGGTCCTCGAGGAAGGGGGTGGCCATGGGTAAGCTCGCGGGAAAGAGGGTTCTCTTCATAGTGGCCCACGAGTTCGAGGACATAGAGCTCTGGTATCCTCTCCTACGCCTGAGCGAGGAAGGCGCACGTTGCTACATCCTGGCTCTCAAGGAGGGCCTCCATACAAGGCCGGCCCTTCCCGATAAGTACGTGACGGGGAGATTCGGGACCACGGTCCCTCCGCTGGTCCACCAGGAAGGAAAGCGATTCTCCTTAGTCGATCTAGGCGACCCCGAAGTCAAGGAGATGGACGCCCTGGTGATTCCCGGTGGCTACTCCCCGGATGCCCTAAGAATTAATCCCAAGGTCTTGGCGCTGGTGCGCCACTACGCCGATTCGGGAAAGGTGGTGGCGGCCATTTGCCACGGACCCCAAGTTCTGATTTCCGCAGGGCTCGCGAAGGGACGGAGGATGACAGCCTACGCCGCCGTAAAGGACGACCTCGTCAACGCTGGGGCGGAGTACGTAGATGAGCCCGTGGTGGTGGACGAGAAGATCGTGACCGGCCGGGTCCCGGATGACCTGCCTGAGTTCTGCCGCGCCATAATCGAACTCCTTTCGGGGTGAGGCGGTATGATGTTGATAAACGGCGAATGGATTGAGGAAGGAACTGGGGGTGTGATCAGGGTTCAGGACCCCGCCACCGAGGAGTTCTTCGCCGAGGTCCCCCGGGCTTCCGATGAGGAGGTGGACCGCGCCTGCCGGGCAGCGGCCAAGGCCTTCAAGTCCTGGTCGCGGAGCCTTCCCGCGGAGCGGGCCAGGCTCCTTTCCGCCGCGGCCGAGAGGCTCGAAGGGAGGTTGGGGGAGATCGCGAAGCTCCTCACCCGGGAACAGGGGAAGCCCGTCGGAGAGGCCAAGGGGGAAGTGCGGGCAGCGGTCCAGGCCTTGAGGTTCTTCGCCCGTTATACGGAGCTTCCGGTGGGGGAATGGCGGGCCCCCAACCGGGCCGGGACCATGAATCTCGTGCGCCGATATCCCGTAGGCCCCGTGGCGGTGATCTCCCCGTGGAACTACCCGGTGCTCCTCACAGCCTGGAAGGTGGCACCTGCCCTGGCCGCCGGCTGCACCGTGGTTATAAAGCCCTCAAGCAAGACCCCGCTGGCCGTGACCGAGTTCGTGAGGTACCTTGCGGAGGCAGGGGCCCCGGAGGGTGTAGTGAACCTCATCCACGGGAGCGGAAAGGACGTGGGCTCGGCCCTGGTACGCCACCCCGAGATCGCCAAGATCTCCTTCACTGGCGAGACGGAGACCGGCAAGACGATCATGAGGGAGGCTGCCGGGGGGATGAAGCGGCTTACCTTGGAGCTCGGCGGCCACTGCCCTCTTATTGTTGCTGCGGACGCGAACCTCGCGGCCGCGGTGGAAGGCGGGGTCTATCGGGCTTTCCGCAACATGGGGCAGGTCTGCAACAGCATCAACCGCATATATGTCGAACGACCGGTCTTCGAGAAGTTTGTCCACATGTTCGTAGAAAGGACACAAAAGTTGACCATCGGCCCGGGACTTTCGAACCCCGACCTCGGCCCTATGATTGATGAGCAAGCTAGGCGTCGCGTGATCGCTCATATTGAAGACGCGGTTTCCAAAGGGGCCGAGGTGGCTTACGGGGGAAAAGCCCCCCCTGGGTTCGATAGGGGCTTTTTCTTCGAGCCCACAGTACTTGTGAACGTGAACCGTGAAATGATAGTGATGCGGGAGGAAACCTTTGGCCCGGTGGTACCAATCATGGCGGTGGATTCCTTGGAGGAAGCGGTAAGGTTGGCCAATGACTCCCGCTATGGGCTCGTGGCTTACCTTTATGCCCGCGACCTGGGAAAGGCCCTCCGGGCCGCGGACGAGCTCGACCACGGCACGGTGGGGATAAACAACGTGGTGGGGGGCGAGGTGGAGCACCCCTATGCGGGTTGGAAGGAAAGCGGCCTCGGATTCGAACTTTCCGAGCATGCCCTGAGCGAGTTTCTGATGTTCAAGCACATCCGGGCGAAATGGGGGTGAGGGGATGGACGGGGTTTTCCGACTCGAACCCGCGACCGGCGCTATAGAGGGGGCACGTCGTTGGGAGCGCAGGCTGAGCGGAATGGTCGAAGCCTTCAGTTCCCGCAAGGCGGTGGAGGAGATCCTCCGCCGTGGAGATCCCTTAGTTTATGAAGTCTACGAAGTGGAAGGTGTCACCAAAGAGATAGGTGAGCTTGTGTGGTCCACCACTGTCCTTTATCCCGGGAAGGTGGGGGATGAGTACTTCATGACCAAAGGCCATTACCACCGTGATCCGCGTTGTGCCGAAGTCTATTTCGTGCTTTCGGGAACCGGTTTTCTCCTTCTCAAGGACGAAAAAGAGAAAAGGGCGCTTCCGGTAAGGAAACATGTTGTGGCCCACATCCCGCCGGGATGTGCCCATCGGATGGTCAACACTGGAGACGAGCCTCTGGTTTTCCTCGCCGTCTATCCCGCTCAGGCGGGCCACGATTACCAGCGGGTAATGCGGGAGGGGTTTGGCCTGCGGGTGGTTGAGGAGAAGGAAGGTCCACGGGTACGTGAGATCCCGTGAAAGGAGGGCCATGGAATACAGATATCTCGGCAAGACGGGGTTACGGGTGTCGGAGCTCTGTTTGGGAACACAAACCTTCGGCTGGGTTACCGATGAGGCCGAAGCGTTCAGGATCCTCGACAGGTTCGTGGACTCGGGAGGGAACTTCTTCGACACCGCGGACAGCTACAACAAAGGTGAATCGGAAAGAATTTTCGGCAAGTGGATCAAAAAGCATGGGCATCGCTCTTCTCTCGTCATCGCCACCAAGACCTATTTCCCCACCGGAGAGGGACCTAATGACACTGGCCTTTCACGGAAGCACATAGTGGAAGCGGTTGAAGAAAGCCTCCGAAGGCTCCAGACAGACTACATCGATATCTACCAGCTGCACTGTTATGACGGTGCCACCCCTTTGGAGGAGACCTTGAGGGCCCTCGATGACCTTCTCAAGGCCGGCAAGATCTGCTATATTGGGACTTCCAACTTCGCTCCCTCCCACCTTATGAAGGCGATCATGCTTTGTAGGATGCACGGTTGGGGTGGGATCGCAAGCTTACAAGCGGAATACAGTCTCCTTGTGCGCTCCCCGGAGTGGGAGCTAATACCCCTGTGTGAGGAGGAAGGGGTTGGGTTCTTGGCCTGGTCCCCCCTTGCGGGGGGATGGCTTACGGGAAAGTACCGCCGCGGTGCCCCGATCCCCCCGGATTCCCGCGCGGGACGCCGCGACCGCTTCGAGGATCTTCCCGAGCAACGGGTCAAGGAAAATACATGGGACGTCATCGACGCGCTGTGTGAAATCGCGGAAAAGAAGGGCAAAACCCCGGCCCAGGTGGCCCTAAACTGGATCCTGTGTAAATCGGAGAACATCATCCCTATATTCGGGGCTCGGACTCTCGACCAGTTGGAAGATAACCTCGGGGCAGTGGGCTGGAGGCTCGAGGAAGAGGAGCTAAAGAGATTGGACGAGGTGAGTTCCGTATCCTTTCCTTATCCCTATAACTTCCTCGCGCGGTATTCGCGGAGAAGATGAGGAGGAAAAACAGGGACCCCCGGAGCTGGCTCATCGCTATTGCCGAGGAGATGAGGGCCTTTCGGCTTTCCGATTCTACCGGGGGAAACCTTTCCATGCGCTGGGGTGACCTGATTTACATGACCCCGAGGTATGCCGGCTCCCGTAATCGATGGCGTCTTCGCCCCAAAGACATCGTGGTATTCGATATGCAAACACAGACTTTTTTCTCACGCACCCGGGAGCCCTCACGTGAGGCCAGGATGCACTTGGAGATATATAAAAGCTTCCCTGGAGTCGGGGCGGTGATACACGCCCATCCCGAATACACCATGGTGTTTGCGTGTGCCCGCGTCCCCCTTGAACCCACCGCCGAATACACACAGAAACTCGGCCCTATCCCCCTTACCCAAGAAGCGCCGGCCCATTCGCGGAGGTTGGCCGAGGTGGTGGTGGCTGAACTAAAGAATTTGGGAAAGGAACCGGAAGCAAACGGGGCCGCGGTGTTGGTCCCCGCGCATGGGGTCGTATGTGTGGGAAAGGATCTGGACCATACTTTCACGGTTTTAGAGCGAGTTGAAATAAATGCACGGATCTCCCTTTACCAGTGGTTGATGGGAGAGCGTGAATGATTGTGGTTGTAAACCCTAATGTGGGCCTAGATTATTTGCTCTTCTTTGAGGGCTTTCGTAAGAACCACGTTATTAGGGCGGGGCGAGCGAAATGGGGCCTGGGAGGAAAAGGGTTGGTAGCGGCCTATTTGTTAGCTGGGATCGGTGAACCCATTTGGGTAACCGGTTTCTCCGGTGGCATAACTGGTGAGTACGTGGAAGAGTTGCTCACGAAAAAGGGGGCCAAGACCGACTTCGTCTCCGCAAGGGGTACGGCCCGGATAAACGTGGTTTTGACGGAATCGAAAGAAGGATGGCAAAGCACAATAACGGCTCCCGGGGTAAAGGTAAACCCTGAACACGTAGCGGACCTTGTAGCGAAGGTTAAACGCGTCTTGGAGCATGCCACATGCTTGTTCCTCGGCGGAAGTCTCCCCCCAGGATGTCCATCTTCCCTTTACCGGGATCTTATCGCTGAAGCCAAGGGAAAAGGGGTTCCCTCCGTACTGGATACCAGCGGCCGCCCCCTTATCGAGGGGGTAAACGCTTGTCCGGCGGCCATCAAGCCTAATCAACACGAAGCCAGCGAGTTGACGGGGGTGGAGATTGGGGGTAGCGAGGAGGCGCTGGCAGCTGCGCGTTGGATCCACGCAAAAGGAATACCCTGGGTGGTGATAAGCCTGGGTGCCCAGGGACTTATAGCCATCGGTGATGGGGAGGAATGGCACGTTCCACCGCCTCCCGTTTCCCCGAAGAACACTGCGGGAGCCGGTGATGCCTTAAGCGCGGGCTTAGGATTAGGGCTGGCAAAGGGCTGGGGGCTATTCGAGTCTATCAGGTGGGGTCTTGCTTTGGCAGCAACGGTGATGGAAGCAGAAAGCGTGTTGGAGTGCGACTTTGATAAAATCCTCGCCTGGTTGAAGACCCTCGAGGAAAAGGACTGGCCAAAGTTACTAGGTGATGATCCCTACGCTCGGACGTAGCATCTCACTAGGCTTCACACAAGATGGGACACCCCCTGCGGCCGGTATAGTCCCGGGTAGTGGTGTAAATCCGGGGCCGCGAGCTGAAGGACCTCGGGTAACCGAACT
>Ga0164318_10006280_pt1 | contig 11513 bp, 8 predicted proteins | sample GuaBasSedimGuay9_FD_113734 | JGI IMG/M metagenome (GOLD analysis project Ga0164318, IMG submission 113734) | Subseafloor sediment microbial communities from Guaymas Basin, Gulf of California, Mexico - Guay9, Core 4571-4, 0-3 cm | ecosystem: Environmental > Aquatic > Marine > Hydrothermal vents >... | reverse complement strand
CGCGCTTATCGGTCAGCTTTCCGCTAAATACCGAGTCCGCGATATTGAGGTCCGCCAACAAGAAATCGAATCAATTATCCGCCGCATTTACGAAGAACGTCTGTTAGAATAATAGTAAGTTTTGAGGTAACTACTCAGCCCACCTTTGAAATGTCACTGCGAGGGGCATTTTTTGCCCCGAAACAGTCTCCCAGACACTCTAGGAGATTGCTTCAGCGGGAAAACACCGCTTCGCAATGACATGCCTGAATAGTTACGTTTCGAGAAGATATAAATATAAGGTTGCTAACAATGACTAAAGAAGTGACATCAAAATCAGTTTCGGTTCTTCAAAAGTTTGCAACAATGTTGATGGCGAGCGCATTGGTTGGCGTGATAGCGGTCAGCAATGTTTTTTCGTATGGGGCAACTATTTTCTCTGGCGATCTCTCTGAGCATCTTGCGGCTGGTGTGGGCTTGGTGTTATTTGGCGGTTTTGTAGTTACCACTATTTTGGCCTTAACAAGCTCTATTAAGGGCGCTATTGCTACTCCGAAGGCGGCTGCAATTCCAATTTTGGCTGTGATTGCGGCAGAGATTGCGGCGGAGATGCCCGCTTCGGCCACATCTGATGCGGTGTTTCTAACGATAACAGTTGCTTTCGCTATTAGCACTTTGGCGGTTGGGTTGGTTTTTTTGCTCTTTGGCATTTTCAGGATGGGGAGCTTGATCCGCTTTATGCCGTATCCTATTTTTGGGGGATTTTTGGCCGGTTTGGGGTGGTTGCTTATTAGAGGCGGGCTGGGTATTATGATTGATTTGCCATTAAAAATGGACAGCCTTTCACAATGGATAGAAATCTCTAATCTCGTTTATTGGTTACCTGGTGTTGTCTTTGCGTTCATTTTACTTGTACTGCAAAGGCGATTTAAACATGGGGAAGGCATTATTGTCGCTTTTTTGGGCGGGTTAGCCATTTTTTACTTGGCAGGGTGGATAACAGGCACAAGTCAGATCGAAATGGCGCAAAAGGGTTGGCTATTAGGGCCATTCCCAACTAGCAAGCCACAGCTTCCTTTTTTGCTTACTGCTTTCCAAAATCCAAACAAACTCCAGAACGCAATTCAGAGTGTAAATTGGGAGGTCATATCCCATCAGGCTTCTACTATTTTTACTCTCATTCCCATTGCTTTGCTTAGTCTTATTTTTGCCAATAGCGGTCTTGAGCTGGCCGCGAAAGAAGACGCTAATCTTAATAGGGAATTAAAAAGCGCGGGAATAGCAAACATTTTAGCCAGCCTTGGTGGTGGAGTCATTGGTTGTCAAAACGCCAGTCTTTCTACGCTGCCTTATAGAATGGGGGTGCATAGCCGGCTTACGGGTCTATTTACAGCCGCTTTTTTTGGCATCGGTTTCTTTTATGGCAATGAAGTACTTTCAATACTGCCTAAAGCGATGATTGGCGGATTGATTATTTATTTGGGGCTTTCGTTCTTGGTGCGCTGGGTAATTGAGTCTTATGCAATGCTCCCGAAAACGGAATATTTGATATTGGTTATGATACATGTTGTAATTGCCACTATCGGTTTATTGCAAGGAGTTCTTGTTGGCGCGTTAGCGGCAATTGTTCTATTTGTCATAAATTACAGTCAGACTAACGTGATTCGAAAATCTCTCTCTAGGAAAAATTATCAAAGCAATGTAGAACGGTATCCCTATTACCAAGAATATCTTCAAAAAAACGGCGAGAAAATTTACATACTAAAATTGCAGGGATTCATTTTCTTCGGGACAGCTTATAGTTTGTTTCAGCAGGTACAAGAACGCGCAAGAGATGAAGAACTCCCCTCTTTGGAATTTCTCGTGCTAGATTTTCAGTTAGTACACGGGGTGGACTCATCTGCGTTAGACAGCTTTACGCGCATGCGTCACTTTGCCGCGTCACATAAGTTCGAGATTGTCTTTTCTGATATTTCGCTGGGGATTGAGAAACAGCTTAAGAAAGGAAAAATTCTTAAACCACAGGATGACATTGCGCATCAGTTTGAAGATATTGACCACGCTGTAGAATGGTGCGAAGAAAAACTCTTATACGGTTCAAATGTCACCTCGGTCAATTTGCCATCTATTAAGGCTTATTTAAGCGATAAATTCCCAGCATCTATTAAAATTGACCGCCTATTGAATTATCTTGAAAAACAACTTATAGAAAAAGATGCTTTTCTCATTCGTAAAGGAGACCTTCCACTTGGGATTTACTTCATAGAGCGAGGACAAGTCACAGTTCAATTGACTTTAAAAAACGGCGGAGTAGTTCGTCTGCGCACAATGGGGTCTGGCACAATAATAGGTGAACTAGGTGTTTATCTGAATGAACCCGCGACCGCTACAGTGATTGCCGATATGCCTAGCATTACTTACTTTCTATCGCAAGAATCTTTAGAAAAAATGAAACTAGAAGACCCAGAGCTGGCAATGGCATTCCATAAGTTCATGGCTGCGTTCATTGGTCAGCGGCTGGTGTCAACGCATACTACATTACAAGCGTTAATGGATTAATAGGACTACGAAAACCAGGAAAGGAAACTATGTTAGAACTCAGAGCAGATGATCCTATCATGCAAGAATTGGATTTCAAGCCCTATCGCTATACCACCAAGCGACAGGCGAAACAATTCCGCCCAACGTCTAATCATGCCCAAACGATAGATATTGAAACTCCTTGGGGAGGGGTGCTCACAGGAAAGAGCGGCGATTATTTGGTTAACGAATATGATAACCCCAAGGACCAATGGGTTGTAGACAAAGACATATTTGAAGAAAGTTATCAGGAATTGGAAAATGGCGTTTACTACAAAAAAGCCATCGTTGAGCTAGTGCCGTTAACTCAAATCACTAATAATCCAGACCAGGAAATAATCATTCATTCGCTAGAAGGCCCTCTCACCGTCCGGTCGGGCGACTTCCATCTAGCAAGGGGCGTCACGGGGGAGGTGTGGCCTATACCCAACGAAGGTATTCCCAATAATTTAGAACCGGTGGAATGATGGGGAAGCAAAAAAGGTCGCCGAAAACGGCGACCTTTTTTGCTATTATTCTGGGAGATTGGCGTAAGCGGCTGGGGGGTTGGATAAGGCTGCTTTCCGGCGATATCCCATCCCCCAGGGTTTTGCCCGTTTATGCGCGTCACTGCGCTGGGGGATGGTTTTCAACGCCTTTGCGCGGTTCCTTCTCCTCCAGAAAAGCACGGAGGGGGCGTTTTGCTTTCAACTCCGTAAGTTTCTAGAAATCCAAGCCTGCTAATTTATCTAGTGCCGCGCCAACTTTGCCACCGGCTTGCCAGTAATCAAATTTGGTGGTGTCAAGGTGTTCCACGTAGCCGCCTAGCCGCCGCATCTCTTCTACCATGTGGCTAACAAGGGTGCCGTCTCTGTCTGTCATGGCTGCTTTGCCATCCCATAAGGCTATTAGGCGAACTCTGTCGATGCCGTGCAGCAAAGATGAATACAACGCCCAACGATTGTTGCGCAGATAAGGGTCATCACCTTCCTTAGGCGATCCTAGCTGATCGATTTGGAAAAGAATGCTGACGTTAGCGTTGTTGCGCAAGGTGTAAAACCGCTCTACCCACTGATCGCCGGCCAAGCTTATGTTTTCTTTAATATATTGTGGTTCGCTGAGTGGTAAATGCACTTCCACAGTCATGCCGCGGTTTAGGCAAGCTTCAATGAAGATAATATCACCACCGCAAGCCGCGCCGGATGTGAATGCTAGGTCATTTTCTCCAGCTTGGTATTTATCTAGGGCTTTGTTAATGCGTTTGCGAACTTCTTCTTCCATTTCTGGCAGGAAACGCTTTTCATTTTGCGTGTCAATTTTGTGCCCGGTGAAAAGATAAACCCGCCCTGGCTCAGTTTCTTTCTCTTCTAGCTCATCTTCTTCAGGTTCTTCTTTACGAATACGGCGGATTTCGTCTTTGAGGACTTGAACGCCAGCATCTACAAATTCTGGGCGCAGGTCTAGTAAATTAAGGATTTGCAATTGGTCAATAGAAGATTGGAGGTAAAAAGTATTTTTTCGCGCCGAGGTGAGGGCTTTTTTATACGCTCGTTTGGCTTCTTTGGGGTCTTCTGCGACCATTATTCTCAACTCCGCCAAGGAGGCCAGAGTCCAGTAATCGCTAGCGTCATCTTGGGCTAGGTTTTCCAAAGTAAGCTCCAGTGCGCCCTTCAAATTGGGCAAAATATCCCGAATCTCTTGAACGTCAAGATCGTCTCCTTCGTCGTATCGTTCGGCCAAATGGTCAAGAATAATGGCTAAGGTGAGGGCATTGATGCCGGGATAATATTCATTGAGGTCATAGTAAAACCCTTTGAGGTATGTTTGGATGGATTTGATCAGCCAATGGGAGGCATCAAATGCTTCTTGGAAACGCTTCTCTTTGTCTTCAATATTCTCCCATGTTTCGGTCCATGTATCTTTGTAGATGCGCCCTAAATAGGAAATAGCTTCGGTATCGCTGGGATTGTCTTGGAGCATATTTTCTAATTTGACTATGGCTTCGTCTACCTTTCCCAGACGATTGAGATGGTAAGCCTCTTGGCGGCGGAATTCCATGTTGCTGGAATTGAGTTCTAATCCTTGACGGTATTGCTGTAATGCCAAGGCGTAACGCCCCATGCCGCGCAAGGCACGGCCAGCTTCTCTGATGGCTTCTTCTTTGATGAGGGGGTTACTTATCTCTTCGGTGAGGAGCATGATGTCGCCAAGGCGTTTCTGGCGTTGTGCCACGGTAACACGTTCTTTCCATTCATTGTATTCACGCCAAAACCCGGTCGCTAGGGGAGTTCGCAAAGATTGACGGTCTGGTTCTGTAAGCCCTGTTAGGAGGTTGAAAATGGGGCTGTGGATGGCTTCTTGGTCGGAGGCCCAGGTATCACGGCAAACGCGGGAAATATTTTGGATGTCTTTCTCGAGATGCTCAGGGTCAGGTTTGCCGTCATCGCCGGTGTGATAGGGAATGGTTCTGACGTTGAAGATGTCAAAAGGCATGTACGCCCGTCCAGATTGAATATGGACAACTCCGCGCTTACGCATGGCGTGTCGAACGCCTACTTCGTAGAATACGTTGGCGTTGTCGATGCTCATGTCGCAAATAACCAAATCGGCTAGCAGCAATTCTTGAAACATGTCAGTGAGAATATCGCCGCTGACGGTCTCTTCGTCGGCGCGGAAAGGCTCAAACCCCGCGTCTTCGAGTGAAGGTTTAATGAGGTCGTGGTAAATGGCATTGAAATCAATGATTTGCCCTTCAAAACCTGGTTTTTGTCCAAAAGGCATAACTACAAAAGCATGTGGTCTGGTTTCACGGCCTTCCTTTTTGGGGTTATCCATGTTAACCTCTTTATCTATTTTTGTTTCTTCAATTATTTTAATTTCTTTGATCTCTTCGGTTTCTTCGATTCCTTTAACTTCTTCAAAGTCATTGCTCGCAACCTTGGCAACATTTTTGTTTTCCTCTATATGGTCATTGGTTGCTTCTTCAGGGGAAAAAAGGGTTTTGATTACGTCACTGATTTTGCTCATCAAATGCTCCTGTCATATTTTCCCAGAAATACGGTTTCTCTAAAGAAGCGTATTTCTGGGAAGAAGTTATTCTCGCCCTTTAGTCATCCACCCAAACCTCATCAATAAAGTTTTCGTCTTCTTCGCTCACGGGGTCGGTGAAATCTTCATCAACAAAGTCTTCATCTACGGGCATTTCGCCAAAATCTTCGTCTATGAAGTCATCTTCTACAGTTTCTTCCACTGCGCTCTTGGCAAGAGCTAGTTCTTCTTCGTCTATGGCTCTCATGTCGGTATACATTTCATGCAGCGATTCGACCGAAGTTTCAATATTTTTTTCAACTCTGCCAACTGCTTCATCAATACCTTCATCTATTAGTTCTTCTGTTTCTGTGTACAACTTCCGTTGCATCTGCTCTGAGGCTACACGTCCTTTTTCGAGTACGTGCTTAATTAGTTCTTCTTCTTCGCCATCAGATGCGGCCAATGCTTTTTGCATAGCATTGACAAATTCTATATTTTGATTCCAGAGTATATTCTCTGTCGCGCGTACCATTTTGCTGGCTTCTTCTTCAGTACGCTCGTCCTCGTTCAGCATTTGCCACTGGTCACGGATGATGTTCAATTCTAGGATAACTCTACTGTAATTGGTGACTTTTATGTCCAACCCGAGCAGTTCTTCCCAACCTATAAGAGCGGCAGCAACGGTAGAGGTGAGAGCTACCCACACTACCAGCGAGCCACCCCAAGCGGCTAGAAACGCGCTCCCACCTCCAAAGGTCAAAATTAACCACTGAATGCGCTTTCTCTCGCTTTGTAATTCCAAATTCTTTTTGATGTGCCATGCCAATTGATCTTCTAAACGATAAGTGACGTATTCAGGGCCGGTAAGGTCTTCGTATCCAGGGTCACTGTATTCTTTGGAAGCATCATAATATGGCGGCAAATCGCCTTTGTATTGCTTAAGGAACAATTCTCCGCTCACGGCACGGAATAGTTTACGCTGAATGTCCGCTAAGCGATCGCTGAGCCATTTATTGCGTGCTGGGGAATGTTTCAGAACAGTACGATAGACATAGATTTCTTTGAGGATTTCTTCAGCGGCTGCTCGTGACGCCAAGTAGCGTTGGCCTTGTTGAAACTTGTTGGCAAACGCAGCGATAATAGAGGTGGTAATGGGGGTAATTATCAGCAATATTCTCAATATCAGTTGTGTCCAGGTTGGCACGCTCGCGCTGTAAGCATCCGCCAAAATAGCAAAAAGGACGGCCAAAACGGTTAAGCTTGCCATAACACGCTTCAAACGCATATATCTTTTCTTAGTAATACGGGCATTCGCGTCCAATTGCGCGTAACGGTGCCAAGCGGTTTCTAATACTTTGTTTTGTGGATTTTCACTCATGGGGTTTTCCTCCGTTGGGTATGGCTATAATCTAGAAATCCAGCTTATCGTATAATTTTCGTAATTCACGTGGTTTTTTATATTGGGTCATCTCTGAAATTTTGTCGTATGCTTCTAATAATCGCTCGCTGAGCACCTGATTAAGCTTCACTAACAAGTCAGGGTACTGCCGCAAAAAGGCGGTAAAGTCATCATTATCCACCCGCAAAATTTTAGTCTCTGTAAAGACGGTAGCCGTCACAGAGCGAGGGGCTTCGTGGAATAAGGATATTTCGCCAAAATAGCCATGCGACTTCACTTCATTCATTGAGATGGTATCATTTTTGTTTTTTAGCTCTCGCTCTAAGACCACTCTTCCCTCAACAACTATATACATAGCGCCGCCCACATCTCCCTGACGAAAAATATTTTCCCCCATCGAAAAGGTTTTCACTTCGCAGACTTCAGCTAAAGCTTTTAGCTGTTCACTGCTCATTCCTTTGAATGTAGGAACAGCCTGTAAAAAGGCAACTATCTCGTTCGTTGTCATCATGATTAGTTACTCCTTGACCAAGCTCATCACCATCTTGGGAAATTTAGTGCGCAAATATTTTTCTAGGATAGTTTATGTCATTAATCTAACAGCTATCTTCTTTAAAATACCCGTCAATGGATCATGAGGGTACTCTACAACAAAAAGTTTTGCGCTGGATAAGGCCATCATCTCATCTGAGTGCGGTGCCACGGCAGCTACTTCGTTATTGAAGGCTTCTTCAACTTTGGATTTGACCATATCTTTATTGAATAATCTGGGAGATTTATTGACAATCATCACCACGTTAGACACTTCCAGATTTTGGGCAAGCTTCATGGAAATGTTGGTTCCCTGATAGTCTTGCTGGTCGGGACGCAAGATGATTCCTAGCGTATCGGACAAAGCCATTGACAATAGTATCTCGTCGTTCAATCCGGGATGGGTATCGACTATCAAAGCATCAAGATTAAGAATATTTTGAAGTCTCTGATAACCACTATCAAGAAGCGCGACCTTATAACCATCGCGCAAAATCCGAGCAATATCACTAGCTTTGATGCTAGAGGGAATCAAGAAAAGTTTTCCTTCCGCTTTGTCACCTAAAGAATCCGTCACATCAATAGCGGCTTCTTCTATCTCGTTCTCTCCCCATAAGTAATTGTTCATGGTTTTATCTATGCTCTTCTCGTCTAGGCCAAAGAGAACGTGAAGGCCCGGAGATTGAATATCTGTGTCGATAACACCTACGCGCAAGCCATTTGCGGCTAAAAGTGCCCCTACATTGGCAGATATATTCGTCTTTCCAGTGCCTCCTCGGAAAGAGTGCAACATAATCAATTTCGTCATCTTGTCTTCTCCTGTAACGTTACTCGGGTGAAGTGTTTATTTGTTGTAACTACTCAGGTATGTCATTGCGAAGCGGTGTTTTCCCGCTGAAGCAATCTCCTAGAGCGTCTGGGAAACTGCTTCGGGGCAAAAAATGCCTCTCGCAGTGACATTTCAAAGGTGGGCTGAGTAGTTACTATTTGTTTTGAGTACGACGTTTATTTAAATTTGCCTTCAAATTTTCGAAAAACTCACTACTGGTAACTTTTTCTACTTCTTCATTTGTTCGCGATTCGTCTAGCACTATATCCATATTTACAAGTCTACGCTCTCTATCTTTAACTTCTTGAGCTTTGCTGATAGCAACAGCAGCTTGAATAGAGATGCTCTCAAGAATACGTTTATTATCTTCACTAAACCCATTCATACGACTACTAATCATTTCAATAGTACCAACAACTCGATCTTGGTTGCCTAAGGAAACGCCCAAATATGATTTAGGCTCAAATGCATCCCAGGATCTATCGGTGCTTAACTTATGGCCTGTATAGCCAGCAATATCGTTTATCATTACCCCTTGGCGACCACCAAATAAAAGCGGGAAATAGTCTTTTTCAGAATCATAAGTTGTCTTTTCAATAGTCTCATCGTCACTCACGATTTCCGTGTTAGTCAAATAGAGTTCAAGAGCATTGTTTTGAAGATCATAAAGGCAAATTTCAGCTGCGTCAAAATCAATTACGTCTCCAAGCGAAGCGATAATATCACTGAGAGTATCAGGCAAGTCCACGTTATCGCTAATTTTACTGCCAATTTCATAAATTGTACGCAACTCGGCCATGCGTGCGCGAAGCGCTAAAACCATACTGCTGAACACGCGTGCCAGACGGCCAACCTCATCACCAAGCACTGTAACTTCAGCTATATCATCAGGCTCAAAAGGTTCATCATTTTCAACATTTTGAGCAACTTGTGAGAGATGCCCTATAGGTTTAGCCAGTGTTCGGGCCACGACAAGGGATACTACAATCACAATAACGGCTAGAATAACGGCGCTAAATTTAGCTCGTTGCACAAAAGCATTAATATCACCAAGAAAAACTTCTTCGGGAATATCCACAACGACCATAAAGATGCTTTCTTCAGTGTCTGAAACGGGATTGGTCACTGCCGCGTAGCCAATGCTGTGCCTCTGCCCCGGACAATCTGAAACGTCCGTTGATGCTGGGGCGTCTATGTCGGATGGGCGGCAATAGCGGATATGTCCTGACCCACCTGCGGCCATTAAGGGTAACAACGTATCCGCCAGGGGTTGTAAGGCTGGCATGGGTTGAGGCTCACGAGCAATTTTTTCTAGGGGTTCGCACGTGGGGTTATCGGCTGGGCAATCACCGCCCAGCATCATCACGTCCACTATATCCTTGAGATCATCTTTTGAAACTCTCCCTAAACTGCGATATAGCCAATCGGAATCCGTATCAGAATGAGCCATAACCATCCCGTATTCATTAATCAAGTAAACTTCCCCCTCTAAAAATTCATTGCCAGAAAGCATGCCCTCCTCTGATGACAACGTGTTGACCAATATATCAGTGACATAGTCTCCTCTAATTTTCGTAGAAAGAACGCCAATTATTTCACTGTGGTCTTGGCTATAAACAGGCGCTGAACCAAAAATACCAGGGGTATCATCTTTTCCACCGATAAGTATGCCTGAAAGATATTTATTTCCTTGAATAGCCTGCTGGAAATATTTTCGGAAATCCCATTGTGAACCTACGATATATTCTTTTGTATGCGCTATGGCCCATCCCTCAGCATCAAACACGCTTACTAATTCTATAGTGTCATGAGAATCGCGTGCATTTAAGATCGTATAATTAATATCTACTTGATTTTGTATTTGGACGGCGCCTTCTCGATATTGGGATATGTAAGTTATCACATCTCGATCATTGGCAAGCATACTGATGACATTATGATTATCGCCCAGCAATTGCTCAATGCGTTGTGCTGTGCTATAAGCAAGGCGTGAGATATTGATTTCTTCTCTATCAACAAGGGCATTGCTTGCCTCTCTGCTACTTGAAAAAGTGACAATTAACAATGGCACAACGGCTAATACCAACAGAACTACCATGAATTTTATGAAAATTTTCCAATTACGAAATCTAAGTTTTTGCCAAAATGACAATGGAGTATTTTGAACAGGCATGCTAATCTCCTTAATTGTGTGTAATTTAAAGGCCGATCATAGGTATTAATTCAATCTTTATACCTAAATCTAATTCCGTGGCTTGGGTTAATTCTCTATAAATTTGCAAGGCGCGGCTTTGGGCTATCTGCTCAATAAGAGCAGGAGATAGCTTCTCGCGGATGACGTTCAAGGGCTTGTTGTAATAAGTAATTCCAGTGGATTTATTCACCTTCTCATAATAACTTTTAAGATTACGGTCATAGATGTCTGGTTGAGGAATTGAATAAATATTCTTTCCGGCAGCTTCCATTTTTTTTAAAGGCACCCAACCTGAAAAAGCAGACTGTGAAGATGGATACCCTATACGCGTGAACAACTTTTGCACAACTACGGCGGGAACATTGTCGCGCCAGGCATCATAGACAATTGTAGTGGTTCGTATACCAATTGACACTGCGTATTGCTTAATGTTTTGGATGGACTCGTAACTCAACAAACATGTCCTAACCAAGTTTTCCCGCGTCTCAAAATGAGCAAATTGTTCAATCCATGATGTAGCTGTAGCAAAGGGATCACGGGCAATAACAAGAAAATGAATTTTCTCAGCTGGAACACCAGCCGCCAACAATATCTTTATAGGATTAAACGAAGCTGCATTTGTGGTAGGGCCAAGGGTTTCTTTAACAAATACAAATTCAGCATTGGCTATTCTAAAATGCGGAGCATTTTTATGCACTTGCCCTCTTAATATTGACTTAAGTGGTTGCCGCCACACCTCAAAACCCGATTGAGCAAATACTTGCACGTAAAAAGTAGTTCCGCTCCTACAAGGGCCTGCACTAACCACAATATCAGGGCAAGGCTTTTCTATATGCACATGCGCCGCTATTGCTTCGTCAGTTACAACATATTTAGGTATATTAAGCACTGCGTTTTCCTTTTGTGTCTTTCGCCATAAGTATTAGCCAATAAACACACTGCATAGTTATTCGCAGTTCACAAAACCCATTGTAACTATTCAGGCTATAGCT
>Ga0164318_10006279_pt1 | contig 11513 bp, 9 predicted proteins | sample GuaBasSedimGuay9_FD_113734 | JGI IMG/M metagenome (GOLD analysis project Ga0164318, IMG submission 113734) | Subseafloor sediment microbial communities from Guaymas Basin, Gulf of California, Mexico - Guay9, Core 4571-4, 0-3 cm | ecosystem: Environmental > Aquatic > Marine > Hydrothermal vents >... | reverse complement strand
TAACACACCTAAAGGTGTGTTTCTACATTTTTTATCAATATATTACATCTTGTTAATGCATATATAAGATAAAATTTTATTTTATATAATTTTTGATATAAAAACGATTATAAAATATTTTTAGTACTCTTAAAAATAGGCTTGACATTTGGTAAAAAAACATTATATAATATATATAAAGACGCGGGGTGGTGCAGAGGAAGCACGTCGGGCTCATAACCCGAAGGTCGTAGGTTCGAGTCCTACCCCCGCTAAATATAATGTCCAAAGGTGGACTGCTAAAAAATTTAAAGTTCAAAGTAGGTATATAAGCCTGAAGAGAAGAGGATTAATTTTGAACAAGAAGCTCTAAGTTCTGTGAACCCAATCTTTAAATAATGGCGGTGTAGCTCAGTGGTTAGAGCAAGCGGCTCATATCCGCTGTGTCGGGGGTTCAAATCCCTCCACCGCTAAAGATTTTTTATATGGGGCTTTGGGCTTTTGCATAAAAAATTAAATTATTAATCGCAAATAAAGCTTGATATAAAGAATGAAGAAGTTATAATTAGTTAAAGTAGGAGGATAATATGACAAACATAGTTGATATTAAAGCAAGAGAGATATTAGATTCAAGGGGTAATCCAACAGTTGAAGTAGATGTGCTATTAGAATGTGGTGCGTTTGGGAGAGCTGCTGTGCCTTCTGGTGCTTCTACTGGTTCAAGGGAAGCTGTTGAACTTCGTGATGGAGATAAATCACGATATTTGGGTAAAGGTGTTAAAAAAGCTGTTAAAAATGTTCAAGACATTATTGCACCCAAAATTATTGATATGGATGCAACTGATCAAAATTTAATTGATAAGACTTTGTTAGAAATTGATGGCACAGAAAACAAATCTAAGCTTGGTGCAAATGCTATATTAGGGGTTTCGCTTGCTGTTGCAAAGGCAGCATCTGATGCATTTGGTTTACCTTTATATAGATATATAGGTGGAACTAATGCTAAAACTCTTCCTGTTCCACTTTTAAATATTCTTAATGGTGGGAAACATGCGGATAATAATGTAGATTTTCAGGAATATATGATTGCACCTGCTGGTGCAAGCTCATTTTCAGAATCTATGAGAATGGCTGCTGAAGTTTATCATACACTTAAATCTTATCTTAAATCAAAAGGACTTGCAACTGCTGTTGGTGATGAAGGTGGGTTTGCTCCTGATTTAAGATCCAATGAAGAGCCACTTGAAATCATTGTGGAGGCTATCCAAAAAGCAGGTTATAAACCGGGGAAAGATATATTTATATGCCTTGACCCGGCATCTTCTGAATTCTATAAGGATGGAAAATATCAATTAACAGCTGAAAATAAGTCGCTTTCATCTGAAGAGATGGTTGAATACTATAAAAATCTTGTTGAAAAATATCCAATAATTTCAATTGAAGATGGGATGGCTGAACAAGATTGGGAAGGTTGGAAAATTATTACTGATGTTCTTGGGAATAAGATTCAACTTGTTGGTGATGATTTATTTGTAACAAATGCAACGATACTTGCAGAAGGAATTAAAAAAGGTGTTGCTAATTCTATTTTGATAAAATTAAATCAAATTGGGACACTTACAGAAACCCTTGAAACAATAGAATTAGCCAAAACAAACGCTTATACAGCAGTTGTTTCACATCGTTCAGGTGAAACAGAAGATTGCACAATTGCAGACCTTGTTGTAGCAACAAATATCGGTATGATTAAAACAGGAGCTCCAGCAAGAAGTGAAAGATTAGCAAAGTATAATCAATTAATTCGTATAGAAGAAGAGCTTGGCAATATCGCATCTTATGCAGGGCTTTCCGCTTTTAAAAATCAAAAGTGATAAAAAATAAACATAAATATGTTAAATATATAGTTATTCTTTTGCTTGGAATCTATATCTTCTTTTTTAGTGGAAGCGGTTATTTTTCGCGAAGAAAATTAATTAATAAAATCTCCAGATTAGAAAATGAAATCAATAATCTGAAAAACGAAAATGAAGTTTTAAGAAAAAAGATTGAACTTTTAAAAAGTGATATGAATTATATTGCAGAGCTTGCCAGAAAATTAGGCTATGCAAAAAAAGGTGAAAAGATTTATAGATTCAAAGAATCACACAAATCAATTGAATATTCAAATAAAATTACAAACATCAGAAAACCCAATAAGTTTTTCTATATTGATGCATATTCGTTATTGAGTATTATTATTTTAATTATAATTATTATAATTGCATTACGATTGTAATGAAAATTTAATGGTGAGTTAATGTCAAATAGTGCAGGAAATAAGCCATTAATTGTTCAATCTGATAGAACATTACTTCTTGAAACTTCATCTTCTTTATATGAAGAGGCAAGGGATTGGATTTCCAAATTTGCTGAGCTTATAAAAAGTCCAGAACATATTCATACTTATAAAATCACACCACTTTCGTTATGGAATGCAGCTTCGGCAGGACTTACGACAAAGAAAATTATTGAAATTTTAGAAAAGTATTCTAAATATGAAATTCCTGAAAATATAATTTTTGAAATAAAAGAAACAATTGAGCGCTATGGAAAAATTAAATTAATCAAAGATAGTTCTGAAAATTACTATCTTTATTCTGAAGATGATATTCTTCTAACTGAGATTCTTTATAATAAAAATGTATCAAAATTTATAGAGAAGAGAAGGGATAGGCATCATTTATTAATAAAAGGGAATTTTAGGGGACATATAAAACAGGCTTTAATAAATATTGGATTTCCAGTAGAGGATTTAGCTGGATATAAGGATGGTGCATTTCTTGATATAAATTTAAGGTTAAGAACCCTTTATTCTGGTGAGGAATTCAAGCTGCGTAGATATCAGGAAGAAGCGTCAAATATTTTTTATGCTGGGAACTCACCTAAAGGTGGGAATGGTGTTATTGTGCTTCCTTGCGGTGCTGGTAAAACAATTGTTGGGCTAAAAATTATGAGTATGCTTAAAACTGAAACATTAATTCTTGTTACAAATATTATTGCAGCAAGACAGTGGATGGAAGAGATAATAGATAAAACAACATTAACACAAGATAAAATTGGTGAATATACAGGAGAAATAAAAGAAATTAAGTCTGTAACTATTGCAACATATCAAATACTTGTTTACCGCAAATCAAAGCAGGAAGAATTTTGGCATTTTGAAATCTTTAACAAAAAAAACTGGGGGCTTATAATTTACGATGAGGTTCATCTTTTACCAGCGCCTGTTTTTAGACTTGTAGCAGAGCTTCAAAGCAAACGCCGATTAGGTTTAACAGCCACACTTATCCGTGAAGACGGCAGAGAAACAGATGTTTTCAGTTTAATTGGTCCTAAAAAGTATGATATACCTTGGAAAGAATTAGAAAAACAAGGCTGGATAGCTAAAGCTGTATGCACAGAAATAAGAGTTAAATTACCACAGAATTTACGATATGAATATGCTGTTGCTAATGATAGAGAAAAATTTAAGATTGCATCAACTAACCCTTTAAAAATGGATGTAATTAAACAACTTGTAGAACAACATACAAATGACCAGATATTAATTATAGGGCAGTATTTAGACCAGTTAGAGATAATTGCAAAACAGTTAAATGCTCCATTTATTTCAGGTAAAATGAAAAATATTGACAGACAGGAATTGTATAATAAATTTAAAAATGGTGAAATAAAGTTACTTGTAGTTTCAAAAGTTGCAAATTTTGCAATTGATTTGCCTGATGCAAATGTTGCGATTCAGGTTTCAGGGACATTCGGTTCACGACAAGAAGAAGCCCAAAGATTAGGTCGTATCTTGCGTCCTAAAAGAGGTGAAAATCAAGCACATTTTTATACGATAATTACAAGAGAAACTAAAGAACAAGAATTTGCATTTAAGCGACAGTTATTTTTAACTGAGCAAGGATACAAATATGTCATCAAAAATCAGTGAATTTAATTTTAACATACTTTTGATTACTTCATTTATATTGCATAATAAGATGAAGTATCCTAAAGCAAAAAGTTCATTTAAAATAAAATTAAATAAATTAGCAACAGCCGCAAAAGCTTCACCAGAAGAAATAGAATACACCTTTCTTTATCTGGTAAGACAAGGAATTATCTATACAGAAAATGAGTTCCTTTTTATTAATTTGGATCTTATTAAAAATCTTTTAAAAAAAGAATATAAAAAGAAAGAGAACACAAAATCTATTATTATTCAACCAAACTTTGAACTATTAGTAAAACCTGAAATCTCATTAAGTAGTCTTTTTAATCTAATTCAATTCTCAGAGTTCAAAAAAAAGGATGTAATATACAAATTCAAAATCACACCAAATTCATTGCATAATGCTTATATTTTAAAGTGGAATTCTTCAAAAATAATAAAATTTCTTTCTGAAAATTCAGAAAACCCTGTTCCTGAAAATATAACATTTCTTATAAATGAAGTTTACGAGCGTAGTGGAGAGTTAAAACTTGGCGTTGCTGGTTGTTTTCTAACTGGTAAAAAGTTTGTTATTCAGCAGATAAAAGAAGATGAGAATTTAAAAAAATTAATATTAAAAGAAATTTCACCCACGCTACTATTAATTGATAGCAGAATTTCTATTAATGAACTTTTTTTTATTTTAAAAGAGAAACAATTTTATCCTCAAATTGAAAAAGAAAAGATTTATTCAAATGCAGATGAATTTATTATTTATTTTACGCAGGAAGAGGTAAAAAATTTTTATGCCGCTATATTAACATTAAAAGAGATAGGCTTTGAACATAAGCTCTCAGTAAATTTTAATTTATTAAATAATTTGATAGATAAAGTAGAAAAAAAGTTAAAAAATAAGCTTTTGTTAAAATCAAAAGCAGTTGACGAAGCAATAAAATATCAACAGGAATTAAAAAAGTCAATTAAGAAATATGTCCTAAAGACAGTGGAAGCGAACCTAAAGACACCTAAAATATTGGTTACAAATAGAATAGCTGAACAATATAAAGGTGAGAATCCTGCAACCAAAATAAGAGAAATGAAAAAAATGATTGAATATGCCATAAAAAATAAGATTTTTCTTATTATCAAAGTTTATACACCATCAGCGCGGGAAAAATATGTAGAATATCTAATTGAGCCAAGATATCTATATGAAAATAGGCTTTATGGCTATGTGAAAGAATTAAAAGAGGAACAATCTTTTGAATTAAAGAAAATTAGCTTTATAATGTTACCAGGTATTTAGCTTACAAATGGGCACAGCAAAAAATTATTTAACCTTATGGCATTATTACTATTTGACATAGACGGAACATTACTTAACACGTGTGGAAGCGGGCGAGAAGCAGCTAATATGATATTTGAAAAATATTTTGAAGTAAAAAATGCATTTAACAGCGTTCCTTTAATGGGACGGACAGATAAATTTATCTGGAAAGAGGTATGTATAATAAATAAAATACCATTAAAAGAATATGAGAAGAGAAAGAATATTATATTACGAGAATATTACAAACAACTGAAAAAAGTATTATCAAGCAAGAAAGAAGCTTTTATTTATCCTGGGATAAAAAAGATATTAATGGAAACAAGAACCAAACATTGTTTAGGATTGCTTACAGGGAACTTTAAGAAAAGCGGGATGATAAAAATAGCACATTTTGGATTAGATAAATATTTTCCTGTTGGTGCATTTGCAGATGATAATGAAAACCGAAATGTAATAGCTCATATAGCTATAAAGCGAGCAGAAAGATATTATAGGCAAAAATTTAAACCACAGGAAATATATATAATTGGAGATACACCTTTTGATATAGAATGTGCTAAAACCACAGGTGCAATTTCTGTAGCTGTGGCAACAGGTGGTTTTAAATACGAAGAATTAAAAAAATACTTACCAAATTATTTATTTAAATCATTTGCTAATCCAGAATTGTTTCTAAATATAATCTCTTGCCCTCATTAAAATTTGCTATAGAATTAATAGAGTATATATATTTATATAGATTTAAAAAGCAATATGTTGTAAGTGTATTTAAGAAAACACTATTTTAAAACAATATATAATATAGGTTCCAAAATTTTCTCATTTTTTATTTGATTTTTGGTGAAAGTATAGTATATTATACTTATAATGGATAGATATCAAAAGGGGTGTTTTATTTTCTATTTATTGTTTTTATTCTTGATATTGATATTTTTATTTCGTCTGTTTAGTGTAATTTTAGTAATGCTGCTCAGAATTTTTCCATTTATTTTAAGATTTTGGTATATATTTCTATTTATAGGTTTACTTTTATACCTTATAGTTAAATCAAAGAAGAAAGAGGAACGAGATAAGTCTTTAAGTGGAGATAAATCCACTATAGAAATTCACGATTACAAAGTCCATTGAAATTGAAAGTGAAAGAGATAATAGTAAAAACACCGGCAAAAGTTAATTTATTTCTTGATATTCTTACGCGCGAGAGAGATGGATTTCATAAGATTGTAACATTGTTTCAAGCTATAAAATTATATGATATAATAAAGATTTCTAAAGCAGATTTTACAGAAATATCTATAATTCCGAATGGAATAGAGATTAAACATAATATTATTGAGGATATTTTACAGGAATTAAGAAGTAGAAGACAGATAAAAGAAAATTTTAAGATAATACTTTTTAAAAATATTCCGATAGGTGCTGGTTTAGGTGGTGGAAGTTCAGATGCGGCTGGTGTGCTTATTGGAATAAATAGTTTGTTAAATTTAAATCTTTCCACAAAAGAGATAAAAGAGATATTATCTTCTATAGGGAGTGATACTCTATTTTTTATAAATGGGGGGATTCAATTTGGGATTCATTACGGAGAGATGTTGGAAAGGACTGATGCAAAGTTTAATTATTATATTTTACTTGTTTATCCAGGTTTTTCTATTTCAACAAAAGAAGCGTATAATCTATTGGAGCCGTCATTATTTCGGAAAGGGGGAAACAGGCTAAAAAACATAATTAATGCAATAGATGAAAAAAATCTTGACAAATTAATTTCTAATTTATATAATATATTTGAAATGACAGAATTTAAAAGATATTCTATTTTAGCAGAGATAAAGAGAAGTTTAATAGAAGAAGGTGCTGAGAATGCGATATTAAGCGGGACAGGGTCAACTGTATATGGAATATTTAAAGAAAGGGGAGAGGCTGAGGATGCATTAAAAAGATTGACAAGCAGATATCAAAAAGTAATTTTAACCGAGCCTTTGTATGAAGGCATTAAGATAGAGGAAGAATAAAAAATAGTAAGGAGGCGTTAGGAAGATGGAGATTACAGATATAAGGATAAAAAAGGTAGAAAGAGAGGGCAATTTATTAGGATATGCATCGGTCACATTTGATGATGTATTTGTAGTTCATAATATAAAAATAATGAGTGGTAGGAATGGGAATTATATAATGATGCCAAATAGAAGAGTGAAGAGCGGTGAATTTAAGGATATAGCACATCCGATAAATACAGAATTTCGCAGAAAGCTTGAGAGTTCTGTTCTTGAAGCGTATAATTCATTGGAATGAGAATATATATATATATATATTTTTGGGGCGTAGCCAAATTGGCAAGGCAGCGGCCTTTGGAGCCGCGATTTGGAGGTTCGAGTCCTCCCGCCCCAGTTTTAATTTCGGAATAATTTGCCTTCACCTTTTAAAAATAAATATGTCTTCAATATCTGATGCCTAATCTTGTTTATAGTAAGCTCACCAAATGCACTTTTAAAACGAACTTTCCCACTGTATATATCTGAAAGTAAGTTCCGTAATGTTCCTGAAACTGCACTGTATATATGCTTCTTTAACTTTCGTGATGACTTTATTGTTGCTTGCGCAAATTCAAGTATCCCACATTCTTCTATTAGTAAATTTAAGTCCAATTTGTTTAATGATAAAATCACCTTTTCAAAATCTTTAATTTTATTAACCTCACTATCATAATAAATACTTTTGAGATTTTCCACAATTGAGATTCTTGCTTTCATTATCTCATTCATACTCGCAACTTTTTTTTCGTATTCAATATCTTCTTCCAGACGAATAATCGCATTTTTAGTTAAATTTTCTTTCATTATATGTAGTGTTTCTTCTTTTGCTCTAATTAAACTTTGTGCAATTATCTTGTGTGGTGTGATAAGTTTTAATTTATCAATTTTACCTTTCTCTTTTGCTTCTTTTATCCATTGGTCAAATGATTTATGCGCAAATATTTTTTGATACCTTTCTTCTTTTAGCTGTTCTTTAATTTTTAAAATATATTTAAGTGATTCAATTTCAAGTTTTTCCTGTAACAGTAATTCTTCAATTGCGGACTTAATTAAATAGAAACATTCGTCAATCCACCGAAAATCTGGAAAATTTACATTTAGATTTTTTTCTATTTCCTTTTTTAAATTCTTTGAGAGATTTCTGAAAATTTTTTCACCTGAGCCTCTGCTTACAAAACCAGCAATAAGACCTGTAAGCATTGTTTCTTCCATCATATTATTTGAAAGTAAAAGATTTATAAGTCGCTGTAAATCTTTATCAGATAATGATTGTATGAAATTTCTCAAATCCCAAAAGGATATTATGCTATCGCGATAGAGTCTGAATTTCAAATAATCAAGTGCATCTTTTATAGTAATTATTTTTTCTTCTTTTCCAATAAATCCCCCAAAGAGACCTATTATCAATCTTTTAATGAATAATGCAGGAATTAAGATATAAAATGATAATTTTTCTATATCAGAATGAAAAAATTGATATTCAAAAATTATATTAATATATCTTATTCCGCTGGAGATTTTAAACTTTTCTACAGGACTTCTAATTTTTATGTCAATCTTTTTAAAATTTATACTAAAAAGTTTTTTTTTACCTTCCTCAAGTAATGGTAAGATTATCTCATTAATTTTATCAATTATTAAAGACTTATCCTTTCTATGGAATAGAAGAAAAAGATATGAATTAAAAAAGCCAGAATATTCTACTGGAAAAATGATATATTCATTAAAGTTAAATTTTGTTTGAATATCTTCTATTGTAAAATTTTTTAAAAATATATTAGAATCATTAAAAGGCAGGATAAATTCAGGAAAAAAGAAATATTTATCTTTTAAATTCATTTCTCATTTTTTTCTTCCTTCTTTTTTATTGTAGCAGGTGGAAGATTTTCTTCTTGAGATGTTCCAATATTCCCAGCCATTATTGGTCTTATAGCGTTCTCATTTTCTTCTATTCTATATTTTCCTCTCAGTTTTTCAAGAATTTCTGAAATTTTTCTGTCATATTTTTGAAGTGTTAGCTGATACTGTATTTTTCTTTTTGCTAATTCTGGGTCAACTCCTCTGAATTCTGCTTTGTTTTTTTCATAGTATTCACTTATCTCTTTTTCGTTCACCTTAATATCATCTGAAAGATATTCTTCTATATAAGCATTTATAATTATTTGCTGTGTATAAAGCTTTATTAAATTTTTTACATCTTCCCGTTTATGAAGCTTTAGCTTTTTTGCTTCTGCAAGTATAAGTTTTTCGTTTATCATATCTTTTAAACATGCACGTCGTTCCTCCATATCTGTTCTTGCCTTTGGAATATATTCAGGATTCTGTATATACTTTGACTTTAAATAATATTCAAATCTTACATTAAATTCATCAAGTGAAATTGGCTCACCATCAATCTTTGCTACCCATATTTTCTTTTTCCCACAATACAGGGAAAAAAGTATTACAGCTGCAAAAATAATAAACATAAATATTCTTAAATGTTTCATTTTTAATTCTCCTAATTAAAATTTTTTAAAAATATACAAAATTAAAAAATAGATAGCAACATTTTTTTTAAATTTATTAAAAAATTTTTTTTCTCTATTGTTATACATAATCTATCTTGTGAAAAAGAATAATTTTCTATCTTTTCTCGTATTCTTTCTTTTAATTTTTGAGAAATTTCTTTAAATACAATTTCTATAATTATTTCATATTCTTTTTCATTTACTTTTTTTATACTAATAATCTTATTAGATTTTGCAATTATTTTTATTTCCTGCAAGACGAACAGGTTTTTTATAGGAGCAGGAATTTTTTCACCAAATCTATCTTTTATTTCTTTTTCAAGTTCTAAAAGTTCTTCATTTGTTTTACATTTATTCAATTTTTTATAAATTTCAATTTTTAAATTACTTGATGGAATAAATTCATCAGGAATATATGCTGAATAATCAAAGTTCAGGTCTGGTTCAATTTCTTCTTCAATGATTTCGCCTTTTAATTGATTTATGACTTTATTAAGTATTTTACAATACATTTCCAGTCCAACAGCAAGTATATTACCGTGCTGTTGGACACCAAAGATATTACCAGCTCCTCGTATTTCCAGATCGCGTAGTGCAATTTTATAGCCTGAGCCTAAATCTGTATATTCAAAAATTGTAAGAAGCCTTTTTAATGCTGTTTCAGTAAGTGCTTTTTCAGATGGCACAAGTAGATATGCATAAGATTTTTTGTTTGAACGTCCAACTCTTCCACGAAGTTGATAAAGCTGTGCAAGCCCAAAGGTATCAGCTCTATTTATTATAATAGTATTAACCTCTGGAATATCAATACCTGCTTCAATAATTGTTGTACATACAAGAACATCATATTTTTTTTCCATAAATTCAAGCATTATTAATTCAATTTCATCTTCATCCATTTGACCATGAATTACAGCAACTTTTGCTTCAGGAACGATGCGCTTTATATAATTTGCTATAGCTTTTATAGATTGCACTCTATTATGCAGAAAAAATACTTGACCATTACGATTTAATTCATTAAGTATAGCTTTTCTTATAATATCTGGTGAAAATTTCACAATTTTTGTTTCAACTGGCATTCGTCCAGATGGTGGGGTGTTTATCATACTAACATCTCTTATACCACTTAAAGCCATATATAATGTTCGGGGAATTGGAGTTGCACTCATTGTAATTACATCTATAGTTGTTCTTGCCATTTTTAATTTTTCTTTATGTGCAACGCCAAATCTATGTTCTTCATCTATTATTAAAAGTCCTAAATCATAGAATTTTACATCAGGTTGAATAAGTCTGTGTGTCCCTATTATTATATCAATTTTTCCATTTGCAATTTCCTTTAATATTTTCTTTTGCTCTTTTTTAGAATTAAACCTTGATAGCATTTCAACTTTTATTGGATAATTTTTTAATCTCTCAATAAAGGTATTATAATGTTGATACGCAAGAATAGTTGTAGGAACAAGCACAGCAACCTGCTTGCCAGCCATAACTGCTTTAAATGCTGCTCTTATTGCAATCTCTGTTTTCCCATATCCAACATCACCACAGATAAGTCTATCCATTGGACGTGCACTTTCCATATCTCTTTTTATTTCTTCTATTGCCTTTATTTGATCAGGAGTTTCAATATATAGGAACGATAGTTCAAATTCTCTTTGCCACTCTGTATCTGGCGGGAATCGGAATCCTGATTTGTTCTGTCT
>Ga0164318_10006278_pt1 | contig 11519 bp, 13 predicted proteins | sample GuaBasSedimGuay9_FD_113734 | JGI IMG/M metagenome (GOLD analysis project Ga0164318, IMG submission 113734) | Subseafloor sediment microbial communities from Guaymas Basin, Gulf of California, Mexico - Guay9, Core 4571-4, 0-3 cm | ecosystem: Environmental > Aquatic > Marine > Hydrothermal vents... | reverse complement strand
ATCTGGGTAATTTTTGAAAGGAGCTGTTTTGAATCCAGTAAAGAATTTGCTAGGCTGGATATCTGGTGTAAAATTTTCAATTTTTTAGTTCTTGAAAATAGAAGTTTTTGCAATTTCAAACTTTTAACAACTGCTGCTGAATGGTTTGCTATTGATAAAAGTAATCGGAGGTCATCCTCATTAAATATAACATTTTTCTCTCTATTTGAAACATTAAGCACTCCAAGAGTTTCATTCCCTATTTTTAAAGGGACAGAAATTGCAGATTTTATTTTTGGATTCACACCATTAAATTGTGAATTTTTCACCTCTCCATTTAAAATCAAAGGCTGACCTGTCTTTGCCACCCATCCTGTTATGCTTCTATCACCTATTTTTGCTCTTGCATTTTTCACTATCTCTTCCGGTAATCCATAACTTGCTTCAATTTTCAATTCACCTGTCTCTTCGTCAAGGAGGAAAAGGGATGCTACTTCTGATTTTAATCCACATGCGACAGTCTTCATAATCTGGTTCAGGATATCGGAAAGTTCAATATTTGAACTCAGAATCTCCTCTACTTCAGAAATTAAATCTTTTCTTTCTCTTTCTCTTTCTTCCATTTTATAATGTTTTCTATTTCAGAAAGGAGTGTTTCATAGTTGAAGGGTTTAATAAGACACTTATGTGCTCCGGCTTTTTCCAGCATCTTTGCTTTATGAGGATAACCAGTAATACCAATTATTTCTATATCCTTTGTTTCAGGATTTGATTTTATGTTCCTGCAGACATTCACTCCATCTATTCCTGGCATTGCAATATCAAGGATAACTATGTGGGGATGGAGTGATTCTACAAGTCTCCCTGCTTCAAAACTGTCTGTAGTTCCAATTACATGGAAATTCGGATTTGCTTTTTCAAGGAAAGATTTTATTGTCTCAACAATTTTTGGTTCATCATCAACAACAAGAATTTTTATTACCTCTTCAAAATAAGTGTAGCGGTATTTTTTCAAAAAATTTAAAAATTCTCTCTTTAAAATCCTGTATTTACCTTTTGATACTCTAAAAGCCTTTAATTTACCGGATTTTATCCAGTTGTAAACAGTAACACGGGAAATACTCAAAAATTTTGCAATCTCTCCTGTGGAGAAAGAATTCTTATTTAACAAATTTAACATTTTTAATATTTTTATCAATAAATTGATAAAATGTCAAAATTTTTTTTATTCCAAAACTATGGTAAATTAAAAGAAAATGTTTCTGGTGAAAAGTTTATTGATAGGGATAGTGGCAGGTTTTATATGCGGGCTTCTCGGAATAGGAGGAGGTTCAATCCTTGTTCCTCTTTTATTCTATTTTTTCTCACTCTCTATAAAAAGAACAATTGGAACAAGCCTTCTCATAATAACAATTTCCTCTATTTCTGGTGTTTTTACTCACTGGAAAGGGAAGCAGGTATATTTTAAACTTTCATTTTTTATAGTTATAAGTGGAATATTTGGAACACAGATCGGTGCATATCTTACAAGCATTTTATCTGAAAATATTGTTAAAATATTCTTCATACTTGTTGTTGTAATACTTGGGATAAAAATGTGGAAAGACCCTCCTTATGATGAAAAAGATTTAAAAGAGAGGAAAGAATTTGCAATATGGAAATCACTTATTATAGGTTTTTCAGGTGGTGTTGTTTCAGGATTATGCGGTGTTGGTGGAGCTATTTTGGTTACCCCTTTAATGTATATTTTCTTAAAAATTCCAATAAATATATGCATTGGAACAACACTTGTTGGTGTATTTTTCAATTCACTTTCGGGTAGCATAGCATATATGGTGAGAAAACTCACTGAAATTAAAATAGGGATTTTTACAGGAATAAGTTCAATCTTGGGTGCTTATTATGGTGCAAGGTTAAGTTTGAAACTTCCAAGGAAAACATTGAGGAGAATTTTTTCAATTGTATTGATTGTTGGTGGTATATCAATGCTGTTTAAAAGATGAGGTACATAATCGGGATTGATGAAAATGGATTTGGCCCTTTAATGGGGCCTCTTGTTGTAACAGGTATTTTGGGAAAATTAAAGGGCGATTTCAAATGGTTTAAAGGTGTAGAGGATAGCAAAAGGTTTTTCTCAAGAGATATATCTTCTTTTAAAAAAATTGAAGAGTTTTCCCTATCCCTTTTCCTTTCCATTTATGGATATTTACCCTCAAACCCTTATGAATTCATAAGAAAAATTTCAAAACCAATTTTCAAATGCAGTGTTTCAGAAAAAATATGCTGGAAAAATCTACCATCTCATTTTATCTGGGCTGATATGGAAGAAGTGGAAAAGAAAGCAGAGGAATTTAAAAGGTGGATGGCAGATGAGAATGTTTTTATAGAATCCATATTTTCAAGAATTTTCTGTGTATATGAGATAAATAACCTGATAGATAAGGGTTATAAAAAGGGATTTATTGATTTTATTGGATTTTATGATATTATAGAAATGGCAAAGAAAAAAGAAATTGAAGTTTTTGCAGGTAAAATCGGTGGAATGAAGAGATATTTCTCTTTTCTAAAATATAAATTTCCTCAGCATTCAATAAAGATAATTGAGGAAGGAGAAGAAATTTCAAAATATATTCTTAAAAATGAAAAATCCTTTATAAAAATATCTTTCGTTGAAGATATTGAAGATAAGTTATTCTTTGCTGCTATCTCCTCAATAATTGGTAAATATATAAGGGAACTAATGATGGAAAGTATAAGGAGGAGTTTCGGTATAAAAGATAGAATATCCGGATACAGGGACAGAAAGACAGTGAGATTTCTTGAAATTATCAGAAATAAAGAAAATTATTTTGAAATGTGCGTTTTCAGAAAAAAATAAAATGGATTTGAAAAAATTGAAGAAGGAAATAAAAATTTACTATTATAAAAGCAGAGGTCCTGGAGGGCAGAGAAAAAATAAGAAAGAGACAGCAGTTAAAATTTACCATATTCCTACAGGTATAACTGTAAGGGCTACAGAATTCCGTTCCCAGGCAAGAAATAAAGAACTTGCTTTAGAAAGGCTGATTGAAAAACTCAAAGAGTTAAAAAAACCGAAAAAAGTGAGAATACCAACATCCAAACCAAAGGAAGCAAAAGAAAAGCAGATTGAGGAAAAGAGAAAGCGTTCTGAGAAAAAGAGAATGAGGAGGAAAATTAAATTGCATGAAATTGATTTTGAAATTTGAAGGATTTAAAATATAAAAATGGTAAAAGTATCCCCTTCTCTCCTTTCAGCAGACTTCAGCAATTTAAAAGAGGAGATAAAAAAATTGGTTGAGGGTGGGGCTGACAGAATACATTTTGATATTATGGATGGACATTTTGTCCCAAATATTACTTTTGGTTCAATTGTTTTAAAATCTCTCAGGAAATTTACAGATATCCCTTTTGAAGCCCATCTTATGATAACAGACCCTGATAAATACTGGAAGGATTTTTTAGATGCAGGAGCAGATATTATAGGAATACATATTGAATGTGATGTTGACCATAAAAGTTTAATAGAAAAGATTAAAAGTTCTGGGAAAAGAGTATCTATTGTATTGAATCCACCAACAGAAATTGAAAAAGTATATCCATTTGTTGGAATTGTTGATGAAATCCTTATTATGAGTGTAAATCCAGGATTTGGTGGTCAGAAATTTATACCTGATGTTGTTCCAAAAATAGAGAGGCTTTCAAAATTAAGGGAAGAAAAAAGTTTAAATTTTCTGATTGGAGTGGATGGTGGAATAAATGAAGAGACAGCAAAAGTTGTTAAAAAAGCAGGAGCAGATATACTTGTTGCAGGCTCATTTATATTTAAAGGGAAGGATTATAAAGAAAGAATAGGAAGGTTGAAATGAAAAAGGTTGATTTTGAATTTTTGAAAAGGAAAAGATTTGAGAAGGACGGAATAGAAAAAAAGGTAAGGGATATAATTGAAAAGGTAAAAAAAGAAGGTGATAAAGCACTTTTTTACTTCACAGAGAAATTTGATGGTGTCAGATTAAATCAATTAAAAGTTAAAAATTCAGAAATCTCTTCTGCAAAAAAATTCCTTTCTCCAGAAATTTTAAAGATAATTAAAGAGACATCAAAAAGGATAGAAAGATACCACAAAAAACAACTTCCTTCAAAATTTTCAATAAAGGAAAATGATATAACACTGGAATTCCTTTTCTCACCGATTGAAAAGGTTGGAATATATATACCTGCAGGACAATCTCCTCTTCTATCAACAATTCTTATGACTGTTATCCCTGCAAAGATTGCGGGAGTTAAAAAGATCTTTATTGCCTCTCCACCCTCATATGATGGGAAAGTCCACCCTTTAATCCTTGCAACATGCAATTTTCTCGGAATAAATGATATTTTTTCAATAGGTGGTGCTCAGGCAATATCTGCTTTTGCATTTGGGACAGAGACTGTCCCCAAGGTTGATTTGATAGCAGGGCCGGGAAATGAGTATGTTAATACTGCAAAGAGACTGGTATATGGGGAAGTTGGAGTTGATTTACCTGCAGGTCCAAGTGAAATCGTTATTTTTTCAGATAAAAGTGGTAATGATAAATTTATTGAGATGGACTTGAAATCCCAGATGGAACATAAAGGGGGAGTTGGAATATTTATAACAACATCTGAAAGACTTGGAGAAAAAATTTCAAAAAGGGTAAAGGAGGGATACTGGATTCTTGTGAGAAATTCAGATGAAGCAGTTGAAATAATAAACTTTATAAAACCTGAACATCTTCAGATAATATGCAGAAATCCAGAAAAGATATTGAATAGAGTTATTGCAGGAGCAATATTTGTCGGAAATTATTCACCAGCAACGATTGGTGATTATTTTGCAGGGCCATCCCATGTCCTTCCAACAGGAAAGACCGCCGGTTTTTCTTCAGGACTTTCAGTTTACACATTTTTGAGAAGTTATGCTGTTATTGAAGCAAAAAAGGAATTTTTTGATAAATATGGAGAAATTATTAAAAAATTCGCAGAAATAGAAGGGTTAAAAATGCATTCTGAATCAATAAGTATAAGGATGGAAAAGAATCATTTACATAAAACATCATAGATACGCTCAAGTGCCCAGTCTATCTCTTCTTTTTTAATTATAAGAGGAGGGGTTATACGTATTACATTTTTGCGTGCCTCCTTACACAGTACACCCTTTTCCATCAATTTCTCACAGAAACGGCGTGCACCACCTGCTTCCGGATAAAGTTCAATTCCAATCATCAATCCTTTCCCTCTGACTTCCTTTACATATGGACTTTTAATTTCAGATAGTTTTTCCAGAAAATAAGCCCCCATCTTTGCAGCATTTTCAATCATATTCTCTTCAATCAGTACTTTTAATGCTGTTCTTGCTATCGCACAGGCTAAAGGATTACCACCAAAAGTACTACCATGGTCACCTGGATGGAAAACACCGAGAACCTCTTTATTTGATAAAACAGCAGATACAGGATAAAAACCTCCTGAGAGTGATTTCCCAATTAATGTTACATCTGATTGTATCCCCTCATGCTCTTCTGCCAGAAGTTTTCCTGTACGTCCCAAACCAGTCTGAATTTCATCAAGAATCAATACAATATCATTTTCATCGCATATTTTTCTCACCTCTTTCAAATATCCCTTTGGAGGAATGATTATCCCGCCTTCCCCCTGTATCGGTTCAACAAGAAATGCTACAGTATATGGAGTAATTGCTTTTCTCAGTGCATCTGCATCTCCAAATGGGATAATTTTAAATCCAGGAGTAAATGGGCCATACCCATCTCTGTATTGTTTTTCTGTACTGAATCCGACGATTGTAACAGTCCTGCCATGAAAATTATTTTCACACACAATAATTTCTGCTTTCCCATCAGGAATCTTTTTAACCTTATAACCCCACTTACGGACTGCTTTAATAACAGATTCAACAGCTTCAGCTCCACTGTTCATTGGAAGAACCATATGTGAATTTGTAAGTTCACATATTTCTTTATAAAATAATCCAAGCTGGTCGTTTCTGAATGCTCTTGAGGTGAGTGTTAATCTTGAAGCCTGCTTTTTGAGAGTTTCCAGAATTTTTGGGTGGCAGTGTCCCTGGTTGAGAGCCCCATATGCAGCTAAGCAATCAAGATATTTTTTACCTTCAACATCCCAGACCCATACACCCTCTCCTCTTGTGATGACAACATCAAGAGGCTCATAATTCCGGGCACCGTATTCATTTTCAAGTTTAATGTAATCTTCTGTTTTCATATTTTTAATTATACATGATAAAATAATAACATGCAAAGAAAAAGTACAGTTAAAAGGGAAACGAAAGAGACACAGATAGAAGTTGAGGTTTTCCTTGATGGTAAAGGGAAAGCAGATATAAATACAGGTTTTGGATTCCTTGACCATATGCTTGAAATATTTTCAAAATTTTCAAATATTGATTTGAAAGTGAAAGCAAAAGGAGATTTGCATGTTGATGAACACCACCTTGTTGAAGATACAGGAATATGTATCGGACAGGCAATTAAAGAGGCTCTGGGAGATAAAAAGGGTATAAAAAGATTTGGTTTTGGAAGTTGCCCGATGGATGAGACACTTACCCAGGTATCTGTTGATATTTCTGGAAGGCCATGTCTCATTTTCAATGTTCCATTTATAAGAGGTAGAGAAGGTAGTTTTGAGACAGAGGATGCAAAAGAATTTTTAAAAGGATTTGTAAATAATAGTGGAATCACCCTCCATGTAAATTTAATATATGGAGAAAATCTACACCATATCAATGAATCAATATTCAAATCTTTTGCAATCGCAATGAAAGAAGCGATAAAAATTGAGGGAGAAAGTATACCATCAACAAAGGGAAGAATTGATTGAAGGAGGAGTAATATGAAAAAAAATCCTCCAAATCCAAGAATAGCAGCTCTCCTTTCTTTCCTTTTCAATGGTCTTGGGCAGATATATAATGGTGAAATTAAAAAGGGATTGCTTTTAATCTTTCTTTCAGGGATATCTCTTATAATCCTTATAATTGGAGCAATCTTTATAATCTATTTTCTTGTAAAGAATCTATCGCCGTTTTCTTTTCTTATAAATGGAATAATACTGTTTTTTATCGGTCTTACAGGTATTATAATAATTGGAATTTACAGCATTTCAGATGCATATGCAAAAGCAGAGGAAAAATATGATGAAAAAGATTCTGAAGAAGTTTCTTGATTATTTATATTATCAGAAAAATTATTCATCCAATACTGTAAAATCATACAGTGTTGATATATTGCAGTTTTTAAATTTTATCAAAAAAAGGAAACTGAAAGATTTTGAAAAAGTAAATTATGAAATGTTAAAATCGTTTCTCGCTTTCCTCCATAAAAATGGTTATTCTCCAAAGTCAATATCAAGGAAAATAGCAAGTTTGAAATCTTTTTTTAATTTCCTTTATAGGAAAAATATTATAAAAACAAATCCAATTCTGCTTTTACATTCTCCAAAAGTCCCAAAAAGACTTCCAAATTTTTTAACGGTAGAGGAGACTTTAAAAATAATTGATTCTGTGGATGGAAAAGGATGGTTATCTTTAAGAGATAAAGCAATACTTGAAGTTCTTTATTCAACAGGGATAAGAGTTGGAGAACTTGTGAATCTGAAAATACAGGATATAAATTTTTTTGAAGAAATGATAAAGGTAAAAGGGAAAGGTGAAAGGGAAAGGATTGTCCCTGTTGGAAAACCTGCTTTAAATGCTCTTATCGATTATCTTGAGAAAAGACCTTTTAAAAATGAAAGATATGTTTTCCTGAATAAATATGGAAAAAAGATTACAGAAAGAAGTGTTGAAAGAATTGTTAAAAAATACCAGAAAATAGCAGGAATTGAGAAAGAAATAACACCACATACCTTCAGACACAGTTTTGCAACACATCTTCTTGATAGGGGAGCAGATTTGAGGAGTGTGCAGGAATTTCTTGGTCATAAAAGAATTACAACAACCCAGATTTATACCCATCTTACTGTTGAAAAATTAAAGAAACTTTATTTAAAAGCACACCCGAGAGCAAAATAACTCTTGACACTCCAACATTTTGTAAGTAAAATTTTAAAATTATGACTGACTGGTCAGTTTAATGGATAAAAATAGAATTAGAGAAAAAAGGAAAAAACAGATATTAAAAGCAGCAGCAGAAATATTTGGAAAGAGGGGATACTGGAAGACTGATATGGAAAGTATTGCAAAGAAAGCACATATTGCAAAGGGAACAATTTATCTGTATTTTAAAAACAAAGAGAATCTTTTTCTCTCCATTATTGATTCAGGACTTGATGCCCTTTCTGAAAGGATGGAGGAAGAACTTTCAGGAATAAAAGATTTTTTCAATAAAATTAAAAGGTCAATCCAGATTTATCTTGAGTTTTTTGAGAAAAATTTTGTTTATTTCAACATTATAACACATGAAAACCCAGGACTTGGAGTAAAAGTCAGCGAAAAATTCTGGAAGAAATTTTTTGAAAAATTCAAAAAGATAGAAGATGATTTTAAAAAAGGTATCTCATCAGGGATTATAAAAAATTTACCAGTTAAAGATGCCATATTTTCCCTTATTGGAATACTCCATGGAATAATAGACCAGTGGATTTTGAGCGGAAGGAAATACTCACTTAAAAGAAAAGCAAATACAGTATTTGAAATATTTGTAAATGGAATAAGGAGATAAAAATGAAATTCCTTCTGTTTTTTTTCATTTTTTTCTCACTGACTATTTTTCCGGATAATTTACTCACACTTCCAGATGCGATAAGGATTGCTGTAAAGAATAATCTTGGAGTAAAAATTGCAGAGGAAAAAATAAAACAGGCATATTATCAGAAAAAAGAAGCAAAAACATATTTCTTCCCTCAAATCACATCTTCTTTCAATTATACACATCTCGGTAAAAATGAAGGGATGACCATCCCTGGTACCCCCTTCCCTCCTATTAAGTTTACAGAAGATGACATTTACACATTTACATTTTCATTAAACCAGCCAATATTTACAGGGGGAAGGATTAAAACAGCATATGAAATATCAAAGGAAAATTTTGAAAATTCAAAAATACAGTATGCTCTGGAGGTTCAGAATTTAATCTTTAATGTGAAAAAGGCTTATTTTTCAATACTTAAGGCTGAAAAATTTTTAAATACAGCAAAAAAATATAAAGAATTGCTTGAAAAACACCTTAAAGATGCAAAGAAATTGTTCACTGCAGGGATTGTTACAAAACTTGATATTTTAAAAACAGAAGTTGCGGTGAAACAGGCAGAGACAGGGATTATTGAGGCAAAAAATTTTGTAAAAATAGCAAAGTCAAACCTGAATTTCATTCTGAATAACCCGATTGATAAAGAATTTGAAGTGGAAGATGTATTTGAAATAAAAGAAGACAGGAAGGATTATGAATACTGGAGAGATATTGCATTGAAAAATAGACCAGAAATTAAAAGTATGGAAAGAGTCTTGTCAATATGTGAGAAAAAGATAAAACTTGAAAAAAGCAATCTTTATCCCCAGATTTATTTCTTCACCAATTATAATATTGAAAAAGGAAAACAGACATCATTTGGAAAATGGGATAAAAACTGGAATACTGGGATTTTCCTTTCTTTTAATATATGGGACTGGGGAAGGATAAAAGATAGGATTAAAGAGGCGGAAAGTGAGAAAAAACAGATAGAAAAGCAGCTTGAAATTGTAAAGAAAGCGATTGAACTTGAAGTTAAAAATTGTTATCTCAATCTTTTATCTGCTGAAAAGAAACTGGAAAAAAACAGAAAACAGATTGAGAAAGCAGAAGAAAATTTAAGAGTTGCAAATCTTTTATATAAGGAAGGAATGGCAACATCAACAGATGTAATAGGCGCAACAACTTCATTGATAGAAGCAAAAAATAATTATTATACCTCAATTTATGAATATAAAATTGCATATTCCCAGTTAGAAAAGGCAACAGGTCTTTATACAAAATACGAAAAAGTGGGGGGAAAATGAAGAAATTAACTTTTCTGGTATTTATACTTTCCTTATCATTTGCCTTCGGCTTTAAAAAAGAGAAAGAAAAGGCTGAAGTAATGAAAGTGCCTGTTGAGGTTGAGAAAGTAAAAAGAGGGAAAATAAGGAAGACAATTGATACATATGGAAATGTTCTTCCCTCCAAAAGAGTGATAATTTATTCAAAAGTTCCTGGTATCCTGGAAAAACTTTACTTTAATGAAGGAGATAGAGTTAAGAAAGGGCAACTTCTTGCTGAAATTGAACATAAAGAACTTGAATTGAATATAAAAAGCCTTAAAGCATCATTGAAAATGGCTGAGATAGAACTGGAGAGGGTTAAAAAAGACTTTGAGAGGATATCCTATCTATATAAAGAAAAGGTTGTATCCTCCCAGATGTATGATAATGCTAAGGCAGGATATGAAGCAACAAAAGCAAAAGTTGAAAGCATAAAAGCAAATCTTTCCATTGCAGAGAGGAAGTTAAAAGATTCTTATATAAGAGCTCCTTTTTCAGGGATAATTGAGAAGAAATTTGTTGATGAGGGGGAAATGATTACAGGCTCAAGCATGATGAAAAGTTCCCCAATTTATAGTCTCATAAAAGTTGATAAGGTAAAGGTAATAGGAGAAGTAGCAGAAAAAGATTTCCCATTTTTGAAAAAAGGTATGAAGGTTCTCATAAAGGTGGATGCATATCCAGGAAAGATATTTAAAGGAAAAGTTACAGAGATTTCTCCTTCAATAGACCCATTATCAAGAACAGGTAAGGTGAAGGTTGAGATCAATAATCCTCAATATAAGTTAAAAGTCGGTATGTTTGCAAGAATGAAAATAATAGTAAAGGAAAGGAAAAATGCACTGATTATAAGTGATAAATCTATTTTTAAAGAGGATTCAAAGTTCTTTGTCTGGGTTGTGAAAAATGGAAAGGTGAGCAAAAGGTATGTTGAGAAAGGAATAGAGGAAGAAGGGAAAGTTGAAATTTTGAGTGGATTGAAGGAAGGAGAAGAGGTGGTTATAGAAGGAGGGATTGGGCTTAAGGAAGGCATGGAAGTGGAGGTAAGAAAATGAATATACCAGAATTTTCTGTTAAGAGAAAAGTTACAACTTTAATGATTGTTTTAATGCTCTGTATTTTGGGTATTCTCTCATTCTTCAATCTGGGTCTGGATATGATGCCCGATCTGGAATATCCTGTTGTTTCAGTTGTGACAACTTATGAAGGAGCTTCTTCTGAGGAGATAGAGTCAAGGATTACAAAATTGGTTGAAGAATCCATAGGGCTTGTAAAACATGTTAAAAAGGTATCTTCTTTTTCAATGGAAGGGATCTCAGTTGTAATGGTTGAATTCCAGTGGGGAACAAAACTTGATTTTGCTGCACAGGAGATAAGGGATAGGGTCTCATTAATTGAAGATTATCTTCCCGATGATGCGGATAAACCAATTGTTATTAAATTTAATCCTTCAGATATGCCAATTCTTCTTTATGCT
>Ga0164318_10006277_pt1 | contig 11520 bp, 9 predicted proteins | sample GuaBasSedimGuay9_FD_113734 | JGI IMG/M metagenome (GOLD analysis project Ga0164318, IMG submission 113734) | Subseafloor sediment microbial communities from Guaymas Basin, Gulf of California, Mexico - Guay9, Core 4571-4, 0-3 cm | ecosystem: Environmental > Aquatic > Marine > Hydrothermal vents >... | reverse complement strand
CTTTGTGAAATAATTCACGTTTTTTTGACTCGGGATTTACGATGGAGAAATTTAAGGAGAAAAGAGAATTAATTATGAGTCATCATTCAAAATTATTTAGAATGATTATTTTAACACTGGTGATGATTTTTTGTGCATCGATAGTTATGGCAGAAGGTCCCAGTTGGATAGGAGCATTTTTTGTAAAAGGGAAAGTTGGACTCAAATGGCAGAAATTTGATGGTACAACTCAATACAGAATTATGCGAAAAATTGATACAGATGCTAATTTTTCCGAATTGGGTGCTACTGACAAAACACATTATTTTGATTCAGAATTAGTTCCCGGAGCTATATATTTATACAAAATTATTGCTGTTACAGCAAATGGTGAAATGGAATCTACTGAAAAATCAATTACTATTCCAGGGTCTGCTGTAGGAAAATTTGAAGCTCCTGAATGGGTTGGTTTAAGAATTGACAGAAATAAAATATTTTTAAATTGGGAAGGTATTAAAGGGGCTATTGCTTACAATATCTATCGGTCGGAAACTTCCGGAAGTGGATATGAGGTGGTTGGCAACACTCCGGCTACGAAATATGCAGATAATCAAGACATTAAAAAAGGTACTACTTACTATTATGTATTAAGTGCTCTTAATGAAGAATTCGAAGAAACAGAAAAATCTTTGGAAATGAGCATTAAATATGGTGTTAGTGCCGATGAAATTAAGCGACAAGAAGCCGAAGCCGCCGCAATGAAGCTTGTAGATTTGCCAATTACTTATCTGTATGATATAAAAGATGCAGGTCAAAATGGAAGTCTTCTCCAACCGGCTGATATATATATAAATTCAAAAGGTAATATTTATATTTCAGATGCATTAAACGCTCGTATTTGTGTTTATGACCCCGATGGTAATTTCTTGTTCCAATTTGGTGAAAAAGCCAACAAGTCGGAAATTGATAACCCTGTCCCCGGCACAATGCTTTATCCGATGACGCTTTTTATTGATAAAGAAGATAATGTTTATATTACCGATACATTCTTGCACAATATTCAGAAATATACAGCTGATGGTAAGTTTATCTCAAGTATTACTATTGAAGGCGAAGAGAGAGCAAAATTCCGCCCTGGTGGATTGGCGGTATTAGATGATGGACGTGTTATTGTAACCGACGCCGGTAATCACAGGTATTATGTTTTTGATAAGGATGGAAAAGTCCTGATTAAAAAAGGGAAAAAAGGAAGTAAACCGGGGGAATTTGTCTCTCCTGATGAGATTACTTTAACTCCAGACGGAAAAGTTCTTTTAGTAGATGTTATGAATTGTCGGATTCAGGAACTTGAAGTTGATGGTACTCCTATTCGCCAATTTGGTTCAATCGGTCAAACAGCTGGGACTTTTGCTCGCCCGAAAGGAATAACTCTTGATGAACAAGGCAATATTTGGATTTCTGACGCAATGACTTCCGCAGTTCAGGTTTGGACACGCGAAGGTGAAGTAAAATCAGCTATTGGTCAATTTGAAGATGTGTCATTAACATTTCAGGGACCACGTGGAATGTTTATAAAAGACAGTAAATTTTATATCGTTAGCCGTTTAAACAGTCGGGTAATGGTATTTAAGATAGGAAACTAAATTTTTTTTAACCCACTAATTTTTTTAACCCTTTAGGAGGTCTTTAGGTATGAAAAAACTGTTGATCGTTTTGATAGGACTGATTGTCTTATCATTACCGGCTTCATTGTTCGCCGCTGTTGCAGGCTCGGACCATGATATGACTGGTGGTGGTGGTGATCTTTGTATGTCCTGTCACATTCCTCATAATGCGTATGGGGATAAACTGTGGTTCTCAACCCCGGACGCTACCTATTCTGACCAGCGTGCACTTTGTGCAACCTGTCATGATGGTACAACTGCATCCGCTGGTGTTGGTACTGTATTTGACAACAACACTCTTGAACAGCATCTTTCTGTTGGCGGTGACTGTTCTGTTGATGGTGGTTGTCATGATGTTCACACCCAGGATCCAAATGGGACTGGTAAATTCCTGACAATTTCTCAGGTTTCAAATACCTGGTGTATTGATTGTCATGATGCCACTCCGTGGACAGGCGCCGAAGCTTTGGGTGACCATACTGCTGGAATCACTCACTTTACCGACGCTACATTCAAATGTGAACAGTGTCACACACCTCATGGTGCTGTAGCCCAAACCACCCAACCAGCCGGATTAACAAATCCGATTCTGTTGGCTGATAACCAGCCGGGTGCTTTCTATGGTGCTTTCTGTATCAGTTGTCATAATGGTACAGCTCCTCCAGTTGGAACTGCCAGTTCTGGTGGCGTTGCATCAGGAGATCCTTTTGATTATTCAGAAGCTACCGCTGATGGTTCTGAGACAAAACACCCAACCACTACAACTGCTTCTGCAATTCCTGTAGGTGGTTGTGATGCTTGCCATGATGTTCATGATCCTACGGGAACTGCTTATGGTTATCTTCTTAAAGAAGATAACACAAACTCAGCTTACTGTGTTTCATGTCATGATGGTACAAGTGCTCCTGGTGTTGGTTCTACTACTCACTTTACTGGTATTCCGGACAATACTAGCATGAATTCTGGTCTTACTCCGGCTATGCCGTGGGCAAACCAAATTGATGAAGACGGTGATGATGTAACTACCGGTATTGATTGGCCAACAGCGACAGCAAACAGTATGGTATGTGAAACATGTCATTCAGTTCACCGCCAGGGTTTCACTGGTGTTGACGCTGAATATTTCCTTCGTAATGCAAATGGACAAGGAAATACTATGTGTACAGATTGTCATACTGCTAACTAAAGTAGTTATGCTGATACTGTAAGATAGAGATTAAAAATCGAAACAGAGTTCGGGCAATAACGTTTGAACTCTGTTTTTTTAAAGGTTATCTTATTAAAACACATTATGAGTATGATATTACTAACATTATTATTGGCACTTATGAATACAGTGGGAGAAAAAGACCAATTTATGGAAATTTTAATTCCACATAAATTCATCAGTACAAATTCTTATAAAACTCATATTGTTGGAAAAACTTCAGCTCCTATAATTGAAGTTTATATAAATGACCAAAAAACATATGAAACAATGGTTAAAGATTCAATTTTTCATCAGCAAATTTTTTATGGCGCCGGTCTTAATGAAGTTAGAATTAAAGCTATTTATAGTGGAATGATTGATTACCCAACTCCGGATGCAATAATTGAGATTTTAGCCGGTCCTGAAATTAAAAGAAAATATAAAAAAATATACACGCCGTATAAATTTCATGATTCAACTCCAAAAGATTTTTGTATTTGTTGTCATGATTGTGATTGTGATAATTTAGAGGAAACTACTGATAAACAAATATGCTTAACGTGTCACAAAGATTATAGAGAAAATTTTTCTAAACATACTAAAGTTGAAAACAGAACATGTGTGTTATGCCATCAACTTGATCTGACAACTTTTGAGAGTGCCGATATCGAAGATAACCCTTGTTTTAAGTGTCATGATGATAGGATAGGATTCTTTACCAGGGAATATGTTCATGGACCGGTTGCCGGAGGAAGCTGTACTATTTGTCATAATCCACATGGCTCAAAATATGAAAAAAGTTTGCAGGCACCAGTGCAAATTCTTTGCTTTACCTGCCATGAATATATTGAAGATGAGCAACTTAAGAAAACCGTTCATGATCCTTTTATGTCAGGTCATTGTGAAAAATGCCATGATCCTCATTCGACCAACAACCGATGGGTTTTAGTTAAAAATTCTCAGGAAGTATGTATGGGATGTCATAACCCTGATGATAATTTCAAATGGCATTCTCATCCTTATAATGTTAAACCGAAAAAAGATCTCGTAGTTGATCTTAAATTAACATCAAGGGGCCAACTTGAATGCTTATCATGTCATAATCCTCATTCTACTAACACTGAACATTTATTAAGAATCACTAATCCTACAGCTTGTTTAGGATGTCATATGGACAAAGAATAGAATATGAAGAACTTTAAGCTAATATATTTGTTTTTAATTGTAGCCCTGATTTTTAATATTCAGTGTGGTAAGGCTCCAAATCCTGGGGCTGAACTGGTCTGGCCTGCGGCACCGAGAACACCTAAGATTAAGTATGTTAAGACGATATATGGACAATTCGATTTAGAACGAAGTTTCTTCGGGAAAATAAAGGATTTCTTTTTTGGACGTTCTGAAGGGTATAAAATAGGCAAGCCTTATGGTTTGATTTATGATGGTAAATCGAAGCTATATATTGCCGATACTTCTAAAAAAGGTATTTTAGTTTTAAATTTAAAGACTGGTACTTCAAATTTTTTCAATGATTTAGGCAGTTTTGGACAGCTTGAGGAACCGGTCTATATCCAGATTAGTAATAATAATAATATTTATGTAGCTGATACAAAATTGAAAAATATTGCTGTGTTTAATGAAGACTATACTTTCTCTCATTTTATTGGGAAAGGGGGAGAATTTGAAGGTCCGGTAGGAATGACATTTAACCAAAAAGATAGTATGATATATATAGTTGATACGCAGGACCACAGGGTAAAGGTTTTTTCTCAAAATGGAAAACTTATCAAAACTATCGGTAAACGTGGTGATGAAAAGGGCGAGTTTCACTATCCTTTGACCATCAAAATTGTTAATGACACACTTTATATTGTAGATTCGTTTCATTTTACTGTTCAGGCTTTGGATATGGATGGAAATTATCTTTTTAATTTTGGACCTAAAAAAGCAGGGGCAGGAAATATGGCACGCCCTCGTGATATTGCTGTAGATTCTGACGGTAATATATATGTCACTGATGCAATGAGAAACAATATTCAAATATACAATAACAAAGGTCAACTGCTTTTAAAGTTCGGTTCTGAAGGAAATCTTGCAGGGCAATTCAAATTGCCAGCCGGCATTTGGATTGATAAAGATGATTATATATATATTTCCGACTCAATAAATGATAGAATTCAGATTTTTAGATATATAGCTTCAAATGAAAATTAGGAGGTCTTGATGAAAATAATATCGATACTATTATTAATTTTAATATTACTGGTTGCTTTCTCAACGTTGTACGCCGGAGTTGAAACAACCAAGCATAATTTTTCATCTTCAACACATAGTCCTAATGCGTTCTTTTTTGGAACCAGACAACTTTGTGTTTTTTGTCATACTCCTCATGGTGGAGATCAAGCGATTGCACCGCTATGGAATCACGAAACAAATCAAGCTCAAACATATATTCCCTATTCATCAAATACTTTAGATATGAATATTTCTCAACCACACAAAGGATCTATGATATGTTTATCCTGTCATGACGGAACAATCGCTGTTAATTCATTGAGTAATCTCCCTGGTCCGGAAAAAGAAGGTAATTATGGGTCTCCGGGCGGCTCAGGACTTGATGCCAGTGGTAAACTTACAAGTTCCAGTGATGCTTATGTCGGACTTGATTTATCCGATGATCATCCGGTTGGAATAACTTATGATGCTTCTCAAGACCCAACTGGATTTTATACTAAAACCGGTAGCGACCAGAATTATCCTGATAAATTATTGTCTGAAGGTTTATATGTTGAATGCTCATCCTGCCATGATCCGCATGATGATACATTTTCCAATTTTCTGGTTGAGTCCAATTCCGGTTCACAACTTTGTTTGAGGTGTCATACTAAATAAAGTAATATTATGAAACTGTATAAAAACACATTCATACTCTTTTTGCTTGGATTGCTTATTGCAGTCAACGGACAAGTATATTCTGAATCTGGCATGACCGGAACACTTGGCATGGATGTTAAAAGCTACAGTTTTAATAATTTGGTAAAAGACTCAAGCTTGACTTTTAATGTAAAAAGAGTGTTGTCCAATCACTTTTTAAATTTGTCTTTTAATAGTCCACTAATGAATGAGAATTTTGCCAATTTAACCAGTCAATTAAATTTAGTTGGATCATTTTATAATGCCAGTAACGAGGTCAACAGTGCCGGTCAATATATTAGTCCTGATCTAAATGGGTTTTTTGGCCAAATTACATTTTTCCCCTTAAAGAGATTCCCTCTCCAGCTATATCGCAATAGCATGTTAGCATATGATATTCGTTATGAGTCTGGTAATCGTACTGATATTGAATTAGTCCAGCCTTCTCTGGCTGTAGTCCGTCGTTATGAAAGCGATAAAGTTACCGACGGGTCGATGCTTAAAATTAATTTTCATAATAATTTTAAGATGATGTCAGAATACAAACAGGATCGTTCTGAAACAGTAAGAAATTATGATTTTGGCGAAGACAATAATATCTGGGTTGATATCATAAACGGGCTTGTCAATCCTATAAGAGAGACAGATACGATTAAAATTGTAAATATGATTTCAGACGATAGCGTGAGTATTCATGTTGATTTAGACAGTATAGGGATATTAGATCCTTTTGAAAGTATTACTATTGTCGTTGACTCGGGTTATCATAATGTTCGAATGACACCAAGAACACATTATAATCAATTAAATTTTCGGATTGCTGTTCACTCCAATTCAGAATGGGAGATTGTTTACAACGAACCGGGGACACCCAACGATATTGATCAGGTAATCACAACCAGCAATGTTTCATTTAAATTTGGCTCTTCTGACACCAAATTCAAATCGGATATGATGTATGAATACAGCGATCAAAATGAATCAAATCAGATACTTTCTACATTAATGAATAATTTTTCAAATAGTGCATCATATAAGTTTTCTAATAAAATTGATATGAATTTTCTGACAACTTATACTAACAATAAATCATCAGTTGATACTTTATCAGCTCAAAAAACAGATGCTTTTTCTCAAATGACAACACTAAACTATTTGATAAAAAGAAACTGGAACAGTTCTTTTTCACATTCCTACAATAAAAATAAGTCTGATAATGGTATCGAAGAATTATCAGGTGATGTAAATATTTTCACTAATTCATTTAATATAAATTCCAGAAAACTTTCACATAAATTTAGTTGTAAAAATAATGTTTCCTTAACAAAAGACAGCAAAGACTATCAAAACAATCAATATTCAACTAATATTATAAATAGTATCGAGTTTAGAAAATTTAATTTCATTTTCACTCCTAAATATGATATGAAATTGAGTCGCAATACCCAAAAGAATCCTACTCAAGGAAGTAATGAAATTGACTCAAAACTCAATCTGGTTGGTGAAATTTTTGATACTAAACTTATGGGTGATGTCAAATTTAATACTGGATATTCTTATCGTAAGAAGATAGATGATAGTGGTAGTGATGACATCAAAAGAAAATATTTATTTGATATCATTGCGATGAAAAAATTTAATTCTACTTATAAAGTTATGTTTTTAAGTTCTCATATTTACGAAACATATGGTGGATCTACTCCGGTTGTAGGACCAAATCCCGATCAGCAGTCGGTTGCAAAACCGGGAGTATATAAATCAACTTATAAAATTGATTTGCAAGTGAGGCCAAATGATGAAACAAGTTTTTCAACAAATTTTATGTTTATTTCTCAAGAAGGAACTTCTATTAAAAAGATAGGGTTTACTTTTAATGCAACGCTTCCATATATAAAAATTCCTCTCAAATCTTATATAATTAAAGAGTTTAGAGCATTATCAGGATTACCAACTCAGACCCAAACCAGTGCCGAATTAAAATTTAATATTCAATTTCGTCAGATTTCTGTCATATTTAAATACAACTACACCAATGAAGATTTGATTGTAAATAAGTTTTCATTCCATCAGATTACAGGAAAGCTAACAAGAAATTTTAACCTGTTTTAGGGAAAAATGAAAAAACTACTGTTCTACATATTCGTAATTTTTATAGCAACATCTTCTGTTGCTTATCAGGAACGACTGGTATGGCCGTCTGCCCCTGATCAAGCTCGCATGGAATTTGTCGATCAGATAGATTTAAATAAATTGAAAGTAAAATCATCATTATTCGGAAAAATCAAAAGATTCATAGGCGGAGCATCAGAATCAGAACAGCTTTCACTGCCTTTTGATATTATCGTTAATGACAAGAATATATTTTTAACCTGTCAAAACATTCCGGCTTTAATTCAAATTATAAGAAAAGATAATGAATTTAGAATCCATACACCTAAAGATAATTCTCTACTCTACCCAATAGCAATTTGTGATGATAGTAACGGAACAATATTTTTAACAGACAGTAAGAGCGGAATAATTTTCAAATTTGATGGCACTAATCTGACAGCTTTTATTGAAAATAATCTTGTTCGTCCTACAGGAATTGCTGCAATTTATGAACAAAATAAAATATATATAATTGATACCGGCGAACATTCTTTGAAAGTATTTGATTACGATGGCAAGCTCATAAAAACTGTCTCTCAATTTGAATCTGAAGAGAATTTCCATTATCCAACTTTCATAGAAGCTACTGCCAACAATGAAATTCTTATTAATGATGCTCTCAATTATGAAATAAGAAGATTTGATTACGATGGCAATTACTTGAGTTCTTTTGGCAAAGAAGGAGATGCTCCGGGAACTTTCTCCAGACCAAAAGGAATTGCAGTTGATAGCGATGGCCACATTTATATTGTAGATAATATGTTTGATAATATTCAGGTTTTTGATAAAAACGGAAGAATTTTATTGGTTATTGGAAGTAGGGGGCAGAACCCAGGGCAGTTTTGGTCACCGGTTGGTATTTGTATTAAACAGGATACGCTGTTTATTGCTGATACATTTAATAACAGAATTCAGATTTTGCATTATCTGGGAGAAAATAATTGATGAGATACTGTTTTAGAATAGTTATTAATTCTATAATTTTGATTACGGTTGTAAGCCTTAATCTATTTGCTTCAGGGTCGGTTGTTAATAGCAAACATAACCTCTCAACTTCCGGTAAAGGTACAATCAAATCGTCATCCGAAACACAGGTTTGTATTTTCTGCCATAGTAGCCATAATACATCTAATGAAGGACCTTTGTGGAATCATGAAACCACCAAACCGGGCAAATTTAAAACATATGACAGGGCAACGATGGATTCAAAGGCTGAGCAACCGAGCGGGTCAACCAAATTATGTTTATCCTGTCATGACGGAACAATCGCTGTAGGTGCAATTAAAGGATTATCTTCTTCTATACCGATGCGTGCAGTTGGATCGGACGGAGAGATTCCAAGTAGCAAAAAAAGTAATTTAGGTATTAATTTAAGTGGAACCCATCCGGTTTCAATAAAGTTTGAACAATCAATGGCATTAGCCGATGATCATCTTCGATGGCCGCCATATGACCCTGAGAATGAAGTTGGTCTTGATGCCGATGGTTATGTTCAATGTACTGCTTGCCATGACCCTCACGATGATTCCAAAAGCCACAAGTATCCATTTTGGAAGAAAGCAAGTTTTGATGAAGTTTGTAATGTTTGTCATAAATATTAAGAAGGTTAAATGAAGAAGCTAATTTACATATTTATTCTAATATTAAGTATTGGCACTGTAGCATATAGCCATGTTGACAATAATTTGCTAACAGAGGGATGTGGTTCTTGTCATGTTGGTCATGGAATGGATTCAGAACCGATGCTTGAAAAATCCGAAGAAGAGTTTTGCTATCAATGTCATGGGTCAGGAGACAAACGATCTGAAATGGTTTCCAAGGGTAAACTGACCTCATCGGTTAATTTAACTAATATTGAAGCGGAATTTGATAAGCTTTATAGACATCCCGTAAAAGAAGGGTTTGGATATTCTCCAACAGAGAAATTACCTTCATTTAGTGGAGCGCCTTCAACTCATGCTGAATGTGTGGATTGCCACAATCCGCATCAGAGAATAAATAAAAGTGGCAAGAAAATTTACGAAGTTTCAGGATATAGTTTGTCAGGGCAGTATCTTGAAAAATCAGTATATGAATATGAAATCTGTTTTAAATGCCACATAGATATTTTGAATATCTCTAACGATAGCAAAAACAGTTTCAAGGAATTCTCATTAAGCACAGTATCTCAACATCCGGTTACCAGACCATCTATTAAGTCAGGGAAAATTGTTAGCTTAAATAAATCACTTGGAGCCAGCAATACGATGAAATGTTCTGATTGCCACCGAAGTGGTAATCAGAACGGTCCCAAAGGTCCTCATGGGTCCAATTACCGTTTTCTTTTAAGTGGGAATTATGAGATTGGTCCCTTTACCGATGAAAGCCCGATGGCTTATGAGTTTTGTTATTCTTGCCATGACCGTTCAAGTATTCTGGCTAATCAAAGTTTTCCCTATCACCGCCAACATATTATCGGAAATATGCTTAATAATGTAAGAGGAACCTCATGTTACACTTGTCATGCGTCGCATAGCTCACAGCGAAACGATCATTTAATTGATTTTAATAAAGAGGCGGTCACAATTGAGAAAAAAACAAGAAAGCTTATGTATATAAAAACCGGAATAGGTAATGGTGAATGTTACTTATCTTGCCACGGCCATGAACATAGTCCGGCTAAATATTAAAGATAGTTTGATGAATACAAAATTGCACACATTGTTTAAAGTTATAATTTTTCTCTTCATTACAGTTGGAGGGACATTGGCTTTTAATATTTCTAATATTGGTTCGATAGAAGACAATCTTTTTGCGCCAACTTCGATGACAATTACTCATGATAAGATTGCTGTTTTGGAACCATTTTCAAAAGAGATAAAAATATTTTCATCAAATGGACTAATAAGTTATAAGATCAATTTCAGCGGACATGCTCATGGACTAACTGTTTTTAATGACTACTATTTTTTCTGTGATATTGATGACAATAAAATTATTGCAATTAATTCAACAACTTTTGAACAGTTAGATTTATTTAAAGATAAATTTGTTTTTGATAATCCGGTTGATATCAATGTTTGCAAAGGTCAATTAACAATTATGGATGCCGGATTTAGTGCCATATATCAATTTGACGAATATTTCAATGTTACCAGAACGATACCAATAAGAAACAGCCGGAATGAACAAATTCATACTATTGCATCATTTGATTATAATAAAAATAATTCTACTTATATAATATTCGACCAAGTAAAATCATCAGTAATGACTATTGATGAAACAGGAAAATTCCTTACAGAGTTTGGCTCTTATGGTAGTCAACTTGGGGAAATAACCCGTGGCGGAGATATTCTTCTTACACCTGACAACCTTATTGTTATTACAGATCGTTACCAGAATCGCGTTTTGATATATAATCTGGACGGAAAATTTGAAGGTTATTTTGATTTAAGTGCAACGAGTAACAGTGCTGTCAATATTCCTTCTGGAATGGCTCTTGATAATAACGGGCTTCTTTTTGTAGCTTCCACAGAAGGGGCAAATATTCAAATATTCCAGATTGCAACTTCTGTTTCCGAGGCTGAGTCAATTTTGGCTGAACTTATGTATCCAAATTTGAATGATACTGTTTCTATTGAAAAT
>Ga0164318_10006276_pt1 | contig 11521 bp, 6 predicted proteins | sample GuaBasSedimGuay9_FD_113734 | JGI IMG/M metagenome (GOLD analysis project Ga0164318, IMG submission 113734) | Subseafloor sediment microbial communities from Guaymas Basin, Gulf of California, Mexico - Guay9, Core 4571-4, 0-3 cm | ecosystem: Environmental > Aquatic > Marine > Hydrothermal vents >... | reverse complement strand
TGAGACACATTCCGGTTAATATCAGTAGTTGTCCTTAAAATGAATTCGATGTGATAGCCTGCTGAAAGTTTAAAAAATAATTAGGGCTTTTTGGAGATATTGATTTTATGCCCTGTTTTAAGAGCAAATTTTGTGAGAGAAGGGCTAATTATCCCCGTCACAACCATAGCCCTCAATGCAATTGATATTATCGAATTACTAATGGATGGAAATTGTTGTGCCGCTACAACTCTTTTGTTGACACAAAGAATTTTTGTGATAATATAAAGGCATGAAATCGAAATGGAAACTTAATGAAATTATTTTTGTTGCAATTTCAGGGATGGCTCTTGCAGTTATCTTTTTCGGGTGGACATTTGTTTACGAACTGAGTAAACCGCTGAAAATATTCGGACTTAATTATCTTTTTACGGGAGTGTGGGTAGCCGGCGGTGTCTTTATACCCTATATCATAAGGAAACCGGGGTCCGCAATATATGGTGAGATGGCGGCTTCGTTTTTTGAGATGTTCATTACCCAGTGGGGAATTACCGCTCTTTTGTGGGGAGCAGTCCAGGGAGTTATTGCCGAGATCGTATTTTTAATTTTCAGATATAAGAAATTCAATATGTTTGTTGCCGTGCTTGCGGGAGCGTTGTCTAACCTCGGAGCGTATGTGTTGGAATATTATTTTTACAAATACAGCGGATTGAAATCGTGGTTAATAATCAATGGTATATGGTCATCGTTATTGAGCGGAGCACTATTAGGCGGAGTTTTAAGTGTGCTTGCCGTCCGATCATTGAAAAAAGCCGGGATTTTAAAGAGCTTTAAGATTTCCAATGGGAATTAATGTAAGTACCCTCTCTCTACAAATTGAAGGGAAAAAAATATTAAGAAATATCACATTTTTTGTGGGCGAAGGGGAAAATGTGCTTATTCTCGGACCTTCGGGGGCGGGGAAAACATCTCTAATTAATGTCTTAACCGGCATAATACCCAATAATATTCCCGGAAAAATCGAGGGAAAAATAGAGATTGACGGTATATCGCCGGAGCATCAAAGGGAGAAGTTTATTGAAAGAGCGGGAATTATATTTCAAAATCCGGATGATATGTTTGCAACGCTGAAAGTGGAAGATGAAATCGCCTTCAGTCTCGAGAGAAGAGGGGTATCACCCGAAGCAATCGAGAAAAAGATTAAATATGTTTTAAAAGAAATGTGTCTCGAAGGTTTTGAAGCAAGGGAAATTGCCACTCTTTCCGGAGGGGAAAAACAGAAATTAGCCGTTGCATGTGTTGAGGCAACAGAGCCCAAATATCTCTTTCTTGACGAGCCTACGGCTCTTCTAGATCCTCTTTCCACGGATAAATTCTTCTCTTTTTTGCACAGAACGAAGAGACAATTTATCATTGTAGAACATAAAATCGACAGAATAGCGGATTTAATATCGAAGGTTGTCTTGATTAATGAAAACGGAGAGATGGAATATTACGGAAAACCGTCCGGTCTATTCAAATCATGTAAAAAATCACGTTATTATAAACCGAAACTGATCAATATTTCATGTGCTTTGAAGAAAAGAGGACTTATTGATAAAATTACGGATGATCGTGGGGAAATTGAAAATGCTGTGAAAAAGAACATGTCGAAATTTCAAAAAACAAAGATAAAGAAACATATAGGGGGTAATGTTATATCGGAAATTAAAGGACTCGAATTTTCGTATGCAAACAGGTTATTTCAATACGGTAATTATGTTATATTCGGAGGGAAAATACATGTGATTCTCGGAAATAACGGCGTCGGGAAAACAACATTGCTAAATATAATAGCAGGTTTTGAGATGGGTTATTCGGGGGAAATAAGGTTATTCGGTTCCGAACTCCGTAATATAAAAAGAGATTTCCTCTATAAAAATATTGGATATGTGTTTCAGAATCCGGAAACGATGTTTTTTCACAATACCGTAAAGGAAGAGATAGATTATATGAAAAAACATTCCTATTTAAATGAGAACGAAGCGGCGGAATGGTTAGAGATTTTTCATCTTGAAAAAACACTGGAATTAAGCCCGTTTAACATAAGTACCGGAGAAAAGAGGCGACTTTCGATTTTATTAATGGTGCTTGGGGGCAAGAAATTGCTCTTAATAGATGAACCTACATTCGGACAGGATTATGAAACGAAAATTAAAACAATTGAGTTATTGAAGAAAGTAAGGGAAAAAGGAATTTCAATGATCGTTGTTACGCATGATACGGATGTGGCTTTTGATATTGGCGATTTTATAACTGTTATGAAAAATTCCGGACACCTGAAAACTTTTGTGAAGGGAGACAAAGAAATTCTATCGGAACTTAAGAAGAAAGATCCCGTAATTGAGATTACGGAAGGAATAATAAAGGAAGACGAAAATTTTCCACTTTTGTTAACGGTGGAGCAATGGGAAGAATACTGTGAAAACAATTTATAACATCAATCCGTCTGTAAAAATGGCAGTGATTTTTTTATATGTGGGGTTTTTATTATTCAATATGAACTATGGATTCAACCTGTCGATATTAATTCTTTCCTTTTCATTTATAGCTATCACTGTTAGAAATTTAAAATCATTGGTTTCGCTGATAATTGCCGTAATACTTTTTTCATCCACTATCTTTATTATGAATTTTCTTTACTATACAAAAGGACAAACCCCTGTTAATTTTCTGTTCTTGCATGGAACATACGAGGGGATGAAACGGGGAGTAGTTCTATCGATGAGAGCTTCTTCCATAATATTTTTATCCGTTGGTTATCTGTTTTCGACAGATCCGTTTCTCATGATACAGAGTTTCATACAAAACCTGCATATTCCCGAAAAGATAGGGTATGCCCTGCTCATTGCATTTAGGGAAATACATCTATTCAAGAAAAATATTACGAATATTGAAAGAGCAATGATAATAAGGAACGGGGGAGGCAAAATCACTTTAAACGAACGGATTAAGATGATTGTTCCGGTGTTTGCAATGGTTGTCAGGAAAGGGGAGAGGAGTGCAATTGCGCTTGAAACAAGAGGAATGCTACTTGAGAAAAGGGGCGGATATTACAGGGATATGAGTCTTAGATCTATTGATAAAATTTTCGTTATAATATCGCTTTTGCTTCTCCTTGTGATTCTATTTATGTCTAATCTATTAATGTAGATTTAAGAGTTGATATCTCATCGTTTCAATTTTTCTTTATCTATTATGAAATCCTGATGAAAATACTATTCTATAAGATTCGTTGTGATAATAAATAATGAAACACTGCAAGCGATTAAATAATTACTTCTTAGTTCTATACTTTTGTTTATCTTCTGTTAGTATTTCATATTTAACGTCTTAGAATATTAGGGCAATTGCCGTAGAGATGCTTACCATTTCTAGTATAATTGTTATTATTTTAATTTTGAAACTGAGAAACGATTTCAAAAAAACAGTTATGCTAAAGTTGCTTTGGTATCCGAGACCCTGAAATAAATTCAGGGTGACAGGAAAAGTGTCATTCTTCACTTGACTTTGTCACTCCGGACTTGTTTCAGAATCTTTCCTCTTTTCGTTTAACATTTTGTAACTAAATGTTTTAGAATGATAAAATATTGACTAAAAACCGTCTGTATGATAACATTATTTATAATTTTAAGAGTGGAGGTAGTGAATGAATACCGTTATATTAGTTGAATTCGTGCTGTATCTCTTATTAATGTTAGGTGTCGGAATATATTTTGCAAGAAAAAAGATGACTCAGGAAGGATTTTTACTCGGTGCGAAAAAAATTCCCGGATGGGCTCTCGCCCTTTCGGAAAGAGCAACGGGAGAATCGGCATGGTTGGTTCTGGGACTTACCGGATTTGCTTTTACAGCGGGATTATCATCCATATGGATTGCAGTGGGGTGTGTAAGCGGTATAGTGATTTCGTGGGCATGGCTTGCGAACAATTTCCGTAAAGAAAGGGATAAGTACAATGCTCTTACATTGCCGGACTATTTCGCGGCAAAATATAAAGATCAAGGAATGTTTATAAGGTTGTTTTCGAGTATAATTATAATTTTCTTCTTTATTTTATATGTGGCGGCTCAATTCAGCGGTGCGGGTAAAACCTTGAATATTACCTTCGGTATGAGCAAGATGCTGGGTATTATAATAGCCGCTATCATAGTTGTCGCATATTCCATGGCGGGAGGTTTTTTTTCTGTTGTTTGGACCGATGTAATTCAAGGTATATTGATGTTCATAACGCTTGTCATAACACCTATTATAGGATTGTTCGTATTGGCCCATGAGCATATATCCATTATGCATTCTCTCAATATAGCGGGTGCGGGAATGAATTCATGGACGGGAGGAGCAGTCGGTTTTGCCGCGGGAGTTCTTATTTTTAATAACTTTTCATGGTTCTTCGGATATCTCGGAGGGCAACCGCAACTCGATGCGAGGTGGATGGCAATGAAAAGCGAGAAAGATGTCCGAACAGGAAAAATCGTTGCAATTTCATGGACAGTGCTTGCATATATCGGTGCGATTTTATTGGGACTTGAAGCATTTGCATTGTTTGGCCACGGAGCTGTTACCGATGCGGAGCAGATCTTGCCTCTTATGCTTATGAGGATGTTCCCCGCGTGGATAGCGGGACTTCTCCTTGCGGGAGCAGTTGCTGCGATGATGTCTACGGCTGATTCACAACTGCTTGTTGCAACTTCTTCGGTTAGTGAAGATATAATCCATAAAGCAATGAAAAGGAATGTTAGTGAAAGACAACTCGTTTTAATTTCAAGGATAACCGTATTGTCAATTGGAATAATCGCATTCATCCTCGCAATAACATCGAAAAGCCTGATCTATACGATAGTAGGTTGGGCATGGGCGGGAATAGGTTGCTCATTTGCTCCTGCCGTCATACTGTCGTTTTTCTGGAAAAAGTTCTCTTCGGCTGGTGTTGTGGCATCACTTCTCTCCGGTTTTACAACAACGGTTATCTGGATGACTACCGGACTTGATAAGGCATTTACCGCACGAGCGGCGAGTTTTATAGTTGCTTTTGTTGCAGCTGTCATATTCACTTTTATATTTCCGAAGAAAGGAGATGGTATCTCCGAAGAAACAGCGAAAAGGAAAGAAAAGATCTAAAAATTGCAGTTGCAAATGCAATCAATATGTATGGATGACAAAAGTGTATATCACAATATGTTGTAGATATAAAAAAGTAGAAAAAGGTATAAACGTGCTCGGGTGATTATTTCAAAAAATAGTTGACAAATTGCTACAATGTTTTATAATAATGTGTCAGGAGAAGAATTCAATATAAGGAGGTGTTGTGAAGTTCCTTAGTTCTCCGAAACTCAAAAACTCAAAAGGAGGTACTCTTATGTCCAAAAAAATTACTTTTTTGGTGCTAGCGTTGATCGTTGCTTTTAGTTTCAGCCTGATGGCTGAACCGGCTGTTAGAGGCCCGCTTGGTAATGTAATTACAAATGTTTCAAGCTCCAGGGCTGTCGGTGATGCTGTGTATATTTGTGATGGTGGTAACTATAGAACTTTTGCCCCAGGAGCGGCAAAACAGGTTCAGATTACCCCCGGTGGTAACGTCGCTATATTTTTGGTGAGAGGTACATCATCAAGTTCGTATTACGGTGGATATTTTTACTACTCCAATGATTTTGGTGGAACATGGTCTCAAAGTCCTGCAACAGGCGCCGTATTTGCTCCGGAATCAACATATACGAGAATGTATTCCGATCTTAGATTAGGTAGCGATGCATTAGGATATGCTCCTTATGTGGTTGCAAACATCCGTGTTGGCTCAGCAGCTGCAAACGATTCAATCGTTTTCTCAGCGGATCTTTCCGGTCTCGGAGCAGGCGACTGGGCAAACAGCTATGTTGCCGATAATGGCGATGGTGCGTACAGATATCTTCCGACAATAGAATTGATTGGTGACTCGGCAATATTTGTGCCAATGCTGGATATCAGCGATAATTCGATTTGGTTAAATGCAAGTTACGATTACGGAACAACCTGGAATCAGCTTAATCATTTCACTGCTGCGGATTTTGATGCACTTGTAGCCGCAACACCAAATGTTGAAGCCGTTACAGGAGTTGATATAGGAGAGATCGTATATATGCCGACAAGTGGTAGATTGGTATTTATAACGGATGCATATGCAAATGTACATGTCGATTTTAACGGAACCGATTCATTGTTAGAAGGTTCTGCTGCACTTGCATATTATACATCAGACGATTTCGGAGCAACTTGGAGTGCACCGGATTGGGTTATTCCGACTGCAGTACCAGACGGATTCGGTGATTGGCCGGCAGCATATGCATGGAAATCATGGCAGGCTGTTTTAACATCCGATGAGAAAATTGCTCTTGTAACTGAGCAATATGCCCCCGGAATGGGTTGGGGCGCGGTATTTGCTTCCATTTATGACGGAACATCATGGACTTCAACTCAAATTATGACACCGGAAACCCCCGATGAAAACTATGGAATTTGGGCTAAATGGTCATCACAGAATCTTGAAGTGACTGTCGATAATTCCGGAAATGCATATGCAATATGGCCTGACATAACGGATACAACAATCGTTAATGACACGGTTTATCAGCATGTTCGCTTGGCTGGAGCGAAATATGATGGTTCTGTATGGCATACTGCAGAAATTATAGACACAACAGAACTCGCCGATTTCTTTGATTTCGGTGCTGCTGCACATCTTGATGATAATGGAAATATTCCCATTGTAATGCAACTTAATGCAGATTCAATTTACTACTTCACAGTTCCTGCTCCTCTTGGAATAGCAACAAAGAATCTCAACACTGTTAAGACAATGAATCTTGCTCAGAATATGCCGAACCCGGTAAGAGGTAACACAACGATTAATTACAGTGTAGCAAAGAGCGGACATGTAACATTGAATGTGTATGATATGAGCGGAAAACTCGTAAAAACACTTGTTAACGGCAATGTTAATGCCGGAACACACAGCGTTGTTTGGAACAGAACGGATAATAGAAACAACAAAGTTGCCGGTGGTGTCTATTTCTACAAAATGAATGCAAATAACGAGACACTCACCAAAAAGATGATTGTAGTAAAATAAGTAATCAACAATAAAACCGGAGAGGTGCTTTTAATAGCGCCTCTCCGAAATTAAATTGAGAATAATCGATGTTTTATATAGATAATGTTAAAGGTTTAAAAGGAGGTTTAAATTCTTATATTAAAATGTTGTTTACAAATAGGGTTTTTTTGTCGTTAAAAACTTGTTGGGTTTTAGAAAAGGAGATGTCAGTATGAAAAAAACGCTCTTGATTGGTCTGTCACTATTTCTGCTGTTATCATTTGCCTTTACATCGGTTTACGCCGATATTACGGGTAAGATAGCAGGTAGAGTAGTCGACGCAAAAACAGGAGAACCCCTACCAGGGGTGAATGTCATCATTGTAGGTACTCAAATGGGTGCTGCAACGGATATGAACGGGTATTACTTTATCGTTAATGTCCCGGTAGGAACTTATACCGTTGAAGCATCGATGATTTCCTATGCACCTACAAAGGTAGAGAATGTACAGGTTAATGCTGACCTTACGACCACAGTCAATTTCAAGCTTTCACAGAAAGCTTTGAAGTTAAAAACATTGGTTGTTAAGGCAAAGAGAAAAATGATTATTGCCGATGCAACACAGACGACGAGAGTTGTCGGTGCTCATTCCATGGCAAAGCTCCCCGTTGTGACATTTCAGGGGGTTATCAACAGACAGGCAGGTGTTGTTTCCGGACATGTTCGTGGTGGTAGGGATGATGAAGTTGCTTACATGGTTGACGGAATGTCGGTTCAGAATCCCATTACAGGAGGACAGGGAGCAACAGTGGGGAATACTGCCGTTGAACAGATTAGTATGCTCACAGGTGGCTTTAATGCAGAGTACGGTCAGGCGATGAGTGGTGTAATGAATATTGTTACGAAAGAAGGTGGAAGGAAATTTTCCGGGAGCCTTCAATATTTGACGAATAGTTTTCTCCCTGCAACGATAAGCACCGGAGATAACAATATTCAATTAGGTTTCGGTGGTCCCCTCGGAACGAATATGGTTAGGTACTATATCGCCGGGGATATAAGAAGCGTAGAGGATTATGCACCTCATTTTCACAATGTTCCCGATTTTCCGGTTACTGACGATACATTGGCGGCGGAATATCAAAGAGGTTATCTGCTTAGAACGGATTCTGTAACAGGAAATGTTGATACGATAGAACTCGGAACATACACGGTTCCTTACAAAGAGAGAAGATTCGGTTCTTCTTTCTGGCAGGATTATACTTACAGATTACCCGGGCATGAGGAACAAACTTATCATCTTCAGGGGAAATTGACATTCAAACTCAGCAAAATGAAACTGAATTTAAGTGGTTTTACAATGCGCGATCAGTATAATCTTTATAGTTCACAATGGAAATATCATCTTGATAGTTATTTAAGCCGTATGAACAAAGCAAATAAACTGCAGGCAAGGCTTACGGGAATGATAAATAGCGGAACTTATTTCACTCTTAACGCCGGCTCCTTCTATACAGGGAGAATGTTAGGTGTTAAAGATATGGCGAATGAGGTTAATAGATACTGGTGGCAGGATTATAAGTTCCTTCAGGATCCTCTTGTGACAATTTACGATTCTGTTCTTGTTTATAAGGGTGATACGATTTTTATAACGAGTGCCGATTCCGGTAAAACCTATCTTAGAAACTACCTCTGGTCGCACATCTATTATCCGAGAGATTTCGGAGAAAACAACAACGCTCTTTCTCCATGGGGTGTTAAACCTCCCGGAGCAAGATTTTACATGATTGGTGATTACAGAGACGGTTATTTTGATTATCATTACTCGAAATATTATGTGATAAAGGGCGATTTAACATCGCAGGTTACGAAAAACCACATGCTAAAAATAGGCGGTGAGTACAAATACTACCATATATATGGAAACAGGGTCGACGGACCTAACGGGACAAACCCGTTTGATGATAACTACGATGTAAACCCTTATGTTGCCGCCGGATTTATACAGGATAAGATGGAATTTGAAGGAATGGTTGTAAATGCGGGTGTTAGGTTTGATGCGTTTGATCCGAAAACAACATACCTCGATACGATTGTTCCGTCATCCGACCCGAATTACAAAATAGATACAACGAAATTAAAATACCAGATAAGTCCGAGACTCGGAATCTCATTCCCCGTAACGGACAAACAGGTATTCCACTTAAGTTACGGTCACTTCTTCCAGAATCCTACATTTGAGAATGTTTACACAACACTTTTCCCTGATTTGTCGAGATCCAATCAGGTAATCGGTAACCCGGGGATGTCAGCCGAACATACGATATCCTACGAATTCGGGCTTGCAAACCAGATTGGTAATGATATGTCCCTTGATGTTACATGGTACTATAAGGACATATTCGGACTTATCGGCATGAAAAAGGTTATATTACCCGGATTTTCCTCTTATCAGTACACAACGAGTGATTACGGCAATTCAAAGGGAATCGAGTTAACATTCAATAAGAGGGGAGAAGTCATATCCGGACAAATCTCCTATACGCTTTCGTTCTCGGAAGGAACAGCAGCTGATCCGTGGGAAGAATATTTAAATGACTACTACGAGAGTGATTTTAACATGGAAGCTTATAAGAGGAAAATATACCCACTTGCATTTGATAGGAGACATGTTGTGAACGGTAATATAACACTTGCTCTTCCCGGCGCTCCCAACACATACGCCAGTATAATGGCGGATTATCAAACCGGAGAGCCGTATACACCGAGAGATTTAAAGGGCAATAGAGTCGGTGGATATTATAGTGCAAGGAAACCTGCGACATGGGGTGCCGATCTCAAACTCAACAAGCAGTTTAAGATAGGTGGGGTTAAACCTAACTTCTTTGTGCAGGTAACAAACTTATTTAATACAAAGAATGTAGACGATGTTTATGAAACGACAGGAAAGCCTGATGACGACGGAGCTGTAATTACGGAATCGATGTTTCAGACTGATGTCCGTTACGGCCAGGTAGGTTATAATCTTAGAGCGGACAGAAATGGTGATGGTATTGTAACGGCTCATGAAGAGTATCTTGCAAGCCTTGAAGCGCACAATGATTATGTTAATGAACCATACTAATTTGGCAACCAGAGAAGAATACTCTTCGGTGTCGAATTAGCTTGGTAAACGGGGGCAGTATATGAATAAGAAAATATTTATAATAATAGCAATCACATTGTCCTTGGTTCTGATTGGCATGAGTTCATCAATTGCAGCTACAAAAACCCAAAACAGTGGTAATAAGATAGCGGATTACAGATGGATGCAAGCAAATCAGATGAATATGCCGCTTACGAACTACGGTATATTCGGACAAACAATTGATGGGAATGCCGGTTTTTACTGGCCCAGCGGTTTTCACAACGAAACATACATATTCGGAGCGGGACTATGGATCGGAGGTCTTGTAAGGAAAGCGAATGATCCTACAAAATTCGATACATTTGTAACATGCGGATATAACCCCAATTCAGGTGGTACCGAGTTTGTTGCAGGAGAACCGGGCCATTCAAGTGATCCCGATCAGAAAATCTACTTTTCCTCTGACAGCGATTGGCCACTAAAAGACGCGCAGGGAAGGGATAGCATTTTATCAACATTGGACAGTTACTGCGCTTACAATGATTATGATGAAGCAAAGCATTTTGTCACTGAGAATAAGCCTCTTGATTTAACCGTTATTCAGCAAACATATGCATGGACGGGAAAACTCAAAGAAGACATTCTTTTCTTTGTTTTCAATGTTGTCCTTGATCCGTCAGCCGATACGGTTCATAATGCATTTCTCGGTGTTTGTGCCGACAACGATATAGGTAACGAATCGGGAACTTCTGCAAATGACCTCGTAGGTTTTGACAGAGATAGAAATATGGCATTTCAGTGGCAGAACGATGCTGAATCCAATTGGACACACTTCCCCGGCACGATAGCTTACAAATTTTTGCAGGGACCGACTTCAAACGGTATAGATACAGTGCATTACTATAAAGATCCATATGATACAACAAAAACAGATTCGATTGTGATTCATCCCAACGACACACTCGGTATGACAGCGTTTAAGATATTTACGATTGATATAGACCCTGCTGACAAATTCGAAAGATATCAAGAAATGAGCGGATATACATACAAAGGCTTGGATCCTCAGAACCCGGAAGACAGTTACAATCCTTATGATATAGATGTTTACGGACCTTCCGATAAGAGATTTTTGCAAACGGCGGGACCGTTTAATCTGATTCCGGGGGATACGGCAAAAGTGATATATGCTATTTTAATGGCGAAAGACACGAGCGAACTTCCTGTGAAAGCGGATGTTGCACAGGCGATATTCGACGGTGGTTGGTTAGCCCCGGGACCGCCTGATCCTCCGCATCTCTACGTAGTTCCCGAT
>Ga0164318_10006275_pt1 | contig 11524 bp, 12 predicted proteins | sample GuaBasSedimGuay9_FD_113734 | JGI IMG/M metagenome (GOLD analysis project Ga0164318, IMG submission 113734) | Subseafloor sediment microbial communities from Guaymas Basin, Gulf of California, Mexico - Guay9, Core 4571-4, 0-3 cm | ecosystem: Environmental > Aquatic > Marine > Hydrothermal vents... | reverse complement strand
TTTGTTTCACATACTGGGCCGACAAATATCAACCTGATGAATTTATAAGACTAAAAGGAGAAGAACAATACCAACAAATAGACAGCAAAAAAAACGAAATCCCCCATAGAAAATCAATAGAAAACCTATTTCTTAACAAAAATGTATTTCGTATAGGTCGGGCAGGTACAACCCAAAACACAATAATAAAAGACTTCATACAAAACATAGGCGATCTTGGATTTCCCAGAGCAAAAGAAGCACAGGAAACAGTCAAGCGTTCAGAATATAAAGGACTCAGCAGAGGAAAAATTGAAGGATACCCATACTCAAGCGAACAACACCTCATAGAACTGAAAAAACTTTCTAAGCCTGAACAATTCTTAGATTATACAAAGTTAGGAACCGTCGCATACACGCAATACGCAGTAGAAACTCACATCAAAAACCTCCACAGCTACCTACCCGAGTATCTCTACAACTACCACCCAATACCAAAAACAGGAGCGGAAGAAAAATTACTAACTAAACGCATATCCTTCATGTACTCCCCAGAATTTACAATCGAATTTTTTAGATATGGACTGAGAATTGATAATATCGAAGCAATTGTGAATCGTTCATCCAAAATAATTTGCAACCTCAGAGATTCAAAATATTTTAGAGACTTTGTATATTTCTACCAGCAGATACTCAACAGATTACAAAGAAAATATAATCTCACAGAAACGCTATTCCATACAGACATAAAAGCTAATGAAAATAAAACAGGGCTAATGAAAGCAATAATGACAAAAGCAAGCATAGATTTAGTGATAGAAGAACTAAAAGAAAACCCTGAACTCAACGATAAACTAGATAATTACGAAAAATTCATAAAAGAGGTTAATCATAAAGTAAAACCAACAAAGACAATGAAAATAATACTTCTCGCTAGTGCGGACTTATTAACCAAGTTAAACGAATGTAAGATACACACATCACATGCCGACAGAATTCCAGAAAAAACCAAGACCATAAAAGACATTCTTGACAAAGTTTGTAACAAATTTGACATTTTAATAGTTGACCGAGGAGAACTGTACCTTGACAGCATAGGAACAATCTACCGTAAAGGCAAAAAAATTCCTATCAAAGAAACAACTCTAACTGCTCTTGAATACAGAATTATTGTCCACACCCTAAGAAACAACTACCGCGCAGGACACACTATAGAACTAATGGAACGCTTTTGGTGGAAAAAAGAAACTGCAGAAGAAGACCGCAAAGAATGGCTATCTGATGATTCTGCAAAAAGATCTGATAATGCAAGCAAATGCAGGCTAATGATGTTTAAAACCAATAAATTTCTCAAAAAACATTTCGGAACATCCATAGAAGCTCCAAAAGGCATTTATGAATTTAAGAAACAAATTTCTTACTGTATTATTCAAAAAGAACATTAATTAATAACCTTTCCTTCCTGGTTGAATACCGAATCTCTTCATCACCGTTACTTCTCCTTGATTTCTCCACCCACATTTTATTGGTTCCATTCCATACTCCTCTAAAAGTTGATTAAAGTAAGCTAAACTTTTATAACCAAACTGTTTTATCCTCAACCCATCATCCTCGATTTTCTTACAAATGCCCTTAATCAAAACAAATTTTGGTTCGCAATTATAAGTCGCAACATAGGGCAAAGTATTGCACAATCTAGCCTCCAACCTTTTCTTTTCAGGAGGCAAGCTTGCCCTCCTATTCCTCATACGCTGCTGTATAGCCCCCCAATACTGATCTTTAAGTTTATTCCCTAATGGCCCCATGGAAGAACTATATGCTCCGACAACTAATAAAAAATCTCTAAAATTCATATCACTGGAAATTTCTTGCTGACTCAAAATATTCTCTAACTCACCAACATCCTGTGCTTCAACACTATCTCTTTTAGTCATCCTAACACGCCACTAATAGATAATCACTTATTAACTTTTCTGTTTTAGGTAACAGAGAGATAACGAGACCTGCACTTTTTCATCTAATACAATAAAAGTACAGCAAAGAAAAATTAGTAAAAGAAAAGAGGCTGGTAATGATTACTTTAGAAAATGAGCTTCAAAATAATTTATTTGTTCAAGAAGTAATTCAAGATGAGATTTCTGGTTTTAACGTTTTTTCATCGTACCCTTATCATCCTGAGTCTCTAAATATTCTTTATGGTCATGCTGATCTTAATCATCTTAGAATTGTTTTGGAAGAATTAGAAAAAGATACTGTAGTGCCGTGGCGTATTCTTCAAAGACATTCAATATACAGATGGAATGATAGCTGGACCCCAAGTGTAAATACAAAAATTGCAGAATTTTCGGAGAAGCAGGTTGCCATCGAAAATGGATACTTAATCAATTTTCTTCCTTCTAAGAAGGATGTGTCACAACTAATTGAGTTCTTAACATCACGGTGTTGGGCGAGAGAAACTGATTGTTTGAAAGCCTCTTGGGATTGCCCATACATAACAACAGACTTTGAATTTCCAGGTTTTACGCTCTCAAAAGAAATCATTTTGAGAACAAAACAAGGATTGACCACCTCATGTTATTTACCAGATAGATTTGCTAATTATTTTGGCATTGAACAAAAATGTTTTTTGTTTGAACCATTCGCGCAATTTATTGATATGACGCAACAAGATAGGAGCGATTATGAATTTAGTGCAAGCTAAGCAATACATAAAACAATGTTCAGAATCGCTTGACGCAGTTAGAAAAAAATTTTCCTTCGATGAGCAGAAGGTTCTTGACCAGGCGTATTTAGTGGTGTGTTTTGGCAGCACGCAGGTAGAGTTACGTGAGTTATCACCGGAATGCCTCAGTCAGGATCACCAAGAGGTGCTGGTGAATTCAAGCTCTAAGAATTGGCTTGTTAGGTTGGTGCGTCGTAAGGCATGGATTCAGAAACAGATTGAGAGTTTACAAAAAGATCTTGTTAGCGTGAATCGGCAATTAACGAATGCTAATGAGAACTGGATCTTTCTCAGGGATTTCACTCTTGAACTTCGCTTTACTCAGCTTGATTTTGGACTGATTCAGAAATTGAAGCGCTCGCCCATCGCTGATCGAGAAAAGACGGATATGAGCCGAGCAAGCATAAGAATAATCTTGAAACCTATCAGTTAAAGAAAGGAGCTTTTGTTATGAGAGTCTTGAATCTTACAAATATTGATGATGCAGAAAAGATTGTGAGGTTATGCGCTGAAGACATTGACACATCAGACTTAACCGTTTACGTCATGCTTCCCGAGACAGAAGTAGACAAGAATTTTAACGGGGTGTTTGTCCCTGATAATCCCCCAGTCATCAAGATATTCCTGCATGACGCCATACTCAGTCATAACAGGTATAAATTCGGCACCACTAACGTAAAACAACACATCGCCTCAGTTTTTCTGCATGAATTATACCATTATGCAGCGTGGAAAAAAGGCATCCCCTACGTCAAGAAACGCCAAGAGCCACTCGCAGACATATACGCATTTCACACTCTTAAAAGCATTGGTTTTAACATCCAAATGCCCCAAAAACTAAGCGAAAACCTTCGGGCAGACACAAGCCTGGACTATGACACAATAGTTGAAGAAGCAACAGATATAGAAACGCATGACATCACGGCAACCATCACAAGCAACATTCCCCTTCCCGGATACATAGACAGGGCAAGCATAAGTGCCTCCTTAAGGGAGCACCTTAAAAGAAATCCGCAAGGCGGAATAGAAAACATTCGGACAAGCTATATCCGCAGATTTCACTGCGGACATTATTCTCACAGCAGTACGGGAAATGATATAGGCATGGATTGCAGCAACAAGCTGCCCAGAAACAAGCGCATACCAAACTGGTACGAAAACTACCATATTGTTTGCATAAAATGTGTTGTCTCACAAGGATGCAAGGGCTGCGGCAGGCCCGGCGACAGGATCTGTCTCACGCTCACCGACGGACAGTGGCTATGCGTAGACTGCCTAAACGAACAACAGAAAGGATAACTCCGTGAAAACCATTAGGAAAAGAATAACTAACAAGTTCAGGCTTGCAACACGACTTATAGAATATCATGGATTGCAACGCGACCCGATTGTTCTTCCATTGTTCCAGTCATTCGCATACAACCAAGAAAACGAGCAAGTGTTTAAAATGCTTATGACCACCATTAATAACCACCCGACAGTACAGGCTAAACGCAAAAGAAACATCCCGTTCCACACACCCACACCTGAAGAAGAAACTCCCGAAAGCATCCGCATAGGAGAAGATGAACTCAAGCGACCGTATTACATAAAGGTAAGTGAGCTTATAAAAGTTTTGTTCATTGCAGGCAAAATAGGCTTGGGAAAAACAACCATAATACTAAACATCTTATACGCTCTCTGCCTCAAAAACATTCCAGGCATGAAAAAAATACGGTGGATTGCCGTTGACATGAAACGCGACACAAGAGGAATCCATAAAGAATTAAGCAAACACGACCCTATAGTGTTTCTTCGTTACTCTCTTAACAAAACAAACTTTAAATATAATCCTCTACAAAAAATCCCCGCTTTGTCCGCAGCAGAACAGGACACTATTTTCTCAAACGTGTTGGCCGAAGTGGGCTGGATACGACAGGGCTCCCAACATATACTCCTCCAACATCTCAGCACCCTCAGAAAAGAAAAAGAAAACCCAACAATTAAAAACCTAATTACTTCAATCGAGAAAAAGAAATACAAAACATGGAAAGAAAACGAGTGGAAAGCCTCATGTTTACGCGCCCTCACCTCACTCTTGACATCTTTCCCTGACATGCTTTCATGCGAACGCGGAATAAATATTATTGACCTACTATCTCAGACAAATACAGTCTTTGAATTGGATAATGCAGGCGACTTCCGCGGTTTTTGGGCGACACTTCCGATTGCGTACTTCATAAAACACAGGATAAACAGCAATATTCGCGGCTCAGAAGCACCACCGTTTATCATAACAATAGATGAAGGAAACTTCATATTTTCAAACGACATCAAAGAAAACAGCATTGGAGGAATACCAGTCATAAACGGACTGTTGGAACTCGGAAGAGAATTTAAGATCGGATGGATCATAGCAAGCAACACACCCTCAAATTTAAGCACTACCATTAAGGCTAATTCCTCATCAAAGCTTCTTTTATACGTCGGTGATTGGCGGAACGTCAAAGACATGGCAGATTCCATGGGCCTTTCGCAAAGGCAAGCCAAACACACCCTCACATTCAAGCCCAGTAACGCAATAGCAAAAAGAGAAGGTTTGGAAGCTCACCAAATTACGCTAGACGATATCAGAACAAAAAAAGAAATTGTTTTCGACAAAGAAATTGACGCCATCAGCCAGCCCATACTAGATAAATACCCCGTCGTACTACAAACAAACGAAAATAATGCTGAAGAAAAATCAACGCTGAACCCGCTTGAGCGCGAACTGCTCATGCACATTAAAGAAAACCTGATTCCAAAATCAGAACACGCAAACAAATTAGGATGGGGCAGGTCAAAAACTAACACCTTGTTCAACAATCTAAGCGACTTATTCCTAAAGGTAACACTGCCAACAGGCAAGAAAGGAAACCAACCAAAATATCTCATCCTCAAAAAACAAGCCTATCAAGAACTTGAGATACCCTACGATAACGGCACTCGTGGCGGTGGCGAAGTCCACGACTGGCTCGTAACCTACTACAAAAAGCAACTGACGAAAAGCGGGTTTGAGACAACAACAAGCTTGAAGATTAATGATTCTAAAGAAATCGACCTCGCCATCCTACAGCCGGAACACAAGATAGCCGTCGAAATCACTGACACAACAACAGTCCACGGAGAAATCGAAGGAGCCACGAGCTCACTCAAAGAATTCAGCCACATAATTATTATCGCGGTTAACAAATCAAAAGCCCTGCGCTTACAAGAGGAGCTGCTGCAACAACCCCTATGCGTTCAGAAAAAAGTCAGGGCAACACACTTGGTTAATAATCTTATTCCGCTAATCGAGGAGGTGCTGGCATGAAAAAAAGAAGAAATGATTTGCTCGAAATAGTAACAACGCAAACACTGCCCGAAGACCTACAAGCGCGCGAACACGAGACTCCCCCGCCGAACAAAGCAGCCATTTTGTTCCTCAAAATTTTGGGGGTAGCAATGACCGTGTACGCAACATCCTTCTTTTTTAAGGTATTGGCAAAATGCGTTAATCACCACCAGCTCTTCTTCACGTGCTGGTTTTTTGGAATCCTACTGTTTCTTGTATTCGGCATAGTGATTTCTACCGCCGACAAAATGAACCTCTAAACATCGAAAGGAGCAAAACGTCATGAAAAAAAGTAAAAACAGCCTATTAGAAACGCTTACTGATTTTGAAGCAGGCGGCAAAAACCGCAAAAAACAACAGCACAAACCTTTCACAACAGGCCTATACAAAACATTCTTGCACACAGCACGCGTTATTTCATTTATTGCAGTAGTTGTGGGCTTGGCTGTTGCCGTAAACAAATTCAGGCCTCCCATGCTCATCTTTGTCATCATCACATACATCATGGGGTTTTGCGGTGCGCTCCACGGTATAAACACCTCATTGGAAGAAGTTGAGAAAGGCAGGATGCCGTGAAAGACAAAACACAACAAGAACTGCTGGAACTACTTAACAAACCAGCACCACAAAAGATCAAGGCGTGCCGGCCCGCAACAGACTACGACTGGGAAGAAACCATAGAACACCTCGTCAAGCCCTTATTTAATGCAGTGCTAACGTCTGCTCTTCCTTGCATTCTGCTGGGCTTCAAGGCTTTTCCTATTGTGTTTGTTGTGCGCTTATTCTGGGTGGTAATGCAATCCGGCAAAAAATACTGAAAGGAGTGCTATCATGGAACAGATAAAGCTTTATGATTTTGACGAATTCGGAAGCCTGCAGGAAACAGCATATGCAGAATTTGCTTCTGTCAACGAAGAGATTGAAAGTTTCGCACAAGAAGCTATCAACGAAGAAAACAGGCAAAGTGAAGAAATCCTCATAGAGGAAGAACTCCAAGAACAAGGCATTCCCGAACACATAATACAAGAACTCACTGAACGAGGAATAGACCTGCTGGAAGGCAACACGCCACAACAACAAAACACTTCCGAAAAAAGTTTTGTGCCACTGCAAAAATCTAGTGGCAGCGAAGGAAGTCCGCGCCCCTGGCATTACCCCACAGACGTTAAGAAATACAAAGACCCGCCATGGCCAAAAGGAGATAAGAGCTCTTATACTCCAAGCCGTCGCGAGCGACTTGAAGCAACGAAATCTGGAATGCAAGAATACCTGGACAGCGATTATGTTACGGAAGACAAACGCGACCAGTTCACCGAGCAACTCGAAAAAATCGAAGAAGAACTTGAACTCTTACCTCCACATCCCGAAGAAAAACCCATTGAAATCGAGGATGTTTCTGACGAAGAAGCACAAAGTGAAGGCTGGCGTGACAACCACGAAAGAAAGCATTGGAAAGAAGGCACAGCCGCCCACGCCAAATTTCTTGATGACACCTCAAGAAAACAGAAACTCAACGCAATAAAAACCAAACTTAGCGCAGGCATAACAAATGAAGACCTGGCAGAATGCGGAAGCGCAATACAAAAAAGCGTTGCGCGAGCACACCTACCACTCAAAATGTGGCCCGAATACAGAAACGAACCGTACGACCCCGAATTCTATGATGAAGAACTCCAAAGATACATCAACAGCGAAAAAGATAACAGCACTGAAGACGAAGATAATACGGAATCAGAAGAAGAATATGACAGCGAAGAAAACACAGAAGAAGCATTTAGCTACGAAGAAGAATGAAGAAAAACGAGTCAGGAGGAGTTAAGCCATGAAAAAATACGCACTATACATAAGGACAACAACAGAAAACAAAGAAGCAGCCATTCAGGAATCAATCCTAAAAAAGTATGTGAACAAAACATGCAAGAAAGAACCATGCGAAATAGCCGGTGTCTTCGTAGATGAATGCCAATCAGGAAAAACAATTGATAGACCAGCACTCAAGAAACTAGCGCAAGACATTCAAAACAACAAAATTGACACAATGCTGGTTTCAGAACTCTCAAGACTTTCAATATACACCGAAGAACTGCTAAACATTATTAGATGGCTCACAGAAATGAACAAACGCCTAATCGCCGTAAACGATGATTTCGACTCAACAAGGCCAAGAGAGAACTATATCTTTCAGGTAACGGAAATCCTGCAAAAACAGAGACCTCTACTTCTAGAAGAAGAACAACAGCTAGAAGCAACCAAATGGTCATCAAGCAAACTACATAAATGTCTTGAATCAATAAAGAAAGTGAAAAAATTCTTTTTATGGAACACTTAAAACACCAATAAAGCAAATTGCTAATGTTTTTATCATGAATAAGCAACTCAGGCACCTCATAATCACTGATAACATGGGAAACATAGACGATAGTATCCTTAAGGAAGAAATTCGTCTACTGCTCCCATATGCCGACAGCCTTCTTGCACCCATTCTCAAAAATAAATTGACAGCCAACAAACGCAGGAGTAGATTGAAGGCTAGATCATCGGCTAAAAAGGAACGGTCTATTTTTATGTCTAAAATTAGAGCGAGGGAAGATATTTCTCTACATAAGAAGACTGTTCTAGCCGATGGTCGTGGAGGAAACCCTCGCTCTTCCTTTAAGAAAGGCAGAAAAATATGAAAGTATTCCTTTATGCTCGAGTGTCAACTCCTGAACAAGCAAAAAAAGACCTCTCTATTCCTGATCAGCTCCACCAGATGCAAAACTACTGCCAGCAAAACAACTACACAATAATAAAAGAATACATCGAACCAGGGGTAACAGGAACAGACGATAAACGCCCTGCGTTTCAGGAAATGATTGATGATGCCTTATCAAAATATTACAAAATCGAAGCAATCCTTGTCCTCACAACGAGTCGCTTTTTCAGAGATTCATATAAAGCTAAATTCTACAAAAAAACATTAAAGAAAAAAAACATTCAAGTAATAGCAATCCATCAAAGAACAACCGATGACCCAATGGGACACCTCTTTGAAGGATTCCTAGAACTTCAAGACCAATACGAATCAGAAATCATTGGCTTTCACACCCTAAGAGGCATGAAAGAAAACGCAAGAAAAGGCTACTTAAACGGAGCCTCTGCGCCATACGGTTATAAAAAAATGCGCCTAACTGACAACAATGGAAATCAAAAGTCAAAACTTAAAATCAATCCAATTGAGGCAGAAGTTGTCAGAGAAATATTCAAGCTTTACTACCAAGGAGAGAAAGAAAAACTTATTGTTGGCGCAAAAAGCATAGCCATGCACCTAAATGAAAAACATACAAGAACCAGACAGAATAAAAAATGGAGTAAATTTTCAATCCTAAATATACTCTCAAACACAACATACTCCGGCACATATTACTTCAATGTCCGTGACTCCAAAAACGGCGGGAACAAACCAAAAGACGAATGGATACCCATACAAGTACCCCCTATCATAGGCAAAAACATGTTTGAACAAGTTCAAGAAATCATGAAAAAACGCGATCCACAAAAAACCAATCCAGCAATAACCGCAAGCCCCTCTCTCCTTCTAGGATTAATCAAATGCGGCAGTTGCGGTGCATCAATGACAAGAGAAACAGGAACTGGAAAAAAAGGATTATCCTACAGCTACTACAATTGCAAAACATTCCTAAGACAAGGCAAAAAAAGCTGCCCAGGGCATAGAATCCCAAGAGAGCTTCTAGAAAGACAAATCCTTGATCACTTATCAAATAAGATATTCACCACAGAAAGAGTAAAAAAACTCCTCACAGGCCTGTATAAAGCCTACAAAGAGGCAAAGAAAAGCAATGCCGAAAACTTATTCCAACTGACAGAACAACTAAAAAATCTCCAAAAACGCCTGAATAATCAGTATAACGCTATCGAAGAAGGCATTGTTGAAAAAGATGATGTTAAGGAAAGAATCAGGGAATTAAAAAAACAAAAGCTTCAAGCTGAAACGCTTATTGAACAGACTCGCCAAAGATTTCAGATACCAATGCATTATTACACTGACCGCCATATAAAAACATTCCAATCCCAACTAAAAAGAACCTTCAAATCAAAAAATTCATCACTAACAAAAAACTACCTCAATACCCTCGTAAAACGAATTACAGTAACAGGTAATAACGTTCACATTGAAGGACGCATTCAGGGAGCTTTAGAAATCATGGAACAAAAAGAAACGGCTGCAAGTCACCACAATAATGGTGTTCTCACAGCCGTTAATAAATGGCTCCCCGGGCAGGACTCGAACCTGCGACACGGTGGTTAACAGCCACCTGCTCTACCAACTGAGCTACCAGGGATTATTTTTTCAATATATTATCTAATAACCTTCGTCCTTGGCCTGTTTTAAAATATCTTTCTCTTTTTCGTGCTGCTTTTATATCTTCTATCTCTTCGTAATAAATAATTTCAAAAGGTGCGTTTTGTCTTGTCCACTGAGTACTACCTGAACAATGCTGACGCATCCTTTCTTCAATAGTCTTGGTTGTAAAACCAACGTATCGTTTATTATTTCTTATGCTTTTCAATACATATACATATGCCATAACCTGCTCTACCTCCGCCTCTTTCCTGCATCCTGCAGACGGCGGATCCGCCACGTCGTGTGGCGGGAACTGAGCTACCAGGGATCAATGACGACATCAGTTAGAAAAAGCGTCAGCTTTTACTAACTGATTTGTCGGAATTGATTCCGCCGTAGGTGTTCTACACCGTAGGCGGAACATATATAAAAGAACTATACATTAGTGTTCATGAGGAAAAAATTATAACGATAACTATATATAAAGTCAACCTTAAGAGTTATTTATTTTATCTCCTGCCTGCCACCTACTGCACATGCTAAAGTATCCCGGTCTACATACTCTAAATTACTTCCTATAGGAATACCACGGGCAATACGTGTTATCTTAATACTATAAGGTTTAAGAATCTTTGCAAGATAAAGGGCTGTTGCTTCTCCCTCTGTATTAAAATTAGTCGCAATAATAACCTCTTCGATACTGCCCTTTTTGATTCTTTCTTCAAGTTCTTTTATTTTCAATTCCTTGGGGCCCACACCGCTAAGAGGAGAAAGTGCACCTAAGAGCACATGGTATACCCCTTTAAAACTTCCGCTCTTCTCTAAAGAAATCACATCTTTCGGTTCTTCCACCACACAAATTATATTTTGCTCACGAGCTTCATCCCTGCAAATGTGACATATCTTATCTTCCGAAAGGTTATTACATATCTGACAAAAAAATACTTCCTTTTTTACTTTAAGTAAAAGGTCACTCAGTAATTTTACACGTCCTTCGTCTAACTTGAGCACATGAAACACAATCCTCTCAGCAGAGCGGGGTCCTATGCCTGGAAGGCGGCTTAGTTCTTTTACCAATCTCTGAACAAGTTCTGAATATGCCGACATAAATTCACCTATTGCCTAT
>Ga0164318_10006274_pt1 | contig 11524 bp, 8 predicted proteins | sample GuaBasSedimGuay9_FD_113734 | JGI IMG/M metagenome (GOLD analysis project Ga0164318, IMG submission 113734) | Subseafloor sediment microbial communities from Guaymas Basin, Gulf of California, Mexico - Guay9, Core 4571-4, 0-3 cm | ecosystem: Environmental > Aquatic > Marine > Hydrothermal vents >... | reverse complement strand
TAAGAAACATTACTTGCCCCTAAAACCGTGACCACTTGATATTTTTCCGTTAACTGACGCATTGCTTCCAATGAATCATTCACTGCTTGTTGTTGAGCAGAGGCAGTTAAAGTAAGACAGTCTATCAGAAGGAATTCTTTTGGAATACCATATTTTTGTGCGGTTGATATTAATTTTTCTGCAATCTCAATCCTATCTTGGACTGATTTTGGAAGCCCTCGTTCGTCTAAACAGAGTGCAACCATTAAACATCCATATTTTTTTGCAATTGGAAAAAGCTTTTCCATACTACTGGTCTTTCCATTAACAGAATTAATAATCGGTTTTCCGTTGTAATATCGACATGCTTTTTCTAAAGCTTCTATATTAGAACTATCGAATTGCAAAGGAATGTCGAGAATTTCTTGTAGTTCCCGAGAAATGCGGGGTAACATTTCAATTTCATCGATATCTGGCAAACCTACATTCACATCTAAAACATGGGCTCCCGCTTCTTTCTGACGGATTCCTTCTTGGAGTAAATAATCAAGATTACCTGCTTTCAAAGCTTCCTTAACCTGTTTTTTACCCGTAGGATTAATTCTTTCTCCGATTATGACAATATCTTTTCCAATTTCAACAGTATGGCATGGTGATGCACAAGTGGTTCGTAGTTGGCTTCTAACTGGAGGGGGGGTAAAATTTTTAAATTTCGAGACCATTTGACGGATAAATTCAGGTGTGGTGCCGCAGCATCCTCCAATTATATGAACACCCAAATCAAGTATTTTAGTCATTTGGGTTACATATTGTTCTGGAGTTATCAGAAATTCCGTTTTTCCATCTTTTAATACGGGAAGTCCTGCATTTGGCTGTACAATTACCGGAATTGAAGTGTACTGCATTATTTGTTCCACAATTGGATAAATTTCTCCGGGTCCCAAAGAGCAGTTAACCCCCAAAGCCGTTACTCCCAAGCCTTCGATAACTGATACTAAAGTTTCAGGATCCGTTCCAGTTAGTGTTCTCCCATCTTCTTGAAAAGTCATAGTGCAGAAAACTGGTAGTGATGAATTCTCCTTGGCAGCTAGAATCGCAGCTTTCGCCTCGTAAAGATCCGAAATCGTTTCAATTAACACTAAATCCACTCCATACTTTACTCCGGCCAAGATCTGCTCTTTAAACATTTCATAGGCTTCATCAAAATCTAATGGTCCAACTGGTGCAAGCATTTGGCCAATGGGACCGATATCTAAAGCAATCAACTTTCCTTTTGCGCCTTCACGAGCCAATTTTATGGCTTGAGCAATAGTTTTTTCTACTTCTAAGCCAGTTGGATGTAATTTATATTTATTGGCTCCAAAGGTATTAGTTTTGATCATTTCTGCACCCGCCTCAGAATATTCTTGGTGGATGCTTTTTATCAGTTCTGGGTGGGTAAAATTCAATTTTTCAGGTATTTCACCGGTTTTTAAGCCTTTTTGCTGTAAGGTTGTTCCCATTGCCCCGTCAAAAAAGCATAAATGGTCATAGATTTCTTTTTCGATATTCACAATATGTTCCCTCACTTAAATATATACAATGTTTATAATTTAAACATGAATGACACTTTGGATGGTCAGTTTTCTTAGGACGTTGATATTTTGATGAATTTCCCGATTTTTGCTGAAAATCAATTTGGTTTTGCATGTTTTTTTGCAGTACAACTCCAAATATGCCTGTCATTGACTTTCGCGGATAGAGAGTATAATATTTTGACACGGAAATCCCAATTTTTACTGAAGCATTTAGAAGATTGAGTAAAATTGGTTGAATGCTTAAATTCAAGTCTCCGTACCCTGGTGCAAAACGAAATGTAAACCCTAATCTTTTTTCTCGGTACTTTTGCTCAACTTCTTGCTGTCTTTTGTCACATACTGCTTCAACATATGCGCTTGCGGCGGCATCGAAGATAATTCCACGGGATAAGTCAGTTTTATTATATAATGCTATTTGACGGTCGATTTCATGCCCTAATGTGATTGCAACAATTCCACATTCTCTGCTTTCTGATAATAATTTTGCCAAATCCATTGACTTAAAGCAAATATCTGAATCTTCTATACAAACTTTGACTGATTCCATTGAAACATTAATTGGAAAAAATTTTAACAGAAATTGAGGTCGAGATTTTTGGATGACTTCTTCAATAATCTGCAAAATTTCGGAATCCATTTCTTGATGATTTAAACCACCCAAATATCGTTTTACTTCAGGTAACAATTTGTATGGTGTGATGATCAGTTTAATCCACTCTCTATCGTAAATTTCTGATATTCTGAATGATTTTTTCGGCAATTCTGGGTTTATTCATGGTGTAAATATGGATTCCCTCCACCCCACTATTCAAAAGATCTGCAATTTGATCGGTAGCATATTGAATACCGAAATCTTCTACATGTTTTGGATTATCTGCCCGTGTTTTCAATTCTTTCAAAAGATTTGGGGGAAACGTTGCACCACATAAATCTGCTATTCTCTGTATTTGTTTGATGTTGGTAATCGGCATGATTCCTGCAGAAATTGGTTGATTAACTCCCATTTCGCGCAATTTCTTTACACTCTTGATAAAATATGCATTGTCAAAAAACATTTGAGAAATTAAAAAGTCGGTTCCTTGTTTTGCCTTATAGGCCACATTCTTGAAGTCGATTTCTCGATTGGGTGCTTCGATATGACCCTCCGGGTAGAAAGCCGCTCCAATACAAAATTTTCGTTCCTTTCTTAGTTCCCGAATCAAATCACTTGCAAATTCAAAATGTAAAGGAGTAGGAAAAACAAAATTTGGATCCGTCGGTATATCTCCGCGCAATGCCAACACATTTTCAATATCATGATTGCTCAGATCGGAGATTATGCTGTGGATTTGATCTTTGGTGGAAGTTATGCAAGTTAAATGGGCAAGAGGCTCAATTTGAAAATTTTCTTTAATCATACCTGCAATTTTTATGGTTTTATCTTTAGTGCTACCACCCGCTCCGTAAGTTACGCTTATATAATCTGGTTTTAATTGACTGAAAATTTCCAATTGTTCCAGTAGTTGGTTGATAGGATAATTACCCTTCGGTGGGAAAATTTCAAATGAAATTGCAGGATGTTTGGTGGCATATACTTGGCGCAAATACATAAACGGTAAACCTAATGATGCTAAGCATACCTAACTCTTAAATTTATGGGCTTGAGAATAATTGTTAAAACCTACCAAGAGTTAGAATAGTTGAATGATTTTAAAGTGAAAAAGTTTACGTCTTATACATGAATTTTGTTAGGTTTGTTCTTTTGTTGAAAATAGTATTTGTTTAGTTAACACCAGTTGTTGGTAGTAGATGATACAAAACATTTAAATACTCAGAATAATATTACTTACTTGAATTTGATTCATTGTTAACATTAAGTTAACAAACAATCAAATCCTTACATTATTCAAACCAACCATTGAAGGAGGCGTGATACCATGAAGCTACCGGACATTTTTGACGAGTTTGACAAACAATTCAACAAAATTTTTGATGAATGGAACAAATTTGATGATGAATTTGACAAATTATTTGAAAAAGCGAAAGACGACAAGAACACTTATCACTACACCTCTCATTATGAAAACTTTTTTGATTCCAATGATGATAGCAAGAGCTATGCTTTGACATATAAATATGAAACTGGTATGGCTGAACCTGAAATTACAATTGAAGGCAATGTAGATGATGAAACGTTGGAAAAATTCGTGAAAAGCATTGAAAATCGCTATGGACGAGGTTTTAGAAAACTACCCAGCAAAAAAATCAAGCACTTACTATCTGGAAAATCACGTAAATCTAAAAAATCAGAAAACAAAAAAGAAATTCCATCTGAAAAAATTTATACCTTCGAAATGCCAGGGATTGGCAAAGAAGATCTTGATATAGAAATTAAAAATGAAATTTTAACCGTTACTGGCAAGCGTGATAAATTATTCTATGAAAAACGCGTTCATTTACCCTTCGAACCAAAGAAAGACGTCGAAGTTAAAGCTGATAATGGCTTAATAAATGTCAAAATTTATCGAAAATGAAAAAATAAGATAGATAAAGTAAGCTTTTTATATATTAAGAAGGGGGATTAAACACACCTCCTTCTTTTCTCTTATTTATTTATTGATTTATTATGATTTTTATTTTTCAATAATTTTTTCGCGAATTGGCATCCCAAAATGTGTAGCAGAAGGTCCAATACAGACTAAAACTTCATCATTTATTGCCAACTCCGAGACGGGAATAGAATTACCTTTAGAGTTAAATAAACGTACGGTTTCAGCATATTGAAAAGTTACTGGAAAGGTAATTTCTTCTTTGGTATCAGATAATTTTACCGAAATTTCAAAAAGCAATAAGGGGCGATTTTCGATTTTCACTCGACTAACCGCAACGCTACGGCAAAAACCTTTAGTGTTGAATACCCAAATCTGATCCCCTGCCTTAAATTCCACCAAATATTTTGTGGATAAGTCCATTTCTCCGTTTTCCCCCTTTTTTGGAATTAAAAGGTATTCAGAGACATCTCCAGCATTAATTCGAAATGGACGAGGTTCAACAAATTCTGATTTATTAACTTCTGCTTCTACCAATGCGAATCCTTTTGCAGTATTTCCTACCAACAATCCTTCACCGGGTTGCAATAAAGATGAAGTATCCACACAGACCCGATCACCAGTAGGAATTAATTTAATTTTGGATATTTTTCCGGTAATTAGAGGCAGTTGAAATCGATTGTGTTGTAATTCGCCAATTTTTTCTAAGTCATCATGAGTTTTTGGAGAAAATAACACTCCATCAGCACCTTGTTCCAAGATATTTGTAACCAACTTATAATCCTGTAATTGAGAACTGATATTGACAATAAGTAGGGGTTTTGGCTCCGATGCTTGCTGAAATAAAGCGATTAAATTTTCAATAGGTATTACTTTCCAATCATTAGGTTGGAGAATGACTGCAAAAACATGATTTTTTAGTGCTTCTTGAATTTTTTCCATCTGTTGTGTGCTTAATTCTTGATTGAACTCAAGATAAAGGCTTTTCTGAGAATTAATTGATTCATTCTCGGAAATTTGATTTGATTCTTTTTTAGAATTTTGAATTAAGCCATCGTCGGATGGATTTATTGGACTTATAACACGTAAATACTTTCCTTCTAAGGCTGTAGGAAAATTATCATCAACTTCAAATAACGTAATATTAGGGTATGCATGAAACTTGGCTCGTTGGGATGAATTTATCAGAAAATTGGAAAATCCCTTGTTTAATGCGGTTTGAACTAAACTTTGCAACTTAGATTCTTCCGAAATTTGCCATACATTTATGATGATATGTTTCATCTGATTAACTCCATTTAAAAAGAATGGTCTACAGTTAATTATTATATATAGAAACGCTTATAGTTAATTATTATATATAAAAAAATACTAAAACATTAGTGAATGCTATGGTTTTTCGTAAATTATTCCCCAGTAAAAAACAGCAAAGTGAAAAATTAACCACTGAAGCTCAATTAAAGACCCTTACACATAAATTGGATATGAAAATTAAGGATTATGAAAATAAAGCTCAATTATGCCGGTCAAAAGCAAAAAGTTTCCTAAAAATGGGAAACCAGAAAGCCGCAAAGACCATGCTTATTCGTTATAAGCAGTTTCAAAACAAAATCTTGCAATACAATGCAATGATTATGCGTGCTGAACGTCAGCTCGATGCTTTGGAGCAAGCAAATGTTATTACTGATGTTGCTGGAACTATGGAAACCGCCGCTACAGAATTAAAGGCTGCTGCTACCACTGTTAATGCAGAGCGCGCACTTGAAATCACCGAAGAAGCTGAAGAAAGCATAGAACAAATCAATGAAGCCGGTGAGCTATTTGCTGGGGATCCAGAAGTTGATATGGGCATAGATATTGATGAAGATCTTTCCCAATTAGAGACAGAGTTAATGCTCGAAGATGCAGGGCAACTTCCGGAGACACCTGAAGAGAAGATGGAAAGTATTTCTCTTTACAGTTCCGAGCCAGAAACCGCTAGTGAGAAGAAAGATTCCGATACTTTGAAGAAAGAGATCGAAAAATTGAAGAAAGAACTCGATATGTAATGATATGCAATGTTTTTTTCTATTTCTATATTAAATTTACGAATATATTTAGGTTGTTCCTTTAATTAATAGTATTATGGAATCTCCCAAAGTTAGAATTGCTTTCATTGGCAGAGCGGGTTCAGGAAAAAATACCATAAGAAAGATCTTTTTCGATAAAGTTAATCCTCTAAATGTATTAAAACAAGCATTTGAGCAAAAAAAAAAAGCAGTTAAGCAAAAAAAAGTTAAACAAAAAAATGATGTCGAAACAGAACTATTAGTATGCAATTTACCGGGGCCAAATCTATCTCAGTGGTTTGATGAAGATTCTTGCTTATTAGACAATATAGATGTGGTTTTTCTAATTCTTGAAGCTACAGATGAATGGTATGAAAATCTAGATGTTATTAGACAATTTGATGAAAATGTAAGAAAACATCACATAAATGCGAGTATAGGGATATTATTACATAAAATTGATTTATTAACTGTCCAAAAATTGAACGATTTAAAGAGAAATTTACAAGAAGTTAGAAAAGAATCAAGAATAAATATAGATTTCTTTACAACGAGTAACCAACCGCAATTTATTAATGAAACAATTTTCGCAATATTACGAACTTTGGTAAGTGTCTATAAGAACAACGAGAATTTTGATTTTTACGATCTTTTTATCGAAACTGAGCTCATGCGCCATTTTAAAAAGCCCAAAAAGCCAGATTATGATGAATTAAAACATCGTTTGCGTATACAACCAATTGAAATTGTCGGATTTTTCAATATTCTTATTCGTGATGGAATTCTTGTTAAGGAAAATAATCAGAAAATAACAAAATTAAGTGAGAAAGGATTACAAATAATTAATTTCATTGATACTACCTACATTTCCAAACTAAAAGATACGCTATTAACTGAAAAGAATTATGTGAAAGGATTTATCTTAGCAAATTTGAAGGGAATTATACTGTTTTCATATGAAAGTACTCCTAACTTTTTTGATTCTCTTGTTTCAAAAACAAATTCTGAATCAAACCAAGAACAGATATCCAAATATTTTGCCAAAACCGTGCAATTTGGGGAGAAAATGGATTATAATGGACTAGATTCATTTTTTTTATCCGGTAAAAATACTCGGATAATTGCAAGGGTATATCATGAACTTATCGGGATTTATATTATAGATAGAGTTGATATGGATAAAGGATTATGGATAAGGTTTTATGATTTTCTTAAAAGATTTCATGAAGCAAATTATAAAGTAATTGAAGATAATATACTTAAAGGTGAATTTATTACCGATCCTGAAATAATTAAGCAGCTTGAACAAAAAATTCAGTTTTTCGACATGATCATAAAATCACATTATCAAAGTAGGAGCAAAATCTCCTTTAATAAAATTTTAGATTTATATAAAAATCTATTAAAAGAAGAGAAGTTTGAGGTGTCTGTAGGAGATTTAAAGAATATTCTTTATCAATATCTTTTATGTGAAAATCCCGATTCTTTAGACGAAATTTAAAATATTCATAGACTCGGGAGAGGTTATATATAGAGGATCTCCAAAACAGGTATTTGATAATCCTCCAAACGATCGATTACGACAATTTCTGTCAAAAATTTTGGAAATGCACTAATTTTTTCATTCTTTTTTATATTTGTGTCATATAAATGAAACACTAAAATCATTTTGATGGAATAATAAATTGAATCAACTAAAATTCATAATTATCCTTAAGGTAATTTTCCAGATGGTTAATTTTATTGGTGATAATATAATATTCTCTTGAAAGGTCTTGATAGGATTTGACAAATTCCGGATTACTTATCACACCCCGATCGTATTGATATTCCAATTTTTGCATAGTTTTTTGAAAAGCATATTGATCTTGACGTAATCGGGCTAATTCTTCCTGTATATTCTGCTGTTCTGATGAGTACAAGTCTGAATTTAATTGTGAATTTGAATCAAATGTTCCAGTAGGAGATGAAGCGGATTGCATAGTAAAAGGAGGATTTCTAGGAAAAGGAGATGAAATACCTCCAGGTGTCGGTACAGTAAAAGGTGGTGGCCTTGTACTTGGTGGAGGATTGTTGGGTTGAGTCATATGAGCATGAATTGATGAATTAAAATAGGTTTGACCAAAGGGGTTATTATGCAAATTGCTTTGGCCCGGATTTAGATCGGAATTGAGGTTTTGATTATGATTTCTTCTAGGATTTCCAAATGGTATTTGATTTTGATTTCTATAGTTGCTATTAAGATTCTTGTGATATTGTGCTGGATTTTGGAATGGATTTTGGCCAGTTTGATTCTTGTTAAATGGGTTTTGAGTAGAAAATGGTGAAGTTGAAGAAAAATCTCTACTAAAATTGGCTTGAAAATAGTGGGGATTAACTTGCTGATTAACTGGGTTAATTCCAGGTGAATGAACATACGAATTGCGATTTGAAGGATTGTTTACATACTGAGGGGGAAATTGGTTTACTGAAGTTGAATTTGGATGATTTGGAAAATTTCTTGAATATGATCGCGTGTTTGAGTTATAATTATGGTTGGGGCGAAATCGGGATTGTGCGTTCATATTTGGCATAGAACGGAACATTGAGGGATAAATTATCCGATTATTTGGTGCATTTTGAAAAGATTGTGTCCCAGATTGTCCTCGAATGCCGTGATATCCGACCAGGTTATAAATGGCATTTTCCAATTCTTCCATAAATAATTTAATAGTCAGGCGGTATTTCATCATTTGTTTGAAATGCATGGTGTTAAGCGTGTTTTTAACATCAAAATCTTGAGCTTTCTCGATCCAATCAACTAAAACTTCTCTTTTATTTTTTGAAATGGAGAAATTATACATGGAGTTTAGGAATTGGAGCGAAACTTTCTTTTTCAATTTTCCCTTAACTTCTGCGGCTTGAAGATCTGCTAATTGAACCGAAAAAAGTAACACTGTGCGTTTTTTAAAGACGCCTTGTTCATGATAGAAATATACTCGTTTGCTTGTTATAAGAATTGTGCCGTTTTTACTGGAATATCCTTGTTGAGCATCCATACCTGAGGCTAATTTACAATTCATCCCAAAAACAATTTTCTCTCCTTCTTCTAAATGCATTTTCGACAAGAATTTATTAAACAGTGCTTGAGTCCGTTCCATGAATTCAATCTTGTCTGCCAAAGCAGTTAGACGCCCATTTAGTGGTTCCATTTCAGTTTGAGCGATTTTCTCGACCTTAGTTCGCTCACGCTCAAATTTCTGCAATATTTCAGCGATATAGGTGAGATTTGAAGGGTGTATTATTTGAATATCATTAACATAATGGATATTACGTTGGATCTCTTGAAAATAACGATTCGCTTGCTCGTATACCCGAGTTTTACCGTTATCGAATAATTTGAACAACAGAAGCACCTCTGATTCCAAAGTTGGATAATGAAAACAAGAAGGATGCTCTTGGCGCAATTCAAACAGTTTATTTCGCTGCAATTGCAGACGTTCTAATATTGTTTCCAATGGTTGGAGAAATGCCCTGGTCCCTGTAATGATTTGTTTATAGGTCTCAATTAATTCTTTCTGTTTATCTACTATACGGGCCACTTGTGTGCTTTCACAATTTGGACAATTAGGAATTACTTTATTTATCGTTCGTATTTCATGGCTACCACAATCGTCACAAATTGGTCGATCATATTTATCAAATGAAATTTGCTTGCTTCCACAGGCTATGCAAATGTATTGCTCCTCAGTTCGTAATTCAACGCAATCCTCGCAAAAAACCTCATGGCAACTTTCACAAATATATTGGAGGTTAGGATTTTCATTGCAAATAGGGCAAACTTCATTTGGATATATGGGCATTGTATTGTAACCTATATTATCTAGGGAACTAAAGTAAAAACACCCATGATGAATAAAAAGTATGCTAATTATTAGGATAATACAAGGATAATACTTGGTGAATTGAGAGAAATAAGGGAAATTTAAGATATTCAGAATATTCTGAAAAGAAACTTTCCTCCTAATTCTTACACATGCTAGCAAGATACAATTTTAAATTAGCATATAAAGCCGCCATAGCTATATTAATTATAATATCGTGTACGCTATGTTTTCAACTTTCACGAGTGCCCAATTCTGCAGATATATTGCATGAATCAAGCAAAAATTCGATAGAAAAACCATCAATCATGATGCATGGAGAAGAAATCAATTATTTGGATCAACCCATTAAAATCACCAGCGATGAGGAGATTCGGGACTATTTTTCTGTAAATTCAGTCATAGGTAGCAAAAATAATCCTCTAATTATATCCAATTTACAGCTTTCTGCAGATTTCTTAGTCAATGGCAATGATTCAACATCAATTCTCTACTTAGAAAATATTTCGATTTACCTAGTTATTGAAACTTGCTTTTTCGATGTCCCCGATAATTTAACAATCTCGGGTTTTTTCTTAAAGAATTGTCCCTATGTTACCATCAATTCTCTGCAGATTGAAGGTTCCGAATACGGAATTAAAGCGAAAAATTGCCCAGCGATTATTATTCAAAATTCGAATATAATTGAGTTTTCTTCCGCTGGAATATCTTTGGATGATTGCTCCAATGCCACTCTAATATATAATAGTATCAGGAACGGAAAGGGTAACGGTTTTGAAGTTTTTTTCAGTCCTAACAGCCAAATTTCGCATAATTTAATATCAAACTGCAGTGCTAGCCGTGATTTCACAGGAAACGGGATCTTTATTCAATGGAGCAATTGGAGTAACATTTCTCATAACCAAGTGTCCCAAAATCATGCTAATTGGAAAAAAAACGCCGGAAATGGCATTATGTTAGAGCATTCCGACTATTCTATTTTGGAATCGAATTATGTTGCAGAAAACAATGGAATACATAATAATAAATCTATGGGATATTTTATGCCTGAATTCTCATACGTAGAATCATTCATAGCAGATACCACGGGAATAGGAATATACATTCAATCCACCTATTACACCGTGATACGTAAAAATATTGCTTTCAATAACTCGGTGAATGGTTTCAACTTTTTATTTAGCGATCATGGATATTTTTATAACAACACCGCTTTTTTAAGCGGAGCAGCAGGAATTTCTGTGTTAGTGAGTTATGAAGCAAGTAGTGGTCCCGGATATAACATTGATGCGAAATCAAATAGAACCAACTAATTCGAGTATAATTATGAATGTGAAATATTTTCGACAAATATGGGGGAAATTGAGAAATTTAGCGGTTATAACATGCCAGATGGCCCTTATCCAGATATACCTTGGTTAGTTGAATTCACAGATGATAATAATGATGAATCGAAAAAAAATCTAATTTCTGGCTTTAACATGGTTGGAATTCTATTTTTCTGCTTTTTTGTCCCAAATATTCTCTAT
>Ga0164318_10006273_pt1 | contig 11525 bp, 8 predicted proteins | sample GuaBasSedimGuay9_FD_113734 | JGI IMG/M metagenome (GOLD analysis project Ga0164318, IMG submission 113734) | Subseafloor sediment microbial communities from Guaymas Basin, Gulf of California, Mexico - Guay9, Core 4571-4, 0-3 cm | ecosystem: Environmental > Aquatic > Marine > Hydrothermal vents >... | reverse complement strand
GCAATACTTGCTGTCTCAGGATCTCTTATTTCTCCTACCATAATAATATCGGGGTCTTGCCTGACAATCGAACGAAGACCATTAGCAAAAGTAATATTTGTTTTGGGGTTGACCTGGATCTGATTTACTCCCTCAATATCATACTCTACTGGATCTTCAATGGTGGAGATATTAACTTCAGGTTTATTTAATATCTTCAAAATACTGTAAAGAGTGGTGGTTTTTCCGCAGCCAGTAGGACCAGTCGCAAGAATCATCCCAAAAGGCTTTTTGATAGCAGATTTGATTTTCTGTAAATCTCTTTCAAGAAGCCCTAAATTATCCAAGTCAAACCTTCTAATTCTCTCTGAAAGTAAACGCATCACTACTTTCTCACCTTCTGTAACAGGAACGATAGAAACTCTAATATCGAATTTTTCTTTTCCAAATTCAGCAACAAATTTACCATCTTGAGCAGCAAAATGCTCATCTGTGCGAAGTTTCGCTAGAACTTTGATTCGAGAGACAATAAGATTGTGGATGTTTTTTGGTAAACTCAAAACATTATGCAGAATTCCATCTATTCTAAACCTGATCCTTGTCTCTTTCTCTAATGGTTCAATGTGAATATCAGAAGCTCTATTTTCATAACCATATTGAATAATGCTGTCCACCATCCTAATTACGGGCACCACTCCCGGACCTGTTTCACCTGCCTTGATTTTCTGAAGTTGGCTTTGAATAATCTCATTAAATTCCTCTTTAATCTCTTTTCGATAGAACTTGAGAGCTTCTCTAATAGAGGAAGGAGTGGCATAGTAGACTTTTATCTTCTCGCCTGTTTTTTTCTCTAACCACTTTATCATCTTATAATCCCTTGGATTTGCCATTGCTACCTTAAGCCCTTCTTTTGTTTTGTCAAAAACAATAACTTGTTGCATTTTAGCAACAAGTTCAGGAATAATCTTTAAAACATCGGGAGAAATGCTTTCTTTTCTTAGATCCACAAAAGGACATCCCAGCTCCTCGGCAATAAGCAAACCAAGCTCTTTGTCAGAAATCATATTTTTTTTAACCAGCACTTCCTCAAGAGCTAAATTCTTCTCTTTCGCTTCCTTTAGGGCTGATTGAAAATCCTTTTCACTTACAAACCCTGGCTCAACCAGCATCTTTTTAAATTTTTGAATTCCAAACAACATATAACAAAAGAGTTCTTATATAAATTATACAAGAATCAAAGAAAAATAACAAAAAGAGGCGCTTTAGGCCTCTTATCCAACTTTTTTGGGATACATTTATTTCCTCTTTTTCTTATGTCTCATCTTTTTTCTCAACTTTCTTAATTTATGTTTTCTAATTTTTTTTCTTTTTTGCTTTCTTTTTGTACCCATAGTTTTTTAAAATAATTTTTATTTTTTATTTCTCAACCTTTATTATTTCTTTGTTTTTTCTATTTTACTACTTTTATTTAGAATTTTTAAGAAGAGATATTTGTTTTCTTATCTGAGCTGCCTTTTCGAATTGCAAGTTTCTTTTTGCTAAATCAAGTTGATATTTTAGTCTTCTCAATCTCTCCTTTAAAAATTCCCCTCTTGGTTCTTCTTCTCTTTCTTGAACAAGAGCTTCTCTTATTTCTTTTATTATAGGAGAAGGCACAATATTGTGTCTTTTGTTATATTCCTCCTGGATCTTTCTTCTTCTTTTGGTTTCTCTTATCGCTGCCCTCATTGAAGAAGTGATTCTGTCGGCATACATTATTATATGACCTTCTGGATGTCGGGATGCTCTTCCCATTATCTGGATTAAAGAAGTTTTATCTCGCAAAAATCCTTCTTTATCGGCATCAAAAATTACAATCAAAGAGACCTCTGGTAAATCAAGTCCTTCTCTTAACAAATTTATTCCTACCAGGCAGTCATATTTTCCTAAACGGAGATCTTTCAAAATTCCGGGTCTGGTGAGGGTTTTAATTTCTGAATGAAAATAAGTTGCCTTGATTCCCTTCTTTTTTAAATGCTCAGCAACCGCCTCAGCCAATCTTTTGGTTAATGTTGTCACCAATACCCTCTGCCCTTTTTCTATCCTTTTTTTAATTTGTTCTATAGCATCGTTAATCTGGTTTTTTGTTGGCTTTATTTCAATAGTTGGATCAAGAAGTCCGGTCGGTCTTATTAGTTGTTCAACCACCTGGACTGACTTTTTTCTTTCGTATTCTGCCGGTGTTGCTGATACAAATATTACCTGATTCACTTTCTTTAAAAACTCATTGAACTTCAGTGGTCTGTTGTCAAGACAAGAAGGTAGTCTAAAGCCATACTCAATAAGGGTTTCCTTACGAGATCTGTCTCCTTCATACATTCCTCTGAGTTGAGGAATAGTCATATGCGACTCATCAATAAATATCAGAAAATCAGAAGGGAAATAATCAAGCAAAACAAAAGGGGGTGCTCCAGGTTCTCGAAATTCCAGATGTCTTGAGTAATTTTCTATTCCATGACACCATCCTGTCTCCTGGATTAATGAGAGATCGTATTCTGTTCTTCTTTTCAATCTTTCTGCCTCCAAAAACTTTTTTTGTTTTTTCAACTCCTCTATTCTTTCTTGCAACTCAAGACGGATATTGGCAATAGCAATGTTTAATTTCTCTTTCTCAGACAACCAAAACTTAGCCGGCCAGATATCGACTTTCTGGAGTTCTTTTTCTTGACCAAACGGATCTATCTCTATAATTTCTTCAATCTTCTCTTGTCTATTTTTTATTCTAAAAAACTTCTCACCTGACGCTGGCCATACATCTATAAAATGGGCTCTTATCCTAAATCGGCCTGGGAGAAACTCATAATCATTTCTTTGATACTGAAGATCAACCAGCCGCTCCATTAACTCACGCCGAGATATTTTCTGTCCTTTCTTTAAAATAAACCTCAACTTCTGATAGATTGATGGTGAACCAATATTGTATATACAAGAAACAGAAGCAACTACTATTACATCTCTTCTTGAAAGAACTGCCTGAACTGTCTCATGTCTTAATCTGTCAATTTCTTCGTTGATCTTTGCATCTTTTTCTATATATGTATCGGTCTGAGGAATATAGGCTTCGGGCTGATAATAATCATAATAAGAAACAAAATAATGAACAGAGTTTTTGGGAAAAAACTCCTTGAATTCCTGATATAGCTGAGCAGCTAGGACTTTGTTATGACTGATAACCAAAGTTGGTTTCTGAACTTTCTCAATAATTCCTGCCATATCAGCTGTCTTTCCGCAACCAGTTACTCCCAGAAGGGTCTGAAAACGATATCCCTTTTTGACACCTTTGCTTAACTTAAAAACAGCGTTTTTTTGATCAGGAATTAATTTGAATGGAGCAGTAAATTTAAACCTCATAACTCCTCAAATAGATATTTCTTTCTTCTTTTTTTATGATAAGTAATGGCAAATCTATGAGCCTCGTCTCGTAAAGCCAGTAATGTAGAGGAAATCTCTGAAGGAAGCTTTTTTAAATCAAGCCCTTTCTTTGAAAAAGGGCTGTAGATTTTTCCAGAAATTCTCTTCCGTTTTTCTTTTGCCAAAGCAATTGTAGGAATGTCTAATTTTTGTATTGCCTTAAGCTGAGCCTTTCCTCCATCAAGGACTATTAAATCAGGATTTTTCCATTCTTTATGCTTTAATCGTCTCAATATAATCTCACGAAGACAAGCAACATCATCTTGAGATTTTGCTCTCTTTATTTTGAAGAGACGGTACTGGCTTGATACTTTTTTGTTTCTCTCAAAAACTACCATACCCCCCGAAGCAAAATCACCTGAGATATTGGAAATGTCATAGCACTCCAGCCTGCCTGACTTTCCTAAATAAATCTTGAGTATTTCCTCCAAGGTCCGGATTAACAAATTGTATTTTTCTTTTAATGACTTGGTTTTGCGTTTTCTACAAACCCCGATACACTTGCCAAGATCAAACCAAAGACAGGGCTTTTTTGGCAATTTCCTGCAACTCCGATAAGGCAAAATCTCTCTTAAATTAAACAAAACTTGTTTTAATTCTCTTCCATTAACAAAGGGTCCAATAAATTTCTTTGCTTTGTCTTTTGGCTGATGAGTCCATAGAATGTAAGGAAAATCGTCATTACTTACTGCAACAAAAAAATATCCTTTATCATCTTTCCATTCTATATTAAATTTTGGGTGATACTTCCTTATCAGTTCTCTCTCAAGCAACAAAGCATCTTTTGGAGTATCTGTCTCAATCCAGTCTATGTCTTCTACTTGCTCAATCCCTTGAGCCAAAAACTGGTTCTCGGAACTAAAATGGTTTCTAATTCTTTTTCTGAGGTTTTTTGCTTTGCCAATATATAGAATCTCACCATCTCTGTTTTTGAAAAGATACACACCAGCACTCAATGGAATTTTTTTGAAATCAAACTCCATAGTTGTTTCATTTTAAGAGATTTACCTTCTCTTTTCAAACCTACCTAAGGATTATTTATTTTGGGTGGATTTTGTGATATAATTGGAATTTATGACCAAAGATTTTATCGAAATCAAAGAAGCACGGATTCATAATTTAAAGAATATAAGTTTGAGAATCCCAAAAAATAAATTGGTGGTGATTTGTGGTATTTCAGGATCAGGAAAATCATCTCTTGCTTTCGATACTATCTATCAAGAAGGACAAAGAAGGTATTTAGAAAGCCTATCTTCTTACGCAAGACAATTTCTTGGCGGAATAAAAAAACCAGATGTAGGAAAAATCGAAAATCTCTCCCCCACCCTTGCTATTAATCAAAAAACTGTTTCTGCCAATCCTCGCTCAACCGTCGGAACGGTAACAGAAATTTATGATTATCTTAGATTGCTTTTTGCACGAATTGGAAAACCTTATTGTCCAAACTGCAACATTCCTATAAGCGCTACAACCCCCCAAAAAATAGTTGAAGAAATCTTCAAACTACCACCCGGGGCAAAAATCAAAATCCTTGGACCAGCAATCTCAGGAAAGAAGGGAGAACACAAAGCAACATTGGAAGAAATAGAAAAATCAGGATATTTTGAGGTAAGAATTGACAATATTCATTATTCAATCACAGAAGCAAGAACTCTTAGATTAGACAAAAACAAAAGGCACAATATAGAAGTAGTGGTCGGAGAAATTGAAATTCCAAAGAACCAAACAATAATTGATAAAAACAAAAAGGAACTTCAAGCAAAGAAAACAAAGCAAAGAAAAATTAAAAAACTACTGAAAGAACAAAAAGCCGAAGCGCTTGATTTTGTGAAAAAAGCCCTCCAGATAGGAAACGGTATTTTGATCTGTGAAATACAATCAAAGAAAAAAACATACGACAAACAGTTTTCTTCTTTGTTTGCTTGCCCAAAATGTGGATTCAGCTTGCCTAAAATCGAGCCACGTCTTTTTTCCTTCAATTCTCCCTACGGCGCCTGTCCTGAATGCCAAGGACTTGGCAAAAAACCTACTGTTGATCCTAATCTAATCCTCAATTATGATCTCTCAATTAACGAAGGAGGAATCATCATCTGGGATAGATTGTCACGTTTCTCACGCAGAGCAATCAAAGTTCCTTGGCAAAAATGGCAAATAGATAATCTTGCCTACGAACTTGGATTTTCTTTGGATACTCCTCTAAAAAATCTATCAAAGAAAAATCTAGATTATATTCTCTATGGTGGAGAAAGTTTTGAAGGAATTATTCCCTTAATTGAGAGAATATACTATGAGACAGAATCCGAATATATAAGAAAAGAAATCTCAAAGTATATTGTAGAAAAGCCCTGTCCTCTCTGCAAAGAAACACGTCTGAAGAAAGAAGCGCTGGCAGTGAAGATAGAAAACAAAAATATTGCCCAAATTGCAAACTTATCAGTAAGTGAATCTATTACTTTCTTTAAAAAACTAATCAAAAAACTAACTGGCACAGACAAGAAAATTGCCACTCCCATCATAAAAGAATTACTTAGAAGATACGAATTTCTAAAAAATGTAGGACTTGATTATATAACCCAAAACAGAGAAGTAAAATCTCTCTCTGTTGGCGAAAACCAGCGAATAAGACTTGCCTGCCAACTCGGCTCAGGACTTTCAGGAGTGGTCTATGTACTAGATGAACCTACTGTTGGACTGCATCAAAGAGATATTCAGCGGCTTATAGATTCTCTAAAACAACTAAGGGATATGAAAAATACGGTAATAGTGGTCGAACATGATTTTAGGGTTTTAAGACAAGCAGATTGGATCATTGAAATTGGTCCTGGTGCAGGCAAGCACGGAGGGAGAATTGTTTTTGAAGGAACTTTTGATGAATTGAAGAAATCAAAAACTATCACAGGAAAATACATCTCTGGCAAGCTCAAAGTAACTTCAGGCTCTCCAAAAAAGGAAGTCTCTAAAGATTTTCTAATTCTTAGAGGAGCAAGTCAATTCAATCTAAAAAATGTAGATTTAAAAATTCCTCTTGGTAATCTTATATGCATAGTAGGTGTGTCGGGTTCCGGGAAAAGCACTCTTATAATCGAAACTTTAGCAAAAATTTTAACCTCAAGTCTTCATTATGCAAGGGTAATCCCAGGAAAATATAAAGCAATAGAAGGAATTGAAAAAATTAGCAAAGCAGTGGTGGTAGATCAATCTCCTATTGGAAGAACGCCTCGCTCAAATCCGGCAACATATACAGGAGTATTTGGTCCTATCAGAGAAGTATTCGCTCATACCCGTGAAGCAAAAATAAGAGGATTCTCTCCTTCTCATTTTAGCTTCAATACTCCTGCAGGTCGTTGTCAAGCATGTCAAGGAGAAGGATACAAAAAAATAGAAATGTATTTTCTTCCAGATATCTACGTAGAGTGTGAGCTCTGCAAAGGGAAAAGGTATGCTCCAGAAATTCTGGAGGTAAAATACCAAGGAAAAAGTATTGCTGATGTTTTGGAGATGAGCGTTGATGAAGCAGAACGATTTTTTCGACACATTTATCCAATCCAGCAAAAACTTCAGTTACTAAAAGATATTGGTCTCGGATATATCAAACTAGGCCAGCCCGCTCCTACTCTCTCTGGAGGAGAAGCACAGAGAATTAAATTAGCAAAAGAACTATCAAGTAAAGTACGACAAAACACTATCTACATTTTAGATGAACCAACAGTAGGTCTTCATTTTGAAGATATAAAAAAACTACTGAAAATCTTCAGGAGACTGCAGGAAAAAGGTGCAACCATAATAGTCATTGAACACAATCCCGATGTAATAAAAGAAGCGGATTGGATTATTGAGCTTGGACCTGAAGGAGGTAAAAAAGGAGGAAGAATTATCTTCGAAGGCACCCTCCAGAAATTAAAAAAATCAAAAACCTGGACCGCCAGATATTTAGATTAAAAAAATACCTCCATTTGGGGAGGTATATTAATTATTGCTCACTAATCTCTAAGAATGCCAATCTACCCAAGGCTCCCAACAACGAGCGCATATCAAAGAAGTAGTTCTACCACAGTTATTACATATATACACCACACGCGTTCCATCTTCGTTCTGAATTCTCTTAACAGAAGCATGACAACACTCTGAAATAGGATACGAAATCTTGCCACAATGATCACATCTTCTCTCTTGAGGTTGAAGTGGATCTTCGTAGATTTTATCACCTCCAAAAGGACTATTTTAATATAGTATATTTAAAAAATTTTGTCAATACCTGAACCAACTTCTATGATTGATTTCTGGACAATTCCCGCAGCGCATCTGAGGCAATCCATTTTGCGCTTTGAGAATCCATCTTTTGGATCTCTTTGGCAGTTTTTATTGCTTCTTTTTCTAAATACTTATTCCTCTTTCCAATCTGTCTTAGTGCCCAATTCATGGCTTTTTTCACAAAATTCCTGTTGTCAGTGCTCTGATTTTTTATAATATTTAGAAATTTTATAAAATCTTTATCAGATCTCTTTTTATCTTTCCATGCAAGCACTGCCATTAACGCAAAACCTGCTCGTTTAACAAATTCCTGCTCTTTTTTGCTCCATTCGATTGCTTTCTTGAAAGCAAAGGGGGTCTTCCAGAAAAGATTCATACAACACTGATCGCACAAATCCCACGAGTTAAACTCTTTTACCCATGAGTCCATTTGTTTTTCTGTTACTTTCTCAACATCTTCAATCATACTTGCCAAAATTCTTGCTTCATGAATCTTGGTATTCCATAGCGTTTTAGCTAATTCATGATCTATACCAATTTCTTTTGCTAACTTTCTCAATACTGGTATCCGGACACCTAAAGCATACTTGGGATTAATACCAAACCTTGCCATTCCTTCTTTGTCTTTGGGATTGGAACAATTTCTTAATCGAGCGATAACTGTTTTGAGATCCATAGCATTTATTTAATTATAGCTAAATCTTATTGGAAAAACAGGATAATATTTTACTTTTCAAAATACAAAAAAGAAAAAGAGGATTAAGTAAATAATCCTCCAATTGATAAATTTTTCTTCAGCCCTCGATTGGTTTTTTCTCCTTTTTCAACCTCTCAACTGCACTTTTTACTTCTTCATTTATTTTCTGCCAGAAGACAAAAGATCTAATCATCTCAGAAAGAAGTATGCTCATAGCCTCTTCTCTTGAAAAACCAGCTTCTTGTAATGCTTCAATCTTGGCCATATACTCCTTAGCTCTTGCTTTCTCAAAGAGTATCCTTCCCTGAAGGGAACCTTCTATCATCTGCGCACTTTTTTCTAAAGTATAGTTAAGACCCTCTACTCCAATGTTCACCAACTCGTCTACAAAGGGCCTTATACTTTCGCCATATTCTCTTATAATAACCCCTATCACAGGAGAAACTGCCGGTGCTATATTCCGAATACCATCTGCTAACTCTAATAGACCACTCAGTAGTTCTTTTCTATCCTCTTCTTCATACGCATCTGAGATTTTCTCTAGTGCGTCTAGAATAGATTCTAGCTCTATCTCCTCAATTGCTTTAAAAATTCTTTCTTTTTCTTCTTCCACTTATACCACCCCTTTCTTATTTTCAGAGAACTAAAGCAGAGTTTACTCTATATATTAACTTTTGTCAAGTTAAAAAATAAGAAGAGACAATCACTTTTATCAGTGCATTAATTAAACAGATTTAATTAAGGTTTATTGTCTGTGTTTAGTAAAACTACTGTGCACCTGAAATAATTTTTGCTGCTTTTTCGTTTCCAAGCAAAGCTCTTTTTTCGCGGCTAATGAAAAGACCAATCTATGTATTGTTTGGTATTTGTATTGTAGATTTTCTTCTCTACCGAAAGAGCAGTTCTCTGAATTACAAAATTAATGGCTTCCTTCCTTCTTCTATTAATCTCAACCATATTACCATAAGGATCGAATTCTATCTTTGAACCATCGTGCATAAACAAGATAATAAACGGGTATTTATACTTGTTTTTCTCATTACTATAAATTTTGGGTTTGTTTTCACCCTTCAGAATTCTTCCTTCTTCCAAATATATTCTCTCAATATCATCCCAAGAATAATACCGCTCCTTTAGAGAAAGCCATCTGTTTATATAAATACCTTCTTCTTTTATTTTTATGTAATGAAAAAGACAAAGAATAATTATCGGGATCAAAATCAGAAGAGCAATTTTTATTATAAGAATTGCACTTCTTCTTCCTCCTAAATATGTTTTAGAATAATACTCGTTTCCAAGGCGAGAAATTACAAAATCTTTACCTACAAAAAATTCCATTATTCCTCCAGCCAAAAAGAGAGTAAAGAAGATTAGAGGAAACACAAAAATTCCTTGACTCTCTACAAAAATATATTTTGCAGTCAAACTACCTAAAATAAAAAACTGGATCCAGCGAAAGAAAATGTAAAAGACCAAAAGCCACAAAGGCATTACTATAAAAAAGAGAGGAAGCCAAAATTTACGATTTAAAAATTCTCCTCCAACCAATTTTTTTGCAATTATCTCACTAATTTCCTTATTAGAAAGAGAAAAAATTTTCTCTTCAAGCTCTCTTTCTGAAATACCTTCCTCTTCATAATGTTCCAAAATAATACCACTCCTTGGATCGTTTAACAAAAATTCTTTCCTCTCTTCCTCAGAAAGCGAATTAAGAAATTCTTCCCACTTATCAGCTTCTTGTTGAGCTTTTAGTTTTATTTTTTCTATTTTTTCTTGAGAGAAAAGAATGCGTCGGAAGAAAAATGTTATTGAAAATATAAAAAATAAAATAACCAAAAGAATGAGCGGAGTCAAAGAGAAATTTTTTATTATAAATTCCTCTAGTATCATAACTGGACAAGAGAAAAAGAATTTTACTTGTAATTTAGAGAATCATTGTGTAAAAGAATTAATTCTTTCAAAAATACTTTCGATTTCCCTCTTTGCTTTGAGATCTGTTTCCATAATGGGAACCAAATTAGCGATGCTTTGAAAAATTTTTTTATCATAAGATATTTTTCCCAAAAACTTTCGATTTGCCCATTTTTTTATCCGCCTGCTCAAGTTTTCATTAAGATCCCACTTGTTTACCACTACACCATAGGGAATATTAAAATGATTTACTACTTTTAAAACTCTTTTCAAATCCGAAAATCCCGAAGGCGTTGACTCTGTAATCAAAATAACAAAATTTGAATCTTGCAAGGAAGCTATTACTGGACAACCAGTACCAGGAGCAGAGTCAATAATCTGAATATCGTAATCAAATTTCTCTGCTTCCTTTTTTATCTCAGTAACTATCTTCCCAGATCCAGTCTCTCCCACAAAAAGCTGACCAGAAATTAAAGGAAAGCCATACTTTGTATTTTTAATCAAAATCTTTGCGTTTTGAATTGTTTTCATTTTAATTGCTCTCTGAGGACATAAAACCTCGCAAGCACCACAGCCTTCACACAGAAATGGATTTACCCTTGGTTTTCCTTTTATTATTTCTATTGCTCCAAAATAACATTTTTCTGCGCACAGTCCACAACCATTACATTTTTTAAAGTCAATTTCTGGTCTAGCTGAAGCAAAAACTTTAATGGCTTTATCCCATTTTCTTACTCCGCCCAACCAAATCGCCAAATTGGGAGCATCAACATCGCAGTCAACTGCTATTATTTTTTTATCTCTTGCGAAAAGAACAGCCAAAGCTGAAGCCAACATTGACTTTCCCACCCCGCCTTTTCCTGAACAAATCACTATTTTTGATCTCTTTTCTTTTTTCATCTTTTAAAAATCAAAGAAATCAAGAAAAATAAAGCACTTATCAAAATAATCAAAGGACCAGCAGGAAGATTAGTTAATCGAAAAAATAAAATACCAAAAACAACAGAAATTGCACCAAAAAATACCGCCCAAAAACTATATTGGAATAAATTTCTACTTAAATTTCTGGAAGTGGAGGCAGGAATCGCAACTAATGCAGCAGTCAGCAGACCACCAACTACCTTTACTCCTAAAGCAACAATAAGACCAATTGCACCAAGATAAAGAAAATTATATTTTTTGACGTCAATCTTCTCTGCTTTAGCCAAATCTTCAGAAATATTAATTAAAACTATCT
>Ga0164318_10006272_pt1 | contig 11525 bp, 7 predicted proteins | sample GuaBasSedimGuay9_FD_113734 | JGI IMG/M metagenome (GOLD analysis project Ga0164318, IMG submission 113734) | Subseafloor sediment microbial communities from Guaymas Basin, Gulf of California, Mexico - Guay9, Core 4571-4, 0-3 cm | ecosystem: Environmental > Aquatic > Marine > Hydrothermal vents >... | reverse complement strand
CCGCCTGCAGGGCCTTACGGTCCTGCATCATCGCCTCAATGGAGAAGGTCTCCACCGCGCCGGCGAATCGTTCGTTGGCCGTCTTGGCCCCGACGATCACGGGCATGGCCAGGATATCCTCGGCAAACCAGCGGTACACTTCGAGCATCTGCAGGGTCTCGGCCCGTCCTTCTTCAGCTGTGGCATGAGCAGTGTGCCCCTCCTGCCACAAGAACTCGGTCGTGCGCAGGAACATGCGAGTGCGCATCTCCCAGCGCATGACGTTGGCCCACTGGTTGATCAGGATGGGCAGATCGCGATAGCTCTGGATCCACTTGCGGTACTGGTCCCAGATGACAGTCTCGCTGGTGGGGCGGATGATGTACTCCTCCTCCAGCTTGCTGTCCGGGTCGGGGATCACCGTGGTCTTGCCGTCGATGGTCACCTGCTTGAGCCGGTGGTGCGTGACGATGGCGCACTCCTTGGCGAAGCCCTCGACGTGCTCGGCCTCCTTGGCCAGGAAGCTCTTGGGGATCAGCAGGGGGAAATAGGCGTTGACGTGGCCGAGCTCCTTGAACTTGTCGTCCAGGGTGCGCTGGATGTTCTCCCAGATGGCGTAGCCGTTGGGCCTGATGACCATGCACCCGCGCACGGGGCTGTTCTCGGCCAGCTCCGCGGCCTGGATGACGTCCTGGTACCAGCGGCTGTAATCATCGGAACGCTTGGTGATCTCGGCCATGCCGAATCCTTCCTGTGGGCATCTGAGTGCATGGAGATCGATAGGCCAGGGAAGATAACACGATCGGCCGCAGGATAAAAGATCCGTGCTCAGGAAAGGCGGGGAATCAGGCTGGAGCTTTCTCGGCAGCGGTCAGGACCGAACCCACCTGCTGGGCAAGACCGTTCAGCTCGGCGGCCTGCTCGGCGTCCACGTCGTCGCCGTCGGGTCCGCCGTCGGCATAGATGACCCCCACCATGCCCTCGGGTGTGGGCACCGGGGCGACGACGTAACTGCGGCACCTGGCCGCGGCCAGGAGTTCGCTGCCCGCCTGGTCCCCGTAGGCCGCGCTCGCGGCCTCGGGCACGTGGAAAGTCCGGTGCTCGAGGATCGCCATGGCCAAGGGGCCGGTGCTGCGGGTCACGGGCAAAGCCAGAGCCGGCGCCAGTCGCCCCGCGTTCATGCCGGCCCAGACCCTGGGCCTGAACAGACGCTTGACGCGGTCGATGTCCAGCATGACGACCCGCTCGAAGCCCAGGATATCCACGGCGCCCTGCAGGATGAGGTCCAACAGGAATCCTGGATCCTTCCCTGCGGCCAATCCCTCGCCCACCCGGCGGTAGAGGTCCAGCTGTTCGGCCGTGCGGCGGGCGATGTCCTCGGGACTCATGCTGCGCGGCGCCACGTTGACGCTGCCCTTGACGTTGACCACCTGTCCGTAATCCTGCAGGTCGCCCAGGTCCACGCCCACCTGCTGGGCCAGATCCTCGAGACGATCCCCCACCTGCAGGTAGATATCCTCCAGCCTTGCAGAAGGGATCCCCAGCACGCGTCCCGCCTTGCGCAGGATGCGGTACTCCTGGGAGTTCTGCTCGGGCTGACAGGTGAACCTGCTCATGCCGTTGGCGTAGGCGATCACCGCCAGCAGGGGATCCAGGTTCTTCGGCGGATGAAGGGGATCGATGTCGTGGTGATCGCCGATCACGTTCACGATTTCTGCCGGCAGGTTCCAGCGGTCGGCCAGGCGACGGCCGGCCCGGTCATGGCTGAGCCCGAAATGCCGGCGCTCCGAATCCAGCGTCGCTATCCCCCGGGAGGCATCGGCCAGAACCTCGTCCATGGCCCCCGGCGAACATTCCAGCAGGACCACCTTGCCGATGTCGTGCACCAGGGCGGCCACGAAGGCCTCCTCGGACGCCACGACCCCGGAGGCCTCGGCCAGAATCTGGGCGAAACCGGCGGTGATCAGGGAATGGCGGGCGATCTCGGCCAAGTACGGGGAACGTGACAGCTTGCTCATCATGTCGAAGACCGACAATCCCAGGGCCAGCTTGCGCACGGTCTCGAACCCGATGACGATCACGGCCCGCCTGACCGTGCGGACTTCCTCGTTGTCCCGGCGCTTGAACAGGGCGCTGTTGACGACCTTGAGCACCCTCAGGGTCAGGGCCTGGTCCCGCAGGATGCACCTGGCCAGATCGTCGGCGCTGGAATTCTTGTCCTCGGCCACCGTCTGGATCTCCAGCAGGGTCTGGGGCAGGCTGGGCAGGTCGCCCATCTTCTCGATCTGGGCAAAGACATCGGCGGAATTCATGCGGTCGCTCCCGGAGGCCGGTGGAAAATCTTCCTCACTGCCCAGGAGTTCGGCAGTTCGGCCCCTAGTCTTGAGCCATGATGGCCTTGCCGGAAGAAGGCCTGATAACGGCCTGTGAGAATAATCCGCAGCCGCGAAGCGGCGAGGACATTTCTCACAGGCCGTTATCAGACCTTCTTCCGGCAAACCCAGTAGCGCTCGAGGGGATTGATGGCGAACCGCCGCAGCTGCTCGGCAGGAAGCTCCCCCCCGGCGATCACCTCGGTGACCTCCCAGCCGTCTCGCTGGATGAGATTGCCGAAATCGGGGGCGAACTGCCAGGCGTGGGCATGAGCCCGGTAGGGATCGATCCTGATGCTCCGGCTGTGAGCCAGACCCGGCTCGAAAGGGACCTGGACCCAGGCCAGGCCACCGGGCCTGAGGATGCGCAGGATCTCGTCCACGCAGATATCCAGTTCCGGCACATGCTCCAGGACGTGGCTGCAGAAAACCCATTCCACGGTATCATCGGCCAGCGGGGCCCGCCGCAGGTCCCCGAGAAAATCCGGCAGGAAACGGCGGTCCTCGAGGGCATAATCGGTCCGGAAGCAGCGGGACAGACCCTCGTGCTCGAGCAGGAAGCGCATGGCCGAGGAAAGGGAGAACCCCACCAACACGCCGGGCGTGCGGCCCGGGGAGGCTTGCAGCTCCTGGCGCACACCCAGCACGAGCTGGCGGTGCCGGTCGAATGAACCGCAGACCGGGCAGATGCAGTGGCGGATGACCTCGTCCGCCGAGAGGAAGTTGCGGAATCTCGTTCCTTTCCAGCCGCAGACCGGACACTCGCTGCCTCCGGACCTGATCAACCGGTCGGCGCCGGACAGCAGGGCGTTCTCGGCCGCACCGAGCACGACCTTCCCCGCCTGCACCGGATGCTTCCACCAGCACGCGGGCGAGTGGGTATCCAGCAGGGTGTTCCGTACGAATTCCACGGCCGGCAAGGGATCACATCTCCGGGTTCGGGGCAGCCAGGTTCTCGCTCTGCCGGCGCGCATGGTAGCTGGAACGGACCATGGGCCCGGATTCGACCCAGTCCAGGCCCAACTTGCGGCCGATGGCGGCCAGGGCGTCGAATTCCTCCGGCTCGACGTAGCGCCTGACCGGATGATGCCTGTGGGAGGGCTGCAGGTACTGGCCGATGGTCATGATCTGGACGCCGTGGGCCACGGCGTCGCGCATCAGGGCCACGACCTCGTCCTGCGTCTCGCCGACCCCGACCATGATACCCGTCTTGACCCTGACGGCCGGGTTGCGCTCGCGGGCCCAGCGCCGGGCCCGGGCCAGCAGCTCAAGGGAGCGCCGGTAATCGGCATCGGTCCGCAAGGCGGGGTACAGCCGGGGCACCGTCTCCAGGTTGTGGTTCAGCACCTCGGGGCCCTCCGCCAGGACCACTTCCAGCGCCTCGGCGTCACCCATGAAATCGGGGATCAGGACCTCCACCCCGCACCCCGGGTTCAAGCGCCGGATCTCCCTGATGGTGGTCGCGAAATGGGCGGCGCCCCCGTCGGGCAGATCGTCCCGGTTGACCGAGGTCACCACGGCGAACTTCAATCCCAGGTGCTTGACCGTCTCGGCCACCCGGCGCGGTTCCTCAGGATCCAGCTCCGCCACCTTGCCGCCGGGGATGTTGCAGAAGGTGCAATGCCGGGTGCAGACCTCTCCCATCAGCAGGAAGGTGGCCGTACCGCTGGCGAAGCACTCGCCCCGGTTGGGGCAGTTGGCGCTCTCGCAGACGGTGTTCAACTCCGCCCGGCGCAGCAGGGTCTTCATCTCGTTGTAGGCCGCCCCGCCCTGGGGCTTCATGCGCAGCCAGGAAGGCTTGCGGACAGGCAAAGGCGCGCGCCGCAGGTCCCTGATCAGGTTGTCGTTGCTCATGACCCGCCGTTTCCAGGGTTCTGATCGAGAGAGAAGACCTTGTCGGGAGTGAAACGTCCCGCCGTGAACCGGACCGTGGCCGCCTCGTGCACGGGGTCGTGCTCGAACACCAGGATGATCCCGTCCTCGACCGCCCGGGTCAGGAAGCGCTTCTTCTCCGTCACCGTCAGCAGGGGGTTCAGGTCGAAGCCCATGATCCACGGCACGTGCAGCTGGCTGAGGAAGGGAATCAGGTCCGCGACGTAGGCCAGAATGCCGTCGGGCGTATGGAACTCCACCACCTGCTGTCCGGGAGTGTGTCCGCTGACCGGAGTGACCTTCACCCCGGGCATGATCTCCTGCGCTCCGTCCACCAGTTCCAGCAGGTCGGCGTCGGCCAGCAGGGAGAAATCCTCGCGCCGGAAGCTGGCCCGGTCGCGCTCGGAAGGATGGCCCGCCCAGTCCCAGTGCCTTTTCTGGATCCAGTGCCTGGCCTGGGGAAAGACCGGCTCCAGGCCGTTCTCACCCTGCCGCAGAACCCCGCCCGCATGATCGAAATGCAGATGGGTCAGAATCACGTCGGTGATGGATTCGCGCGTGATCCCGGCCTCCGCCAGCTCGGCCACAAGCTGGTTGGGTCGCCTGACCAGGCCGAAGATCCGCAGCTGCTTCTCGTCCCACCGGTCCCCCATGCCGGTATCGACCAGCATGCGCCGCTCGCCGACCTCCACCAGCAGACAGCGCAGGTCCAGGTCGATGCGGTTCTGCTCATCGGCCGGGTGCTGCTTTTCCCACATCACCTTGGGCACCACCCCGAACATGGCGCCGCCGTCCAGCTTGAAGCGCCCGTCGTGGAAGGCCCTGAATGTCCAGTCCCCAAGTTTCATTTGCACTCCTGCCTGATATGAATTGTCATGGTCCGGTAAGAATAACCCCCCGTCGGCATCCCGGCAATGAGCGAAGGGACCCCGAGCCCATGCTGTTTTCCCCTCCCCTGGTTCCGGCCCGCTTCATAAGCCGGGAGAAACGCTTCCTGGTCCATGCCAGGCTGGAGGACGGCACCCCCGTCATCGCCCACACCAACAACACCGGCCGCATGACCGGCTGCCTGAGTCCCGGCGGACGCATCTGGTTGAGCCCCGCCCCCGATCCCCGCCGCAAGCTGGCCTGGACCCTGGAAATCACCGAGACGCCGGAGGGGGTCCTGGTCGGCGTCAACACCCAGCGGGCCAACAGGCTGGTCGCCGAGGGAATCCACGCCGGACTCCTGCCGGGGCTGGGGCCGCAGGACGAAATCAGGGCCGAGGTGACTTATCCCCGGGGAACATCCAGGGCCGATTTCCTGGTGGGCGACCGCACCTGGGTCGAGGTCAAGAACGTGACCCTGGTGCAGGAGGGGTGCGCCCGCTTTCCCGACGCCCCCACCGCCCGCGGACGCAAGCATCTGCTGGCGCTGCAGGAGCGTGTCGAGGCCGGGGAACGGGCCCTGCTGGTGTTCTGCGTCCAGCGCGCCGATGCGGCCACCGCCGGCCCGGCCGATGATATCGACCCCGCATACGGACGACTGCTGAGACAGGTCCACGCCCGGGGCGTGGAGGTGCAGGCCCTGCAAATCAGAGTTGATCAGCAGGAATTACATCCCGCAAACATCCTGCCTCTGGTCATGTAATTATATTATTTTTTATAACTTATGTATCTGTTGGGCGATTATTACCCTATGACCGGAATATATGGTATTTTGATAACAGGATCAGACCTCCGTTCCCGGGTTCGTTGAAGATGGGAGATCGACCATGAGATACTTCATATCAAGCATCATTTTGATGACCTTGCTCGGTGCTGGGCTGGTCGCAGCCCAGGGTACGGACGAGGTCGGCATCTACTTCGACACCGGGTATTCCCAGACTTCCATCGATGTCGAAACCACTCCGGGATTCCTGGCCGGGTATCTGGTCATGCACAACCCCTCGGCCGCCGGCGGGGTAGGCGGCTGGGAACTGTGCGCCGGCATCGAGGGGCCCGCCCAGTTCTCCAGTTGGGTCCTCGAGGGAGACAACATCAACACGTCCACCCCTCCCTGCTTCACCGTGGGCATAGGGGCTTCTCCCCTGCCGTCGGCGCCTGATGTCCTGCTGGCCACCTTCCAGCTCATCGTCACCGATGTTCAACCGGTGACCCTGACCCTGGAGCCCAAGTACAACGCCTCCATCCCCGACCGCATGTCCTATCTGGACGGCGCGGATCTGGGCCACATCATTCCCCTGCAAACCACGACGACCGTACCGCAGGTGGCCTTCATCAACGACAGCAACCCCTGGTACGATCTCAACGATACCGCTCATGACTTCGGGGATGTCTACATCGGACAAACCGCCTCGAAAACCATCTCGGTCACCAATACCGGCGGCGGGTTTCTGGTCCTGGACATCCACCTGTCGCCTGAAGACCCCGCCTTCACCCTGGGTGGGACGACCGGCATCGTGTCCCTGGGCGCCGGGGAAACCGCCTACGTCATCGTCAACTTCACGCCCCAGGGCGAGGGGCTGGTGTCCACCCATCTGGTGTTCGGCGGCATCGTGCCCGATGTCTACATCCAGGGCAACGGGGTGGAACCGCCCATCACCCTGATTCCCCAACCCGACTCGCTGGCCTTCGGCGAGGTCCAGGTAGGCCAATCGGCCGCCCTGTCCCTGACCATCTGGAACCACAGCCCGATCCCGGTGACCGTCGATCCGGTGCTGGATGACCCCGACGGGGCCTTCACCATCATCGCGGGGGTGGGCGAGCACATCATCACTCCCGGACGCGGACAGGTCGTCGGCGTGGAGTTCTCGCCGCCGACGGCAGGCGACTTCAGCGCCGACCTCGGCTTCTACCCCGGTGAGCCGGCCGTGCCCCTGTCCGGCACCGGAACGGTCCCCACCGTGGGCTTCACCCTCGTTCCCGACTCCCTGAGCCTGGGAGAAATCGCGGCGGGCTACACCGTTGAGGGCAAGGTGACATTGACCAACACCGGCGATCTGGTCCTGGACATCGACCCGCACCTGGCCGCCGCCTCATCCGTCTTCACTGTGGTCTCGGGGGACGGGCCCGCCCAGGTTCAGCCCGGGGAGACCCACGAAGTCACGGTGAGCTTCTCGGCCGCGGAACTGGGCGACTTCCAGACGACCCTGGTCATGGGCGATGTGGTACCCGACGTGCCGGTGACAGCCAGTGCCGTCGAAGCCAGTCCCGGCTGCACCCTGAGCACGACCAATCTCGTCTTCGGGGACGTCACCGTGGCCGGAACCGCCACCCGCTACCTGACCATCACCAACACGGGCAATGTGCCCCTGGACATCGCCCCCACCATTCCCGATTGCGCCTATTTCACCGCGGCCACCGGACCGCTGACCGTCATGCCCGGGCAGCAGGCCACGGTCCAGGTGGACTTCCAGCCCCTGAGCGAAGGCTTCTGGACCTGCCAGTTGGACCTCGGCGACTCTTCCTGCTCCTCGGTGATCCTTTCCGGGTCGGCCTCCGGCTTCAACGGGGGCGGTGACGGCGTGGCGGCCATCTTCTTCGACTCCGGCTACCGCTACAGCATCACCGGCACCACGGTGCCCGACGAGATCGTCACCGCGTACCTGGTGCTGCAGAATCCCGAGAACACCTCCGGGGTCGGCGGCTGGGAAGGCTGCCTGGGCCTGCAGGGGGACGCCCAATTCGTCGACTTCGACATCCAGGGGCAGTTCATCAACGTGGAGACGCCACCGTGCTTCCTGGTGGGCATCGGCGGCTCGCCCCTGCCCTACGCCCCCGACATCCTGCTGGCCGGCTTCCGCTTCCTGGTGGCCACCTCCTGGTCCGATGTCGACGTCACCCTGGGACCCATCTACCACGCGTCCATTCCCGGTTACAGCGCCTGGATTCCCTGGGACGACCCCGACGACATCACACCCATGCAGAACTACGCCGGAGACGTGGTCCTGGCCAGCGTCACATCCAACCCCCTGGGCGTGGAGACGCCCCGGCCGTCCGCCGTGTTGACCGGCGGCGGCGTGACCGTGACCTGGCGCCTGACCGCCGAAGGCGGTGAAGGTTGCCACCTCTATCGCCGCAGCGGCGACCGGGAGCCCGTGCGCCTGACGGACGAGCTGCTGCGACCGCGCGGCACCGAATTCTCCTATACCGATCCCGCCACGGGCATCCTGCCCGGGACGGTCCTGTACTACAGCTATGCCGTGGTGCACGGCGGCAGCGAGGATCAACACAGCCCCGAAGTCGCCCTGACCCTGGGCGGCGTGCCCGTAAACAGGGCCCGGCTGCTGGCCAATGTCCCCAACCCCTTCAACCCCATGACCGAGGTGCGCTTCGAGACGGCTGAGAACGGCCATGTGCGCGTGACGATCTACGACGTCACCGGCCGCCTGGTGCGCACCCTGGTGAACGAGGACATGGGACCGGGACCGCACTCGCGCCTGTGGCAGGGCCGCGACGACGCCGGCCGACCCGTGCCCAGCGGGGCCTATTACCTGCGCCTGGATGCGAACGGAAACATCGACCACCGGAAGGTGATGCTGTTGAAATAAGCGGTATCCTCGGATATCCGCCGAGAGACGACACGCCCCGGATGTCCTCGGCCTACGGCCTGCGGATTACCGGGGCGTGTCGTCTCTGGCAGAAGACCAAGGATACCGCCTGTTTCAACCATCCCAGGCGAGATGACGCATTCCCGCGCCTTGTCCGTAGATGACAGGCGGCGACCCGGTAATCCGCAGGCCGTAGGCCGAGGACATCCGGGTCGCCACTTGTCATCTATACGGACAAGGCAGGGAAACGCCTACTTCACTTCCCAGGAATCGGGAGTGTAGAGCAGATCCTTCAGGGTACCCTCGCCCTTCTTGCCGGTCACGTCACCCATCTGCTCCCAGACCTGCTGGTCCAGGGTGGGCTTGTACACGCTGCGCAGCACGCCCATGGGACGCGGCATGTTAGGATCGTTGTCCAGTTGGGTCATCAGGAAGGCCGGGCCGGCCGAATCCTCGGTGGGATCCCAGACATCCGCCTCCTCGGCCGTGCAGATCACGATCTTGCAACCGTCATTCCTGAGGCCCTTGTCGCGATCCTTGCCGAAGATCATCTTCTCTCCGGCGACCAGGTTGATGGTCTTCTCGTCACGCACGGCCTTCTCGGTCCAGGACTTGTAGGCGCCATCGTTGAAGATCACGCAGTTCTGCCAGACCTCCACGAACGCCGCACCCTTGTGCTCGGCCGCGTCCCGCAGCACGGTCTTCATGTGCTTGGGATTCACGTCCATGGTCCGGGCCACGAAGGTCGCTCCGGCGCCCAGCGCCAGCTGGATGGGATTGAACGGGTGATCCAGCGAACCGTAGGGCGAGGTCTTGGTCTTTGTGCCCTCGGGGGTCGTCGGAGAATACTGTCCCTTGGTCAGACCGTAGATCTCGTTGTTGAACAGGATGATCTTCATGTCCACGTTGCGGCGCAGGGAGTGGATCATGTGGTTGCCGCCGATGGACAGCCCGTCGCCGTCGCCGGTGACGACCCAGACCGACAGGTCGGGGTTGGCCACCTTCACGCCCGTGGCGATGGCGTTGGCCCGGCCGTGGATGCCGTGCATCCCGTAGGTCTCCATGTAGTACGGGAACCGGCTCGAACAGCCGATGCCCGAGACGACCACGAAGTTCTCCCGGGGAATGCCCATGTTCGCCATGGTGGCCTGGATGCCGCTGATGATGGAATAATCACCGCAGCCCGGACACCAGCGCACTTCCTGGTTGGACTTGAAGTCCTTGGCCTTCAACTGCTGAACTTCACTCATGACTTCTCCTCCAGGATCTCTTCGAAACGGGCCTTCAGTTCACGTGCACGGAAGGGCTTGCCCATCACCTTGCTGAATGTCTCGAACCGGAACTCGGGATACTCTCCCTGCAGCAGCCTCGCCAGCTGCCCCATGTTCATCTCCGGCACCACGATGCGCTTGTAGCGGGAGAAGATCTCCGGCAGCCCCTTGGGCAGGGGCCAGATGTGGCGCATGTGCAGATGCCCGGCGGCGATGCCGTCCTTCTGCAGCCTTTCGACCGCGGCCCGGGTGGCACCCATGGTCGAACCCCAGGCGACGACCAGCAGGTCCCCGCTCTCGGCGCCATGGACCTTGGGGGTGGGGATGGAATCCCGGACTCCCATGACCTTGGCCTGCCGGATCTCGGTCATCTTCTGGTGGTTTTCCGGGTCGTAGCTCACGTTGCCGGTGACGGCGTCCTTTTCCAGGCCTCCGATCCGATGCTCGAGACCCGGTGTGCCCGGCTTGGCCCAGTTGCGGGCCAGCTTCTCGTCGCGCCGGTAGGGCGTGAAACCCTCGGGGTCGGTCACGAACTCGACGGGGAACGGCTCCAGCTCGTCCAGTTCGGGCAGTTTCCAGGGCTCGGTCCCGTTGGCGATGTAGTTGTCGCTGAGCAGGATGACCGGGGTCATGTACTGCGTAGCGATGCGGCAGGCCTCCACGGCGCAGTCGAAGGCGTCCGAGGGCGAGGCACAGGCCACGATGGGCAGCGGAGCCTCGCCGCTGCGCCCGAACATTGACTGCATCAGATCCGACTGCTCCACCTTGGTGGGCAGGCCCGTCGAGGGGCCGCCGCGCTGGACGTTCACGATGACCAGCGGCAGTTCGGTGATGACCGCCAACCCCGCCGCCTCGGTCTTGAGGGCCAGACCGGGACCCGAGGTCGTGGTCATGCCCAGCCGGCCGGCGAAGGACGCGCCGATGGCCGTGCAGATGCCGGCGATCTCATCCTCCATCTGGCAGGTGATCACGTCGTAGTTCTTCAGGAGGGACATGTGCTGCAGTATGTCCGTGGCCGGGGTGATGGGGTAGGACCCGAGGAAGGGCTTCAGCCCCGCCAGGCGGGCGCCCGCCACCAGCCCGATGGCCAGGGCCTGGTTGCCCATGATGTTCCGGTACGTTCCCGGAGGCGCGTCGTGGACCTTGGGCACCTCGTAATGCCCCTGGAACAGGCGCAGCAGCTCACCGTGGTTGTAACCGGCCTTCAGCGCCTTGGCGTTGGCCTCGGCCAGCTCGGGCTTGTTCTTGAACTTCTCCTGGAGCCATTCCAGGGTCGGTTCCAGCGGGCGGCTGTAAAGCCAGTAGACCATGCCCAGGGTGTAGAAGTTCTTGCAGCGCAGCTTGTCCTTCTTGCTCAGATCGGTGTCGGCCAGGGCCTCCAGGGTACGCTGGTTGATGTCCTCCTCCACCACCCGGTAACCCGAGAGGGTGCCGTCGGTCAGGGGGTTGCTGTCCAGCTCGGCCTTCTTCAGGTCCGTCTCGGTGAAGGCGCCGGTGTT
>Ga0164318_10006271_pt1 | contig 11525 bp, 10 predicted proteins | sample GuaBasSedimGuay9_FD_113734 | JGI IMG/M metagenome (GOLD analysis project Ga0164318, IMG submission 113734) | Subseafloor sediment microbial communities from Guaymas Basin, Gulf of California, Mexico - Guay9, Core 4571-4, 0-3 cm | ecosystem: Environmental > Aquatic > Marine > Hydrothermal vents... | reverse complement strand
CGATCTGCATCCTGATTACCTGAGCACAAGATTTGCCAAGGCCCAAAACAAGTATCCCGTGATTACCGTTCAGCACCACCATGCACATATCGTGAGCTGCATGGCCGAACACGGCCTTTCAGGCCCGGTTATAGGCCTTGCCATGGATGGCACTGGTATGGGGGAAGACGGTAAGATATGGGGCTGCGAGTTTCTTGTGGCCGATCTGACATCTTACACCAGGATCGGCCATCTCGATTACATACCGCAGCCAGGAGGCGACATGGCGGCAAAGCAACCCTGGCGCATGGCTTTGATCTATCTTTACAGGTCTTTTGGAGATGAGCTTTTTGACCTTCCCATACCCTTCGTCTCCCGCCTGAAACGCAAGGACGCCGAAATAGTGTTGAGGATGGCACTAAAAGGAATGAATTCTCCCCTGACCTCAAGTTGTGGCAGGCTCTTTGACGCAGTGGCCTCCCTGATTGGGCTGAGGGATGCCATAGCCTATGAAGGGCAGGCTGCCATTGAGCTGGAAATGACACAAGCCAAAGGGGACTGTGGGGCCTACCCTACCACAATTAGAATCGAGAAGGGAATGCGCATACTGGTAGTGACCGAACTTATCCGATCAGTGGTAAAAGATATCATGGACGGAGTCTCCGCAAGGGTGATCAGCAGCCGCTTTCATAGGTCACTCATTGGTATATTCGCGAGCATTGCCTCCGATATCGGCAGGGAGACAGGACTCTTGGACGTGGTGCTGAGCGGGGGCTCATTTCAGAATGCAACCCTGCTCTCGGGACTCCATGAAGCACTTGAAGCCAAAGGTTTTACAGTATATTCGCACAGGTTGGTGCCCACGAACGATGGAGGGCTGTCATTGGGGCAGGCGGTTTGTGCAGGCCTTAAGGCCGTTGGCCGAAAAGGTGATTTCTTATGAGGATGTTATGAAATACGTTGAAGAGTACAGAGATAGAGGACTGGCTGAGACCTTGGTAAAGCGAATAAGGGAAACAACCACCGCAATCAACAGGCCGATACGGCTCATGGAAATCTGCGGCACACATACCATGGCCATTTCCAAACATGGCATCAGGGGTCTTCTCGGCGACAATGTGGAGCTGGTCTCAGGACCCGGATGCCCCGTATGTGTCACTTCCATAGAAGAAGTTGATCGATCCGTTAAGCTTGCCAGGATCCCCGATGTAATAGTCACCACCTTCGGTGACATGATTCGCGTCCCCGGAACAGAGTCTTCACTTCAGGAGGAAAAGGCCCAAGGGGCGGACGTCCGTGTTGTGTACTCAACTTTTGACGCGCTCAAAATTGCGAGGGACAACCCCGATAAGAAGGTCACATTCTTGGGAATCGGTTTTGAAACAACGGCGCCTACCGTGGCGGCTGCCATTAAAACGGCAAGCGATAACTCAGTTGAAAACTTCTTCGTCTTGTCCGCACACAAGCTCCTTCCGCCAGCCATGCATGCGCTGCTTCAAAGCGGCGACCTTCATGTTGATGGGTTCATTTGTCCGGGCCACGTAACCACAGTCATAGGCACCTCCCCCTACGAGGAGATCGCAAGGATGTATAATACTCCATGTGTTGTGGTCGGCTTCGAGCCAGTGGACATCCTCCAAGGGATACTCATGCTTGCGGAGCAGCTTAGGGACGGCCGGGCTGAGGTGGAAATACAGTACGTAAGAGGAGTCCAGGCCTCCGGGAACCAGCAGGCACTGGACATGATGCGTATTGTGTTTGAGCCTTGTGATGCTCCTTGGCGCGGACTAGGGATGATTCCCGCCAGCGGTCTAGCCATCCGGTCCCGATATAGCAATCATGATGCCAGGAGACGCTTTGATCTTGAAGTTCCTCCTGCACAAGATCCGCCCGGCTGTCGATGTGCGGAAATTCTGAGAGGTGCTGTAAGGCCACCGGACTGTAAACTTTTTAGGACACGCTGTACCCCAAGAACGCCTGTAGGCCCTTGCATGGTATCCAGCGAGGGCACGTGTTCGGCGTACTTCAAGTATCACATGGGCTGACATGCATCTATCCATCACGTTGGAGAACTTGCCTCAAAAGGCTTCCAGGATAATCAGGCCTCCGAGCAGCACGCGCCCCATAATATGGCTCGTTGAGGAAAAAGGTAAACGGCTCATCGTGAAAGACTTTAGCCGCAACAGTTTCTTTTACAGGAACCTCTTCGGTCGCTTTCTCATTTGGCGGGAAGCAAAGGCCTATAGAAGATTGGCAGGAATACAAGGTGTTCCCAGGTACTACGGAGTGCTTGAAGGAATTGCCATAGTAACAGAATTTGTCGAAGGCAAAACCGTTAAGCAAGCCGAAGAAGAAGGCGGACTTGGTCAACCATTTTTTCAAAAGCTGAAAGAACTTTTGGACGCCTTTCACAAACGAGGCATTGCTCACTGCGACCTAAAAAGGACTCCCAACGTGCTAGTGTCACCTGATGGAAACCCTTTCATATTGGACTGGGCAGCATCCGTCTCGGCCAGCGAGTGCCGGATCTATCCCCTTACTAAGATTTACGAACGTCTCGTTCGCGATGACGAAATGGCTTTGATAAAGATGAGATTACGTCATGTCCCTGAAACCGTTTCGGCCCGGGAAAAAGCGATGTACAATAATCGCAGCACCGCCGAAAAACTCATAAGGTCTGTGCGCGACAGGCTCAGGAGGCTGCTGCAGCGAATTGCTTAGGCAGCCTGACCTCCATCCTCATCTTTGCAAGTTGGCTCTATGTGTTTTTCAGAAGGGCTAACCAATATCTTTTGTGCCATCCCCCTTCCAAGTGCAAGCCTTGTGCAATCATGGGCCAAGATAAGCCTTCCACGCCCGTCATTGCTTATTATTTCCAGCGAATCTCCCCGCCTCAGGCCCATGGAAGCAAGTCGGCCTTTCGCTGTAACGCCGCCCACGATATCTGTAATGACCACCTTCTCACCAGCCTTTGCCATGGAAAGAGGCATAAGCGGTTTACGGCTGGCAGTGCATTCAGAGCAAAGGCCATATATTTCCATTTTGTGTTGGAGCATCTGGAACCCATGCCTGCGTGCCACCTCCAACTGCAGTTGCTCAATCGACGGTTCGTTAAACTCTATTATCTTACCACACTTAGTGCATATTAGGTGATCGTGATGCCTACCCAGATGTCTGTGCTCATACCTGATCGGCTGGGACTCGAATTTTTTCCTTTGGGCAAATCCTAGCTCCACCATCCTATCAAGGGTCTGTCTGACAAAGTCCCTGTCATAGTCATACCCCTTTTCCCTTAAGATCTCCATCAATTCCTCGAATGTTATGTGACCTTCGGTGCTGAGGAACACATCAATAATGTTAAGTTTGTCTTCAAGACGTTCGGCCCCATCTGCCTCCAATAGTGAACGAAAATTGGCCTTTTCAGTCTGATTACTAACTCCTCCCATGATATCAACACCTCTAATGATGATATTAAAAAGCCAGGTGTGCCTGCCAACCATACCGAGATTTTGCATACTATACTAAAACAATAAACATCTGGTCAAACCTTTCAATTTTTCTCTTCAAAATACCCCAGGAAACCCTTGACCGCGTTGGCCATGAAATTCAACTCGCGCCTCTTCGCCTCAGGATCCATTTCATTGAAGGCTTGGAGATTGCCGTCTTCCCTCAAAAGTTTCTCCACACACCTGTCGACCAAGCCTTCGCCACCCTGGCTGATCTCCCTTTCGATCAAATCAGCCCATAAGAGAACTTGGGACTTGAACCTCCTTAACATCCTGTGTGAGCTTGAGGCGAAACCGAAATGCGCATAATATATTGGCTCATCAGGCAAACCTAAGAGCCTGTCTATGGAAGATAGAAATGTTTCCAGAAAAAACCTTGGTGGTGTCGCAGGTCTTAGATAATCCTTGTCACCAAGGTTAAGGTAATTTCCTGCTGCCTCGCCTGCAAACAAGCGTCCTTCATATTCATAACAAAGGTGGTGTGGGGCATGGCCCGGCGTATCTATGATCAACAGCCCTTCAACTCTTGCCCCCGTGTGCGGCATTACTCTTTGGGGAGATACGGGTTTGGGAGGCCCGTACATTTTTGCCACATCCCCCAGAACCTTAAGACTTCCTTGCCATAGCTTTTGGGGGTCCACCACGTGGTTTACTGCCTTTTCATGGCATACCGCCATTGCCCCAGGGTACCTCGAAAGCACTGGACCGAGGGCCCCCGCATGGTCAATATGAATGTGAGTTATGAGCACATAATCTAGCTCAGATATCCCCAAATCCTCCAGTCTTGCTATGAGTCGCTCTGCAGTATTGGCCGGACCCACATCCACCAGGATACTATGGGCACCTTGTATTAACCAAGACCCTATGAATCCGTCATAGCCTGGTTCATCTTGTGGTATCTCTATGAGTATCGGCTCCTTCATGTTTGTCTCCACCTCTCTGCCCCAAAGCTTTTTGAATATCCGTGACAAGCTCGTGATAAATGCTCCTTACCCCTTTGCTCATACAAAAGGCATATGAGTAAGGACTGGTATCATTGCAAGGCAACCTGGTTTCATAGTGTTTTTGCAAAACCACTGTCTTCCTCGCTTCGTTTAAATGATTTGCTGTCATGACAGCTTCTATTTCAACTACTGCTTCGGGCCTTGGACCATACGTGGTGAAATAAAACTTCTCAACATTTACAAAAAGGCTATATTGTGCCACAATGGTGTCGTCCAGCTTTGCTCCTGACTCTACTTTCAACACCACTTCAACAAGCCTCCCGTCAGGCGCCACCCTTATCCTGTCAACCCTCCCTATGGGGACTCCACGGTACTTTACTGGTGAATCCTTTATTAATCCCTGCACCGACTCGTCGAAATAAGTGACATAGTACTGTCCCTTTTGAAACAAATGGGTAGCCCCCAAAAAAATCAACAAAACAACAGCAGCGATACTTCCTCCCAGTACGAACAGACCAACCGCGAATTTACTTCCCTTACCCATTGCTACAGTATCAACCTCGCCCTGTCTTCACTTGAACATGAAAAAGAATCAAAAAATTTCCTCACCAAACTGTTCCGACTGTGATCCATAAGAAACCGTGGTGTACCTTCTGCTATTATCCCCTTTCGACGTTTATCTATCAGTATCACCCTGTTAGCCACTGTAAGCACTGTCTGTAGGTCATGTGTGACCATTACAATGGTTGTTCCGAACGACTGGTTCACATAGCTTATAAGGTTATCGAGCTCGTAGGTACTGATAGGGTCAAGGCCAGCAGAAGGTTCATCGAAAAACAATATCCTGGGATTCAAGGCCATTGCACGCGCAAGGGCTGCCCTCTTTTTCATCCCCCCTGAAATTTCTCTTGGATAAAATTCCTCATAGCCGCCAAGTTTGACCATGCGCAGCTTAAGCCTTGCCAACGCATTTACGGTATCCTCTGGAAGATCAGTATATACGGATATTGGCAAGGCCACGTTTTCCACCAGGGTCATAGAGCTGAAAAGAGCACTCCCCTGAAAAAGAACCCCTATTTTTCTTAAAACTTCCTGATGCACAAATCCTCGGGAATCCAGTACAGGTAAACCATCAATGAAGACTCGCCCTTCTTGCGGCTTGTTTAGCCCTATCATGTGGCGTAACAACGTGCTTTTTCCACATCCACTTTCGCCAAGTATCGCTAGTATTTCCCCCTTGTAAACGTCAAAGTTAATCCTTTCTAAAATGACTAGTTCTCCATAGCCTACCCGAAGATCCCTTACTTTTATAATAGGCTCTCCACTCATGAATGAACTTAACCCCAGTAGGTCATCAACACTGCAAAAATTGAGTCAGCCAAAATGATCAAAAAAATGCTACTCACAACTGCTGAAGTTGTAGCTGCTCCCACTGCATCAGCCCCGCCTTGGGCCCTGAACCCTCTGAAACAACTGATCCAGCATATCAAAACTCCAAAACTGGCTGCCTTAAAAAAACCCCAGGCTAGGTCAAACGCGGTTACAGTACTGATAGTCTGGTCAATGTATGCTGTAAGTGTAAGGTCCAGCATAAGTAGCCCCACTAGCAGCCCCCCTGCAATTGCGAAAAAGTCACACAATAACGTCAACACCGGCAAGGCCATAATGGATGCTGTCAGCTTTGGGATCACAAGAAACTCAGTTGGATCCAGCCCCATGGTAAAAAGAGCGTCCACCTCTTCTGAAATCTTCATTGTTCCAATCTCAGCGGCGAATGATGAGCCTGATCGCCCTGCAACGATTATTGCGGTAATAATGGGCCCCAGCTCACGCACCATCGCAAGGGCAACCAGTGAGGCCACATAGATAGTGGCCCCAAATTCCTTCAACTGAACCGAGGACATGAAGGCAATAATGAGTCCCAGCAAAAAGCTAATAAGGGCGATAATCGGGATCGCATCCACCCCTATTCTCTCAATTGCTAAAAGTGTGTCGCCAAACCTGAACTTGGCGGGCCTGACAAGTGTTCTCACGAAAGCAATGCTCATCGAACCTGCAAATGATACAAGATACGCCATTTCAGAAAAATGTCTCAGGGCCGCCTCCCCAAACCGGGTAACAATGCCAGACGGCCTTCTCCTGACAGGCCCGCGTATCATTTCATAGTCATCAAAAGAAAATATTTCCAGGGCCTCCTTCACTTTTGCTGAAGCCCCTCTTAGCTCGAGCGACCCACCCCAGTCCCTTAGAGCTGTCTTCAATTCAAGGATCACGGCCAGGCCAAAGTCTTGCATCTCTTCCACCCTGGATAGGTCAATCACAAGGGTCCGTGGCCTGAGAACTTTTAACCTTGATATGAGTTCCATGAATTGCTTTCCAGCACAGCTGTAATCCATGCATCCTTGCAGGCTGACCGCAACTACCCCATCTCCTTGGATATTGAGCTCATATGAGGTTGCGCTAGGGCCACTGTTTTTCACTTTGTTCTGCAGGCTCCCTACTGTTGACATAGCTTTTTGCATACTTACAACGCGTTAAATCTAAATGCCCGCAACGCCTTCTCGCCTATGTTATAATGCTTCTTGAGAAATTCCATGTCCATTTGAAAAATAATCCATCCAACTGTCCTGGCACCCCTCCTAATCCTAAAGGCCATTTCCGTCCCTTTCCGCCCCATCGGGTGTTCCGCGTCCGTCCTATACACCGTAAGTATGTAGTGCTCCGAGCCAGGAATTTTTTCAAAATCAATGCTTGAGTAGCTTATCCCCACACTCACTCCGGGACCATGCTGCCCCTCTAAGGTTTCAGCGCCTATTACGCGCTTTGCCCTGTCCAACACTGCTATTCCCCTGTATATGCCCCTTCTGCCCTTGAGCTGTTTTGAAACGAAATCCTCAAGGCAAGACTTGATGGCCTCTTCATCCTTGCCGGACACTGGCTCTACCAACAAGGATTCCAGCAAGTATCGGTCCCTCTCGATCAGTTCACCCAGAAACACATTAGCTGACAGGGTACGAGTTTTTCCCTTTGTATTGCCAAAATACAAATAGTAAAAAGCAAAAAAAACGCCTATAAGGCCCAACACCGCAAAGGGCAAAGCCCATAGCCTGGCTCGCCTCGCCTTCATTGGAAAGCTCTTGCTTACGTCCCTACCTACAAATACCACGCCTTGTAGGTTTTGCTGGCTATCAAACAGTAGGCTGGCCCGCGTGGAAACGTACCGCACGCCTTCTTCGGGGTGTTTAACCTTCAGAACCTTCTCTTGAGCCTGTTCGCTTCTGAGCACCAGGTTCAAAAAATTTAAAAACTCCTCTCTACTCTCATAGATATGCTCGGCAGGCTTGTGGTGCATTTGATCCCACTTCCGCCCATACAAGGCCTCGGCCTTTTTGTTCCATGCTATTATCTTACCTTCTGCGTCAGTGATTACCACGGCATCGGGAAGCTGGTCGCACAGTTGCTTCATACCATATAGCACGTGGCTCACTTCCTCCACCTTTTGGGCAAGAGCCCTTGGGATTTGCCATAATATGGCTGGAAACTTCTCGAGGAACTCTCCAACCTCTTCCCTAGGGATAATAAGACTTCTGCCCCTGGTCTTGGTTTTAACTGTTGCGGTCCTTTCAACACCCAAGAGAAATGATATCTCACCTATTACAGAACCTATCTGGTCTATCTCTTGTATTTTATCTTGCCCCCTAAAAACTTCGAGCACACCGGAAATAAGTATGCAGAGATCCTGCGATTTCTCACCTTCCACACAGAGGACGTCTCCCGGCGAGAACTCCACCAAGAAGTTCCGGTACTTAGGGTCAGCCAATATCTTTTCAATGGTTTTTCTCAGCATTATCCATCCTTACTTGTGGGCAGCTATACATTATCGGAGCATAAACAAAAAGAAAAGACATGATTGTTCCGGAACCGCCCCTGTTCGGACCATTTTATTTTAATAATTCCCTATCAAAACCGATATTAACTTTGAAAGAGTTTTCTTCAGAAACGACCCTCCAACCAGAGACGTTTCTCCAATCCAGAGAAGGTTTGATGCACTGCGGGGCTCGTTGTCTGAAGGCTAAAAGAATTCATAATCGTTTTAGAAAATGAGCCCAAGGGAAATACGAAACATCCTTGTTGTTGACGACGAGCAAATCGTCCTTTCCACGACTAAGAGGCTATTGGAAAGGAGCGGGTATACCTGTAAGACCGCTTCAAGCGGCAAGGAGGCCTTGGAATTGCTCCAGAAAGAGAAATTTGAGCTGGTCATATCCGACATCAGCATGCCCAAGATGACAGGGCTTGAACTGATGGACAAGTGCAAAGAGATCTATCCAGACCTTAGTTTCATCATAACAACGGGTCATGTGGGAAAATACTCTTTCGGAGATATTATAGAGGCGGGTGCCGCGGATTTCATAAGCAAACCCTTTGAGATTAAGGAACTTAACGCAAAAATAGGCCGCATTGAAAGGGAACGCCGCATCCTCAGGGAACTAAAGGACACAAATGACCAGCTGGAAGCAGCCATTGAGAGGGCCAACCAAATGGCTGTGAAAGCCGAGCTGGCCAGCTTGGCAAAAAGCGAATTTTTAGCCAATATGAGCCATGAAATTCGTACCCCTCTAAATGGGGTTATCGGCTTCACTGACATGCTTTTGGACACTGACCTTACAGAAGAACAAGCAGATTACGCCAGAACCATAAAACGCAGTGGGGAGGCCCTGCTCTCTCTAATAAACGATATCTTGGATTTTTCAAAGATCGAGGCCGGGCAAATGGATCTCGAAGAGATCGATTTCGACCCTGAGGTACTCTGTTTTGATGCTTGCGACTTAGTAAAGCCCAGAATTGCAGATCGACCCATTGAATTGCTGTGCAGGATTGGCGACAACGTGCCGTCAAAAATTAAGGGCGATCCACATCGATTCAGACAGGTTCTGATCAACCTGCTTGGAAACGCCGCCAAATTCACCGAATCCGGCGAGATAGAATTGTCACTTGACATAGATGAAGAGCAGGAAGACAGGGTCAAATTGCATGCAAAGGTCAGAGATACGGGCATAGGGATACCAAGCGACAAACTTTCTCTCATTTTCGAACCCTTTCAGCAAGCCGACGGCTCCACTACCAGGAAATACGGCGGCACGGGGCTGGGGCTTCCCATATGCAAGAAAATTGCTAGTCTCATGGAAGGCGATGTTTGGGCGGAAAGCGAGCTGGGACAGGGAAGTGTATTTCACTTTGTAGCCTGGATTGGCAAGTCGGAGGACACCGAAGCTCCAAGAATTGAGTTGGGCTCTGTTCAAGGGAAACGCGTACTGCTGGTTGACGATAATCGAACGAATCTTGAAATACTGGCACACGATTTAACAAAGGCTGGGATGAGAACGACCGCGCTGGACAGGGGGGAGGATGTTATCTCTACGCTGGACCAGGCATGCAAAGTCGACGATCCATTTCACCTGTGCGTCATGGACATCAAGATGCCGGGCATGAATGGCTACGAGATTGCGAGACAAATCAGAGCCAGCGACAAACCTTACAAGGACATCCCTCTTCTGGCCTTTTCCTCCTCTGTTGCGGGCGGAGCAAGGTCCTGCAGCGAGGCGGGATTTAGTGGGTTTCTCACTAAACCGGTCAGGCGGCAAAAACTGCTGAAAATGGTGGCAGGCCTTATTGGAGAGGCAAAGAGGGCGCGTGGAGATGCCAGGGATAAAACCAAGAAGATCATGACCCAGTATTCAGTACAAGAGGATCTTAAGAGATCCGTTCGAATCCTGCTCGCAGAAGACAACCCGGTAAATCAAAAATTGGCAAAGCTAATGCTCACCAAGGCAGGTTACCAGGTCGAAATAGCCAATAACGGCAAGGAAGTCTTGGAAAAACTTGAAAAAGACCCCGAAGGGTTTCACCTCATCTTCATGGATGTCCAAATGCCTGAGATGGACGGGATAGCCGCTACAAGGGCCATACGTACCAAAAAGGCAAAAAAGGGCTCATCTGACAATGGAAGAATTCCCATCGTGGCCATGACAGCAAACGCCATGAAAGGCGATCGAGAAGAATGCCTTGAGGCCGGTATGGATGACTTCGTGAGTAAGCCCATAAAAAGGGAGATTGTATTTGAAATGGTCAACAAATGGGTAATAAATAAGGAGGCATCATGAACTTAGAAGAGCTGTGTTCAAACCTTGGCCTGGACAAAGAGGAGTATGTTGAGCTGCTGGAACTGCTTGTTGGCTCTGGCAGTGAGGACATTAGCCACTTAAAACAGGCTGTGGCTAACAACGACGCTGAACAGGCGGCAAGGGCGGCACATTCTTTAAAAGGAGCTGCAGCCAACCTGGGACTTACGGACCTTTCTGAAACCGCCAGGGAGGCGGAAATGCAGGCCAAAGAAGGATCACTTTTGCAAATCGAAGAAAAGATAAAGATTTTGCAAGCAAAGTTGGATGAAATTGCCGCTTTGACATGCTGACATTTCGGTTTGCCCATGGAGCGGGGACCCCCCCGACCGTGTGCTTCTTATTGATTCATCTTGGGACCAGAGGGTGGAGCTTATCGTGCAAGACTCATACCCCATATTAATTGTTGAAGACAACCCGGTTTCACGAAAACTCCTTGAAAAGACTTTAAAGAAAGGAGGATACGAGGTTGTTTCTGTGTCAACGGGCGAGGAGGCCCTAACCCTTTTCAGATGCAAGTTTTTCCCCATAGTAATAACAGATTGGATGATGCCAGGGATGGATGGTTTAGAGCTTTGCCGCCAGATCAGAACAATGGATCTACCCGGCTATGTTTTTATTATCCTTCTCACTGCCAAGGACAGCAAGGATGATCTTATAGCAGGTCTGGAAGCAGGAGCAGACGACTACCTCACCAAACCCCTTAATTATCCTGAGCTGAAAGCCAGACTAAAATCAGGATTTCGTATCCTAGAGCTGGAAAAATCACTTAAAAAGGCCAATGAGGAGATACGGATCCTGTCCATAACGGATTCCTTGACAGGTTGCTATAACCGGCATTTCCTAATGCAGCGCCTTAGACATGAAATCAAGCGCGCTCGTCGTTACAAACACGAGCTTTCCGTGGTAATGTG
>Ga0164318_10006270_pt1 | contig 11527 bp, 14 predicted proteins | sample GuaBasSedimGuay9_FD_113734 | JGI IMG/M metagenome (GOLD analysis project Ga0164318, IMG submission 113734) | Subseafloor sediment microbial communities from Guaymas Basin, Gulf of California, Mexico - Guay9, Core 4571-4, 0-3 cm | ecosystem: Environmental > Aquatic > Marine > Hydrothermal vents... | reverse complement strand
TGCGTCAATGCCGGGTCTCATCTCTAACCCCAGTTCCGGGATCATGATTTTTGCAAAAGGCGAACGTATGACCTTTACCCGATAGTCTTCTGGCTTTTCTACATGAAAATAAACTCTTTTGTGTCCTTTACTTTTTAAAGGAACAACTTCGTTTTTCTTATAACCACATTTTTTACACTGGCGGTTCACGATAAGCACAAGTCCCACTCCCGGAACGTCATATTGTGTTTCCGTAACAACTAATTCGCCTCCACAAAACGGACAGGTCATAGTAAATTCTCCAAGTTTCTTTCCATACGTTGACAATATTGCTTCCATAATATTCTCCAGAAAGAAGCATATGCTATTCATTTTATAAGTTGTGCTCCTAATATTTCCTAGGGTATATATGAGCATGGCAAAGAACAGTGACAAGGAAGTTGTACAGAAGATGGCTCGTCTGCTTAAGTCTGGCGCCACTATGCTGGACAAACTGTGTCCAATGTGTGGTATTCCATTGTTTCGGTTAAAAAGTGGAGAAATTATATGTCCAAAATGTGGCCAAAAATTCATTTTCGTCGAAACCGACGAAGAAGAACTCGAGGTAAGGGGAAATCTAACTATACAGGATCTGGAAAAATCTGTTCTTGCAAAACTCGATTATCTTAGGCGAAAACTTGATACGTCTTCTTCTCTAGAAGAGATTTCAGACGTGAGTGATGCCATTTATCGTCTCTTAAAAATAATAGAAGTCTCAAGAAACGTGAGAAAAATTGAAAATAAGAGTAGAGAAAAGAAGGGATAAAACCTTAGTAGTTTATTCGCAAAAGAGATTTGATCTATTAAAGAGCCTGAGGAGGACAGCCTATAGCATTTTATCATCCTTATTAGAGTACTCGATTGAAGGCTATGTTATAGGGAGCGTTGCAAGAGGAGATGTTACAGAAAACAGCGATGTTGATGTATTTTTACCATATTATATCCCTATTTATAGGGTAAAGCTCGCGTTAACGCAGGGATGTCTAGTCGATGAAGAAAACTTGAGGTATATTATAGTTCAGGCTACACCGCAGTCTTCGCCTAGAATTCTCGTAAAGATCGATGATAGAACAACTATTTCGGTTCCTCTGTCTAAATTATCGAAAACAGAAGAGGAGTTTCTGTTATTTGCTGGAAGGGTATCGCTAAAAGATATAGAAAAAGAAAAGCGAGTTCCTGGAGTTAATAAAAACCTTCTCATGATTGAACCAGTCAAAAACGGCCATATTGAATGGTCTATTATAGGGAGAGAACATGAAGCTGCAAGACTGCTCAACATATCTTTAGAAACTGTCCAAGAACGTGTACTTATGAGGACAAAGAGGATGACTATGGGAAAAGCTGGATTATTTATACAAGAAGATGTTCCTCCAGGCATGTCTCCCGAAGAGATGGCACTTAGGATAGCGAGAAAAAATAGGTTGTTTTATTCCAAAATCAGAGAAACTCTACTATAGTGTTCGTCAATAATAGCAGGATTTTTGGGATTAATAGGAATCAATTCTTCTCTGAAAATATGATGTAATGGTATCTTCTTTTCCTTCCTTTACAGCTCTAACATATTCTTCCATGTTTTTCACTCTATAGAGTTCTCTAACCCAGGATCTTCTTCTATAGGCAGATTTCTCGCGGGGATCAGTTATGTCAACGATTTCAAATATCTTCGCCGTCTTGCCAGGATGATATCCCAGTACACGTCCTATTCTTTGAATCATTTGGCGTCCTTCTCCTGTACTCTCGTAGATAATGGCTACATCGGCATCTGGAACTGTTATACCTTCATCCAAGACAGTTGTTGTAACTATGATATTTACTCTGCCGTCAAGGAACTTTTTGAATGCTTGTTCTCTTTTAATCTCAGGTGTTTCGCCTGTTATAAGCTCAACTTTAAATCCCTGTTTTTTAAGCTCGTTATATATCTCGTTTGCTGTTTTAAGGTATTGTGTAAATATAATTATCTTTGAATCTAGGTATGCAGAGACAAGTGAAATTAACATTTTCAACTTTTCTTCTTTGCCCTCGGCAAACAATGCGTCAAATTTCTCTATTGGAGCAACTATCTTTAGCTTTAAAAGGTCCTCGTATGTAAGCTGATAAATTAATTCACCACATAGTGCGAACAAAAGTTTCTCGTTTCCGTCTCTTCGTGTAGGTGTCGCTGACAGAGCCATCCTATAGAGCGAGTCTATTCCAAGCGCTACTTCCTTAAATGTATTAGCAGGAACGTGGTGAGCCTCATCAAAAACTACTAGCTCGAATTTTCCGAGAAGCAGATCAAGGTATTTAACTGCGCTGTTATAAATTGCAATAGTTATCTCTCGTATCTTTTGTTCTCCTCCGCCCAAAACACCTATCATAGATGACGGTACACCTAGGTATTCTTCGATGTATTTTTTCCATGTAAGAACGAGTTCTCGTGTCGGAACTAGAATTAATACGGGTTTTTTAAGCTCATATACAGCGCCTAGCGCGATGAAAGATTTTCCCCCCCTTGTAAAAATTGCAATTGTTCCCCTCTTCTTTTTTAACCATAATTTAAGTGCTTCTTCTTGGTGAGGATAGAGGTTAAAGTTTTTCTTCAAATGTATCTTGGTGTCTGGGAGTTCTTTAATTTGATTATTTATAGAAAAGCCGTGCTCCGAAAGCTTGCTTATCAACCGTTCTAAAAAACCAACACTGGTTTCAAATAGCTGGTTACTCCAATCAACTTTGAAAACGCGGATTTTTCTCGGAATTAATTCGGTCCCCATATACTCTTTGTTGGGTCCAAGCTTGACTCTCTCTTCATTGTATTCTAAGGTGCCTATCTCGGATAGCACTTTGAATAAATCTTTATCTATTCTATAGAATTTAGAATAGAGTTTACCGTTGTGTCGAAAGATTGTTGCTGTTAATATATCAGGATCAAATTTTACTGATATACCATACTTTTTTTCAGCAAGAAATTTGAGTTTTTTTATATAAATTATTGATTTTATAAATATTTTATTAAATTTTATTGATAAATATTTTTTTATTTCATAATCATTTAAAATTTTATTCTTTAAATAACTTGGAATATACACATTTAATTTATTATCTATTACTATATTCTGATCTTTTGCTTGTAATTTTTCTCTATAAATTCTTATTATTAAATCTATATCTTCTTCTCTTATATCAGTAAATTGTTTAAGCTCAAATAACGTTTGTTCAAGATATTCAATATCCATACTAGAAATTTTTCTCCAATTAATAACCCATACCTTACTTTGAGGATCAAAATCAGCTATCCTTCTCGCTGCCTGAAGAAATTTCTCAAATGTATTCCTATCAAGAATCTTGTTTTTCTTAAAGGCAATCCGCTCTGAAAATCTCATCACTGTTCAGAGATCACCTCCCTCTTCATACCATTTAAGATATTTAAAATAGCTTAATTACATTATCTAGCATATACTTGTGGAATCGAAAATAATAAATGTCTCTAAAAATGTAGAGAGGCGGGTAGTTATGAGCGTTAGAAGAGCTAGAGATAAATGGGCTGCAAAAAAATGGTTCCGAGTTTTAGCTCCCAGTACTTTTGGGTTCGCAGAAATAGGTCTAATTCCTGCAAACGATGAAGATTCATTGATCGGTAGGACTGTGGAGATAAGTTTCTACGATATTAGCAAGGATATAACACAGCTACAAATAAAGCTAAAGTTTCAGATAGTTAGTGTTGAAGGAGATACAGCCTACACACAGTTAAAACTCTATGAGCTCACCAGGGACTATATCAGGAGCATTGTGAGAAGAGGGACGTCGAGGATCGATGCTATAAAGGACATCGTAACTAAAGATGGTGTAAAGCTAAGAGTAATGACTATGGCAGTCACACAAAACAGAGTTAAAACTTCGCAGCAAAGGGCTATAAGAAAGATAATGTTCGAGATTATAGATGAAAAGGCTAAGGAACTCACATTCGATGAATTTGTGCAACAGTCAGTTTTAGGAAATATTGCTACTGAGATCGAGATACGAGCAAAGAATATCTATCCTCTGAAAAAGGCAGAGGTAAGGAAGATAAAGGTATTGACACCCACGTTCGAAATACCCTTGAAGAAGCCGGAACAGCCAGTGCCGACAACGGCGTCTAGCTAATACTTTATTACTCTTTACAATAATCAAGTATAGTTCTAATTGTTTCATTTAACAACTCCTTAGCTAGAAGACTTTTCAGCTTGTTTGCATCTTTCTTGTTCTTAAGAAGGATGTTAATTCCTGCAGCAGCTTTATGACCTCCTCCTTGTCCTCCTATGTTTTTTGAAACTCTTTTTGCTATTTCGCTTGCAGAAAACCCTTTATCTAAAAGCTCCTTTGAGGCTCGAATACTGACTCTGATTTCTTTCTTTTTTCCACCGATGACTATCGCGACATCAGCTCCTATGCTAATTAGAGTTCTTGCAACAGATGCTTCGAATGCGCTAACTTCTGTAACGGCTATAATATACCTACATACTTCAAGTATGCTGGATCTATAAATTCCCTTAAATCTAGCAATCTTTTCCGAGTATTGAGTTTTTTCTTCAAGAAGTGATAATGCCGTATTATAATCTCCTCCCTGTTCTATCAGCCATGCACTGATCTTAAATGTGAGAGGTGAGGAAATCGCAAACCTTCTTGTATCAAAGAGAATTCCGCATAATGCTAACGTTGATAGCTTCTTTCCTAAAGCTATATTTGATTTTCTGGCGATGTCTGCTACAATTGTTGTAGTAGAAGGTTCTTGTAAAACTATTTTGAATGTTGTCTTTTCGCAGATATCTCCACAAGGAATGTGATGATCAATGACAAGTATTTCTGCAGAGTTCTGTAAAAGGGTCTTATTTTTTCCCAAGAGCATTGATGAAGATGTGTCACATACAACTAAAGCATATGGTCTACGAATTTCTACTGAAGAGGTCCAGTTTATGTTTAATTTTTCAAGGATTCTTTTAGAAACCTTGCTAGGGGGGTCAGGAAACAATATTGTCGTGTTTAGTCTATTTTCGTCTAAAATTTTTTTGACTAAAAATACTGAGGCGATTGCATCAGGGTCAGGATTGATGTGCGTAAGTATAATTATCTGGATATCTTTTGGAAGAGAGTTTATGTATTCGAAAAATACGTTCATCACTATCCCTTCAGGGTAAGAGCTTAAACCCTCTTTCTTCCATATGTTCAGCTATTTTTTCCAGCTCTTCATCTAAGGCCTTCTCTATAATTTCCTTAAGTTTGTGTTCATCCATTATCTTTGACTTTGCTTCTACGGTTACTTCGAATGTGTAAGGCCAGTCATCAATCACATCGATATGAACAATGATCTCCACATCTCCTCGCATTTTTTCCCTGATATTTTCTTCTAGCTTCTCGGCAATCAATACTGCGATTTGTTGTAAAAATTCTTTAGATACTTGTTTAGAATAGAAGGGTTGATTACTTTGCTGTTTTTTCATTATTATCCGGCTCCTGTAAGTTGTCCTTGGCTTCTGCTCTTTAATTGTCTTTCCAGACTCTTTGCTCTTTCCCTAAGTAGTTTTTCTTTCCTTTCGAACTCTTTTAGCTTTATCTCGATTACCTCTTTTTCGTCATTAAGTTCTTTTATCACTTCCTCTTTTGTCGTTCTAAAGAGTATATTTCCCATTGCTTTAAACACATGATTTTCTTCGCTTTTTTCGAGTTCTTTAAGGGTTTTTTCTATCTCTAAAAGGCGGTTTTTTAATTGCTGGGTTGTTAAGGCGATTCCGCGTAGTTCTTCGATAGTTTGTTCGTATTTTTTTAGCAACTGTAGATCTACAGACATAATTGCACCGAAAGAAAGTAGAAGGTTTATTATATAAGCGTCTCGTAGCCTATTTCAAGCTATCCACGATCCTTTTTGCCTTCCTAGAGGTTCCCGTGATGCGTAGTATCTTGACATCTTCGTATAAACTAAAGACGAGAGCTGCTCGCAGATAGTCGACACCATCTTTGTCTATTGCTACTACGTGTTTGTTGTCTTTACTGTAAATAACTGTAGGACGTGTTCTGCTTAGTCCTTCGAGTCCAAAGGCATACATGATTGCATTGACGAGCTTTTTCAGTAATTCTTCTTTGTCACTTATCTTTGTTCGTATAATGATATAGCGTTTTTTAATTTTCTTCAATATATACACCATTAACCGGAATTTTTTTCTCCAGTTTTAGTCTATTCTTAGTAATTAAATACTCTATCTTTTCTGACATGTTCTTAACTACATAGTCTTCGGGGAGGTCGAAGAACTTTTTCATGAATGCCACAACATTCTTAGGATTCCTTGGAGAATATGGTTCAAAGGGTCCTGTTGATACAAGAAGGTTTACTTTCTTTTTAGCTAGGGGATTTATTAGTGTTCTTGCAAAGTCTATTGCCCTAGCAGTTTTAATAATATCTTTTTTTAAAAGATGATAGAGTTGTAGTTCGAAAAATTTGTTTAAAGAAAGGGCATAACTTATATCTCCTCGAAAAATTTGAGGTGTTATTCCAGGTATTAGGGTTACTACGTCTACGCGTCTATCACGGCTTCCCAGAGCTAGTATTCCCCTGTTTATTCCTGCTATAGATATGATGTCGGCATATGCACGTAGAGATCTAATGTAGTTTAGGATTTTTTGCTGGTTTTGTTCAATTATCTCTATTCTCAAACCATGAACTGTGTTTTTATCTAGTTTTTCCGATTTTCTGATGAAATTATAGATTGAACGTAAATATTTTCTTGAAATTCTTTGTTTATCTCTAACTTGTATAGTATAGATACAGCCCTTGTAGCCGGATTCTCTGCATTTTTCAGATAGCAGAACTATTTTTTCTTCTAACTCTTTTATCGAAATACCTTCACCACTAGGTATAGGTAAATGGACATATGCATCAAAAAATCTCCTTTTAGGCATCCTTTAATCCCATAGATGTTAGAGCATTTATTAAGGCATCTCTTTTTCTTATGTGAGGATAAAAGGAGATAGTTATTCTTATTACATCATCACCCTCGGATATCCTAAGTTTATCTAAATACGCATCCTGTTTGTCCAGCCTTAAGTGAAGTTTTCCTCTATTGAAACGTAAATCTAAGGTTTCTTTAATTTGGCTTGAGTCAAAACCATCTAGTGAAGATAGAATATATTTCGATATTTCTTGAGCTTTTTTCTGTTCATCTATATCTAACTTATAGTAAATAATGGGATTGCCATGATATCCGTATACAATGTTTTTCACGATTTTATCCTTTAATTCACTGCGAAGAGAGGATGGAGCTATGTTAAGAAGCGCCGTTAGAACTTTTTCTTCAGATTCAGTAGCATGACAAAAAGTTGAGGCTTGTAATCTTTTAACTATCTTTTTCATTATCCTCCTCAAGTTTTACTTTTTCAAGTATCTTTGATATATCAACTTTCTTTTTGACTTTCTTATAGTATCCTGATATCCAACGTCGTTCAGGATCGTTCTTTATTGCTGGATGTTCGGGGTCGGCTAGCACAACTTCATACCATTTATAGACACCGTCTTCGCCAACCCAGTATGAGCCCAGCACAACCATGTTTGGATGTTTTCGAGCCGCTCTCTCTTCAGCAATCCACTGAGTACTTTTATGAGGACTGTATCCATATACACCCATTCTCTTAGGTCTTCTTCCGCTTCGAGGACGAGGACGATTTAGTCCACCTTTCCTGACCCTGACTCTGACCACAATATATCCTTGTTTGGCTTTGTATCCAAGAGCTCGAGCTCTGTTTATTCGTGTAGGCCGTTCTATTCTAACAACAGTTGGTTCCTGTCTCCATTTTAGAAGTCGCTTGCGCATGATCTCTGCATGTTCATCACTAAAGGGTTTTTTCCAAATTCTAGCTAAGTATTTGTAATAGCCCATGAGTACTCCCTGGTATCAGAATATCTGTTTCTTAAATATTTATCTTAACTCTGGTGTTAACGACTTAAGAGTCTTTACCACTTCGGCTAAAGGAGCATCGGTCTTGAATCCTTTAGGGTCAAAGTGGGTTAAAGAGGCTCTGTATCCCTGTGAGACTAGGCTGGAAATCACCTTGTTTAGTGAAGGTTCATGACTTATGTTGTAAACAGAAGATAAACGATCTAACTGATAATAGAAAACTATGTCTGCTAGCTCTTGGTTAATTTTCTCTAAAATCCTGAAGCCTTTTTTTGAAAGATTATGTTTTTTCAGCAGTAAAGAGTATTTTTGATACATTTTTTGAACAAAATTAATATCCCAAAGAAGATTTATCCAGATAGGTCCACCATAAATAATTTCTTTATTTCCGCAAAAGCCACACTCTGATGGTAGGCTGGGAATAATGCCTTGTATAATGCCCCTTTGCAGACATTTTGGACAATAATAAACATACCCAACATTTTCTGGAAGCATGCTATGTCTAGACTTTGTCGATAATATTTGAAAACAAGCTCTATAATGGTGGTCAGAGTAATATGAAAAAATTGGTAGTGCGGTCTTGCCTATTTTTGCTGCTTCTCGAGCAATAAAATACACCAGGATTCTAAGCCCTATTTCTTTCGAAAACTCCGTCTTTAGGCTTTTGGAAAAATATTTTCTAATACAAGTTTTAGGATAATTTCCTACAAGTGGAGGTAGATCTGTGGCTGTATAACATACTAGACCGCCATGGTTAACAGCTCTTAAAGCAGCTTCCGCAAAGGGTGCCGGGCTACCAAACGGGTCTATGTCGATAACATCAAAACCCCTAGTTCTTGTAAGTAAGGTTACAGCATCCTCGTTTGTTATCTCGACGACACCCTCTAGGCCATTCATTTTAACGTTTTTTTCAATTATTTTGATAGCTACATCATTTATATCGTTTATAATAACTCTTTCAACAATGGATTTGTTTTCTAAAGCATATCGTATTCCTCTAATTCCTGTCGCACCCAACGCATCGATGACCTTCAACTTTTTTCTTGAAGAAATTTCAGAAAACACGCTGATTACTACAGAACTAAGATCTCGTGAAATTCTCATTCGAGGGTTATAAAAAACTGGAGCCCAGGCTGGATCATAGTATCCTTTTTCATCACGAAAAATTTCGGGGTTAGGAGCTAGTATCTTGGCAAGACCTTCTTCAATTTCAATAAAACCATCTTCCATATTGATAATAGTCATTATAGTTCATTTAGCAGAATTTTCACTTTTTCTTTTATTTTACTAATACGACTGCTTGGAACAATCATGTATTTATCAGTTATCTGTTCTCCTTCGATATTATTTGAGATTATGATGGCAGTCGATTCAGTTACTTTTATTATTTCTTCAATGGTGCCTATGTCTTCCTTTTCTTCTTCTTTTTCTATTATAACTTTTACTTTTCTTTTTTTCATAGATTTTGCGCCAGCGTCAAATGGCGTCTTATAAAATATATAATCTTTAAAGCCAAGCTGGGCAAACATGTTTAGAACGAAGCGGATTATATCGTCACGTGCTATACTGCGTGTATGTGAATATTCTTCGAAAATTTTTTCTCTAAACATTCTTTTAAGAGAGTTTATACTCATTTTTTCAAAGATTTCTTCTCCAAAGATTTCTTCGAGTTTTGCAGCGACATTTAAAGATGCATCGCTTATACCACTTTCATAATATAGTACGGCTCTTCTTGATATTCCAAGCCGATGAGCTAGTTCTCCTCTAGAATAGCCGCTTTTCTCTCTTTTTTCTCGTAGAGCTTCTTTCTTAATTTTCACATAGATACCTCCTCTAGATACATATATGAGTGGCTCATCGCTCCCCTTAAGCATTTTACTGTAGGTTTCACTTGTCATTACTGGTATATTGTGCTTTGAATAAACTATATCGTCAGGAAGTTTCTCTCCTTGAACCTTGTCAACGATGACTATAGGTATTCCTTCAAAAAAATCGCTTATCTTCTTCAGGTTTTCAGCCGCCTTAGAGGATAATTTTTCCGCGTCATTTAATTGTTTGACTATGATAATATCTTGCTTTACCCTTAGGATAGAGTCAAAACAGTAATCACTATCTTGTATTGTAAAAGTTTTTAGATTTTTAGTGGATGCTGACATACTCGAGCACTTATAAGTATCTTTCTATCCAATTTATTGGTGAAATAAATATAGTATTTAAACGTTTTGTACAGGGCCTCTTATCAATTTTTATTCCTTTTGTGCGATCACAAATGCATGAGCTACATCATAGGGTTCCAAGTGGACTACATCCTTAACCTTATATCCTCTTTCTTCAAGGTGTTCTATTTCTCGTTTATAGGTTTCTGAAGGCTCCTTAGTTACGTCAATACTCATTGCCTTTATTGCAAGCATGATCCATCCTCCATCTTTGAGAAACACATCTGCATTGTCTGCGACTATTTTGCTCTGGAAAGGCTGTGCTATGTCAGCATACAACACTTCTATAAGTTCTACAAGGTGCGAATATTTTGTTGGGAATCTTGCATCTGCTAATATTGGAATAACATTCTTTCTATGAATCGCTACTTTTTCGATAAACTCTCTCATAACTCGTGGTGCAAACTCTACTCCATATAATACTCCTTTAGGACCTATTATATCAGAAATATGGCTTGGAGTTGTTCCAGAAGCGACCCCCAGATAAAGCATCTTTGTTTCAGACTTTATCGGATTTATCGTTATCCCTTTGAGTATAGCACCTGCCAATTTGCTTCTATAAGGATTCCACACTCTAAACTCTTTTTCATCGAATTTTACAAGCTGTTCTCCATATACCTTTATGCCAGGAGCCAGGTTTATTGTTGCAAGTTTTTCGCTACCATCCTCAAACTCGATAATATATATTCCCTCAAACTTTTCATATGGCTTATAACTTACAGCCTTTATCACATCTCCCCACCTCTATCTTCTCTTTTTATATTTTCTAAACTTTTTCTTACCCTTCCTGTCTCTTCTCTTCTCTTTCTTCTCAACTTTTCTCACTGGAGGTTTAGCATAAAGTGTTTTAATCTCTTGAATCCTTTTCTCCAAATCTTCCTTTAACTCGTCCGCTCTATACTCACCCGTAAAAGCGTCAATTCTAGCAGCAATCGCCAGTTTGGCAGCCAATGCTCTAGCGATTTTTCCTCTTTGCCATCTCGGAGATCTGTGGATAGCTGGATATTGGAATATTACTCCGTGTTTTGGAGGTTTAGCGCCATATCTTAGTGCTCTAAATAACGCTTTTTCTGCTCCCAGCACCTGTATTGTACTGGCCGGAAGCGTAGCAAGTTTGTTGAGTCCACCTGCCAATGATATTAACCTTGCACCGAGCAGCGGTCCGACAAGACCTCTTATATTTGGAGCCACCTCTAGCATGGCTTCATCTATGTACTTTTCAAGTTTTCTTCTAGCATCGTATAACTGTAATCCTATGTTAGAGACTAAGCGTATTGCATTTAAATCGAAGTCTGTCAAATCAGCGCCCATACTTTGCTTTGCGGCTTTCAGAACTTTTTCCGAAGTTTCTTCATCTAGCCCTATTTTAAGAAGCTTTTCTTTAGTGAAATTATT
>Ga0164318_10006269_pt1 | contig 11527 bp, 9 predicted proteins | sample GuaBasSedimGuay9_FD_113734 | JGI IMG/M metagenome (GOLD analysis project Ga0164318, IMG submission 113734) | Subseafloor sediment microbial communities from Guaymas Basin, Gulf of California, Mexico - Guay9, Core 4571-4, 0-3 cm | ecosystem: Environmental > Aquatic > Marine > Hydrothermal vents >... | reverse complement strand
TGCCAAAAGGCTCATCGAAGCAGGTGCGCACGGCGTGAAACTCGAAGGTCTTCATTCCAAAGTGATTCAGCTTTAATCGGAAACCAGATCCCTGTTATGGGGCATGTCGGAATGTTGCCACAAACTGCCGAGACCTACCGTGTTCGTGGCAAAAAGCGTGAGGAAGCAGAGCGGATTTTGCAAGATGCCGTTGAGTTAGATAAACTTGGAGTCTTCGCCATCGTCTTGGAATGCATTCCCGAATCGCTCGCCAAAAAGATCACCGAATCGATCAATGCGCCGACGATCGGCATCGGTGCAGGCCGCTATTGCGACGGTCAGGTCTTGGTAATCAACGACTTACTTGGCATGGACGAAAGTTTTAAACCGAAATTTGTGAAACACTATGCCAAGTTGGCACAGGTTATCAAAGCCGCCGTCAGGCAGTTCGTGGACGAGGTCAGGTCAGGCGTATTCCCCGACGATGCTCACACATACCACTGAGGTCAAAGCACATGCGTGAAATCGGGCTGTCCAAAGAGGAGGTCATCCAAGAACTTCGATTGCGACTTGAGGGCGACCTGTCGTTCACCGACGGTCGAATTCTCGGCTCAATGTGCACATATCCTCATGAGTTTGCGCAACTTGTGTTTTTGATGAACATCGAAAAGAATCTTGGAGACCCCGGGCTTTTCCCACAAACTGCTGAACTTGAGAAAGAAACGATTTCGATGCTCGGCGAACTGCTGTCCAATCCGAATGCATGTGGTCACATCGTAACCGGCGGGACCGAAGCCAATATCCTCGCCCTGTGGACAGCAAAACGGCTGAGAGGGAATGAGTTTCGCAATGAGGTCATCGTTCCGGAATCTGCACACTTCTCGTTCGACAAAGCCGCGGATCTTTTGGGCCTCAAACTCGTTAAAGTGCCGCTCGATTCAAGATTTCGTGTCTCAATCGAGGATGTAGAGCGCACAATTAACAGTCGGACACTTGCGATCGTCGGAATCGCTGGCACGACAGGACTTGGGGTTGTTGACCCCATCGACCGACTTTCAGAACTCGCGGTCGAACACGATCTCTATCTCCATGTCGATGCGGCATTTGGCGGGTTTTTGCTGCCGTTCCTCAAAGAGCTCGGCTACGAAGCACCGAAGTTCGATTTTTCGCTCGAAGGTGTGTCCTCGATCACGGTCGATCCGCACAAGATGGGCTTGGTGCCGATCCCGGCCGGCGGCATCCTGTTCCGAAACAAGGAGATATACTCGACAACGGCTTGGCGGGTCAGCTACATGGCGGGCGGCGAAACCACGCAGGCAACGCTTGTCGGCACTCGTTCGGGCGCTGCAGCGATCGCAACATGGGCTATGCTGAATCATCTCGGACGCAAGGGGTATCGCGATATCGTCAAGCGCTGCATGGAGTTAACTTTGTGGTTTGTGGAAAAAGTTAAATCGCTGGATTTCATCGACATTGTCGTCCCACCGGTCATGAACATCGTCGGCATCAAAACGGAGGGAGTCGAAATTCAGGCAGTTGCTCAAAAACTTCGGGCAAAGGGTTGGGCTATCGCTTTGTTTCCCAGCCATATCCGAATTGTCATAATGCCACATGTCCGAAAATCTCATCTCGAGAAATTTTTGAACGATTTGCAAGAGGTGATCAAATCTCTTGGAGCATCAAAGCCATGAAAGTCCATCCATCGAAGGACATCGTCGGGACTGAAGGTAACGAACTGGTGGACAAGAGGATAGTGCTCTGTGTAACCGGGAGCGTGGCCGCCGTCTATGCGCCCGAAATTGCGAGGCAACTGATGCGACACGGCGCTGAGGTCTTCGTCGTGATGTCTCCGATGGCTCAGAAGATTGTGCATCCCTATCTCATGGAATGGGCTACGGGCAACGAAGTGGTGGTCGAACTGACCGGTAAAATCGAGCATGTCGCACTTGCGAACGAGGCCGATTTAATCCTCATAGCACCTGCAACCGCAAACACCATCAGCAAAATCGCTTGTGGCATCGACGATACACCTGTAACTTCGGTTGTATCAGCGGCTTTCGGCCTAAAAATTCCGATCCTTATCGTGCCCGCAATGCATGAGTCGATGTATCGTCATCCAATCCTCATCGAAAATATCGAAAAGCTTAAGTCTTTGGGGGTCAAATTTGTCGCTCCGAGAATTGAGGAGGGCAAGGCAAAGATCGCCGAAATCAGCGATGTGGTCAAAGCGGTCATCGAAACGCTGCGGCCGTCTCCCGACCTGAAGGGTTTCAAAATTCTCGTAACCGCTGGGGCTACAATGGAACACATCGACCCGGTTCGGGTGATCACCAATCCGAGCAGCGGCAAGATGGGGATCGCTATCGCCGAAGAGGCCGCACGATGCGGCGCTGAAGTTACGCTGATTATGGGAGTTACGACTGTAAATCCGCCTCCGAATGTGCGTGTCATCCGCGTCAAAACGACCGAACAGATGCTTGACGCTGTGATGGCTGAGCTTCAAAGCCGAAGATACGATGTGATGTTTGCGGCTGCTGCGCCAGCCGATTGGACACCTGTAAGTCCTGCATCTCAAAAGATTTCCACAAGTGATCGAAAAATCCTGAAGATCGAACTGAAGCCCACACCCAAAATCATCGACAAGGTCAAGGAAGTCAGCCCTCAGACACTACTTGTAGCATTCCGCGCGGTTTATGGCCTGAGTGAGCCTGAACTTGTCGAGGATGCATATCAAAGACTTATGCGCGCCAAAGCAGACCTGATCGTGGTCAACGATGTGAGCAAACCGGGCGTCGGTTTCGGCGCCGAGACCAACGAAGTTTTTATCATCGATAGAGATAAGCGTGTTTTGCATATCGATTTGACATCCAAACACACAATCGCAAAAAATTTGCTCAGTTTGATCAGTAATTTGAAAGCCCACTTTTAAAAGGAGGTTTGTGCGATGCATTTAAGCGCCATAGCCTTAGTAACACTCCTTGCATGGGGTATCCCGAAAGACGCCATGTTCGGCGTCAGAGTGACGAACCTGCTCGATGTCCCAACCTACTTCAAATTGAGGACACTGCATGATGACCTCTATCGGAGCTACTTCGTCAACCTCGATTTCAATTACAGTCCGACAAGCGAGGAGAACATCTATCAAATGCCTTCGAGAGAGGAGAAGACGACGAGAAAGCGCACAACCGGGGATTTTGAACTTTCCGTTGGCGTTGAGCTTATGGATGTCGAGCCACTCAAAGAATTCTCAAAGGGCGTCCAACTCAACTTTCTTAGTGGGTTCACTCCGTTTTTGGACTTCTCCGCTGACTACTCGAGAGAAGAGATAGATTCCTCAACAACAAAAAATTACATCGTTGACGGCGCTCTCGGTTTGACAGGTGTCTGGGGGGTCGAGGCCACTTTCAAGCTTTTCGGCAAGGATATGGCTCTGCAGGTCTTAAATTCGGTCTTCACGGTTAAGACGGGCTATCGCTATACCAGTGCAGTAGCAAGTTACCCCGATAGAACATCGAAGTTCATAACGAAGACGCCCTATATCGACTTCACGGGGATCGACCTCATAGCGGGCGAGCTTTCGGTCTGGCTTCTGGTAAAGCTCTGATGGAATGAGCTTTCAAAGTTTTTCAGGCCGCCCATCTTGGGACTCCCTCACCGCTGGAGTCCCGGGCGGCTCTTCGTCTGTTTGACACCGCAGTTCACGACACCGTTTTGCCCAATTTGACAAATGATGTCCCACTTCTGAAAAATTTCCATCGCCGACTCCGTTTTTGAGGATTTTGACCCTGTTATGACTTGATTGACATGAAATTAAATGTTATCGTTTGGCCATTGTTCTTTGATTTTTAAAAGAGGAGGAAAACAATGCAGGATGCGGCTGTCAAATTAGAAAAAGATGAGATTGAAAGATCCGCTGGCGCTGAACGGATGAGGATTTCCGATTATATCAATTTCGCCGTGCGTCTTACACATCTCGAAGAGGAGCTTCGCGCACAGAGATTTATACTCGAAAAGATGCTGAGCCTCTTGGAAATGAAGTTTGAAGCCATATCCGAGAGGTTCAAAGCGATGGATGAACGGTTTGAGTCATTGCAGCGCGAGATGAACAGCAGATTTGAGGCGATGGACAAACGGTTTGAGTCATTGCAGCGCGAAATGAACGCCAGATTCAAGGCAATGGACGATCGGTTTGAGGCGATGGACAAACGGTTTGAAGCATTGCAGCGCGAGATGAACAACAGATTCAAGGCAATGGACGATCGGTTTGAGGCGATGGACAAACGGTTTGAAGCGCTTGAGAGGCGCTTGACTCACACCACATGGATCATCGGAATGATTGTCGCCGTCTTTTCTCTTGCCGTAAGCCTCATTTCGATTTTGACCAGATAGAAAATTCACAAAAACACCAAAAATCAGGAGGTGTTATCATGATAGCTTTGGTGTTGGCAATTGCATTGGTAGCACAGGAACCTGTGTTAGTTGAATCATTTACCGACGGTCATAAGACTCTGTCGTGGGTTTCGTATTTCGCTCAACAGGATACAAGCTTGACGCCCGATGATTCGATGGTCGTTTTTCAGGATCCCACGACCCCGGAAGGGGATGGATGGATCGGCATAGTTTATCAAGCGGGTGGCTCACCATCCGGCCTCGCTTACGCTGAGGACTATGTGTTCTCCGATTCGCTGACACTCGAAGCTTGGATTTTCACGATGGTGGACACAGTCTCAGGCGGTCCTTACAACGGATTGGCATTTTTCATCGATCCAGTCGTTGGCGGATATTACTCGCTGATAACAGATTTCGACACGGACTCCCTCATTAGGCTTGCCTATCACGATCCGAGTTCGTTTATGCCAACCATAATCCACAGGTGGACTGCTGGAAATGGCGATTTCACGCTTCCTTCGACTTCCAGTTGGCACAAACTCAAGGTCGCTTACAGCGGCGACCATCAGGTTTGGGTCTATTTCGATGATATTCTCCTGCCGGGCTGCCCGATAACCGACAACACGGGAGGCACAACTGTCGGATACATCGGCGTTTACACATTTGTCATGCACGGCGCGGCGGAGACACGGGTCGATGGCATCAAGGCATGGACTCATCTCGTTGGCATCGATGAGGGTGCAAATCGTGGAATCAACCCGTCGAAACCGCATGTCGCATATCTTGGCAACGGGTTACTCAGCGTCAAAGGATTGCAGGACGGCATTCACAAACTTGAACTTTACGACATCAGCGGACGCAAGATGCTCAACCGTGAATTCTTTGGCAAAGAGACAAATCTGAGGGTCAATCTCGGTTCGGGCATCTACTTTGTGCGGCTTGACGGCTTCAAAGAGAAGGTCGTAATTGTTCGTTAAATCCCAAGGACTTCAGAATGTCAAAAAATAAAGTAAAGGTGGTCAGGGCGCTCATCTCGTTTGGGGTGGGCGCCTTCCTCATTGTAGGACATCTGAGTGCGGCCTCCGTTGGCAAAATCATGGGCGTTGTCCGCGACCCAAATGGCGAACCCATAGAGGCCGCTGCGGTCTCGATCCCACAACTCAAAACGGGCTGCTACACCGACGAGGACGGCTCGTTCTTCATCCTCAATGTCCCAACCGGAACCTACACCCTCGAAGTCCATTTTCTTGGCTACAATCCGGTCAAAATCGAGAACATCAAGGTTGAGCCTGACAAGACCACATTCGTCGAAGTCACATTGAAGCCGCAGGCGATTGAGATGGAAGAGGTTGTCGTCAGGGCCGAAAGCCCCGATTTCGACAAATATGCCACATGGAAGGAGACCAGTCTCGACATCCGTGAGAAATCCGCATTTAAAGACATTGCGCCGGAAGCGATTCTCAAAGCCGTTTCTGGATTTACACAGGACGCCGGCGGCGAATGGCATCTGCGTGGCGGCCGCTCGGACGATGTCGTTTTCTATGTTGATGCTATGCCGGTTACAGACCCGCTGCGCGGTGGAAGCGCCACAGAACTCGACCCATGGGCACTTAATCAGCTTGCCGTCTTCGCTGGCAGCTTCTCAGCCAACTACGGTGCCGCACTCTCGGGAATCGTTACGGCTACAACATGGGAACCCTCAAAGCGCGGTATTAACCTCGCAGTTTCGCTCAAGTCACCCTACCTCTATGGTTTTTCGCTCAATTCCCCCTATCAGCGCAAGGATGCCTTTGCACCGGATGCCTATGATTTGCACAGGGACAGCCTCGACAATTCGCTCTACGAACCGCCGAAGTTGAATTTTGCCGAAAATCTGTCGCTCAAGCTCAGGGCTGGCTATCGTGCACACTCGTGGTTCGCAGGATTTACTTTTGCTGATGAAAACACGCCGAGCTATCTGCCTTTCGGTTACTCTAAGTATCGCAGCATCAACGGAAAGTTCGGGATCCAGACAGGTTCATTCAGGTTAGATGTTCCGTTCGAGGTGTCCAACAGCGAAAGCAAGGGTTACAGCCATCGATGGAAATATCATCCGGAAGGTTATCCGACTCGCTGGGGCGAATTTACACGCATCTCGGCAAATGCAAGCGGCCTTCTGACGCAATCGGTCAGTTGGAAGATCACCATCGGTTTCAAAAAACACAGAAGTTTCATGGGATTCGACGAGGATTCACTTCCATGGACTTACGAGCCGCCGCGTTCCGACGAACAGGCCGAGTTCTACATCGGAGGCCAAGCGCCTGTCTATCGAAAGGACTTATCCCAAACGATTTATGGCCATTACGAAAGTCTTCTCCAAGTTGGCCATCATGAGCTTCGCGCAGGCGTTGAACTACAAAAACATCACTTTGAAGTCCACGAATGGGAGCGATTTTACATCTTTGGATACCTTGGCGAAGGCCACATGAGCGAATACGATGTCTCGCCATTGCAGTTTGCAGCCTATGTCCAAGACAAAATCGAATATCCGGGCTTCTTTTTGAACATCGGTTTGAGGGCTGAAGGTCAGAATCTCGGCGTTTCGTTCTGGAAGGACATCGAATCGCCTGGAAGTGAGTTAACGCATGTCCCAACAAAGATTTACATTGCGCCAAGAATCGGGCTTGCCTACCCGGTTACCGACAGGATCGTGTTCCATCTGGCCTACGGGCATTTCCTGCGGACTCCGCCGATGGATGCTATGTTTCGGAATTTCCAGTTCAGAGACCATCCGGATGACATGCCGCAAGCTCTCGTAGTCATCGGAAACCCGTTTTTGAAGCCTGAGCGGACGGTCTCTTACGAGGTTGGCATCCGCTTGCTCGCCGGTGAGTTCAATTTCGACATCAGTCTGTTTGCGAAGGATGTCTGGGACCTGCTTTCGACGCGCCGCATCGTGAAGTTTCCTTACGATTACAACTACTACAACAACGGAGACTTTGCGACGATACGCGGCTTTGAGGTCGATGCCCGCGGTTCCGTGCAGAACATCCGCTGGCAGTTTAGCTACATGTATCAAGTCGCATTGGGCAACAGATCGTTCCCGCTCAGAGCATTTTACGATGCCTATACCGGGATGCCCGAAGCGGTCAAGGAGTATCCGCTCGACTACGATAGGCGGCACACGGTCAAAGCGATGGTTGAAGCCGATCTGCTTGGATTACATTGGCTTAACATTGTAGATTTTGCAACAGGACTGCCCTACACGCCGGATTTAGGCACGGGCGTCGTTGCGCCGCCGAACTCCGCACGGATGCCGCCGACACTCGACTGGATCCTGAAAGTCGAGAAAACCGTCAAAAATGTTACCTTCTCGCTCGAAGTCTATAACCTGTTGAACTACTTGAATGTTCGTGCAGTGCATCCGCGCACTGGCGACCCGTTCGATCCCGGTCCGATCGAGCGGGCATGGTCTTCGCCCGACACAGCTCACAACCCTGCACATGTCGGACCACCAAGAAGATGGAGATTTGGAATCAGATGGGAGCTTTGAGATGATGAACACTTTGATTTTAAGCGTCTTTTTGATAACAGCCGGTCAGGATGTTGACCTGACCTATGCAGGCATAGCGGTTGAAGATGTCGGACAGCTCTCCGCAACAGTAACGAACTGGGGCATTCTCTCGACCACGCCGATGTTCGTAACGCCGTCGCTCCACTGGCCGCAAAATGCACCGTTCGAACAACACTATTGCTATGGTCTGCAGTTTATCCTTGCCAAAGATGGCGAGGTTTTGACCGTTCCGAATGCACTTGTCCACTTTGACACCGACTGGCAGCCCGAACTTCATCACAATCCTGACAATCAAAGCCCATTGGGCATCCCATGGCTTGCGATGAGCGATAATTCGACCACATGGCCGCCCGAAGGATGGCCCGGCCCTTATCGGGTCGATCCGTCAAGCGGAGACACGGTCTATGGCGAATTCACTTCGGACAGAGACATTTATGCCGCTTTCAACGACGCCGGTCGGTTCGGCATCAGAGTCGAGATGCTGACCTACGGTTACGGTCGCTACTATGCAGAAGACATCCTTTTCTATCGACTTTTCATCGAAAACACTTCTGATTCGACACTTCACGACATCCACATCGGACTCTTTGTGGCCTTTCGAGTGGATTTCGATTTCCAAGACTTTCTGGATTTTGTCGATTTGTGGCCTGAAGGTGCGCCCGACGGCGCAAAGGATTTCGTTTACTACTGGGACGCCGATGGCGTGCCGCTTTCGCCATGGGAATCCGTCGGGATGATGGGCGTCGGCTTCCTTGCAACTCCGGATTCGCTCGGCATAACGGATTTCCATTGGTTTTCAAGGTCTTACACACCTTACAATGACGCAACCTACTGGCCGATCGTGGTATCTGACACATCCGACACGAACATCAACCCATCTTTCTATTTTCACGGAGATGACATCCACATGGACTGCACGCCACCGGATTCCGCATCGGGCTATAACCTGATAGCCGCTGTCGGACCCTTTGACCTGGAACCGGGTGAACGCAAGGAATTCTCGTTGTTCGTTGCGGCCGGTGCGGATACGGCCGAGCTGTTCGCCAATGCGCGCACAGCGTTCAAAATGAGTGAGTTCGAATATCAGGGACCGTCAGCGCCGCCACCGCCGGTTCTCAGATATGTCGTTTTGCCCGACAGAGTTAGACTCTATTGGGATGCTTCACCATCGGAGACCACGCCCGACCCGTTCACAGGTCAGCTCGATTTTGAGGGTTACAAGGTTTACCGCTCGGAAGACGGCGGCATGACTTGGGGCGAACCGATAACGAACGAGAGGGGGGAAGTCGTAAACTATGTCCCGATAGCCATTTACGATCTTATCGACGGCATCAAAGGCGTTGACCCGGCATGGCCTTACCAGTCGCTTGGCGAGGACGCTGGAGTCCGCTATGTCTTTGAGGACACGACGGTTATCCCCGGACACATCTACTACTACACCGTAACCGCTTATGACAAAGGGGTTCAAGACCCAGATTCGCTTGCTCCTTCGCTTGAATCGCGGCGCGGCGCAAACATGGTCAGAGTGGGGTTTTTCGCAAGGCCGTCGGACTACACTCCCGGTGAGCTGTCCATCGAAAGCGTCGGGAAGCCGACAACCGGCGAGGTCCAAGCCATGCTCGTCGATCCTGACAGCCTGCTCGATGCCACCTATCGAATTGAATTTTCAAGTGATTCGTTCTGCTTCGGAACGGGCGATGTTGAGATAGTTGACACCGCATTTTGCGAGCCGATTCCGGACACGGGCGTGCTGTGGCAGTCGAATTTGCTCGACGGATTCAGGCTGACGGTGCGCAATTCGCCCGAAGGCTTTATGGAGGTCGGCTGGTCATCGCCTGATGTGGGATTTGACTGGTTTGTCGAGGATCGGGGACGCGGCGAGGCACTGCATGAAGGTTATGGCGACGCTCTGTTCATCGTCGATACGATTCAAGGCTCGGAAGCACAAGTTCTTAGACCGAACTCGTTCCGTTATGACCTGCCATTTGTGCCAGTCGATACGACCTACTGGATTCCGATTCGTGGATTTGCGGTCTTCGGCGACGACACCGTAGAGGCGGACACCATCTTCGTGGTCGATCCGATTTTTCTCGGTGGATTTGCCTCGCCTCCAAGAGTTTCCGATACGGGCTGGACGCTCACGCCGGGCGGCGAGGCATGGGTTCCCGACGAACATTACCGTTACCTCTTGCCTGACCAGTTGGGACTCGTTGCGCATCATGGAGATGAGATGCTGAGGGTGTTTGTGAGAACGCTTAACCCGCCCGATGCAACGCCTCCGACTCAGGGCGACACATTTTTCGTAAAACTGTTTAAACCGCTGCGTGAAGGCGTCGCTTTCAGGATTGAATCCCATGCGTCCCAAATGGTTGCAAATGGTGATCCATTGGCAAATGTGACGGTCTATCCCAATCCGCTCGTGGTTGAGGCCGGTTTTGGCCGCGAAATCCACTTCAGGAATCTGCCAAGTCGCGCGACCATCAGGATTTACACGATCGCAGGCGAACCTGTTGCGACGATCGAACATGAGGGCGGAGGTGAAGCTGTCTGGGACCTCACAAACCGTTCCGGACTCAAGGTGGCTTATGGTCTTTACTTCTACATAGTCGAAACGCCTGATGGGAAGACCAAAAAGGGCAAATTTGCAATCGTGAGGTGAATCATGGCAAAGAAGACCCTAATTTTGCTGATTTTTGTCGCTAACTTGCACGGATTTGATAAGATAGGCACGAAAGCCGCCCAATTTGTGAAACTTGACGATTCGCCCACGAGTTGCGTGGCGCTCCCGATGGACGCCCTTGGACTCTGGCACAACCCTTCATCGGTAGAACTGTCAAACGGGATGTCGTTCGGCGCAACTTACTTACGGCTGCCGCTCGGCGTTCAATGGGGTGCTGTCGGCTTTGCGACCAAGGCTTGGAAATACGGGACAGTTGGATTCTATGCGCTCGGCTATAATTCCGGTCGGATCGAAATCACGACAGAGGAACAGCCTGAAGGGACAGGTCTTTACTACACAACGGGCGGCACGGTGCTCGGCGCAGCGCTCACCACACAGCTTTCGACATGGTTTCAATTCGGCGTCACCGGAAAATTGATAACCGAACATGTGTATCATGAATCTGCACGGACTGTTGCCCTCGATGTCGGTGGCACAACTGTGCTTGAAGACTTCGGAAATTTGCGACTTTCGGCTGTGATAGCGAATCTCGGCGGCGCTATGAAGCTAAGCGGCGCTGACCTCATGCTTTCAGATTCAATCGAACTCATAACCGAATCGTTCAGGCTGCCGACGAGGTTCAAATTCGGTGCGGCCTTGCCTTTGTCGCATGGATGGCTGTTTGCTGAACTTTTCCACGATGCATCGCTTTACGAAGGCATCAAATTCGGCGGATTGTGGCATATTGCGGATGCACTGCAACTAACTGGTGGCGTGAGCGTTACGCCGTTCGACACGCGGGAGGAATTCGGATTTGCGCTTAAGGTGCCAAACAGGGGCATTTCGGTTCTCTACCGAGTGGAACACGGTTCGCCCATCGGCCTTCTGCACAGAGTATCGCTTAATTTGACGAGGTAAGGGGAGTTAATCTCGGAAACGCAACGGTA
>Ga0164318_10006267_pt1 | contig 11529 bp, 24 predicted proteins | sample GuaBasSedimGuay9_FD_113734 | JGI IMG/M metagenome (GOLD analysis project Ga0164318, IMG submission 113734) | Subseafloor sediment microbial communities from Guaymas Basin, Gulf of California, Mexico - Guay9, Core 4571-4, 0-3 cm | ecosystem: Environmental > Aquatic > Marine > Hydrothermal vents... | reverse complement strand
TGCTCAACAGCATGATGCCGACGAAATACTTCACTATCGTTCCCACGAGTTGCTTCCACTCGTAACTGTCTATCCGTCCGTCTTTGAGGGCGTTCTCCAAAAAACCCCCGACATTCCTGAGAAGTCCTGCCACTACTCCTGCTATCGCTGCCCAAGGCAGGTTCGCCAACAATGTCTCCAACATGTTTACCTACCTAAAAATGATATTGGATTCCTCATTTATAAAGTTTTTCTCATACATCAATTTGGACGCCCATCCAACTAAAACTTATATAATCCTTGAAATCGGGCTGGATTACCACCAAAAGCCCTCTGCCGTCCTTTGAATAGTATAACACTTTGTGCAGCCCTCGACTGCAATCCAGACGGCTGCAATTATAAATGACGGGGTATCTTTCTTGCTTTTCTAACGCTTGTTTTGCGGTATAAAAAGTGTATTGGATGCTCCAACTGTCCAGACCCGCCTTAAAGTTTTGAACTTCGGACAAATTGTTTGCGAATTTGTAAACATCCACTATTTTGCTGTTTTTATAGTAAAGGCCTCCAAAGCAAACGTTGAACAAAAGGAGTGCAAATAGTGTCATAATCAGTATGAGCAGTCCAACTCCCACAAAATCGATTTCCTTGACATATAGTTTCATCTTCTCACCTTTAACTCATGTTGTTCGAAAGCGTCAAGTTCAAAATGCTCGTGACAATGAGGGCAGATAACCTCCGTTCCCTCGCTAAAAATTATTGTTTCGACATCATTTTCGGGGATGTCTTCCTTTTTTTCCGCTTCCTGCTTTTCTTTCTCTTGCTTTTCTTTCATCTGCTCCTCCAAAATCTTTAACCCGCTTACGGGGCGATACCCATAACCGCTACGCACTCTGCCTTTCTCTTTTCTGATTTCTTTTCTCAATTCACTGACCTTCATTTTCTCCTTGAATATTCTTTCGAATATTTTTTCTTGCTTCTCTGCTTTCAGGGTCGATAATTCTATCGCATGACTGAAAGAAATCTTTCTTTTTTCAAAAATATCATTTATCATGTGCCCGTTTCCGTATTCAACCCTTTCGATGATATTCTTATTGAGCTTTCTCAATCGCATGAGTTTCGAAAGGAAGTTGAAATTCGAGTATCCAGCCCCTTTGAGAACATCTATCAGTTTCTTTTCGTCTTCATACAGTTTTTCTTTCTTCCACAATTTCATGTGCAGGTTCACGATGTATGCTCCCGCATCATTGTCATTGTCGATGTATTCGACCGCTTCTTTCGTCAATTCCAGAACCGCCCGCAAATCCTCCAGTGGCGTGAAGTCCTTTCTCACCCTGTTTTCAGCGACCTGTCTCATAAGAACCATTAGCCTGTTGTCGTCCCTCTTTCCCTCGCTTTCAAGTTTGTAAGGGATTTTGGACTTTCTCATGCGCTTGAACGCTTCCAGTCTTCGCCTTCCCTTTCGCAATACTATTTTATCGCCGACCTGTTGAACCGTAATAGGATTGTCAAGACCGCATTTCTTGATTGAATCAACTAATTGTTGTATGTCTCCTAAATCCTGTCGCAATAAATCGTCTGGAACGGTTATCTTCTTAATTTCAATCTCGCCAAACGGTCTCAATTTCATAAAAAACACCAATTTATCGACGTCTGCGTCTTCTTCGCCTGTAATAAGCATAGACTCCTATTCCAGTGGTAATCGCTCCCGCCAAGACAAGCAGTTTCTTCGAGCCGAGAGGCGTTTGTTTGTGCTTGATTCTTACTTTGTAATATTTTGTCGCGTAGTTCAAGCCGCCTATCTCTGGGTCTATGTATGTCTTGTTTGTGATTAGGGTCACTTCGTATGCGTATCCCGACTTTTTGTCGAGCTTCTGGACCTTTATCATCGCCCCGTCTTCGGCCTCCTTGTGGAAGTCCAGCCACTTGCAATTAGAATTTTCATCGTAGCAGTGCCTGCCAATGACGAAGTGCCCCTTGTATCCCGACTTCTCCCTGTATCTGATTTTGTAGTCCGAGAGGATAATGAACTTATACTCGTGGAGTTTCTCCTTCGGGTCAACAACCTCACTGAAGTTGTATCCTATCTCATACTTGTATTTCTTCTTCATTATGTTCGGGTAAATGTTCTTGCTCACGAGGACTTTCTCCTTGCTCACAGGGAGCATCGGCGTTATCGAGAACGAGACGTCCCTCTTCCCGTGCTTCGGTGTTATGTTGAATATGACCTTGTTGCCCCACCTCTTGTAGGGTATGTCCGCGATTTTCATCGCCGTGTGGTCGTCGCTGCATACCAGTTTCAGAAAATACTCGCCGTCGGGCCAGCTTCCCGTGTTGACGCCATGCACGTAGTTATACTCGTTCCCAGAAATGCCCTCCTTCGAGTATGTGAACTTCTGCGTCCCGTTGGAGTCGGTTATATTGACAAACATGCCATAAAGATTGTAGTCGTCGCAGGAGAGGTTCAGATACCATCTCCTGTCGAACTCGGTTATGTTCTCGTCGCACGTGTGCGGGTGCATATACGACGGCAGATAGCAGTATGGTATCGGGTTCACCGTGTCGATGACCAACGTTCGCGTCGACGACCAGTCCGTCTCGTTGTTCACGCCCGTCCCCCAGTAACTGAAGTCTCCCTCCGTGAAGTCGGCCTGCTTTCCCCTCTCGTTCGCCACATGCGTGCAGTTTGTGTCGCTGCAGTTGTATCTTTCGAGATGGGCGACCCTCCAGTAATACCAGCTGTCTGGCAGCTCTGGCACGTATGTGTAGTTGCAGACGCCGTTCGAGCAAGAATCAGTCCCGTTGATGGTTATGTTAAATACGGGAGAGCTGAAGTCGGTGTCGTTGTCCAGTTGGAGCTTGAAGTATCCGTAGAAGCCGGCATCGCTGATGTGGTGGCTCGACACGTTCCACGTGAAGTTCGTCGAGGCGTTCTTATTCGTGTGGGTGAAGTTCGCCGGCGCCGCGAGCGGCGGCTTCGTGGATATTGTCAGGTTCATGTTAAAGTATTCTCCGCTGTGCTGTGACACGGCATCGGCAAAGACAATATAGCATGTAAGCAAAACGAAAACAAACGCCGTCGCCTTTAAGAGCTTCATTGTGTTTCACTCACGCTAAAAATATTTGTATCTGATGTTCAGATAGACATCCTTCGCCGTCCCAGCGTTGTGGTCTATGACTATCTTCAATTTCTTCTTTGAGAATAGAATCTCGTCTATGAGTATGACGCTCGAGACGTTCAGATAGCCCTCCCCGATTTTGGAAGAAGAGTCTGGCGTGCCATCGGTCCTGTGGATTTCGATGTATCCGTCGCTGCCCCACTCGTTTCCGTTCGCGCCTACCGCCACCCCCACCTCGGTCACCGCGCGATATGTTCCTTTCGACAGTGTGATTGTCTCCGTGTGGGAGCCGTCCGTCAGGGACGATATTTTGTGCTTTATCTGGGTCTCTCGAAATGTCTCAGGAGTCGATGACAATGATTCGTCTATTTGATATGTCTTCATATCGACAACAAAGCGAGTGAGTGCCATTTAGATTACCTACCTTTTAAAAACCGCGACTTTGTTTGTGATATCGAATAAAACAAATTGCGAAAGAGGCACGTCTTCATCGTTCAATGCGTCGGCCAGATCCTGTGCAACGGCAGACGCGGACGATGCATCGCTTACAAGCACGATCCATCTGCCTTTTCTCGTTTTCGTGACAGCCATTTCTATCAATATTTATATTGTTTTTGGTATTTAAATAGTTTTCTATCAAATTCGTGTCGACTTTGTGTACTTTGTGCGCGGCGAAGACCGACGCATATTGCTGTTGAAAAAGGCGTCCCACTCCAACTAAATGTTGGAGTAGGTGAAGAAAATAATAAATAAATTTAAATATTTTTACAATAATTATCTATCTAGTGCAAACTTGATACACGATTGATACACGGTTGATACACACTCGATACACAGATATTAACATCTCTTGCATGGGTGAATTTTGTATGGCTAAAAGAGTCAGGCATTTTCGCATCGAAGACCAAACTTATCGACGATTGACGGATTTAGTGACGAAAAAATACGGCAATAAGCACTCTTTTATGTCTTTCGAAGTTGAATCAGCACTCAAGCACTGGATCGCACAACATACACAAAGCGAGCATGTTTTCCAGAGGAACCCGGACCTAAAAATCAACCTCGTGTTTAAAGCAATAAAAGAATATTTAAAGAACAGATACGATATTGAAATGCAAGCCCACGCTTTTTACATCAAAGACGCCATAAAGAATGTCAGAGGTGGCGATCAAAGAACCGTTAAAAAATGGTTCAAAGAATTCATCAAGAGCGGATTGATAAAGCCTCATTCGAAAAAAGGCGAAATATTCGAGATAGTGGGGTGATCGCAAATGCAAGACGATGAAGCATCATATCTCATCGAGAGAAGGGCTTATTTAGACAAATCTTTGAAAAGCAAACTAAGCGAAGTTAGAAAAATAAGAACCGAGCTGGAAGAGATCGATGCCAGACTCGGTTTAAAAAAAAGCTATAAAGATGATGGCATATGGGTGTAAGTTCGATTGAATTGAGACAGCCCGAAGTGGTTAAAAGAATGATGGAACTCAAGATTCGGCAATATCCTGCCAGCAAAATCGCCGAGATGGTCGAAAAAGAATTTGGCATCAAAGCCAGTGAAACAATGATCAACAATATAATCAACAACGAAATAGCAAAATACAATATGAATTTCGATGACAAGGATTTGCTGATAGACAAAGACCAGACAACAAAAATGCTGGTCGAAAAAATGAAAAACGAAATAATGGTGTTGCATGACAGCCTTCGAGAAATAAACAAAAGGCTGAACGCTTACAAAGACAAGGTATTCAAATGGATAGAAATGCTCGAAAACGATACTTTGAATTACTACCAAAGGCTTGACAAAAACAAAATAGACATCAGAGACATAGACGCAATAAAAGCGTCCCTCGAAAAAAGCGTTGCCATCCTGGAATCTTTCAACAATACTATGCTGAAAAATATGGAATTCTATTCCAGATTGTTGTTCAGGGACCAGCAACCGACCGAAATCAAAGAGCAAAAAGTGCTGCAAATCAATATGAATGCGATTAAAATAGTCAATGATATGGAAAAAAGATACGGATTTATATTCATCAAACCGAAAACCGAAGCATTCAAAAAGCTCATCGAAGAAAAAGAAAAAGCAGGAGAGGTCGAAATACTCAGAGAAACCTTTTAGTTTTGCTTAATCCTGTATAACTTGATTCCCGGAGAAATTTCGCGTTGCTCTATTTTGCCTTCTTTGATCAATGATTCGAGCGCGTATTGTAGAGCTTCCGTATTTATGTTTGCGCCTGTTTTCAAAAAAATTTCTTGAAATCTTTTTCCGTATGCGTCCCCGCGCAATACGTCCAGTATTTTTTGCGTGATATTCGACCATTCCCTTCGATATGGCATCTGTGATCACCTTGAATCACGAACTATTTTATTGAAAGCCAAACGAAGAGTTTAGCGCTTCCTGCTTTTCCGCATACTTTGCCAGTATTCTATCAACTCTTTCATCGTTTAATTGCTTCAGCTCCACCATCATTTTCAAATCCAATGACAATACCTCGCACAGCCAAAGCATTTTGTCCAGCATCGCGTTTGTATCCATCTCAATCACCTTTTTGGTTGTCTTCCAAAAATTTTGACAAAAATGCCTTCAAGATCTTTGTAATCTTCGGAAGATGCTATATGGCGCTCCTTTTTGAAAAGGAAACGCTTGAAATCCCTCAACCATTCCCCTTGCCTGAAATAACCCTTTCCGTCGCACAACGGGCATTTCGTCTCCAGTATTCCCACTTTTTGTAAATGCCTGTTAAGCACCAAATCCGATATATTTTTTTCGCGCGGAATCCATTTAAGATTTAATTTGATGCGCTTACTTCTGATTAGATCGTTTGCTCTTTGGTTGAGTTCATACAAATGCTGATAATTTATTCTCCAGTTCTGCACCATCTGACCGACCAGCAATTTGCTGTCGGTTTCGATCTCGAGTTCGCAATTTTCGGGCACTTTTTCCAGAGCCAGTATGAGACCGTTGTATTCCGCTTCGTTGTTGGTGAGATTGTCGGCTTCGCCGTAATATCTGTTGGATTCTCCGATTTTTCTGTCAAACAATGCTATCCAGTATGCTTGCCCCGGATTGCCCAAGGATTTGCCGTCTATTTGCGCCTTAATCATTGCAATCACGGCATAAAATACTTACGACAGAACGGACACTCTTTGGGTTGTCTGTCTTTCAGCTTGCTTTTCCATATGTAGTTGCAATATGGACATTTATAATAACCATGTTCTTGCGGAATTACTCTTTGCCTCTTTGTTAACTGCGGCATAATCTTCTCCCTCATCAGGATGATTTGATTCCTATGTGCTTAAAGCCGCATCTCATGCATTTCCATTTATTTTTATTTCCTTTGATTCTGGTAGATCCGCAAACAGGGCATTTCATAACAATCGCTGCTTTTTGCTCGCCGATTGAATTGCTTTGTATATCGGGAATAGTTCGAGCAACATTTCCATATCTTGTATATTGCTTGTTTCGGGATATTTTTCCGATTCCATCGCTTCAATCGCCCTTACAAGTGCCTGACTTATTATATATTCGCCTCTTATGCTGCATAATAATTTTAATGCCACTGCCCTCTTTTCTTTTTTACTCATTTTGCTCCAGTTTGCCGGTTTCATCTTAAACACCTCAAGGAGAATCCACGCAAAAGCGTGGAGAGGAATTGAGGTAAACATTTAAATATTTGTTTAACTATAATAACATTACTTAGTTGTTGGAGCGATAATATCAGTTTCCCAACACTGAAGTCTCGGGTCAACGGACTTGTCCGCCCAGATGATGTCTTCGGTAAATAGATGCTGTGCGTCGTTCCCGAAGACTTATGGGAAGCTCCTTGTGTTAGCTAGGAGTAGTTGACGTCCCATCATCGGTATTTCATGATAGTTTCTTTGATCGCTTCTTCTTTTGTTTTGAATCCCTTCCTCTTCATAATGGTAAGCAGTTTCTTCATGACATCGGGACCCAATACAATCGTTGTCTTGGTTGCTTCTCTTTCCTCTTTGCATTTCGGACATTCCTCTCCCTTTTTGTAATGGATTTTATGCTTTTCGCAATATCGCAACGGTTTAGGTGCGAGTTTTTTGAGCTGTTTCATACAATTTTTTCACCTCTTGAATTTTTATTTCATAGACACCAAGCAAAATAAAGAACATAAATAAGAGAGATAAGCAGGATAATTAGAATAGTATATGCTTTCCCAATACCGGGAATGGTCCTGGGTTTTATCGAGGGGGCATCCTCTACTCTAATTCTTTTCTTCTTAGTCATTTTTTCTGCACCCTTACTCGCTTTTCTTTCCATATACCCTCGGAAAGAGAATGAATAACAAACGCTCCTCCTCTTTCTCTGACCCAGATTGTCAATTCGCAAAGGTTTGAAGGATGGATGTATTTGTTATAAAACGTTTCAAAGTCTTTCTTGACCTTCTTGCTCATTGAACTTTTATGCTTTACCTGGACCCATAACATTCGATACGACGGATGTACGGCGATCATATCGAATAATCCAAAAATATCTATGGAGCTGAACTTCGTTCTTGTCGGTTTCCAGACCAAGTAGCCCAGCTTCTCTAAAATCTTCCTGACTTCGTTTTCCGCTCGCCACCCTTTTTGATTACGATTCGTCATCTTGTTTCACCTTTATAACCGCCTAATTTACAAAATGCCTTTATTTTCATTTATTTTCGATACTGAAAACTGACTCTGACAACTGCAGTTACGGTGTTGGTTACATCTTTGCCTTTGAAAAATACTTTGTAATTCCGTGCATCCGGATGGTCTCCCGTTATTATATACTCTCCTGGTTCAAGTCTGAAATGTCTTTGGGTTGATTTAACCATTGGCATCGCCAGATTTCATTTTGAATTCCAGTTCTTGAACCGACCAGAACGCTAATCGTTTAATAGTTTCAAGAGATCTGATTGGACGCTTTCCGGTGATTCCTTCAATACTTTGCGCGTTTATTCTTATGCCTTTGTATCGTTTATCACCTACTTTAACTTTGATTTCTATGTATATAATATCTCCGTGAGACTTAACGAATCTAATAGACATTTCATGCTTTAACAACTTCGCCATCAATTCAAAGTTCCTTTCTTCGAATATTTGCCAAAAAAAATCTTTCAAAAAAACGGTTGCAAACGAACTTCCTGTATAAGCGTTTTCTTCTTTCATCATTTCACCTGCTCTTTCTTAACTACTTTTTGTTTAGGTATCATACTTAAACTTGCAATTTCAATCCTTTTTATTGTTCCGCCATCAAATTCTTCAGTTATTATTTTTGGAGCTAAGGCAAATGATTCCAAATATTCGGATTTAATTTTTGCATCGCAATATATTTTGTTATTTTTTAATCTGAAATTTGATGCCACACCTACTAAATGTTCTTCATCTTCTTTAAAATCCAAATAAACGGGCATTCGTTTTACAGTGAAAACTGCTTTTTTAATTGTTTCGGGCGGAAAATACAGCCCGTTATAAGTTCCAGCAGCCAGTACCAATTGATTCTTTATCTCTTTTGGATTGGATTTTGTTTTATATTTCATTTTTCTTCACTTTAATATCTGTCTATCAAATGCTTCATTATGTCTCTGAATTGTGTATCAATTATACAATTCAAATGGAAATAACCTTCGCTTAATTCTCCCTCACTGTCTACCCATCTAGGCAACGTTTCTATCTTTATATGAACAATCTCATTTTCATATTTATCTTTGTCAGTAAACGGTTTCTCACATTTTGCACAGACATTGCCGTCCAATTTGGCTTGTTTCAATTGAGCAGATTTGCTACAACATGTTAATGCATCATACTCGTTATCGTATACTTTTCCACACGCAGCGCATTTATACATTATTACTTTTTTTGGTTTCATTATTTATTTTTTCACCTCTATATTTTTAGTTTCAAAATTTTTTGGTATTACAATAATTTTACATTTAGATACGAGAAGATATTTGACATTTCGCTCTAAGGCTCCTCTTAACATAAGAGCAGCTTTTTCTAAATACTCTCTATTCGCATTCTCGAATACAATCAACAATTTATCATCCGGTTTGATTTTTGTTACGCATTCTTTAATTTCTTTGATTGTGGGTTTTCTGCTCATTTTTCTTGATTCTTGCCGTTTGAATGCTTTATTTACAATATGTTTGTATGCTTTCCATACGAATTCTTTAAGCATCTTTAAACTACCCTTTCAAATATCTTTTTCAAAGCATCTATCTTTGCTTTTTCAAACTCTTCTTTTCTCTCTTCAGCATTTTTTGATATGCTTTTGCATATAGATAGAATTGATTCAAACTGCTTTTTGCTTATTGGGAGGTAATTTATTTTCACGGAAAACATATCAAACCCTAAATAGTAGCATGTTTTTGGAGGCTCATATTCATAGTTTTTATCAATCCCAATCTTAAGTTCCATATCAGTCGACGGAGTGTCAATGGCGAATATGAAGCGATTATCTTTTTGCTCAAAACTTATGCTGTTAATCAGTTTAACTCGCTCTTTGAAATGGGTTTCAAACCTTTTGAATTCCTGTATAAATTCATCTACATCAAACTTTACAAATTTGTTTTGATTCAATGCCATATTCTCACGCTTTAACTAATCGATTCTAATTCCAGAGTATCAATCAAATTTACTTTTCTTTGTCTTTTGTTGTTTATTTTTATTTTCATGTTTTTCAGCACCTTTTAGCATTGCGAAACCATTTTTTTTGAATTGAAGCATCCAGTTAATTTGATCCTCTACTTCTTTGATACAAAGATAAATATCATATGTAGGCTCCAATTTTTTGAGATACGATAACAAGTCGAAGAGTTCCGAAAAAGTCAGCCTGTCCAAGCCCGTGAGACAAGGAAGTGTGTAATTTTTTAAGAGATAAAGTTTGTGTTTAATTCTCCGGCGAAAAATTCCCGGCTCGTATTGAACGATAACCAAGCCGTCTTCGAAATGGCCATGATATTCGAGTTTGAACATTCAATATTTCACCTTTTTTTGGAACTATATGTAGAGGGTTGTTCGCTTTTTTGAATCTTTATACAATTCAGTTTATTCATTTGGTTTTGGATAAGATTAATACAAGTGAGGATGTCTTCAGTTTTTTCCTGCTTTTGGAGAAAGGATAAAATATCAGCGAGCTCGCGGCAGGTAAGCGATTGAATGCCGATTAAGTATGGTTGGCCCTCATAAAAGAAGAGAGTAATTTCTTTTTCAACGCGAGTGAATAATCCGAGCCATTTATGAATTCTCTGAATGCGGAGATCATGGTATCTATAAGCAATTTTATATTCTGTCATCGGTAATTCACCCCCATCAACTATGTTTTTTTGATAGCTTCAAATTATTCGCTTCATTTTCTAATAGTTTGATTGTTTTCCTTAGTGGCATAATGTAGTCTTCCTTCACTAAACTACTATGAACCCAAAATTTGCCAAATGCGATTGCATCAAACTTGGCAGGTAGTTTCCTCTTAATTAGCTGTTTTGCATCTCGTGGCATAATTGTGGAATCGTCGCTTATTATTGCGTCAAAAACTTTATCGCCACATACATAGATTTTTTCTTTGCTGAAATATTGTAACAGCTTCATCTTTATTTCTATTAAATTAAACATTTTTATCGCCTTTTTCTTTGGTGATTTTATTCATTTCCGAATGATATTTTTTGAATTTCGTTCCAAATCATATAACCGCAAATTATACAGCCACTCCCGAAACGGCTCCTCGTTTGGTTTTTCGGGAAGTCGTGATTTCTCGTAAGCAACTTCCAGTTTCTTTAACTCTTTTTCTATTATCTTCGGCGTGGCTCCTGCTACGGGCTCGAATACAAATTTCTCTTCTTGTAGCAATCTTTGTCCAAATTTCAATATTCTTAGTATCTTATTGCATCTTCTCTCGCTTTTATCGAGACCGGTTTCTATATATTTCTTATAGTTATGTATAGCGCAACCATGTATTGAATGATAACAGTTCTTGCTCTTGTTCCTATCTACTATGCTTCTCAATTCGTGAAATAGTTTCAAATTATATGCGTTTACAATAATCGGCGACATAACACCGATTACAAAGTTCAAATTGCCCTTCAAAAGCATATCTATAACTTTTCCGATTTCGTGCAACGCGATATCTGTATTGTCTTTTTGTATGAATTTTGAACGCATATCTGCTGTTCCTTTTAATATATCCCCGGTTGTTGCGACATATACTCTAAACAAATCCGTGTCCGAATCGGGACGCCTCATTTGCCATATATCGCTTCCTATCTTGGTGGTAAAAAAGTTATCTATCATTCGCATCTCCTCCAGCCTCTACGGAACCAAAGGGGGATAGTCCGCAGATTTTATCTCACAGGTAATGTATTTCTCGATGTAAGCTACACAAACGCAGGTCTTTGACCTGCGTAATCCGGGAAAAATTCCCATCTTTGTTTTTCCATATTCC
>Ga0164318_10006266_pt1 | contig 11531 bp, 14 predicted proteins | sample GuaBasSedimGuay9_FD_113734 | JGI IMG/M metagenome (GOLD analysis project Ga0164318, IMG submission 113734) | Subseafloor sediment microbial communities from Guaymas Basin, Gulf of California, Mexico - Guay9, Core 4571-4, 0-3 cm | ecosystem: Environmental > Aquatic > Marine > Hydrothermal vents... | reverse complement strand
GCTCTCTCAAAATTTTCCATACCCTTTGTGTTCAGGGATGAAAAGGTTACGAACGTGTGGATTGTAACTGAAAATGGCAGAAAGCTGGAGTTCGATGTGCTGATAAGAGGAACTTTCTATCCCTTTGACATCATGGCGGGTGGAAGGCAATCGCTTGACATAATCATTCCAGTTGAGTGCAAGTACAGGATAGTGAAGCCAGAGGATGTTACGGCATTTGATGACAGGATAAGGGCAGCGTTTGGAGAGGCGAAGAATATCCTTCCCCTGATGATTGGACTGGGATGGAATAATGAAGCTTTACACATCGCTAAGAGGTTAGGAATAATGACTCTTTATTTCTCTGCTATTGACAGGCTGATAAGCGAGATGACTGGAAAGCGTTACAGGCATGAGCAGGAGTGGAAGAGGGTTGAGGAAATGCTGAACAGGGGAGAGATTACGTTGAAGGAGCTGAGAGAGAGGTTGAAGAAGGGTGAGTGGAGGTTTGAGTTTGAAAAGATGTACATTTTAAATCAGCAAAAATGAATTAGATGCGTGAAGATAATATGTTATAATTGACAGATTAAAATATTGATTATACGTTAGAAATTGCTTGCTTATCTTATTATCATGTTTATCATGTATTGATACAATATTTTTCGAAAGGTCTAAATATTATGAAGTCTAGAATTATATAGTTCATGATATCTGGAAACAAAGATGAAAAAGAGTTGGAATATAGTATTGGTGAAAATACACTTGATGATATTTGCAAAAATATTTTAGTCATATTCTCTCAAAATCCAACTGCAACATATGACTACGCAGGACTTCAGCGTGCTGCTGGTTTAGGTTCACATAAAACTGTAAGGAAACATGTGGAACATCTTAAGTCAAAGGGTCTGGTAAAGATAAAGGAAATATGGAAGGGTGGAAGAAGATATTACCAAATCATGTTAACCGAAAAGGGCAAGAAATATGTATCTAAAAAGGTGGAAAAATGGGTGAAATGAGGGATCTTGAGAATGAGGTAAAATTTGTGAGAAGTAGCTTAAAATTCATTTTACGCTATCCTGCATGTACATACATCCTTAGAAAAGTTATTGATAAAATGAAAGGATCAAAAAATTACATACTCAGGGACTTTGGTAAGGAATTAAGTGAAGTTTGGAGTTCTTCAACATCCACGGTTTCATGTGGTATCCCCATCAACCTGCAGGTTGAACTTGTTAATAAAATAATTAAGCATGTTCTAAAAGTGATTAATGTTGCTGATAAACTTGTTAGCGCAGAAGAATACTTAAGGATGAAAGAAGTTTTTAAACAAGAAATGAAGGATTTCTGGCATACCAAAGTAATACCAGCCCTCTGGAGCGAAAACATAAAAAGATGTCCTGATAGAGATTTTACTCAAATAAATTTTCTGGTGGAAAATAAGTTGGAGAGATTATTACTTGAAATTATTGGTGAACACAAGATTATTTTTAACTCCGAGAAACCTATCTTCCTTCTAAGGTCAGGATTTAGAAGCTTTTATTTCATAAATCCTTTTCACCTCATCTCTCATGCTTACATAGACGGGGACGGACAGAATACAAAACAGAAAATTGAAGATTTCAAAATATTCCTGCAAGAATTGTTTAAAGAAGTGGAAAAACTGTTAGACGGGGAGAAAATAGCAATAGTACTCTTTGAAAAGAGGTTTGGAGAGGATCCCGGTACTGTGGTCTTGAATCCTATTTTAACAGCTTTAGATATAAAATCAATTATATATGATTTAGAAAGTGAATATGCTTGGCCAAAGGGGCCTATATTCAAAAGAGCTAATGACTACGTTGATTTCGATCCAGTTCCTATTATTGATCTCACAACTACTGGTGGAACAGCCAGAGTGGTGGTAGATCTTGCACAAAAGCAGTTAGGAAAAATAACACAAATATGTCCAATACTCATCAACAGAGGTGCTAGTGATCTAAAACTGAATGGAGCAAGGCCATTAGTGATCCTGAATTGGAATAAAATAACTGAAACTTTCGGAATAGTGCCAGATGTTCTGGAGATTTCCATTTCCTCCAAGGATAATAGCTTGGGTTATGTTTGGCCATCAATCTTTCCATTTAGAAATTACGTAAAGGACATTTACCTGTATGAAAAATACTTATATGATGATAGAAAAAATATAGTTATGAAATTATATGAGTATCTGGAAAAAGAGTTTAAAAGATTTATAGTAGAAAACTACGGAATCAAGGAAAAAGACGATAAGACATATTTATTTGGCTGGTATAATACAAGTAAAGGCAAAGAAGAAGTCGTTAGATACTTACAATATTTCCATATTCTTTGCTGGAAGCACATTTATAAGAAATTTTATGGGGATGAAGATGAAGATTACCTTAAAAAACCGTTAGAATTTCTTTTAGATTTTCTGGAGTATGATAGGGAAGAAAAAATAACAGTACCTTTCTTACCAAATTTCTTAGAGGAGAAACTAAAAGAAAAAGAGTACGACATCCCTTACGTAGATCCTATAGATAGAATTCACAGGATACTTGTGGATAATACCGATAGAGTAATCAACCACCTTAATAAAAGAGTCCAAGATTTGTGGAGCACCAACCCCCCTGCTGGAGTAGAGGTGACAGAAGAACAATTTGAGAAAATTATTGAATACAAACTAAAAAAATTGTTCGAAGATTTCAAGAATTTGTACGGGAGATTAGAACCTCCTCTTGGTCCTGCAGGAGGAAAACACGTTTTTGACGACAAAAATTACGAGAAATGGGCTAAAAAACAGAGAAAACATATCCGAGAGGTTCTACGAGAGCAATTAAAAGTTATAAGTTAAATTTTAATACTTTACTATAAATCTTGCAACCTGTAAGCACCAAATTCTTCTCTCGCTCTCATCATTCAGTGTAGCCAAAATGTTTTGTATAAAATCAGGCGACATTTCTTTATCTTGGAGAATCTCTGTTAGCTCTTCTATACACTTTTTAACCGTGTTTATGATACGGATCTTGTTTAATTTGATGCGTTTACCGTATAAGAGATTATTTTTTAAGACAATACAACAAAGTTTTTCGAGTTCTGTTTTATATTCCCTCTTCTCCCAGTAAGGTCTGAAACGAAGCCGATTAAGTATATGATACTCATCGACACTACTAAGTTCTTGAATTTCATCCAATTCCACACCATATACCTCTAAGATATCTTCATTCTCTAACGCCAATCTAAACCACCTCACAAAAACTTGATTAACATGATATTCCTAACAATTTGAACTACTGTAAATGTAGCGATAAGTAAAGATACCAACAATAATACAACCGAGAGCACGGAAAAAATCTCTAACTCCAGTAAGTGAACCTGAATCTGCTCGGTACAAAGTAATAGTGGTAGTACTAACGTCATTCCTGAAAGTAGAGAAGATGACATACCAAAAAGAAATGATAAAGTTGCTAATTTTATTGCCATCTCTACAGACTTTGCTTCCTCAAGCGAAAATCTTCTCTTCTCATATATGCTCAACAAAAAAGTTACTACCACAATTAAAAAAGCTGAAAAAGCTATTGAGGAAGAAAATATGGCTGGTAAAAGATTATCTTGGCACAACCTCGTCCCTCCACTTTTTGAATTCCTCTGCGGCCTTTATGGGATCTTCAGCGGAGTAAATTGCTGAACCAACTATTGCAGCTGATTTTTCTCCGCAAATTTCGTAGAACTTTTTCAGTTGAGATTTTGGGGTTACGTTACCGGCTTGTCTGCCTATACCCGGTCCAAAAATCTCTTTTTGAGTGAGTTTTCTGTATCGTTTCAGAATTTCAAAATCATTGGCTGGACCGATATATCCGTCTACTCCTATTTCTTCTCCAAGTAATATGATTGCATCGGAAATGGTTCTACATTTTTCAATCTGAGTTTCTCTGATTGATATCCCATATTCATCAAAAACTTTGAGAACGTGTTCTAGGTCAATTGGGTGTCTAAAAAAGAGTTCCGCACCCTTATGAGTCATATAAGGCAGTGTTAGGACTTTGCCCCCTAAAGAATGAGCTACTTCCACACATTCTTGAATACTGGAAATTCCGACGATTGCATGGCATATTATGTACTCTGCTCCCGCACTTATTGTGTTTTCAACAATTTTTGCATTTGTACCTTCCCACCTGTTCTTCTTTGCGTCCCAGAAACCTATGTCAGCTACCTTGAAATCGGCTATTATAATTTTATCCGTGATTTCTTTAATTCTTTTTAATACGAGAAGACCCTCTTCGAGAATTGTTGTAATACCTATTTTTATTCCATCAACAAAAGGGGCAATAGCTTCAGATAGATTAATAGCCTTTTCTGAGTGAGTCAAATCATTAGCAAACACCAACCCAAATTTCATGTTGAGACACCTATAATTCCTTTTCTTTGGTGGTATTAAGTTTTATCGTGACTCAGGTAGTTTTACTTCTATGTCTGAGTATTTCTCAAAGTACTCTTTTACGGATTTTAAGATTTCATTACTTGGTTTAAATCTTATACAAGCTTCTGGGAGCAAAATCGTTGCCGTACTTAATGAATAATATTTTATTCCGAGTTTTTTCATAATTTTTTCTATTTTTGTTGGATATTCGTAAGAACTGCCAACTAATTCTTCATAAAGTTTAGAGTACTCACATACCACGCTCTCATCATCAACTCTTGGAATTGGTGTTAATTCCTCTCTATTTGTAAGACTTATGACTCCTACCACATCTATATCAAGTGCTTTGAGTTCACAAAGAATTTTTAGCAAAGAACTTCCAGTTGTGGTTACATCTTCTATAATTACGGTTTCACCTTTTGGCATACCTATAAAGTACCTATCTTGAGGAGTTCCATGGGCTTTGGGTTTTCCTCTTCCCATTGGTAAGGGATATTCTCTAGGGGCAAAATCCGGCTGTTGTTTAGCCCATTTATACTGGAGAATTATCGCTATTTTAGTAGCTCCCTCTGGAACTCCGTAAAAACATTTAGGATATAAGTCCATACTTTTTGCAAATGAAATTATATAATCTGTTAATTTATCGATAAGGTAAGTGTCATTTGTGATGATCCTCCAATTTACATACCAAGGAGATATCCTTCCAGATTTTAGCCTAATGGGTTCTGTATAGAAGCCGATAACTTTATTTGATAATATAAACTCATAGAATTCATCTCTATTAAAGCTTCCCATTAGCATTGTGTAGGGAAAAAGTAAAATAAAACTTACTATTCTATACCTGAGAAATTTTAAAATTCTAATCAAGAGATAGTCGCTGTATTAATGTGGAAGAGTACAGATGAGTGTGAATGCCCAATTTTCTTGCAGTTTGAACGTTTTCAATACGATCGTCTATATAGAGAACTTTACTAGGCTGTAGATGTAAGTATTCCAACATGCGTTTATAAATCCTTGGATCTGGTTTTCTTAATCTTTCTTCATAAGATTTTACAATTATATCGAAAATATTATTTAGCTTGAATTTTCTATTCCAAGCTTCAAACCACTCTTTACAGGTATTTGTAATAAGACATTTTTTAATATTCTTTAAATTTTTTATTAAGTAAAAAACTTCTTTACGTGGTACATGAGCAGCGATAACCTCCTCATTTAAGCGTTTTATCCTACCAAAGGGCATTGATCTGCCGTATTCTTTAAAAATTCTTATCCAATAGTCATAGGCCGAAATTTTGCCTAAAGATAAATCATACCAATGTTTTTTATGCACAACGTTTAAATTCGGTAAGTTATATCTTTTCTCAAATTCTTTTAACTTTTTTTGTAAACCATCCTCCGTAATTACGCCTGCAAAATCAAAAACCAATGCTTTGTACTGTTTTGATATCATCAATATTCCAATTATGTTTAAAGAACAAAAAACTTACTGTAGATATTATTAAAAATTATGTTACATTTAATTTTCATAATAAGGTGTTCTGAATTAACTCAGCAATTTCCTCGGCACATTCAGCCTTATAAAATAGCTCCCTCCTATCCCCTTCCTCTCCATGCTTATCAACCCGTATCTAGCAAGCCTTTCTAAATAGTACCTCAGCATCCTGTCCCTTACTCCAGATGGATACACCTTTCTGTAGAGCTCGTAGAACTCTGGATAGAAAATTCCGGTTTCAGGAATCAGCGAGATTATCTTCTTCTCCTTCGAGGAGAGCTGCTCGATCATGTTTCTTGCCTTTGCAAACTGCGATTCTGATAGAGCCTGCTTTATGTGCTCCACGGTTACCCTGAACTTTCCGTCCCTCTTCGCGAGCTCTCCTGCTTTCAAAAGAGTTTCTCTTGCTATTCTCACGTCTCCTCCCATCTCGCATGCAACTTCTGCTAGGTAATCTATTGCCTCTTCATCCACAGCTCCTTTCTGAAATGCAAACTCCACTCTGAGCTCTATTATCTCCTTCATCTGCTCGAAGGTGTACGCTCTGTATGGAATTTCCTCAACGGGACGGAGGGAGCTTCTTATCCGTGGATCAACGTTCATGAACACGAACTGATCGTTCGTGACCATTATCAGAAGAGCCGGAATGGATTCCTCCTTCAGCCTTGAGAGGTCGTAGAGCACTTCCGAACCCCGAGGTAAAAGGTGGTCAACCTCATCGAAGCATATTACCGGAAATGTTCTCATCTTTTTCAGCTCGGAGACGAGAAGATCGTAGAGCTCATCGTAGGCAACTCCTCTCCTCGAGGGAATTCTCCTTGTTGGCCTTACCTTGCGGAAGAACTCGAAAATTATCGTGTACAGGGCTCCCATTCTGGTGTTTACCCGGAAGCAGTTTATGTAAACTGTAAAAGCATTGGTTTCTTCTTCGAGCTTTCTGAAGATGAACTTTACGGATGCGGTTTTTCCTGTGCCCGGTGGGCTGTAGATGAAGATGTTTGAAATGTTCGAGGGATTGTTAAGTGCGAGGTTTATTATCGAGGAGATTGCCTTTATCTCTTTTTCTCGATGAGGTAGGTGGTCAGGTATGTAATCCGGAAATAAAACTTCCTTCTGCCGGAATACGGGATCTTCGTACCCGTACATGATTGGAAATTCCATGAGAAAATTTTTAAAGGTTGGAAGAGTGGATTGCAAAGCTTATATTCGGCGCCTGTTTTGCTGGTGGGAACAAATATAAAGACTCCGGAACATAATTATAGATCAGGTGAGGTTCATGCCTGTTGAGCTTGAGGAGATAATCAAATTCATGAGAAATCTGGGTTACGAGGTGAAGAAACCCGGAACAAAGAGCGTGGTGGACGAGCTTCTCGGAGCTTTTGAAGGTGCGATCCCCGAAGGCAAAACCAGCACGGAATATCTGAAAACGCTGAGGGAGAGCGGCTATGGGAAGTATTAGAGTTTTCCTGGACACAGATGTCCTGATAAACTGGCTCGCAAAGGAGGTTGATCCGAACACGGGAATGAAGCTCTGGGAGAAGCCCTACAGAATTCTCAAGATGATTGAAAAGGGAAAGATTTCCGGTGCGACATCGCTGATAAACTTAATGGAGATAATCTTTGTTCTCAGGAGAAAGAAAAGATGGAGAGATGAGGACATAGTTTCCAGAGTTGGTATGATTCAGGAGATGCCGGGCTTTGCTATACTGATTCCAACAGAATCAGATATGATTGCAGCCTACAATCTGCAGACGGTGTTCAGACTCGATCCCTTTGACAGCGTATACTTCGCCATGGCAAGGAATAAAGTTGATCACCTCATCACGCGGGATGCGGATTTCATAGGGGTTGTCAACTCGGCTGAGAACAGGAATTTTGCAATGACCCCTGAGCAATTTGTCGAATCTGTGGAGAAATCTGAGTGAAAATTTTAAATAGAAGTTCTGTATTAATTAATTATTTATAATTTTGCAATGAACTCTTTATGGGGAAAGAGGCTCTGTTTGCCGTTATTCCAGTCCTCCCGGGGCTCCATTTGCATTTAACAGAGCCTCCCCCAATATATGGAGGGGGTAGGAAAAAAACAATCCGTGGAAGATGACATTCACGCATTAAGAAGAAGATATGAACTTGCTTTGAAGCTTCTCAGACAGTCAGGTATCTCTCCAAGAAACAAACAGCTGATAGAAAAATTCTGCAACGACTGCTTTGCTCAGGGAATCAAAGCAGGAAGGGTTCAAAAATACGCGTACATTCTCAGAAAGGTTGCGGAATGGCTGGGTAAGGATTTCGATAAAGCAACGGAAGATGATTTAAAAAGAGTCGTCGCCATGATAAACACCTCATCATTTACCGAATGGACCAAATACGATTACAAGCGTTCGATAAAGAAATTCTTCAGGTGGCTCGGAAGGGAAGAGCTGATATCATGGCTGAGATGCAGCGATGTGAAGAACAGAAAGCTTCCGGAGGAAATTCTCACGGAAGAAGATATAAAGAAGATGATAGACGCTGCGAGGACTCCAAGGGACAGGGCAGTCATCTCTGTTCTCTATGAATCCGGTTGCAGAGCGGGAGAGTTTTTATCAATGAGAATCAAAAATGTTTCTTTTGACAGGTATGGAGCGGTGATTGTTGTTCACGGCAAGACAGGATACAGGAGGATAAGGCTTGTTTCCTCTGTCCCGTACCTTGCGGAATGGCTGAACAGCCATCCTTTTCGTGAAAATCCCGAAGCATGGCTCTGGATTTCACTTAACAATTTCAGGAGGCTTCCGTACAATTCCCTGAGAACCGTACTCAGGGTTATTGCAGAAAAGGCAGGAGTGAAGAAGAAGGTAAACCCGCATGCCTTCAGGCATGCAAGGGCAACGCATTTGGCAAACTTTCTCACAGAAGCGCAGATGAAGGAATTTTTTGGCTGGGTTCAGGACAGCGATATGGCTTCTGTTTACGTGCATTTATCGGGAAGGGATGTGGACAGGGCCATTCTCAGTCTCTATGGTGTTGAAACGGAGGAAAGCAAGAAGAAGAACGAGATTTTAAAGCCGAAGAAATGCCTGCGCTGCGGTGAGCTCAACCCCGCGACGAACAGGGTTTGCGGGAGATGTTTCTTTCCTCTGGATGAGGGTGCTGAAGTCATTTTTGAAAAAGAATTGAAAAGGGAGCTTATCAACGCTGTGATTGAGACGCTGTGGAATGATAGAGAGTTCAGAGAGGTTTTCATGAAAAAAGTAAGGGAAGCAAAAGCCCTAATCTAGCTGCTTCCTTCTTATCAGTTCTTCCGCAAGCTCGCTGAAGACCTCTTTAACCCACTTCCTCTCCTCGTCAAAGCTGCTCTCCTCTTCAAATTCGTGCCCGTTCCTGCACTGAAATATTCTTCTGAATACTCCCTTGCTGAAATCCGGCTCTATGTTCCTGAGTATTGCATCCTCTCCGCAGAAGGGACATTTCCTGAATATTCCGGACATGAGAGAGAATGGGAAATGCGAGAAAAAGAGAATTGAGAGTGAGTTTGGTGCAAACTACATAAAACAAAAAGCCTGTTTAAGTTATGATAGAAAATTTTATGCCACAAGGTTGGCAATAAAATTATATTTGATCTTATGCAAAACTATAAACATGTCTACGAAAGTTTTTGATGATGATAGCATCAAAATACTAACAAATTTTGTCACAAAAAAGTTCGGTAATAAAGATAATTTTCTGAAAATTGTAAGAAAAAAATTGGGAATACGCTTATCTTCACGTTTGAATTACGAAACAATTTTCTCAAAAATCTGTGATAAATCAAACAAGAAGATACTATTTTCATTATTAGGTATCAACTCTGTTGCTGAAGCCGAGATTAGACTTCTGCTTTCTGATGCTTTATACCACGGTTTACCGGAAACACCTTGGCAATCCTCCTTTTCACCACTCTATGAAGAATTAATGGGAAAGAAGATAAAAATAAAACGAAAGGTTGATAAAAAATTACCAGCCTTTGAGCTCGCATTCCATGTTAGTGAAGACGAATTCATCTCCGCTTGGTCGAAATTGTACAAGAAAGGTGTGTTACCTCCATTCATCCACTACAAAAACATTACAATTGGATCGCTTGGGTGGTTGAAATCTTTTCACAACAGGGAGGGTGGAATATGGGAATCATATTTCACCGTAATCGAAATTGTTGAAAAGAAGTTTGATTCGTTTTCTCGAGAGATCATAGTTCGCACGTGGTTAGGTATACTACAACAGGCGAGTCTCAATCCCAGTAAATATGGTCTTCCCGTAGAAGAATCTAAAAGGATAATGGAATTATTTAAAAAGTAGAAATTGAAAAAGATGATTTAATAAGATATATCAAAATTCTTCAATTGATATACACATACTTTGATGATGTCGACCTGTGTTCCATCGTGAATGAACTCTTAGCAGGAAATGTAAAAGGACCCGATGGTAAGAGAATAAAAATTTCATCTCCAAGAGTCAGAGGACTCTATGAGAGGTTTCCATACTCCTTTTCAGAATGGATTATTACTCCTCACGGAATTTTTCAACAGATGTCAAAGATGAGAAGAGACCCTCCACAGGAACTGGCAGATTTAATCAAAAAAGCCATAAAAAGGGGATGGTTTGATGAGAAAAGTCTCGAACCTGAATTAAAGGAATATAAAGGAGAATTTGACCAGAAACTTCTTGAATACTGCATTAAAGAGAATCCAGAAGATATTTTGAGAAATTTATTTGGAACCCCCCAGCTACGAAAAATAGCTGAAGATTTAAAGATTAGAGCTGCATCTCTCATCGAGGATAAGGATGAGATTGTGAAAATCATACTTCTACAACTCGGTTTCAACTTACCACCTGTAATAACAGGTCTGGAAGAATATAGGAAGTTTCTGAATGAATGTCGTAAAAAATTGGGAAGAGAATCACCATCAGCAATTGTTACTGATCTTTACAGGGAAACCGAGGGAATCCTTCGAAATTTGAGTTATTTCTACTTGTGTTTTCTGTACGATGCAACTCTTAACAATATTGATCAAATTATAAAAGAAAAAGTTGAATTGAGTGAGAAACCATTTGAAAAATGGGGTCTCGGCCATTTTGTTAATTTGATGAGGAGATTGAATAAAGTTGTGAAAAAGGATAGAATCTTGCTGAATAAATTAAGAAAAGAGTTCGGAAGAGACCAACTCATACCTCAACAGCTTTTAAGTGAATTGGATGAAATATCTCCCAAACTCTCCTCATCAGGAATAAGGCATAAAAAAGATGCAATGATTTCTAGAGAAGATATCAACGAGGTGATAAACAAACTTATTGATCTATCACATAAATTAGAAACACAGGAAATTTGGCCTAAAGTAATCAAGCTGATACATAAAATTGAGAATGGATACGGGATTGAGTACTTTGAGGCTGTTGATGAAAAAGGAGAAAGATGGATAATCAGAAAAAAACGGCTTGATAGGCTTGATACGTCCCGTCCTTATTTTATGCATTCAAAGACATATCCTGTTGCCATCGACCCAATATTGGTTGAGAAAGTATTCTAAGTGGAAACCTGCACTCTCCTCTCTCTTCCCATTTTTCTTCTGGCACAGCAAAGATAAAAAACATGATGGTGGAAAATCCGTTCAGCTCTCTTAGGAGGAT
>Ga0164318_10006265_pt1 | contig 11531 bp, 7 predicted proteins | sample GuaBasSedimGuay9_FD_113734 | JGI IMG/M metagenome (GOLD analysis project Ga0164318, IMG submission 113734) | Subseafloor sediment microbial communities from Guaymas Basin, Gulf of California, Mexico - Guay9, Core 4571-4, 0-3 cm | ecosystem: Environmental > Aquatic > Marine > Hydrothermal vents >... | reverse complement strand
TGAAGAAACAGTTATAAAAGGAATATATTTGCTTATTGCATATTCTCTAGGATTAGGATTGCCGTTCTTGTTTTCTGTAATTGCATATGGATCGTTCCTATCTTTTTCAAAGTTTATAAAGCGTCATTTTAGAACAGTTGAGATTATAAGTGGAATATTACTCATAGGTATAGGTATTGTTTTAATTCTGGGACAGTTTGAAAAATTATCCCAGATGATTGCTTTTTTACCAGACCTTAGTTTACGTATATCAGGTAATCTTTCAGTTTTTGCAGCTTTTTTTGCAGGTTTTGTTTCTTTTGTATCTCCCTGTGTGTTACCATTAATACCATCATATTTAACTTTTATAACTGGTGTATCCATGTTAGAATTAAAAGAAACATGAGAGGGGGTATATGGATAGAAGAGTTGTAATTACAGGATTGGGTCCTGTGTCTTCAATAGGTATAGGAAAGGATGTTTTCTGGGAAAAAGCAAAAAGGGGTGAGGGATATTACAGAAAGGTAAACTTTGATTATGTGGAAATTGACCAGTATCGGAGTCATATCTGCTCACCTATTGATAACTTTAATCCAGGAGACTATATTGAGAATAGTAGATGTTTGAAGCGAGCAGGGAAGGCAACAAAATATGCTGTAGTTGGATCCTATTTAGCATTGAAGGATGCAGGTTACAGTATCGAATATACTGGAAACGAAGAAAACTCTAACTCAAAAAATTATTATATATCAGGGATTGATAGTGATAGAGTAGGGATTGTTCTTGGACAATCAGTTCCCAATGTTGATGTTGAATACCCGGAATATACAAAGTTTCTTAGAGATAGAGGCCCGAAGAAGGTAAATCCATTTACTTTACCCCATACAAATATCAATGCAAGTGCCTCTGTTTCAGCAGAATGGTTTGGCTTAAGAGGTACTGGATTCAGTGTTGCAACAGCATGCGCATCAGCGACTCATGCGATAGGCCTTTCAACCTTTTTGATTAAGCAGGGGATAGAGGATGTTATTATCACCGGAGGAGTCGATGCTGCTATTGATTCTTATGTGTTCTCAGGATTTGATATTATTAAGGCACTTAGTAGGAGGAATGAAGATCCTATGAAGGCATCAAGACCTTTTGATAGGGATAGGGATGGTTTTGTTATTGGTGAGGGGGCAGGAATAATTATTCTTGAGAGTCTTGAGCATGCCCAGAAGCGGGACTGTAAAATATATGCAGAGGTAATTGGATTTGGCTTCACACAAGATGCCTTCCACCTTGTAGCTCCCGATCCTTATGGAAGGTCTGCAATTAACGCTATAAAGAAAGCATTGAAAATCGCCAAAATGAACCCGGAGGAAGTCGAGTACATAAATGCTCACGGTACATCTACAATCTTAAATGATCCAAATGAATCATATATAATAAAACAGGTCTTTGGCGATTACGCATATAAAATACCAATAAGCTCTTCCAAATCCTACTTCGGTCACCCCTTAGGTGCGGCAGGTGGATTGGAAGCTATAGTAACAATCCTTGCTATGGAAAAGTCGATAATTCCACCCACTGCAAACCTTGACAATCCCGATCTGGATTACGTTGATAAAACGACTCCTGATCTTGATAAAAGATGCGACCTCGATTATGTACCAAAAGTTGCAAGAGAGAAGAATGTAAGGATATCTCTTAGTGAATCCTTTGGCTTCGGAGGCCAGAATGCTGTTATAGTATTGAAGAAGTATGAAGTTTAGAGAATCTATTGTTTTCTGCCATGGCAGTATTTGTATTTCTTACCGCTTCCACACCAGCATGGGTCGTTTCTTCCAATTTTCTTTTCGGCTATAACCTGGTTTCTGACTTTTACCATACCTTCTTCATGAGGATTTTTTAATAACTTCGATTTACTTCGCTTTGCGGAAACAGGTTCGCCAAATTGATTGAACTCTTCATGCTGAACCTTATTTATCTGCCAAATATTTCTCTGTTTTGTGGTTGGTACAATATGAACTCTGAATATATTTTTAACAATTTCTGTATTAATATTCTTAATTAGCTCTTGAAAGAGCTTAAAAGCCTGAAACTTATACTCTATCAAAGGGTCCTTCTGGGCATAGGCCTGATAGCTGATGCCTTCCCTCAATCCATCCATCTCATAAAGATGATCCTTCCATCTCTTATCGATTGACTGAAGTGCTATGATCCTTGATACCTGTGGTGCTATATCATCACCAAGTTCAAGCACCTTATCCTTGTATGCATCCTTTGCTGCATTTATCAAAGCTTCTCTTAGTTCTGTTTTACTCCAATTTTTGTCAGTTGATAGCTCTATTGAACTTCGATTGTTTATAATATCATAAAACCATTCAAATATTGCATAGGCGCTTTCTGGAGCTATGCTCGATTTTGACACCTCCATTTCTTCAAACTTAAGGTCAATTAACTCGTCAATAGTATCCAGTATCTTTTCTTCCATTTTTTCATCATCTAAAAACTCCCGACGTTTTGAATATATATAGTTTCGCTGATCGTTCATTACGTTATCATACTCGAGAAGCTGTTTTCTTATTTCGAAGTTCCTATTTTCAACTCTCTTCTGTGCGCTGCTTATAGCTTTGGTTACAAGTGGAGAATCAATGTTCTGGCCTTCTTCCATCCCCATCTTTAACATTAACCCGGATATCTTATCCGATCCGAATAGTCTCATTAAATCGTCTTCAAGAGAGAGATAGAATCTCGAAGAGCCTGGGTCACCCTGTCTACCGCTTCTACCTCTTAACTGATTATCAATTCGCCTTGCCTCATGACGCTCGGTTCCAATAATATGCAAACCACCGAGTTCTCTGACACCCTCACCAAGCTTGATATCGGTTCCTCTACCAGCCATGTTGGTTGCTATTGTGACAGCGCCTTTTTCTCCTGCTTTTGCTATTATCTGAGCCTCTTTTTCGTGGTACTTAGCATTGAGTACTTCATGTTTAATTCCTCTCTTTTTCAAAACCTTTGAGAGAAGTTCAGATTTTTCTACTGAGATAGTTCCAACCAGAACTGGTTGCCCCTTTTTGTGACATTCTTCAATTTCATCTGCTATTGCTTTCCATTTTTCTTTTGATGTACGGTATATCCTATCAGGATAATCTTTTCTAATGACAGGTTTGTTTGTAGGGATAACTACCACATCGAGATTGTATATCTTGGCAAACTCTTCAGCTTCAGTATCAGCGGTACCTGTCATGCCTGCAAGCTTATCATATAGCCTGAAATAGTTTTGAATTGTAATTGTAGCTAGTGTCTGGGTGTCCCTTTGAATTGAAACACCTTCTTTCGCTTCAATTGCCTGATGAAGACCCTCTCCATACCTTCTGCCTGGCATAAGTCTTCCGGTAAATTCATCAACGATGACAACCTTCCCATTCTGGATAACATAATCAACATCGATCTCATATAGGGTGTAGGCCCTTAGAAGCTGATTTATAATGTGGAGCTTTTCGCTCATCTGAAGATATTCTTCTTCAATCTCAGCTTTCTTTCTTAGAAGTTCCTCTTTTGGAAGATTGGATTTTTCAATTTCAGCCAATTTGTCTGTAAAATCCTGAAGTATTAGTTTTTCCGGATTAGATGGGGATAGTGCAGCCCTTCCTCTTTCAGTAAGGGTTACAGTATTTCCTTTCTCCTCAATTACATAGTAGAGGTCTTCTTCGATCTCAGAAATACTTTTTGTTTGATTATAGAGAAACTCTGTTTTTTGGATTAATCTTATATTTTCTGGATCTTCTTTAAGCTTCAAAAGCCTTTTATTTTTTGGATCACCTTTTTCAGCCTGAAGCAGTCTTTTTCCTGCTTCCTCGGTATTCCCGCTTTTTAACATCTCCTCTGCTTCTTTCAAGTACCTATTAACAATTGATTTTTGCCTCTTTACGAGATTAGAAATCAACGGATTTAATTCATAATATAGATCTGATGCAGTATCTGCGGGACCAGATATAATTAAAGGAGTTCTCGCTTCATCAATAAGAACACTGTCCACTTCGTCTACTATTGCATAATGGTGTCCACGCTGAACAATAAACTCCCTATCTTCAGCCATATTATCCCTGAGGTAATCAAAACCAAACTCGTTATTTGTACCATAGGTTATATCCGCCTGATAAGCCCTCTTTCGTTCTTCAAAGGACATGTTGTTATAGAGGTATGCAACCGTTAAACCGAGAAACTCATAGATGGGACCCATCCATGTAGCATCTCTTTTGGCAAGATAGTCATTTACCGTTACAAGATGAGCCCCTTTTCCCTCCAGGGCTATAAGGTACAATGGAAGAGTAGCAACGAGCGTTTTACCCTCACCAGTTTTCATCTCTGCGATTTTGCCCTGATAAAGAACAACTCCACCCATTAGCTGAACGTCAAAGTGGCGCATTCCAATGGTTCTTACAGCGGCCTCTCTTACCACAGCAAATGCTTCTGGGAGAATATCATCAAGGTTTTCTCCTTGCTGAAGCCGTTGTTTGAATTCATCTGTTTTACACCTTAGCTCTTCATCTGAAAGAGATTTTATTTCATTTTCAAGGCTGTTAATTTTGTCTACATAGGGCCTGAGACGCTTAACATCTCGTTCATGTTTGCTTCCAAAAATTTTTACTATAGGACTTTTCATATTCTATAATTTAATATTTGTACAGATAAAAATCAATTTTATAAAGTTATTGCGTTGTAGCAAATTTTTGTTTTCGATTATAACCTCAGAGTAGATATTCTTTGTAAATTTTTTTGTTTAACTTTTTATTTCGGTATATTAAAAATATTGAAACTTTTAATTTCATTTATATTCTATCTATATTAATATAAACATATGTTTTTTTTATTCTAATAATCTCTAATCTTATTCTTTCAAATTGAGTGAATGCTTGATTTAAATATTTAAAAATTAATCAATTGTTTAGCTCATTTTTTATAGGTTTAAGATAATTGATAAACAAAGATTATAATTAAAGTATAAAAATCACAGCTATAGAGCCTAGGTGATATTTACAGTGGATTGTCATTTTGGGTTTGCCCCAAAATCTTGAAAAAAATATTATTAAGAGTAAATGATTTTAAGTAAGTTTTAATTTAGAATAACAATTATATAAAATGGTTTTCAAACTCAACTTTTTATTCTGATTAATAGTTTGTTTTTATATTATCAAGAGAAAAATAGAATAGGAACATTATTATGGTTAAAAAAATTTTAATTCCACTTTTGATAATTTCTCTATCGCTTAACGCAATTGGATGCTCAAAGAATAAAATTACTGAACTAAAAAAAGAACAGCTTTTCAAAATTAAAATTGGAAAACGCGATGAAGAAATAGGTACTATAAGAAATAAAAATGGACTCTTTAAGGGTCCAGGAGAATTAATCTTTCGAAATGGTTTCTTTTTTATTGTGGATAATATAAACCAGAAGATTATGAAAATTACAACACTTGGAGATGTAATTTTGATCCTTAAGAATGGAGAACAGGAGTCGAAAGCAAAGAATGAGCAAATATTAAAAACAAAAGTTACCAAAAATTATCCTTTTCAGAAAATAGGTTTTATCACTGTTGATGGTGAAAATAATATTTATGTTGAGGATAAGTTTGTTCAAGCGCCTAAACAACCAAATGAAATTGATATTTTAAGTAATTCAAATAAAAACATCAGCAGCGAGGATGAGAAATATATGTCCTATATTTTGAAGTTTGATCGACTTGGTAATTTTATAGCAAAAATTGGTAAAAATGGAATTGATACGGATCCGTTTTATTATATTTATAGGCTGGATATCGATAAAAATGACAATCTTGTTGTTATAACCTCTGATGATAATTGGGATAGGTGGGACTATTATAAGTATAATAAAGATGGTAAACCAATAATGCATGAGGTTATATCAAAGAAAGATATTATTAAAATAGATTATCCAAAAGATAGGGGCTTTTTCATCATGGATGTAGTTCCAGAAGCGGAAGATGCTCATTTAATATATTGGATTTCAATGTTTGATACAACCTATGATACTAAGGGTAGAAAAGAGGAACAGAATCTCTGGGGAGAAGAAATCGAAATTGATAAATTGGAAAAGAAAATACAGAAGGAAGAGAAAAAAAGGATAGATTACAAAAGGGATCTCATATTCTACAAATTGCTTTTTTATAATCTTTTCAAGAGGAAGATAGATAAAACCTATATATGGGAAAATAGAACAGGTAAAGGGGTAGAAACGACACAGGAATTTATCGGAGTTGATGGCAATGCCAACGGATTTCTCTGGAAATATGTTGACAACAAAACAGCAATAATAACTATTTTCAAGCCTGATGGTACAACAATAGCAAGACGGAGTTTCAAATTCGAAAATAACGGTATATGGCAGAATATAGTTGTTAACAGAGATGGTTCGATGAGTGCAATAAAGGTTGGCAAGAATTATATATACTTTTATAGGTGGCGAAGCGACGAACTGATAAATAATAAAATAAATAATAATGAAAATAAAAAAAGCTTTAAGGAATTCATAAAAGAAAAGATTGAAGCATTTAAGAATGCAAATAAGTAATCATTTGTAGTTGGATATAATTTCCCTGTGAGTTTTTATAATTCTGCTAATATGAAAGTAGATTATGAATAATAATATTGATAATGACGATAATAAAAAAATCGATAAACCCGAAAACAAATCTACTGAATCTTTAGGTGGAAAAGAAAGAGAAAAGAAAACTGATGAATCATATACATACTATTACAATCGTGAAGAAAGATTAAAAAAGTTAAAAACCCTTGTAGCAGAAAAGAAGCGCCCTGGAATATTTAAAAAAGGTAATAAGAGAACGTTACTTGTAATTTTAATAGACATTTTATTAGTTTCTCTGTTTATCTATTTTATTAACAGACCCACCAGTTTTTATAAAAGTATAACAATGGAAAATACCCAGTATGAACTAAACGTTAGCGGAATCAGAGGAAAAAGGGTTATGTTTGCAGTAACCATAACGAATAGATCAAATACAAACATTGAAATTTCAAGGGGTAAGCAGATTATTCTTAATATAAAGGGAAATAATGAAAGAGAATACAATTTTAAGAAGCAAATTGGTGAAAATACAGAACTTAAACCCGGGGAGAGTACATCTATAGTCTTTATGATAAAGGAGAGCGAATTGCCTAAATCGGGAGATGTTAATATTTATATCGGTGATAATAAAAGACCAGTTTTTTCTACAAAAATAAGATTTTATTATTTTAGCTTTTAAAAAAAGACCCAATATAATATTTTTCTTGAATCTTGTATAACCTATTTGTAATATAAATATGATTTAAAAATCTAATAAAAAGGAGTTTAAATATGGCAGGTCCTAAAGGTAATGCTGTTATAGGCCAGTCTGGTGGTCCTACTGCTGTAATAAACAGGAGTTTCATCGGGGCTATTATGGAAGCCAGAAAACATGACGAAATCCTTGAGCTTTATGGAGCCCGTCATGGTATTCAGGGAATGCTTAATAATGAGTATGTACCCCTTTTTGAACAGCCTAATTTTGTTTTGCAGCAGATAGCAAAAACACCAGCAGCAGCGCTTGGTTCAATAAGGCATAAACCAACTAAGGATGAATGTCTTAAAATTTTTGATAACTTTAAGAAGATGAATGTAAGATATTTCTTTTACATTGGTGGAAACGATTCAGCAGAAACTGCCTATATCATCAATAGTTATGCTGCAAGCGAAGGGTATGATTTAAGGGTTGTACATATTCCAAAAACAATCGACAATGATCTTCTTGTTACTGATCATTGTCCTGGATACGGAAGCGCATCAAAATACGTAGCCTCAGCTTTTATCGGCGATAATGAGGACAATAGAGCCTTAAAGGGTGTTAAGATAAATGTTTGTATGGGAAGAAATGCAGGATTTTTAACAGCCTCTAGCTTATTGGCAAAACAGTATCCAAAAGATGGACCTCACCTGGTTTATTTACCTGAAAATCCTTTTAATATTGATAGATTTTTAGAGGATGTTGATAGAACATTTAAGGAACATGGAAGGGCATTAATTGCTATTTCTGAAGGTATCAATAAGCAGGGTATTTATAATCTTAAAAATGGTGAAAAACCGGAGTATATCTCTACATGGCTCAATAATTTTGTACAAATAAATCTGCCTGATAAGTATAAACCAAAAGCAGATACTACTTCGGTTGAAGTAGACTCTCATGGGAATGTTGCCTTAAGTGGTTCGGGTATGTTGGGAGATCTGCTTGCAATTATCGTTAAGAGCACGCTGAACATTAAAAGGGTAAGAGCAGACACGCTTGGTTATCCGCAGCGTTCATTCCCCCTGGCAATCTCCGATGTTGACGCTTACGAAGCCTATAGAGTCGGGGTTGATGCTGTAGTAGCAGCAGTACAGAATAATTTTGATGAAGGTAGTATAGCTATAAGGAGAATTGAAGATAAAGGAAGATACGAAATTGAAACTTTTGTAACACCTCTTCAGAGTGTACAGAGAAACACAAAGAGCTTTCCAAAGGAATGGATTAAAGAGGATGGAACAATCGATGAGAGAAAGTTCAGGGAATATGCAAGTCCTTTGGTTGGTGAGTTACCGATGGCAGGAAGATTTGTGAAAGCAATCTTTTAAAATAAGAGAGAACGGGCAGATTTATTAAAAATCTGCCCGTTAAAATTTTCCTTAAAATATTATAATCTATATTAGAGAAAAGTATTAGATGTGTGGCAAAACTTCATCATTAAAAATAGGGTTTTTCTATATTCCATTCTTTTATCCTTATTTATCCATATTATAGGATTTTTCATTTTTGGGAAATTAATTATTTATAAAAAGCAAATAATTAAAAATTTTAAAAATTCATCCAGTGCAAAGGTTGTCCGTGTTTCATTAACTCCTCTAGAACCTACAGCTCAAAACAAAAAGCAATATCAACAAAATGTAAACAAAAAAGCTAAGAAAATTCAGAACTTAAGCAAAAAGTTAAATGTGAAGAAAAAGATTATAAATACCCATGATATTGCTGAAGAATTGGATAAATTACCAGTTACAAACATTCCGGAAAATGTAATTAGAAAGAAAATTTCAAAATTGGAAAAGGCAGAAAGGTCAGCTGCTAAAAAGATGATAATATCTAGAAATGAAAATAATCAGGGAGTAATATCCAATATTTCTAAAAATAAATCGAGTATCAAGATTGTCATGCCAGATTTCAGGATAAATAAAAAGCCAATATACCCGAGAGCTGCTCGAATAAAAGGTTATGAAGGAACGGTATATTTGAAGATCAGTTTAAGCTCAGAAGGAAAGGTTATCAAATCAGTTATAAAAAAGAGTTCTGGATTTGCCATCCTCGATAAAGCAGCTTTAAAAGCTTCATTAAAGTGGCATTTTAAACCGGCTTATGTTAATGGAGTTGCAATCCCCACTACAATACTTGTTCCGGTTACATTTAAATTATCAAAAGGTAGTTAGAAGATATAAAATAATATGGCATAATAATAGAGGAAGTGTTAAATTATTTAAATAGGGCAAAAATGAAAAAGAAAGCGACCAGGATATGAAAAATTTTATTTTGACTTTAATTTTGCTTCTGGTTTTATCAATACCTATAATTGCATACACAGATACTACTGTGGATGCTTATACATTCTTTTCAATGGGCTATTACTATCTGTACGATAATAATATAGCAGAAGCAAAAAAGATGTTTCTTGAATCACTGCATTTAAGCAAATCGCCATCCGCCACACTCTATTCTGCTCTGGCCGATGTATCAAATATCCTTGGAGAAAATGGAGATGCAAAAAAGTATGCCTTACTTGCTTTGAAAGAAAATCCAAATGATGAAATATCTTTACAGATACTATCATATATTTTTTTTGATGAAGGAAAGTATGATGAGGCAAAGATTTATCTTGAAAAGCTATTTAAAAATAATCCTGATAATATCCAAATTATGATGACTCTTGCTCAGGTTTATCACGAACTAAAAGAAAATGACAAATTAATTGAACTATACAGAAAAATACTGAGTAAGAATCCAGGATTAATTGATGTTAGGTTAAATCTGGGGTATTTATATACAAAAAAAGGTGTATTAACTCTTGCGAAAAAGGAGTATGAAGAGGTTCTCAAGTATGACCCTGATAATGAAAAGGCGATATTCTATCTGACCTATATCTACTTAAGTGAAGGAAATATAGAAGAAGCCCTGAAGCTGTTTAAAAAATTAGATAATAAAAACCTGCTTAATGATGAAATGCTCCAGGATTATGCTGCAAATCTGTTTATTGAAGATCAAAATCCGTTACCAATTATAGATAGAATAAAAAATAAAAACAAAATTACAAACCTTACCAGAGCAATTATAAATTTTGAATATGGTAATTATGATGGAGCAAAACAACTATTTGAGAAAGCATTAAAGGATGATATCAATGTTGTTGCTGCTTATGTGGGTTTAATTAGAATTGCTGAAAAAAAGAATAATATCGATATGGAAAAGAAGTGGAGATTTATGCTTGCTGGGGAATACTTAAAGGTGGGTATGCACGAAAAGGCGTTAAAAGAGGCCAAAAGAGTAAAATTGATTGATCCGAACTACTATGAAAATAGATACTTGCTCGGGGATATTTATAATGCAATGGGAATGCAAAAGAAAGCATTGGAGGAGTATCAATACTTTGTAGAACATAACAAGGAAAAAGGAGATGTCTACATAAAGATTGGGCTTATCTATGATGAGATGAACCTTCAGAAGAAAGCAATTGAGAGTTTTAAGAAGGCTCTTCAGTATTTTCCTGGTAATGATAAAATCTACTATTTTATTGGAATAGAATATCGTATTCAGAAGGATTATAAAAAGGCTTTAAATGCATTTTTGAAAGCAGCTGAGCTTAATAGTAAAAATCCAAAATATTATTTTAATATCGGGGTTTGTTATGAAAGATTGGGAAAAATAGATGAAGCCATAAATTATCTTGATAAATCGATAAAATTGGATAGTGATGACTCAATAGTTCTAAATTATCTTGGATATCTTTTAGCTGATAAAGGAATAAGGCTAGAAGAGGCAAAATCATATATTGAAAAAGCCCTAAGTAAAGAGCCAGAAAATTCAGCATATCTGGATAGTATGGCTTGGGTATACTATAAGTTAAAAGAGTATGATAAGGCTCTTGAATATGTTAAAAGGGCTGTTGAAAATATGAACCCCAAGGATCAGGAAAACTATGTTATATATGATCACCTTGGGGAGATATATTTAAAACTCGGTGACGATAAAAGTGCTTTACAGGCATGGGAGAATGCATTAAAAATAAAAGATGTTGATTTTATAAAGCAGAAGATTGAAAGATACAGTAATTCTTCAAATAGAGAGAAAGCAAATGAAAAGAACTAGTAAATATATTAGTTTCTTGTTAATAATAGCAATACTGCTATTTTTTACCAATTCATGTATGATGAAGGTTATTAAAGCTCCCGAAAACAGAAAGAGACTTGAATTTTTAAAAGAAAAGATACT
>Ga0164318_10006264_pt1 | contig 11532 bp, 9 predicted proteins | sample GuaBasSedimGuay9_FD_113734 | JGI IMG/M metagenome (GOLD analysis project Ga0164318, IMG submission 113734) | Subseafloor sediment microbial communities from Guaymas Basin, Gulf of California, Mexico - Guay9, Core 4571-4, 0-3 cm | ecosystem: Environmental > Aquatic > Marine > Hydrothermal vents >... | reverse complement strand
CCGCCACGTCCTGTGGCGGAGAACCCTGGGTGGAACTTTTGGCCCCACAACCGCTTAGCAGGCTGCTCCTATCGGCCTCTCAGGCACCTCTCCATAATTAATGTATTTTACAACGAATAAAAGTGTTAAACAATAGTTGTTCTTGCTTTTTTCCTCTTTAATAATTGGGCGATACTATAACACCTATCTCCTTTTCTTGTCAATGATTATAGTAAAACATATCGCTAAATAATGCCTTGCTTGATTCTATTGACTTCTGCAAAAAAGAAATAAACGGCAATTGTTGTATAAAAAGGCCCAATATGAAGGCAATAATAAAAACATTTGATAATAATATAATAGAAAAACTAAACAATCTGCCGTGAGATGATATATCATTTTGTCCCAATTTTATATAGTGAATAGTAAGCATTAAATGATGAGACAGAGAAAAACCTAATAAAAAAAGGAAAAAAGGAAAAAAGGAGCGGGTATTAATAAATATACTTAATCCATAATAAAAAACAGATAATAGCAAAGCATAAAAAGGAACACAATATGGAATAAGGCTAATAACAAAATTGTCTTTTGTCGTACTTACACTACCATTTTTATGGGAGACAAATATCGAGAGAAGTTTTCCGCCAAAAAAAATAGATGTTACAGCATGCGATATTTCATGGCCTAAGACATAAGAAAATGATTTTTTCTTATTCAGAAAATGTAGAATAAGATAAACAATAAATCCGATTATTAAAAGGTGGTTTGGATATATATGCCATCTAACAGTAATTAAAACAGAAACGAAAGAAGCAGTGCAAACTACAGTAATCGGAAGGAGCAATAGACCAATAATATTCTTAAATAAAATTCGGATGTTCAATCCCACGGGTATAATACTCGAAAAGTATTATGTTCTATATATTATTGAATATCCCGCTCGGCAGCAGGTATTAACTATACATTTTAATATAAAAAATTATTTTTATTATCTAAGGAGTAGAAATATAAGGTTTAAGAACCTCTGGTATTTCTACAGTGCCGTCTTCCTTTTGTCCGTTCTCAAGAATGCATAGAAATAATCGCGCTAATGCTACGCCGGAACCATTCAATGTATGAACGAATTGTGCCTTTTTTGTTGTTTTATCACGAAATTTAATATTCGCCCGTCGTGCTTGAAAGTCTGCGTAGGCACTACAACTTGAAACTTCATACCATTTCTTAGTGCCTGGCGCCCACACTTCTAAGTCATAACATTTGCTTGCGGCAAAACTTAATTCACCGCTTGCAAGCAAAACAACACGGTAAGGCAATTTTAACGCTTGTAATATCTCTTCGGCATCATTTACTAATGATTCAAGTTCGTCGTATGAATTTTCTGGTTTGACAAATTTAACCAGCTCAACTTTATCAAACTGATGAACGCGCGATAAACCTTTAGTGTCTTTACCGTATGAACCGGCCTCACGACGGAAGCACGGCGTATAAGAAACATATTTAATAGGAAGAGCCTCTTCCTTTAAAATTTCATTACGGTGCATATTAGTCACAGGCACTTCTGCTGTAGGTACAAGAAAAAGATCGTCATCTTTTAACATATACATATCATCTTCCAACTTTGGCAGTTGTCCTGTGCCTAGCATAGATACTCTATTGACTAAAAAAGGCGGGGATACTTCCGCGTAATTATGTTTCTTCGTATGAAAATCAATCATAAAATTTATAAGAGCCCTCTCAAGCCGGGCTCCGAATCCTTTGAATAATACAAAACCGCTGCCGGTTATCTTTGAGGCGCAGGGAACATCTATATAGCCTAAAGATTCTCCAAGCGTAAGATGGTCCTTGGCATCAAAATTAAATCTGGTTGGCGTACCCCATTCTCGTACTATTTTATTATCTTTGTCGTTACCTATAGGAACAGATGGATGATATATGTTAGGGACTGTCACCAAAATGTTTAAAAGCTCGTTATTAATCTCTGAGACTTTCGCGTCAATATTTTTTATTTTTTGAGAAAGAATCCTTAGTTCTGAAACCTTATATGAAACGCTTTTACCGTTCTTTTTTGCCTGAGCAATCTCATCGTTAAACATATTTTGTTTTGCCCGAAATTCTTCGACTCGTTGGATAAGCTCCCTTCTCTTAATATCAAGTTTTAACAAATGATCAAAGCCAACGCTACAATTTTTATTGCGAGCAACTGTTTTAACGGTAGTTATATTATCTCGAATATACTTTAAATCTAACACATCCTATTCCTTGATTTAGAAATATTATTGTTCAACATCCTCTTCTTCTTTTATTAACACCCTAGCAATAGAAGATACTTTATCATTTTCTTTTAAGCTTACTAATCTCACTCCCTGCGTATTCCGGCCAGATGTTCGGATCCCCTTCACGGCTGAACGAACGATCATTCCGCCGGATGTTGCTAAAATTATTTCATCGTCTTCGCCGACAGTAACCACTCCGATAACATTGCCCGTTTTATTTGTCGTCTTGAGATTGGCGACTCCGCTACCACCCCGTGCTTGAAGTCGATATTCTTTAAAGGTAGTTTTCTTCCCATAGCCGTGTAATGTTGCCGAAAGCACAGTAGCTTCTTTCTCAACAATCGCCATAGCTATAACTGCATCTCCTTTAGAAAGTTTTATTCCCCGGACTCCGGACGCCGTTCTACCCATTTCTCTAATATCTTTCTCGGAAAAACGTATGGCCTTTCCTTTGCTTGTCGCTAAAAACACTTCCTTTGTTCCATCAGTAATCATACAAGAAACTAGCTGGTCATTCCCTTTAAGTTTTAATGCGACTATGCCGCTGGAGCGGGGATGAGAATATGCTGTTAAATTTGTTTTCTTTACAACACCATTCCGTGTCGCCATGAACAAAAATTTATCTTCTTCAAATTCTCTTATCTTAATCAAGCTTGTAACTTTTTCATCAGACTGTAAATTTAATAAATTAACGATGGCTCGCCCCTGTGCCTGTCTTGATGCTTGAGGTATTTCATATGTCTTTCGCCAAAATACTTTTCCTTTATTAGTAAAAAACAAAAGATAATCATGAGTCGAGGCAAGGAACAAATTTTCTATATAGTCCTCTTCCCTGACGCCGGCTCCGGTTACTCCACGCCCGCCTCTTCTTTGGCTCCTATACATTGAGACAGGAATTCTCTTTACATACCCCTGATGACTCAATGTAATTATCATATCTTCCTGTTGTATTAAGTCTTCTATCTCAATTTCTTCTTCTTTTGCAACAATATCTGTCCCACGATCTTCGCCGAACTTCTTTTTTACGGCTAATAATTCTTCTTTGATGACACCCAAAAGCTTCTTTCTGCTTGCTAATAAAGACTTTAGATATTCAATCTTTTTAATTAGTTCGAGATATTCTTTCTCAATCTTTTCCCTCTCTAGCGCAGCTAATCTTTGCAACTGCATTTCTAAAATAGCCTGGGCCTGCAACTGTGACAACTTAAAATTCTTCATTAATGCATTGCGTGCTATTTCAACTGTTTTCGAAGAACGGATTGTTTTTATAATCTTATCAAGATGTGCAAAGGCTATTTTAAAACCTTCTAGAATATGTGCCCTTTTTTCTGCCTTTGCGAGTTCAAACTGTGTCCGTCGCGTAACAACATCCACGCGATGATCAATAAAATAACCCAACATCTGTTTTAAGTTAAGCACCTCAGGTTGGTTGTCAACAAGGGCTAGCAAAATAACGCCAAATGTTTCTTGAAGCTGGGTATGTTTATACAGCTGATTTATTATAATCTGAACGTTTTGATCTTTTCTTAAATCAATAACTATTCGCATGCCTTCACGGTCAGATTCATCCCTAATATCGTAAATACCTTCTACCTTTTTATTTTCAACAAGCCTTGCAATAGCCTCAATTAAATTTGACTTATTAACCTGATACGGAATTTCAGTAATAATAATTGATTCTCTTCCACCCTTTCGTGTTTCAATACCAACGCGACCGCGCATAATTATTCTGCCGCGACCTGTTTCATAGGCTGATATAATTCCTTCGTATCCGCAGATTAACCCTTTGGTCGGAAAATCAGGTCCTTTAATATGCTTCATAAGTTTTTTTATCGTAATCTCATCGTCCTCAATCAAAGCAATAACCCCATCTATAACCTCTCTGAGGTTATGCGGAGGAATATTGGTTGCCATTCCGACAGCAATACCGCTTGAACCATTAACAAGTAAATTCGGCAGATTACACGGCAATACAACCGGTTCCTGTAAGCTTTCATCAAAATTAGGAACAAAATCAATTGTATCTTTATCAATGTCGCGTAATACTTCAGCAGAAATTGCGGCAAGACGAGCTTCGGTATATCTCATTGCTGCTGCGCTGTCACCATCAATAGAACCAAAATTTCCCTGCCCATCAATGAGAGGATGACGTAAAGAAAAAGACTGAACCATACGTACAATAGAATCATAAACAGCAACATCTCCATGAGGATGGTATTTACCTAAGACTTCACCTACAATACGGGCCGATTTTTTATACGGTTTATTATGAACCAAATTAAGCTCGTTCATTGCATAGAGTATACGTCTATGCACTGGTTTGAGGCCGTCTCTCACATCGGGTAACGCCCGGCCAACAATTACACTCATCGCATAATCAATGTATGAGTGTTTCATCTCGTCTTCAATAGGAACCGGAATAATTTTCTCGTTTAACGTATACATAAATTAAAATCCTTCTCTTTTTCTAATGTTACATCCTGACAAAAATTCTGTTATATATCCAACCTATAAGACCAACAACTATGGCACCGCTTAAAAAACCATAAACCAATCCGATAATGCTACCGACAACAGAAATACTATATCCTGGATAGATAGACTGAAAAATCTTTAAGCACTCCATTCCATATCCAAGATACATACCAGCTAACGTTTTTAAGCATACAATAAGGCCAAAAACAATACCGCTACTAATGGCAAGTGCTTTCGTATGAATTCTCATCATAATAACGTCCTTTCTATTATAGGTTTTAGTTATACATCAAGATTTCGTACTGATTTAGCGAATCTTTCAATAAATTGCCGCCTTGATTCAACATGATCTCCCATAAGCACGCTAAATATTTCATCAGCCTCAACAGCATCTTCCAGCGTAACTTGTAAAATTCTTCTTTTTTCAGGATCCATGGTTGTCTCCCATAACTGTTCGGGATTCATTTCCCCTAATCCTTTATATCTCTGTATTACTAATCCTTCTTTCCCGTTGTTGCGTACCGTTTCAATTAATTCCTTTAATGAAGTGATTTTAATTTTTTCTTTTTTCCCATCAAATCGTATATCTAATATATTTTTATCATCAGATATGTAATCATTTATAGAAAAGTTAAACTTACTAAGCCGACTCATAATTTTTTCTAGCTCGTGTGACTCTAAAATTTCAATAACATGTAAAGTCTCTCCTTCGGCATTAAATCCATGTTTCATAGAAAGGGTTATATCTTCACCCTTTTCTTTCTCTTTCTTTTTAACAAAAGAGGCCAACTCTTTATCAGAATAAAAAAACATATCCTCTTCATCTACGCAAATATAATAACACGGGAACTGTTTCTTTTTAGAATCATATGCTTCTAAATACTTATTAAAGCTAAGCCCTCGTTTTTCTATAAAATTTTCTATGCGCAATATTTCAGAGATTATATCAAGAAGCGTCTTTATTTCTTTATCTTTAAATTGAGCCTTTTTGTTTGCCAAAGTAAGCTCTAGGCCTTCAATTCCTAAATCAAGTAAAATGCTGTTTAATTTTTCTTCTGTATCTATATATTCTTCCCTTTTTCCTTTTTTAATTTTATACAACGGGGGTTGTGCGATATAAATATATCCGTTTTCAATTAAATCTTTCATCTGCCGATAAAAAAAAGTAAGAAGTAACGTTTTTATATGAGAACCGTCAACATCGGCATCTGTCATAATGATAACTTTTTTATACCGCGATTTTGAAATATCAAATTGTTCTTCTCCGACGCCCGTCCCAATGGCAGTGATTATCGTTCTTATCTCTTCGTTCGAAAGGATTCTGTCCAAACGTGCCTTCTCAACATTTAAAATTTTTCCCCTAAGCGGCAGGATTGCTTGGAAGCGGCGGTCCCTTCCCTGTTTTGCTGACCCTCCAGCAGAATCTCCCTCGACCAGATATATTTCACTAAGTTCCGGATTTCGCTCGGAACAGTCAGCAAGTTTCCCAGGCAATGAACTTCCTTCCAAGGCCCCTTTACGCCTGACCAAGTCACGTGCCTTACGCGCAGCCTCGCGCGCACGTAATGCTTGTACTGCTTTATCAATTATTTTATTTCCTACGGAGGGATGTTTTTCATAAAAGTCTGTTAAAGCCTCATAAGTAACAGAAGATACAATCCCTTCAACCTCGCTATTGCCTAACTTTGTTTTGGTTTGACCTTCAAACTGCGGGAAAGGAAGTTTTACGCTTATAACTGCCGCAAGCCCCTCGGTAAGATCTGTACCTCCAAGATTGCCAGAAAGTCCTTTTAATAAATTTTTATTCTTTGCATATTGATTTGCCGAACGAGTCAAGGCCGTGCGAAAACCGCTTAGATGAGTACCTCCTTCCTGTGTATTAATGTTATTTGCAAAAGAAAATATCTCACTGCTCGAATAGCCGTCATTATATTGTAAGGCAAACTCAACTTTTATGCTATCCCGCTCTCTTTCACAATAAATAATTTTATTATGCAGAACATTTTTGTTCTTATTAATATACTGAACGAACTCTGAAATTCCGTTCTTGTATTTAAATACATGCTCTTTGTCTTTCTTCCTTTCATCTCTGACAATAATTTCAATTCCTTTATTCAAAAATGCCAGCTCGCGTAAACGCTTTGATAAAATATCAAAACTAAAAATTACCGTTTCGAAAATAGATGCATCAGGCTTAAAAGTAACAGTCGTTCCTGTATGTTTAGATTTACCGACTACTGTTACTTTAGATTTTGCTTTCCCTTTAACATATTTCTGATGATAAATCTTACCGTCTCTGCGGACTTCTACTTCACACCACTCTGAAAGCGCATTTACTACTGAAATACCTACACCATGAAGTCCTCCGGATATAACATAAGCTCTTTTGTCAAACTTTCCTCCTGCATGTAACGTTGTCATTACAACTTCAAGAGCGGACTTTTTCTCTGTCTTATGCTGTTCTATAGGAATGCCCCTTCCATTATCCTCAATTGAAATACTCTCATTCGCTGAAATGCAAACTTCTATTTTGTCACAAACCCCAGCAAGGGCTTCATCAATTGCGTTATCTACTGCTTCATATACTAAATGATGTAAGCCGCGAGTTGATGTATCTCCAATATACATTGCCGGCCTTCTGCGAACAGCTTCTATGCCCTCTAGAACCTGAATGCTTGTTGCATCATATTTTTCTTTCTTTCCCGTTATAGGTAAACCCTTCTTTTTCGTTTTTTCCTCTCGCGGGCTCTTTTCGTTCTTCTTCTTATTTGTATCCTTTTTAGCCTTTTTCTTCTTTGCCATTCTCCACTCCTTATTCATAAGACATCAATGAATGTTTCCCACACGAAAATATATATCTCTAATCTTCTGCTTGTCTATTTCATTGTTCAATCTTACAATTAAATTGTTCTTATATTTCTGGCTCAACTCATATACCCAGGTAGATTCATCAACATATACGTATAAAGTATTTTTAACAAACTTATAAGGCTTAGTGTGTGACGCTATTTTTTCTCCAACAATTCTCCTCCATATATTAATAATCTTTCCTGAATCCGTCTTCTCTCTTTTTTCTAACTTTTGTATAACCTCAGTAAGGATATCTTTAATGTGTTCCATTTTTATCCTATCTGCATCGGCATAATAATATATAAATATCCCTCATGTCCACGAATAACCCCTGGTTTTTCTGGACTTATTAGATATAACATAATGTCTTCTATTTCTAAATTTTTAAGAACATCAATTAAATATGTAGGATTAAATCCTATCGTAACTTCATTTCCCTTTATAATCTCTATATCAATTTCTTCTTTCGATTCTCCTAGGTTTGGTGAACGTGATGAAAGAATCATTTTATTTGTCTTAATTACATCAAGTTTTATAGCCTGTGATTCTAAAGATGTTAATAATGAAACCCTTCTTATTGCCGAAAGCATTTTTCCTCTTTTTATTTTAACTATTATGTTTTCTTCCTTAGGTATAACTTGTTCATAATTTGGATAATGTCCTTCAATTAAACGTGAAATAATTGTTGTATTATTAATATGAAAAACAATTTGGTTGCTTAACTCTACAATATGTACTTTCTCTTCATTCTGTATATTTCTATTGACCTCATGTAATGCTTTTGTAGGAATAATTGCCTCTAAACTAAAAGATTTATTTATATCTATACCCTTTTGGATAATAGCTAATCGGCGTCCATCTGTCGCTATCATCTTTAGTTCTTTGTTTTTAATGATAACCAGAGCGCCGTTAAGTACGTAACGTGTTTCATCTGTTGATATAGCAAATAATGTTAAATCAATACATTCTTTTAATGTCTCCTGTTTAAGTACTGATGCATTTTCTAGAGAAAACTTTGGAAATTTAGGATAATCGTCTTGTGGAAGTCCCATTAACTTAAAAAATGCTTTGCCGCATTTTATTGTTATTGAATTATTTTTTGTTACTGTAATTTCTATATCCTCTTCTGGTGACTCTCTGACAATATCGTTAAATTTTTTTGCTGGTATAGTTATATTCCCTTCTTCTATTATATCCGCATCTATTGTATGTATAATACCAATTTCAAGGTCTGTACCCGTTATTTTAAGTCGATTTTTATCGATTGTTTCTATTAAAAGGTTAGATAAAATGGGTAATGTACTCCTTGGGTTTATAGATGTAATTACCTTACTAAGGCCTTTTATTAAAATATCTTTTTTTACTTTTATTTTCATATAATTGCTCCATTTTTAAATTTAACATCTTATTATAACTATAATATTTAATAAATAAAAGAAATAGTAGTAAGTTTGTTGATTATGTGAATAAAAATTTAAATCATTATAAAACAAAGGATTAAAAAAAGAAAAAGGTGTTATTAAAACACTTTAGTTATTAACAGATTTTTTTAAAAAAAACATTATCATTTAATTTGTTGATTTAAAGAACAAACAATTAACAGGTTATCCCCTTTTTATATTTTCTTTTATCTCTTCTATTTCTTTTTTTGTTTTATTGTCTGTGGACAGTTTTTTGTCAATTTTTGTTATAGCATGTAAAACAGTTGTATGGTCCCTCCCACCAAAATACTCTCCAATTTCAGGAAGAGAATGGTCTGTCATACTGCGGACAAGTGACATTGCAATTTGCCGAGGATAAGCAATACTTTTGCTTCTTTTTTTTGTCCTCATATCAGAAAGCTTAATATTAAAATATTCAGCTGTCTTTTGTTGAATAAGGTCGATTGTAATTTTGCTTTGTTCTTCAGTAAAGGTATCTTTTAAAACATTTTTTGCAAGATCCATATTAATAGGATGACCGATTAGAGACGAATATGCAACGACCCTTATTAAAGCACCTTCAAGCTCTCTAATATTCGATTTTATATTATCGGCAATATAATAACAAACTTCATCAGGAACAATTACTGTTTCTCTTTCCATTTTTTTCTTTAAAATAGCTACACGTGTTTCAAAATCAGGTGGCTGAATGTCTGTTATCAAACCCCATTCGAAACGTGAGATTAGTCTTTCTTCCAGCCCTGGAATATATTTTGGTGCCCGGTCGCTCGTTAAAACGATTTGCTTTTGTGTATCGTATAAATCATTAAATGTGTGAAAAAATTCTTCCTGTGTTGCTTCTTTCCCCGCTATAAAGTGAATATCGTCAATTAATAGGATATCAACACTTCTGAATTTTTTTCTAAATTCCATGGTTGACCTGGTTTGTATAGCGCTTATTAATAAATTTGTAAACTTCTCGCTTGAAATATAAAGAGTTTTTATTTTAGGGTTAATCTTTTGTGCTTCAAAAGAAATTGCTTGCAGGAGGTGTGTTTTACCTAAACCAACCTGGCCGTAGATAAAAAGAGGGTTATATTTTTTTGCCGGCGATTCACTTACTGCTATTGAAGCAGCATGTGCAAAACGGCTGGATGAACCTACGACGAATGTATCAAATGTATATTTTGAAGAAAGTAATTTTTTTGAGGAATTTAGAGTTGATTTGATTTTATCTTGATTGATTTCTTTAGCGATATCTTTAGGCGCAGGCTGTTCTTCTTCTTGAATATGGTATTTGATTTGTGGTTTTTTCCCGATAAGGATAGCGCATGAGCTTGTGATAAGATCTTGATAGTGTTCGCGCAGCCAGGACCCGAAAAAAGAATTAGGGATGTTTAATGTTATGGTATTTTTTTCAAAACTATAAATTGTGACAGGATCAATCCATGTTTTAAAAGTTTGTTCGCTTAATTCTTTTTTAATATTTTCAAGAGCATTTTTCCAAAGCAGTTCTTTATTTTCTATGTACTCATTGTTTATCATAAAAAAACCTAAAATTATTAAATTTAAAGTGATGTAAATATAGAAATAACAATAAATTAATCAATTATCAACAAGTTGTCAACACTGATAAAATTAAGAAATATAATTTATTAAAAAAAAGGATTATAGCAAATAAGTATTCAATTATCAAGAGAATAACATATTGTGTGATAATTAGATGTTAAAGTATAGAAAAAGGTTTATTTTTTATTGACTAAAACAACAATTTTGTTATAATCCACTCGCAATGAAAAGAACATTTCAACCATCAAAAAGAAAACGAAAAACAACACACGGATTTTTGAAAAGAAAATCAACCCGAGGCGGTAGAAGAGTTCTGGCGCGAAGGCGTAGAAAAAAACGAAAGAAATTAATACCATAGCCTCGTCAATAAAAGGCTCCTGCCAAAGTGATTACATTTTCAAAAGTAAACCGCATAACAAAATCTTCCCAGTTGTACTATGTCTTAAATCATGGAAAAACTGTAGAAAATTCATGGTTATCTTTAAGTATTTTAAAAAGAGAAAGCAAGTCAGATGACAATAATAAAATAATGATATATAATAGGTTAGGCATAATAATAAAAAAGAATATATTTAAGAAGGCTGTAAAAAGGAACCGTTTTAAACGTATGGCGCGAGAATTTTTTAGAAAAAATAATATTCATCTTAATGAAGGGTATGATTTTTTGTTGTTTGTTAAAAAGATACCTGATATAAAAGATAATGATTATTATAAAGAAATAAAAAAATTATTTGATAAAATAAGTATCAAATGATAAAAAAAATAATTTTATTTTTATTAAATAAATATATAAAATATTTATCGCCTTATTTAGGAAATGTATGTAGATTTTATCCATCTTGTGCTGATTACTCTATAGAAGCAATAAAATCTTTTGGAGTTTTACGGGGAATTTGGAAATCATTTAAGAGGATTATAAGGTGTAACCCATTTTGTAAAGGTGGGTATGACCCGGTTCATAATAT
>Ga0164318_10006262_pt1 | contig 11534 bp, 7 predicted proteins | sample GuaBasSedimGuay9_FD_113734 | JGI IMG/M metagenome (GOLD analysis project Ga0164318, IMG submission 113734) | Subseafloor sediment microbial communities from Guaymas Basin, Gulf of California, Mexico - Guay9, Core 4571-4, 0-3 cm | ecosystem: Environmental > Aquatic > Marine > Hydrothermal vents >... | reverse complement strand
CCAAGAGGCATTGCAATGGGCAATGGTTCGGACCAATCGCTTTGGGCGCCATGCTCATCTTCTGCCATTACTCGGATATAATAACTTCCCTGATAGCCCCATGTATGTTGAGCGCTTACCGTCTGCCCAGAATCATACAGTAATGTCCAAGTCGTTGTTCCATCGCCCCAATCAAAGCAATATCTAACTTTGTCTCCTTCAGGATCTGTCGCATAGGTTGTATAGGTGTAAGTATTCCATACATTTCCTATGGTAGGACCAGATGGTCGCTGAGGTGCATTAGGTGCCAGATTTCCTCCTGGAATGGTAGCGGATGTTGTATCAGAATCTGTTGCTCCATCATCATCTGTTACTATAAGCGTTACAGTATATGTTCCTCCAGTTGAGTAGGCATGGGTGACAATTTTTCCGCTTCCAGTGTACCCGTCACCAAAGTCCCATGTGTAGGAAACAATGGTTCCATCTGGGTCATAGCTTCCAGAGCCATCAAAAACGATTGGCTGTCCTGCATTTCCTGAATAAGGACCTCCTGCATCTGCTATGGGATGCTGATTCGCACCAATATAAGCATATGTTGCATCTGAATCTACAGCTCCATCATCATCTGTTACAGTTAGAGTGACAACATATGTTCCAGTAGAGGTATAGGCATGCGATGGAGTTGGTCCGGTTCCTGTATGACCATCACCAAAAATCCATGTGTAGGATACTATTGTTCCATCAGAATCATAACTATTACATCCATAAAAGCTGATGGGCACTCCTACATCTCCATAATAAGGACCATCTGCATCTGCCACAGGAGCCCAATTGTGCTCATAAATGTAAGCATAAGTTGAATCTGTATCTATCTCATATGCATCAGAGAGGACTGTAAGGGTAACGATGTATGTTCCAGCTGAGGAATATGAATGCGTGGTAATCTCTCCATATCCTTTATGCCCGTCACCGAAATTCCATGTATAATTGATAATTGTTCCAGTGGGATCATAACTTCCTGAGCCATCGAAAATGATTGTTTCTCCAGTCCATCCGGAATAGGGGCCACCTGCGTCTGCAATTGGAGAAAGTGTGGAATTTTCTGCCCCTTGTATAAAGCCTCCAATACCAGTCATAGAAAGCAAAGTGGCAATAACCGCAATCGGTATCGCCTTTAATATTACTCCCATAATTTCTTTTTTTTCGTCCATGTTCTTGCCTCATTTCTTTAATCTTTTTTCTCTATTTAAAGCTTCCGAAGTGGGTTAAAACTAGCATTTTTCAGAAATGTTATATTTGAATAGCTATTTCAGGCGTGTGAAAATTGAGTGGAAGAATTATCCTGTTGATATAATTATCTGTTTGATATGGAGTATTGCCATAATTCCAGCCGTTCTTCTAGACATAAAAGCATTGAGAATAGTGCTTGGATTGCCCTTTATACTTTTCATTCCTGGATATGTTTTAGTATTCGCTTTATTTCCAGGACGTGATATAGATTTAATTGAGAGAATAGCATTAAGCTTTGGTCTATCCATTGCAGTAGTGCCTTTAGTTGGTTTAGCCTTAAACTACACCCCATGGGGAATACGCCTGGAGCCGATTCTAACCAGCCTCATTGCTTTGGTTTTTATCCTATCCATCATAGGATGGTACAGGTGGCAAAGCTTGCCGATAATGCATCACCCACTAAAAAAAAGAAGATTTTTTATTTCCATTGATTTACATTTACCAAAAGGGGAGAGCAAGATGGAAAATGTTTTGACCATAGTCCTCATCATTTCTATTCTTATTTCCATTTTTTTGCTTATATATATTATTGTTACACCCCGCGTTGGGGAATCTTTCACCGAATTTTACATCCTTGGTCCAAATGGAAAGGCAGAAGGATATCCAACGAATCTTTCTGTAGGTGAAAATGGAACAGTTATCATAGGCATTGTTAATCATGAGCATGAAGTTATAAATTACACTGTTGAGATTTGGACTGTCAATTACTCATTCTATGCCAAATTTGATGGCAAAGATGACTACATCGATTGTGGTAAAAGCGATACGTTCAACCTCACAAAAGATATTACCATAGAAACTTTGGTGAAGCCGGAGGATACTCAACCATGGAATTTTTTGGGTAAAAGTGGTAGTTATATTTTGGAAATAAATAAGCAAAAAATTCGCTTCGGAATACAACAGCCTGATGCTGATGAAGCAAATGAAAATGGTTACGTTATTATTGCTGCTACAGGAAATTTCTCGGGATGGAATCATGTCGCCTGCACTTATAATGCAATGAATAGGGAAATGCATATTTATGTCAATGGATATGATATGGCAAATATTACCACAACAGGCGGAAATGGGACAATTTCTACATCTAGCTCCCCACTTTACATTGGGAAAGTATGGGAGAAACATTTCAAAGGTATAATTGATTATGTTAGAATATACAATATGTCCTTGAGCCCCTCAGAACTACAGCAAAATTACAATGAAAATGTTACCTTAAAAGGGTTGATAAGCGAATGGAAATTTAATGAGGGAGATGGAAATGTTGTTCATGATAAAATTGGAGGGAATAATGGAAGAATTCATGGCTCAATCTGGTATAATTCTGGAAATGTAACCAATATGTGGTTTATGAATAAAATAGAAGTTAGGTTAAATTCCACTTCAATAGATATCGAGGGAGAATGGAAGCCCCAATGGGAATATAATTATTCTTTTAATATAACAAAGAAAGGTCATTTTAAAATTGCCTTTCTCCTCTTTAAAAGCAAAACAGAAGATTTTGTTATAGGAAATGATTATGCAGGGGAGGCGGATAGGATATCGAGGGCTTACAGGGAATGTCATTTATGGGTTGTCACACATATTCCGCCTAAAGCAAACTTTACTTATTATCCCAGCAACCCCGCCACCAGAGACATCATAACCTACAGGGACTGCAGTTTAAGCATTGATGGAAAGATTATAAACTGGAGCTGGAATTTTGGAGATGGAAATGCAAGCTATGGAAAAAATGCTCTCATCTTCGACGGAATTGATGATTATATTGACTGCGGCAATGATAGCAGTTTGGATATTACCAACAATTGCACCATCGACTTCTGCTTTAATCCAAATGGCACCAGATCTACTTTAATTCATAAAGATGGAGTCTATGGCATTTATTTCTTGCCCTCCAAAAAAGCTCTCCGCTTGTATGATTATGCTCACGGAAGCTTTGTGGACAGCAATAACATTTTTGAAAAAAATGAATGGCATCATGTAACAATGGTGAAGAGTGGCAAACAAGTAAAATGGTATAAAAATGGTGTAATGACAAGCAAGGGAAAGTTAACAGATGAAGCATTTGCAATCTCAAATTCTTCACTTTATATCAGCTCACTCAACAATGCTTTCAACGGCGCCATGACCTATTTGAGAATTTATAATAGGGCTTTAAATGATACAGAGGTTGAGAACAATTATTATGGAAATATTACAACAAATGGCTTAATTAGCTGGTGGAAGTTTGATGAAGGACATGGAAAAATTGCTCATGATTGTATTGGAAAAAATGATGGGGCGATTCATGGAGCAACATGGAAAAATTATGCATGGCATGGTTATGCTGCTAAAGGCATTTATATCGTTACTTTGAAAGTAAAAGATAACAATGGAGCAGAGGATGATATAAGCAAAGCGGTAAAGGTTACTTAGCCAGCAAACATTTTTAAGCATTACAAGATTACATTGACAGATGGGCATTGAAAGCATAGAATATGCAAGATTTATCTTTGGAATTTTTTTGATGATTTTACCTGGTTATCTGTGCAGCCTATTAATTTTTAAAAAGATGAATGTAGTGGAGAGAGTTGCTTTTGGATTTGGCTTTAGCCTTGTTATTTCCTCACTTATTGTAATGCTTTTTTCCCTCTTAATAAAAATAACTCCTTTCTTCCTTTTCCTTTTTTTTGGTATTTACATTGCCATCCCAATCCCATTTTTGGTTGCGAATAAAAAAAATTTTTCTTTTTCCCTTCCAAGCAAGAAGGGAATTATAAAAGCCATTATTTTGATTGGCATACTTATCTTTGTTTTCTATATGACATTCCTTCCTCACTCAGTAAATAAATACTATTTGCCCCTTCATGCAGATGAATGGGTTCACTGGGGCTATATACACGGGTTTATAAATTCTGGTCATATAAAATTCCCAAATCCTTTCACAGGTGGGAGTGAAGCAATACCTCCAGAAATTGGATTCCATGTTTTTCTTGCCTCCTTTAAATATATTTCTGGAGCAAGTTTGAAAACCATCTTTCTTTTAATGCCTTCCTTGCTGGCTATTTTCACTAGCCTAGCAGCATTTTGTTTGGGAGAGAGAAGCAAGATAAAATTTGGTTTAGAAGCATCTTTTCTTGCCGCGTTTATTCCAACGAATGTTCGCTTCCTTGGACCTTCCTTCCTTATCCCTTTATCCCTTGGTTTATTCCTGGCACTTTTTTCCCTCCTGCTTGCTGAAAGGAGAGGATATAAAAAATATGCCTTAATTTTTTTGCTAATTCTATTTACTGCACTTGCTCATCCTCCTTCCGCCGTAGCAATGGCAATAGTTCTTCTTTGTTATTCAATATTTTTGGCGATGGAAAAGAAATATAAAGAAGCAGGGTTCATTGCATTAGTTACTTTTATTCCATTTTTAGTTGCTTATTTTATCATTCCAACAACCTACTTCGAAATGGGGATAAATGCCATTTTTGGAGAAGAATATATCTCACGCTTGCCAAAGGTTATGCTCTCCCTCTCTTATCTTGGCAAGGTTACATGGGGATTATTCTTCCTTGCCTCATTTATTGCCATATACAAAGGAAAGGCTTTGCAACGAGGCATATTTTTGTCTGCTTTAGCATTTATTTCAATCATTTTTTTGTACGACAAATATAATTTTGGTCTTCCAATAATATATGATCGCTCTTTTTCCTACCTTTTTTTGTTTGTTACTGTTCTTGCTGGTTATGGTCTTGCAGGAATAAGGGAGTATGGAGAGAAAGGTATAAAATATGTGGGAATGAAATTGGAGAAATTTTTTGGTGAGAGAAAAGATTTAATAGCAAAGGGATTTGGAATTGCCATAGTCATTGCACTATGCCTTATAATTGCTTTCTACGCAATCCCTGTACATAAAGGAGAGCCATACTATAAGATCATAAATGAAAAGGAGTTTGAAAGATTTGAATGGATTAGGTGCAATATTGATGATTATAAAGACGAGTATCACTCTTTTGAAAAAGCAGCGATAGATCCAATTAAAGCATCTATTTTTTCAGCTGTTACAGGAATACATACCATATCCTCAACCTTCTGGCCAAAATATGGAGAAGGCATTTCAAAAGAAATGAATACATTCCTTGCAGGAAAGGGAAAGGACATTGATTTTTTAGAAAAGCATGATTTAAGCGTTATATATGGAGAATGTGAAAATAAAAACTTAGAAAAAATTTATAAAAATGTATACCTCTATTACGGCTTGCCACCCAGAGCAAATTTCACTTTTATTCCAGAGGAAGCAGAAGAAGGTGAAGCAGCTACCTTCATCAGCACTTCCACCACACCATATGGAGAAATAATAAATTGGAGTTGGAACCTTGGAGATGGAAATATTTCAAATGGAAAAATAGACGGACTGTATTTTAAAGAAGGTAATGCAAGAGCAAGGATGGAAATGAACAGGAGCTTTACCATAGAAATGTGGTTATGCCCTAATTTTTCATATGATGATGGAAAAACACATGAGTGGTTTTTATGGTATGGAGGAGGAACATACATCGATTGCTTCAAGCATTGGAATAATAGAGTATATTTTGTGGTTAAAGGTAAGGAATGGAGAGCTGCTTCATTGGTCATAAAATTTGATGCAAATACATGGCATCATTTCGTTGGTATGTATAATGGATGGAGTGGAAGCTTTACTATTTACTGGGACGGAAAAATTGTTAAGTTTACTACAGGAGGTGGAGTAATTTCTTCTGAAAAAGGCACAGCAATAATAGGGGGAAGAAATAATAGATGGTTTGATGGATGGATAAAAGAAGTTAGAATTTATGGAAGGGCATTAAATGATTCTGAGTTAATGGCAAATTATAATGGAAATGTAACAACTAAGGGGCTAATAGCATGGTGGAAATTTGATGAGGGCTTCGGTAACATTGCACATGACATCATTGGCAACAACAATGCAACAGTTTATGGAGCCATGTGGGTAAATTATGTTGAGCATGCATACAGCAAAGCGGGAGAATATAAAGTGACTTTGACTGTTATGAATGACAAAGGGCTCACTGATTCCATCTCAAAGAAAATTTTTGTTTCGTAACAAAATAAAACGCTAATGCAATTCCCACTGCAAAAATTGTAACCCAATAATTATCGGAGCGAATTGCATGAATCTGCCATTCATTCCAGCTTAAGGGAAACAAAAGTTTTATTCCTCCAGATGTATGCAAAAGGAAGAAGTCCAGAATGAAGTGTGTTGCTATTCCTACAGATAAAAACAAAAATGCCTCCCTTACCTTTGGAAAAAGAAATGCTATGCTTCCCGCAACCAGCAGGGAGCCAGCAGGCGTATGTAATGGAGCAAAAAAGGCATGAGTATTTATCTTCAATGCATTAAAAACAAGCTCTATTTTTACTAAATCTGGAATAAGAGAGCCAATGATAACCAAGGATACATCAATTTTTGCTGTCTTGCCAGTTATCCATCCTGCTATTGTATGTGTAAGCCAATCAGGCATTTTTCACCTCGAACACGAACTTCTTAAAATTAAATTTCCATTTTCGAAGGAAGAAATATAGGGCAAAGGGAATGGCTGGAAGGGAGCGGATAAATATTAAATCATATTTCCATCCCTTGCTTACGATAATTTTTTCAGCAGTCACATGCTCCTTTCCATCCAGTATGCCAGTGATTTCTAGAATGTCTCCCCTTGCTACACTCAAATTTTTTGCCTTTATGATCAAGGAAGTATAAGGTGGCTCGATGAGATTTATCTTTATGCTTTCATTGTCTGCTGAAATTACCTTTCCACCAAAAGTTACTTTGGTGTTGTTAAATTCCTCAAAATTTTTGAGTATGTATTCCATATCTGGATCCTTTTCATTATGCTCAATGCTGCTGTATAACATGAGGGCGAGAAGAAAGGAAAGAATAACCATTCCCCACTTCATTCACATCACTTTTGTGTAAGGTTTTATATTACCCCATGCAATTGCAGATGGACCAATAAAAACATTATTGCCGATGATTGCACCAACATTTATCGATGCATTTATGCCAGTCTGAACATTATCACCAATAATAGCTCCCAATTTTCTTCTTCCTGTATCCACTTTTTTATCAAACCAGACAAAAATGTTTTTTTTGTCGAGACGTAAATTTGCTATCTTTGTTCCAGCCCCCAAATTGCAGTTTTGCCCAATGACGGAGTCGCCAACATAATTTTGATGTGGAATTTTTGTACCATCCATTATGATGGAATTTTTTATCTCACATGCATTTCCAATGTGACATTCGTTACCTATGGATGTATGAGGGCGGATATAACAATTTGGTCCTATCTTGCAGTTTTTTCCAATTATGACAGGACCTTCTATGTAAGAGCCTGGCAAAATAGCGCTTCCCTCTCCAACGATCACTTTTCCTTTTAAAATTGCTCCTTTTTCTACTTTTCCTTTAATTACACCTTCAATTTCTTCCAGAATTTTTTCATTGGCATCCAGCAAATTCCAAGGGTAAGAAACATCAATCCATTTTTTTAATTTTACACATTCCATCTGCTCTTCCTTCAAAAATAAGTTGATGGAGTCTGTGAGTTCATATTCTCCCCTCCTTGATTTTTTTGTTTTCTCTAGTGCATCAAAAATTTTTTTGTTGAAATGATAGACTCCCGCATTCACCATATTGCTTAATGGCTCTTCCATTTTCTCGTGAATTTTTTTCAATTTTTTGTTTTCAACTTCAACAATACCATATTCCTTAGCATTTTTCGTCTCGCATATTCCAATTTTTGTCCCTTTTTTTAAAATTTTTTTTATGTCCTCTACGCCAATAATGGTATCTCCAGAAATAACGATAAATTCATCATCAACAAATTTTTTTACCATGCCCAGAGCATGGGCAGTACCAAGTGGCTCTCCTTGATTAACATATTTTATATCAACACCCCATCTTCCTCCATCTCCAAAATAATTTCTAACAGCCTCACTTTTGTAACCGACAACAAAAATAAATTCCTTGCAACCCGCTTCCTTTGCATTCTCCATTGTCCATTCCATGAGGGGCTTATTTGCCACTGTTACCATAACTTTTGGTCTTGTAAATGTCAACGGCCTTAACCTTTTTCCTTCCCCTGCAGCAAGGATTATACATTTCATTTTATGCACCTCTTTACAATATTAACAACTTTATCATACAAATTTCTAGCGTTTTCCTTCTCCCTTGCCTCCACTGTTATCCTTATCTTTGGCTCAGTCCCAGATGGACGTATTAGAAGCCAGGAATCATGCATATCTAAACGTATGCCATCAATTTTGCTAGTCCTTTCATATTCAAATTTTTGCAATTCTTCTTCAATCTTTTTCATGGCTTTTTCTATTTTTTTTCTTGTTGAAGCAATGGAAGAACGCATTGTATAATAGCTAGGAATTTTCTGTATTTCTTCCTCAATGTCTATCTCCTCCATCATTTTTATGATTTTTGCAACCGCATATATGCCGTCTGGACAATAAGAAAAGGATGGAAAAATCCAAGTTCCAGAGGGCTCTCCTCCAAAGTGACCTTTAATTTCCTTTAATTTTTGGGACACAAAAACGTCTCCCACCCTAGTATAAAAAATTTTTGCCTTTGGTAAATAATCATCGATGCATAAAGAGGTATTGATAGGAACAACTATTTTTTTAGCCCCAATGCTCTTTGCAAGGAAAGCAAGTAGGTTATCATTTGGAATTATGCCATCTCTGCCTATAACAACCAATCTATCTCCATCACAATCATGGGCAAAGGCAATGTCAACGGGTGCATACTTTGCTAATTTTTTTATTTCCAACAAATTTTTCTCTATTGGCTCCGGTTCATGAGCAGGAAAAAATCCATCTGGTTGTGCATTCAAGGAAATTACTTTGCATCCCATTTTTTGAAGAAGGTAGGGAGTTATTAAGGAAGTAGAGCCATTGGCACAGTCAACGGCAACAGTCATCTTTTTATTTGCCATCCCACAATCATTTAAAATTGCCTGTATATGCTCATTGATTGCCCCTTTGTATTTCCTAACCTGTTTTATTTCGTTCCATCTCGCCTTTTTCCCCTTTCCCAACATTTCTTCTATTTTCTTTGCTTCCCTTTCAGATATTCCTGAGCCATCGGGATTAAAAAATTTTATTCCATTATATTGACTAGGATTATGGGAAGCAGTTATCATCACACCAATATCAAAATTTTTTGCTGAATATGCTAGAGTAGGTGTCGTTGTTAAAGAAATATCTGTAACTTCTGCCCCTGCCGACAACAAGCCAGATATAATGGCATTTTTTATCATTTTGCTACTTGTCCTTGGATCATAACCGATAACAATTTTTTTGTAAAGGCAAGCGGTTGCTTCCCCAATTTTTAATGCCAGTTGAGGGGTTATTTCCTCATTCACAATTCCCCTTATTCCCGACGAGCCAAATAACATAATATCACTCAACCGTTACAGATTTTGCCAAGTTGCGAGGTTTATCTATGGAGCAGTTTCTGAGGTTTGCGACATGATAGGCGAGCAACTGAAGAATTACTGCAATTGGTATGCAAGAAAAAGGAAATGGAATGGATGGAAAATGCAAAATGAAGTCTGCATATTTCTCGCTTTCCTCATCACCTTCCTCAACAATTGCTATTACTGGGGAATTCCTTGCCTTTATCTCACCAATGTTGGATAAAGTTTTTTCATAAGTTTTATCTCTTGTTACTATAGCAACTACAGGAGTTTTCTCAGTTAGCAAAGCAAAGGGACCATGCTTTAGTTCCCCAGCAGCAAATCCCTCTGCATGAATATAAGAAATTTCCTTTAACTTCAATGCCCCTTCCAGAGATAACGGGTAGTTTATTCCCCTTCCAATAAAAAAAACTGTCTGCGAATCTTTAATTTTGGAGGCAATTTCTTTTATTTCATCATTTTTTTCCAATACACGGGTAACAACATGAGGAAGCATTTTAAGATTTGAGATATTTTCTTCTACTTTATCCAATTCCATCTTTTCCCTTACTATAGCTATCTTGAGAGCCAACAATAAAAGGATTATGATTTGGGAGGTAAATGTTTTTGTTGCTGCCACACCTATCTCTGGTCCAGAGTGAGTTAGTATAACATCATCTGCCAATCTTGCTGCTGTGCTTCCAACGCAATTTGTAATTACAATAGTTTTGCATCCAAATGCCTTTGCTTTTTTTATTGCAGCAAGTGTATCTGCTGTCTCACCGGATTGAGTTATTGCTATAACAATCTCACTTCCCCTCCCACCAAAGTAGCGATATTCAGATGCTAACTCTACAAAAACAGGTATTTTCGTTATTTCCTCAATAATATACTTTCCAACCATTGCAGCATAGAAAGAAGTGCCACATGCCACCATGGTGATGGAGTCAATATCTTCAAAATTTTCAATGCCCAATGTTATCCATGGCTCCATTTCGGATATTCTTCCTCTCATTGCCTGAGAAATGGAAACAGGCTGTTCATATATTTCCTTGAGCATGAAATGCGGAAAGCCAGATTTTTCTGCATCTTCAACATTCCATTCCACTATTCTCTCTTCCTTCATTACTTCATTTCCGTTTTCATCAAAAATTTTGATGGAATTTGGAGTGGCTACACACATTTCATTATCATCGAGGTAAATTACTCTATTTGTATATTTCAAAAATGCAGGAATATCGGAAGCAATAAAGTTTTCATTATCACCAACTCCAATAACCAATGGGCTTTCTTTACGGATTCCAATTATTTTATTTGGCTCATCTTTGCATATAATGGCGAGGGCATAAGAGCCTTTGATTTTTTTTAATGCAAGCAGAGCGGCTTCTTCTATATTGCCTTTATACTCTTCTTCAATTAAATGGACTATTACTTCTGTGTCTGTCTCTGAGGAAAATTTGTGTCCTTTTTTTTTCAACTCTTCCTTCAATACTTTAAAATTTTCCACTATGCCGTTATGAACTACAGCAATTTTTTCATTGCAGTCAACATGAGGGTGAGCATTTTTTTTGCTTACACCACCATGAGTAGCCCATCTAGTATGTCCTAAGCCAGCGTTACCTTTTATTTTTGGAAGTGAATCCTCTAGATTTTTTATTTCACCTATTTCTTTAAAAATGGATAAATTTTTATTAAGTATTGCAATTCCAGCGGAATCATATCCCCTATATTCGAGCCTTTTCAAACAATCTACGATTACATTTTTTGCATTTCTATATCCAGTATAGCCCACTATACCACACATCACATCACTTTGCTTTCTGTAGGAATATCCTTATTTAT
>Ga0164318_10006261_pt1 | contig 11534 bp, 9 predicted proteins | sample GuaBasSedimGuay9_FD_113734 | JGI IMG/M metagenome (GOLD analysis project Ga0164318, IMG submission 113734) | Subseafloor sediment microbial communities from Guaymas Basin, Gulf of California, Mexico - Guay9, Core 4571-4, 0-3 cm | ecosystem: Environmental > Aquatic > Marine > Hydrothermal vents >... | reverse complement strand
CCTCAACCGTTCCCGCAGGCGGGTGAAGCGGTGTTCGGTCTTGTCATTCTGGATGGCAATCCCCAGGGCCTTCCTGCTGCCAACCATGACCACAAGTTCTTTTCCCCGTGTCACGGCCGTATAAATCAGGTTCCGCTGAAGGAGCATGTAGTGCTGGGTTGTCACCGGGAGTACCACGGCCGGGTATTCTGAGCCCTGTGACTTGTGTACCGATATGGCATAGGCGAGAACAATCTCATCCAGGTCCAGAAAATCGTAAGGGACATCTCTTCCGTCAAATGAAATAATAAGTTCCCGAAGCTCAGGATCTATTCGTACAATAGTACCAATATCGCCGTTAAAGACCTCTTTATCGTAATTATTCCGAACCTGCATGACCTTGTCATGGACACGAAAACCATTCTCTCCCCTCACCACCACCGCTTCGCCGGGGTTAAGCCTTTCCTGGAGGCTCCTGTTCAAATTTCCGGCTCCAACAAGCCCTTTGTGCATGGGCGAGAGGACCTGGATATCCCTGACCGGATCAAACCCGAATTTCTGGGGAATCCGTTTGGAAGTCAGTTCCAGGATGATGCTGAGAGCCTCCTCAGGATCCTCCTGTTCAATAAAAAAGAAGTCCTCATGCCCTCCCTCCCCAGGACGAAGCAAGGGCATGGCGCCCTGGTTGATCTTGTGAGCATTCACTACGATAAGGCTCTCGCGCGCCTGCCGGAATATTTCGTTCAGGGTGACAACCTCCACTGCTCCAGAATCGATAATGTCCTTGAGCACATTCCCGGCTCCAACCGAGGGGAGCTGGTTCACATCGCCCACCAGGATCAAAGTGGCACCCGGAGGAATAGCCTTCAGGAGGTGATGCATGAGAATCGTATCAATCATGGATGATTCATCCACCACAAGGAGGTCAACATCGAGTGGCTTGTCCTCGTTTCTCTGGAACCCGCCTTTTTGCAGGCTGTATTCCAGGAGCCGGTGGATGGTCCTTGCAGCAAAGCCGGTGGTTTCGCTCATTCTCTTGGTGGCACGACCCGTAGGAGCGGCCAGCAGGATCTTGACCCCGAGCTGGGAGAAGATCTTGAGCACCGCCTGGATGATCGTTGTCTTTCCAGTCCCAGGTCCACCCGTGATTACCATGACCTTGTTTTCAGCGGCACACCGGATGGCGGCCGCCTGTTCCCGTGCCAGGCGAATTGTAAGCCTGTTCTGTACCCATTCCACAGCCTTTTCGGCATCTATTGCCCTGATGGATTTCGGATATTTCAGGAGGGTTGTGAGCCGTTTGGCAATACCTGTTTCGCAGACATGATATTTGGCGAGATAAACAGCCTTGTTGTTTTCTTTGAAAGCGGTGAGGGAATTATTGAGGTCCTCAATAACGATGTGTCTTTCCTGGTGGAGCGTCCCGAGCGCCTGGACAATTCCCTCCCGTTCAACGTCAAGCATTTCGCAGCACTTGGTGAGTAAGAGTTCGTATGGATAAAACACATGACCTTCTTCCGCGAGTCGATGCAGAACGTAAAGGGTACCGGCTTCAGATCGCAATGGAGAGTCCTTTGCAAACCCCAGCTTTTCCGCGATCTGGTCTGCGGTCACAAAGCCGATTCCAACTATGTCTGTTGCGAGGCGATAGGGATTTTCCCGCACGACCTGGATCGCTCGGTCTCCGTATTGTTTGAAGATCTTTGTGGCGTAACCTGAACTGACCCCGTGGGATTGCAGGAAAAGCATGACATTGCGGATCTCCCGCTGCTCATCCCACGCCTTTTTGATCATGTCTATGCGTTTTCTGCCGATGCCCTCCACTTCTGCGAGTCGATCAATGTCCTTTTCAATAACATCGAGTGTCTGCTTGCCGAACCGGGAAACAATGCGCTTGGCCATGACCGGTCCGATACCCTTGATCAATCCGGAGCCAAGGTATCTCTGGATGCCCACAACTGTTGCGGGGACCTTGGATTGATATTTCAGGACCCTGAACTGCTGTCCGTACCGGGGATGCGTGACCCATTCCCCCCTCATTTCCAGCATTTCTCCAGGAGTGGGTGCAATCATATTCCCCACAACGGTGACAAGGTCCCTTTGTCCCTGAATCCTCACCTTCGCGATGGTGAAGCCATTTTCCTCGTTGGTATAGGTGACCCTTTCAATCTGACCGTGAAGGATTGTTTCGGGGCCTTCTTTCAAAGGATGAGAATGATTCATGAAGCCTGCTGATAAAACCTGAGATTCAGCACCTGCGTAGGCCCATGTTTCCCTTCCCGCACCTTGAGACGAAGCAGCTTGGCGCTCTTGGCCTCACCGGGGAAAAACAGGAACCCGAAAGACAGCCCGTCGGGAGGGATGGGCTTGTATTGCAGGGACTTCTCGCGAAGGTCCTGGATAATGCTTCGCCGCGCCCTGTTGGACCCGTAGCTGTCAGCTCCGCCCAGGGTAGCCCCCGCCGCAGCGCCCAGGGCCGCGCCCTTTCCCGCGCTCCGTATAGCATTTTCCCCGCTTACGATGCCGATGGCAGCACCAATAATCGCGCCGGCTGTCGCTCCCAGGAACCCATGGTACGCCCCGGCCTTGAAGACCTGATTGGTCTTGGCATATCTGGTTGCCCGTTCGTACGCAATTTTGCTGCTCAGGATGGGCCAGAGATTTCCTTCGGTATCTTCCAGAAAGGTCTGCGACCCGTCTATTTCCAGGGAACTTCGCCCCTGGTTATCAAACACGACTTCCACCGGCAACATCCCTGCAGCCCGGATATCAAACCCGAAGGCCCCCTTCGCCATCTCCGGTGATACGTACGCCCTCGCCCCGATACCTACCCCATCAACCTGGGTATAGTTGGGGTATGCGGTCGGTGCCTTAAAAGACAGGGGCTTTGCCTTGTATGCCGGCGCACATGCAAATAAAGCGGCAACAGTAAATGTCAGCAAAAAACTTAATAAGATCGCTTTTTTCATTAAATTTCCTCCTTAAGATTGATACCCTCGCTATCTTAGGATACCGTCATTTGGGCTCGGAGGCAACAAATTCCGTTTCCTTACACCTACACCTTGTGCCTTAAGCCTCTCAAAGATTTTCACAGTCCTGCACGCCTTTCCTCCAAAGCGCCAAGCAATTACCACTACTCGATACCCCTAATTCTGTTTTGACGTTCTGTACATTTAAAGAGTTTACAAAAAAGGCCGATAAAGAAAAGAGAAAATAAATGAACAAGGAGATTGAATGCAGCAGGCAGCCCTTAAAAAAGAGCTGAGCGACCTCAGACAGAAAAAACAGGAAATCCTGCCGACATCCCATAACCCGGAGCCTGATTATAGTCGCCCCCTCCTCCAAATATCCCGCGAGGAAAGGGACCGTCTCCATGCCCGGCTTGAGCTTCTTTACGGAAAAGAGGCTGCCGACGCATATTTCCCGGAGCTTGAGCGAATTCTCCGGGTTTACTATGCCTACAAAACTCCTGAAGCCATTGCCCGTGAAAGGTCTTTCAACCCAGCCGAACGGTTTACGGAACAGGACGTCATTTTGATAACATACGGAGACCTCCTGCGGGGAAAAGAACCATCTCCATTGGAAACCCTTGCAAGGTTTTGCGATACCTACCTTGAGGGGACGGTCAATACCCTCCATATCCTGCCTTTCTTTCCCTACTCATCTGATCGCGGCTTTTCCGTCGTCGATTTTGAGACGGTAGATCCTCACCTGGGCACTTGGGAGGACATTGAAGCCCTGGAACACCGATATCGATTGATGTTTGATGGGGTCATCAATCATGTCTCCTCTAAGAGCCGCTGGTTCCAGGAGTTTCTGAACGGCAATCCTTACTACAAGGATTTCTTTATCACGTACGATTTTCCTGAGGATCTTACGCCTGAACAGCGAAGTATGATTTTCCGCCCGCGCACTTCTGATATTCTGACCCCCTATAAAACCATTAACGGCACGAAATACGTGTGGACCACCTTCTCAACCGACCAGATAGACCTCAATTACAAAAATCCTAATGTCCTCATGAGAGTCATCGAAATCCTGCTCATGTACGTTCGGCGTGGGGCTCAGATTATTCGCCTGGATGCGGTCACGTACATCTGGGCTGAACCGGGAACCCGATGTGTTCATCTCGAACAGACCCATGAAATCGTAAAGCTTTTCCGCAATGTCCTGGATATCGTGGCTCCACAGGTAGCCCTGATCACAGAAACAAATGTTCCGCATGAGGAAAACATCTCGTACTTCGGCAATGGCCGGGATGAGGCACAGATGGTCTACAATTTTGCCCTTCCCCCGCTCGTCCTTTATACGTTCTACGCGCAGGATACCACTGCCATCTCAAAATGGGCCGCCGGTCTTCAGAAGATTTCAGACACCGCTACATTCTTTAATTTCCTGGATTCCCATGACGGCATCGGCCTGATGGGGGTCAAGAATATCCTCTCCGCGGCTGACATAGCGTTCATTATAGAAAAGGCACAGGAACACGGGGGGCTCATTTCCTACAAGGCGGGCAAGGATGGAAGTGAGGAACCCTATGAAATTAATATAACATGGTTCAGCGCCCTCAATAAGGAAGAGGAAGATGATATCGCATTTCAGGTGCGACGATTTGTCGCCTCGCGCATCATAGGACTGGTGTTGAGGGGTGTTCCGGGAATCTATCTTCACAGCCTCATTGGCACAAAAAATGATATTGCATCGGTCCTCTCCACCCATTCAAACAGGGACATTAACCGTACCATCATTGATGATCGCGCAATTACCGAAGCCCTCACCGACCCACTTTCCAAGATCTCGCGGATCAATCGTGAACTGGGAAGGTTGATTACCATCCGCACCAGGCAGCCTGCGTTTCATCCGAACGGTGATATGCGCGTCCTGATGCTCTCCCATCAACTTTTTTCAGTACTCCGCACATCACCTGACGGCGACCAGCATCTCCTGACACTGATCAATGTCACCACAAGAGCCTGTCATCTCGAACTATCAATAGATGACCTGGGAATAAACGAAACGCACTGGTATGATCTGGTGAGTGATATGGAGTGGATGGCAGAAGACGGGCAGCTCTCTTTGACCCTTCAACCTTATGAAATCATGTGGCTCGAACCTCTTGGTGAGAAGCAGGCTGGGTTTAACTGATCAGTCCGAAAAAACCAACAATGCCTTCCCGCGCCCCTTCAAGCCTCTTTTTCAAATATTGGTATCCGTTCAGATCTACCCCTACCCGATCCAAATCACCTTCATCAACCGGCGGTGCAGACACATTTCCGGAATTTCCCAGGTCCAGTTCCTGCGCCGCAGCATCAGCAATGCGCAACAGGGAAACATGGGATTCATCGACATCGTCAGGCAAGTCATCATAATGATGAAAAGCAATGGACGACCGGATAGCTTCGGGGAATTTCCATCTTTCGAGAAGCATGCCGCCTATCTCACCGTGATCAAATCCTATAACTTCCCGTTCTTCCTGGTAAAGAAACACACCTTCCTTGGTCCGGATATTTTCCACCGACCTGGTGAAATAATCGGGGAAAAACTGGTCCAGTAGTATTTTCCCCACATCATGAAGCAACCCGACAATGAACAGAGATTCCCCTTCCTTTTTCCTACTGCATTGCTCTGCGAGTACCTTCATGCCTGTTCCCACGGCCAGGCTGTGGATCCACAATCCTTCCCGGGAGAAAGCAGACGGGCCTTTGCTGTCGGGCATACTGTTTATGACACCAACGGAAACGGCCAGTGACTTCACCATATTGAAACCCAGGAGGGCCACCGCGCGCTCAAGATCTGAAATTTCCTGGGGAAAGCCGTAATAGGCTGAATTTGCCACCTTCAGCATCTTAGCAGTCAAGGCTGCGTCATGGGAAACAGCCTCGCGGATATCCTGTGCCCCTGTCTTGGGGTTCTCCATGAGGCCCAAAAGCTTGTGGACCACAGTCGGCAAGGTGGGCAGTTCATCTATTCTGGCATATATCTTTGCCTTTAATTCCTCTCTTTTCATCCGGACATTTCCTCGACTCAGCTTTTTGGAGCTCCTCATTACCACCACTCGATCCGCTTGTCAAAGCGGGGATGCGGGTTAAACAGGACCCGTTCGAGACCGCAGGACGCTCCTACGGATCCAGGAAAGAATCACTGAATGTGCCGGAGACGCGACATCCTCGTTGCGACAGGGAAAGGCTCGTGAAAGCCCTATTTTTCATCAAACCGCGACATTGACGGGGATGGCGTCCAGAACCCGGGTGAGGACATGGGGTGCCATGGCAGCCAGGAGGCCACGCTTTCCGGCATTGATATACATTTTCGGCAGGGTCAGGATAGACGCTTCCACGTAAACCTTCATTTTTCTCTTCGTCCCAAAGGGGGAAATACCTCCCACAAGGTAGCCGCTGTATCTCTTCGCCTCTTCCTGATCGCAGGGGCGGACTTTCTTTACATCAAGTTCTCTGGCAAGGGCCTTTGTGGAAATGTGTTTATCCCCGTGCATCAGGACAAGAAAAGGTTCAGAACGGTCATCCATCATGACGAGCGTCTTGACAACCTGGTGTTCATCCACCCCCAGCGCATCCGCAGCCGCTGCTGCCACTGCAACACCGGCTTTTTTTTCATACCGGTAGGAATAAAGGGTAAAATCAATCTGGTGTGTTCTCAATTCCCTTATTGCCTGGGTTGAAGGGATCTTCTGTTTTGCCATGGAATATCTCCTGGGGTATGACGGTCATCATCGGCCGGAAATACAATACACCCCTTCTTTCAAAATGCCAACCTGAAGTTCGACTCCCACCTCAACATCGATGCCCATATTCCCGATCTCACGCCGAGAAAGCCTGGTCCTGAGGCGCTCTCCACCTGGATGGGAGAGCTCGAGTTCAACCAGTCCGTCCATAAAATTCACGGCCGCCACGATCATGGTGCCTTTCCACACATACCGGGCATTATCCCTTCCGGTGAGTACCTCAACGCACCACCCTGGAATCGTGAGAAGGAACTCATTGCCCGTCTTCATTCCCTGGGAGCCAGGAATGGGGAGATTCAGAGGCCCAAGGCTGGTGAGCAATACCCCTTTCTTTCCCATGGTGCCGGGAACCAGATTCTCTATACCCAGAAGTTCAGCAACAGCACGATTCCTCGGTCGTTTCAGCACCTGTTCGGGGATGTCGTGCTGCAGGATACTTCCATCCTTCATAACCGCCACGTGATCTGCCAGGAAAAAGGCCTCGGTCAAGTCGTGTGTGATATGCAGAATCGTCACCCCGATTTCCCGATGAATCCGCTTGAGTTCGCGCCTGAGGCGGTCACGCGTAGACCGGTCCAGCGCGCTTAAGGGTTCGTCCAAAAGCAACACATAGGGCTCAAGGACCAGAGCCCGGGCCAGGGCAACCCGTTGCCGCTCCCCTCCCGAGAGATAAGCGGGGCGGCGGTCGAGGATCGCACCCAATCCCAAGAAATCAGTCATCTTTTTGATCGTTTCCTCGGTTTTATTCCCACGTCTTCCCCTCAGTTTCAGTCCGAAAGCGATATTCTTGCGAACGGTGAGATGCGGAAAAAGGGCGTAGTCCTGGTAAACAACTCCCAGATTTCTCTTCTCCGGGGGCAGGCGGGTGACATCTTTCCCCTGAAGAAAGATACTTCCGCGCTCAACGCGATGCATGCCTGCAATGGTTTCCAGAAGCACCGTTTTCCCCGTTCCCGTTGGGCCGAGGAGGACCGTGTACTCTCCTCTCTTCACGTCGAGGGAGATATCTTTCAAATGAAAACTCCCCAAGGTCACCCTGATGTTCTGAAGGTGAAGCATTCTATGCCTCCCTTCGTTTTGCCGCAATAGCCCGGAGCGCGGCAAATATGATGAGACACAGGAGGATCAGCACTACGGCAACAGGTCTCGCATACTTGAGGCCGTAAGATTCGAATCGTTCCCAGATAAGAACAGGCGCGGTCATAGGATGGTACGCGAGAACAATCACGGCCCCGAATTCGGAAATGCCTCTCGCCCACATCATGATGCCCCCGGAGAGAATGGGCCGCCAGGCTAAAGGAAGGCTGACCTTGAAAAAGGCCTCCCAAGGTGACGCCCCCAGCGTTCGTGCTACCCGCTCAAGCCTTGGATTGATGGACAGGAATCCATCCCTGGCCGCATTAACCAGGAAAGGAAGAGAGACGAAGGCCATGGCCAGGCTGATACCTGCCTCTGTTCCCACAAAACTCAGGCCCACGGACGCGAATACCTTGCCCACAAAAAATTTGCGGCCATAGATCATCAAAAGCGCAATTCCGGCGGCCGTGTGGGGAATCATCACGGGAAGATCTATGATCCCCTGGACAAGGCTCCTCCCGGGGAATTGCCAGCGGGCAAGGATATAGGCAAGAGGAATTCCGAAAAACGCACAGAAAAGGGTAGCCCACAGGGCGCACCTGAGGGTGAGCAGGATGGATCGCATGACCTCGGCATCAGCAACAGTGGACCTGAGAACCATTGGATCCGCCGCCAGGATCATCCTGAGTAAGGGAACCACAACAATCAAAACCAATATTGTTCCCAGACCCCATATAATGGTCCTAAAACTATTCATGTCCCAAAAAAAACCTCCTACCACAGAGTCAGTAGAGGAAACTGAGATAATTTCCTTTCCAGATATTTCTCCGTCAGCGTATAAAAAGTCGCAGCGCCGCAGGCAGTTTGCTGACATTACCGGTTGCTTCGGGGACCGGGAGCGGAGCCTGGCCGTTTCGCTGCATGATTTCACGGCCTTCATGGCTGAGCAAAAATGCAACAAATTTGATGGCGAGATCCCTGTGCGGTGCATTCTTGGGGATGGTGATCCCATAAACCATGGGTTTCCCCCGCTTTTCAACAAAGCTCCCGGGTGTCTTGCCCGTTATCCTGATGCTCGCCTGCTTATAAAATGAGGCATATTTGGATGTACCCAGGTTAATCTGGTCCGGCAGCTTCACGAAGGGCATTTTGTGCTGCATACAGACGGACCTGTAAATGAAAAGATAATCAAGTTGGCCTGCTTCGAGCAGGGCAATCAAGTCCGTCTCCTTGGGCCGCACGTTCCTTGCTGGACACCCTTTCCGCAACTTCTCGTAAAGGCCTGGCACGTGGTAGTATTTTTCCGCCAGTTGCCAGACCAGTTGACTTCGGTATCCGCAGGGATCAGTATTTGGATCAGAGTGACCATACTCAACATCCTTTCTGAGAAGAACCTGGTACCAATTCTTTCCATTGATTTCTTTTGCATACTTTGAATCCGGCCGGTACATGATGGCCATCTCGTTGGTGGCAAAAGAGATGTTCCATGAGGCATGGTCAGGGACCAGGAGATTCTCAATCACCGTGTAGTCGGCCGAGGCCATCACGTCACAGAGACGCCCAAGATCGGTGATCTTTCTGGCGCAGGTCCGAGATCCCGCTGCCTCCCTCATCACCTCTACTCCGGGATGATGATCTTCGAAGGCCTTTGCCGTCACCCTGAACGGGATGGCAAGTGATCCCGCGTGAAATATAATAAGCTTGTTGTTTTCTTCAGCTCCCAGTGGGCTCGCAAATAAAGAAACCGAAATAATACCCAAAATTATTACAATACCAATACGTTCTGAAAAACAATTCTTCACGATACCTTCTCCTTCCTAATTCCCTCGGAACCTTGCGGAAAAACCATCTTTCCACACAGAGTTAGGTCATAACCCTCAAGTTCTCCAGCAAGTTCACGAAATCCATTTTCATGCAAGAGACCCAGGAAAAGCTGCACCCCATGGTCAAAAAAACGTTCCTTGGAAATCAGGAAATCAAAGCGTTCCCAGCGCCACGGGATAAAATCCAGGTTGAGCATACCGGCGACCGCCCTTATTCCCGGCCCGGCATCCGCCCGGCCGGAAAGCACTTCCAGGCCCACATCGATATGCCGGGACATTTCATTCTCACATCCTGCTACCTGGTCGCCACTGAACCCGAACTTCTCGAGTTCCCGGTCAAAGAGCAGGCGGGTCCCGGTCCCGGGAGGTCGATTGACAATGCGGATATCCTTCTTTCCTAAATCCTTCGCGCTCTGGATCCCTTTTGGATTTCCCTTTTGCACAATGAGTCCCTGTTCACGCCTGCAAAAATTGACCACTGCGGGCATCTGATCCAGTTCTTCCTGCGCGAAACCAAAGTTGTATTCATCATCATGTTCCTGCAAGAGGTGACTGGATGCCATGTGGCAGAGGTTCCGCCTCAGAGCCCGGATACCCCCCAAACTCCCCATGTTGCCAAAGACCGCCAGGTGATCAGGGTAGGTCCGGTTAAACAGGGAGATGGTCCTGTCCAGCAGGATATCATTGCTCCCCGCGATAATGAGGAGGCCGTGGTAGGGCGGTAAGGGATGGGACGGCTTGGGATAATTGATGGTCTGATTCTCTAGCCACTGCTCAACCAGGTGCCGGGGAAAGAGCCACTTCCCGGTTGCCTTGGTCCCGGGAAGTCCTTTCTCGGATATCAACGAATAGACCATCTTTTCATTGATATCCAGGAAGCTGGCCACCTCTCGCGTATTCAATAGTTTCTTTTCTTCCATCGCGCCCTCCTGTTCGCGGCAAGTCACGAGCCTTCACCAAATCAGTTCCGGTGCGGGTTCGCCCCTTCGCCATTTGCCTCTTGGCCGGTATACGCGTCGAGTCAATCATTGGATTACAGCAACTTTGTTACTATAAGTCAATATTAATTTCTTCTAGAATCTCAGAATACCACAAAAATACTAATTATGACGTTTAAATAACGATAGAAAAGCCAACATCCCGCTATCAGAGACAACTAACATGCCTATCCTGCACGTTTACAGGCAGATTTTAGGCATGATTTGTCAATGGCCTACTGTAGTGAAACTCTTTATTGTCATTTATCGTTTTTTTTCGTTATTATAATGCTTTTTATTGCGTCATTATGTTTTTATATTGACAACATCTTACTCATATGCTATCTCAGCGCCGCAGTCTTACATAATCTGGGAGGGAAATCAATGAATCGATCTATCTGTACCGTCTTTGCATTCTTATTTCTGCTCTTCTTTGCTGCACCGGCCACTGGATCCACAAGAAAGGTGAGTTTTTATGGCGATATCCGTTTCAACACCTATTGGGTGAAAAAATCTGATGACCTTTATAGCAACGGGCTCGGTGATACGGACAGTGACCTCCTGTGGAAAATTGATCCTGGGAACAGCCGCGCGGGCGTTCGGTTTCGCGAAGGACCCATATCCGCCAATGTAGAAATCAGGCCCAAAAGCGAAGCCTACTACCGGCAGTGGTGGGCGCAATGGAACTTCGGCTCGGCAGCCCTTCTGATCGGTCATACATGGGTCCCCACCTATTTGGCTTTTTCAAAGTCAGAGTTTGACAGTCATACCAGGCTGTTATACGGTGATCTCAGGTCTCGACTCCGCGCCCCGCAGATGAGGCTTACGGTACCCTTCTTCAAGGGGAAATTCATTCTGGGCCTGCTGAACAACCCGGCAATTGAGCCTGAGTGGGCGGGCGCCGGCAAATATGCTAACTACGATACTGATGTCTCT
>Ga0164318_10006259_pt1 | contig 11535 bp, 8 predicted proteins | sample GuaBasSedimGuay9_FD_113734 | JGI IMG/M metagenome (GOLD analysis project Ga0164318, IMG submission 113734) | Subseafloor sediment microbial communities from Guaymas Basin, Gulf of California, Mexico - Guay9, Core 4571-4, 0-3 cm | ecosystem: Environmental > Aquatic > Marine > Hydrothermal vents >... | reverse complement strand
TGCAACGCGGGGTCACAGACACATCTAAATCCATCTTTCCGACCCGAAAGGGTCCAACAAATGGACAGACCAATCGTATCGTTCGACCCCTCTGGGGTCGCTTTTCAGGATGTTTCGCGCAAACCTTTCCGTAGGTTGCACCTACGGCTACTATTGTAGTCCCCCTTCGGGGAACGCAAACCCAGCATCACCTCAATCCCAATTCCACTCTTGTTTCGCCCAAAACACCGCCCCGAAACCAACAACACAACACATCGCAATCAAAAAATGCGGAAACTCCTGCATATTGCGAGTCGCAAAACGTTGGCCTTGCGCAGGGGTGGTCTCAGCCCTGACCCCGGTCGCTCAGCTTTCGGGTGATTGACCATCGGCTCGATCTCTGCTTTGATCACTGATGCGGGCAAACCCGATGATCACTTGAAGTAACACTACGGACGAAACGAGGGCCTAAGCGGGCAAAATGGGCGAGTTCGAGCTTGTGAGATTCTACCAGGGCATGCCTGAGGGTTACCTCGAGGGCGACGAGCAACGGCGGATCGCTGCCCTTGGCGCTAAGGCGGCCGGCCTCGTGCAGTTGTGCGAGCTGGGTATGCCATGTCCCCCCGGGTTCGTCATTCCGACATCGGTAACCGACGAGTTCAACAGGTTGAACGCTGATGTCCTTTCGGAGCTCGATTCGTCAAACCTGCCCCCCAGCGCCGTGATGGAGCGGCTGGTGTTGCCCGATAACCTATGGGAAGGCATTGAGAGAGGGATTCACTGGATCGAGAATAATGGCGACCTGCGATTTGGGCAGGTCGCGCGCCCGCTGCTGGTCTCGGTCAGGTCTGGTGGGACAATCTCGTTGCCTGGGCTCATGGAGACTATCTGCAACGTGGGACTCACGAGGAAGATGCTCGGCCAGCTTGACGAGGCGGACAGCAGGCGAAGCTTCCTGCTTGACTGCTTCCGGAGGTTCATCGAGGGCTACGGGAGCGCGGCCTGCCGGATCAAAAGAAGACAGTTCAGGGAGATACTTGGCGATCAGGACCGCAAGAGACCTGATTCTCTGGCGAAAGCGATCGATGAATACCTGACAATTTGCTCGATCCCCGATGACCCCTGGCTTGCGCTGCGGAGGTCCGTGATAGCTGTCATGCTGTCGGCAAGGACGGATGAGGTGCGTGAGTTCATGCGCACTAACTACATTCAAGAGCCTGTCAAGACCTCTGTAACGATTCAGCGAATGGTGTTTGGGAACCTCGATGCCAGGTCTGGCAGCGGCGTCGTGTTCAGCAGGAACCCCTCTACCGGGCAACCTCTCGAAGCGGCCGGCAAGACAGGGCTCTTCGGACAGATTATCCTGCAATCACAGGGAGATGACGTGGTTCGGGACCTGGGCGAGGCGGGCTCGGTGAAGGACCTCCCTTCGGCCTATCCTGACATCTCCAGGCGGCTCGCCGAGATCGCTCGGAGGTTGGAAAGCGTGTCTGGCTACGTTCAGGATATTGAGTTCACGATCGAATCTGGGAAGCTCTATCTTCTTCAGGCAAGGGCGGCCAAGATGGCGCCCGCTGCCTTCTTACGGGCACAGCTGGACATGATCGAGGAGGGCATCGCATCCGATCCTGACGTCATCGCCAGAACAGACCCGAGGCAGCTCGAGCAGGTTCTCTCGGCCACTGTAACCTGCACGCGGCCCGGCGCAATGAAGTTGATAGGCGAGGGGACTCCGCTGGTGCCGGGTTACGCCACTGGCAGGGTCTGCTTCAACATTGACGAGATCAGGCAGTTCAAGTCCAAGAACGAGCCGGTGATTTTCTGTTGTGACCGGTTGCTTCTATCGCACATGGCGGCGGTTGAGGTTGCCGACGGCGTCATCTCCTCGCAGAAGAACATGCTGTCGCACGCGACGCTGAATGCGCGGTATCTTGGGAGGCCAAGCATAGTGAAGGCGAGGCTTGCGATCGACCCAGTCGCCCACATCATAAAGTATGGAGGCAATGGGATACGACCTGGTGTCCTGCAACAGGGCGATATCGTCTCGATAGACGCTCACCGTGGGCTTATCTACGAGGACCAGATGGAGATCCGCATCTCCGGCATCGAGGACCCGCTGGCAGAGCGTTTCTGCGAGCTCGTTAACAGGCAAAGCGACATCAAGGTCTATGCCCAGGCGGAGGATTATGAGACCTATGCAACGGCGAAGAGGCTCGGCGCGGACGGCGTGGCGAACTTCCGAACCGATGTCCTTTTCTTCAAGAAGTCGGTCAACTTCGCTCTGTGCGACTTTGTGCTTAGCGTTGGCACTGCGGAGGAGACACGAGCCCGCAAGCGGCTACATTCACTGCTGGAGAGAGACTTCCTGCGGGTGTTCCAGACAATCGATGAGAACTACATCGCGATCAGGCTCTGCAAGCACACGATGTACGAGTATTTCCCGAAGGAGCGGTTCGATGTCATCAACCTCGCCAAGTATATCCTGAGTGCAAGAAATGGCGAGGCTATAGAGGCCAAAGATGTGGGTCTGAGCAGCCGCCAGGTCGAGAAGATGGTGAGAACGATCAGAAAACACAAGAGGCAGCAGGAGGACTACAACCCGATACTGGGTAGACGAGGCGTGCGGCTGGCAACGACGCTCCCCCAGATTTACGAAATAGAGATAAGGGCGATACTCTCCGCGATGCAGAAGGTTCGGTCTGAGAACAAACAGATGCACGTGGAGATACTTGTGCCGTATATATGCGTTGTGGGCGAGCTCCTCTACGTGCGAGACCTTGCCGACAGGGTTGCGTCCGAGTTCGCTCAGGCACATCTGCACTACGACGTGGCGCCAATTGTCGAGATAAGCGGGATCGCGTTCGAGATGGATAAGCTCGCTCCTCATACCAAGCTAATTGTCATCAGGTCCGACAAGCTGACTACCTCCACACATCACATCGTCCGGGAGGACGCCAGGCAGTTCCTCGGTGCATACGTTGGCCGAGGCTGGTTCTACGGAGACCCCTTCAGGGTGATACAGAAAAGCACGGAGAGAATCGTTCGGCACGCGGTCGAGGCAGCCAAGAGCGTCAATCCAGACATACGAATACTTGTGGCGGGAACCCACTGTTCGAACGAATACAGCCTCCGCAGGCTGCTTGACCTGGGAATCACCGAGATATGCTGTCCACCGATCACGGTCCCAGTCGCAAAGCTCATCGCAGCCAAGATAAAGAGGACAACGGCTTGACAACTCATAACACGAGGGAGTCGCTCCGAGAGCTCATCAGGCAATACGGGTCATTTATAGAGGCGAACAGGAAGGCCATCAGAAGCCTTGACGAGCTGGGCAAGATGTTCTCTAAGATGACCCACGTCATTGTTCGCTCCAACGAGCCGTTCAGCGTTGAAAACGTGGTTCACAGATGCAGCAAGAAGCATAGCCTCGAGGAGATATGCGCCAAGCTGAGCAGGCGGCTTCTGTCGTGTATGTCCAGCATCAATGTGCTAATAGACACTTATGCAGAGATCGGCGAGGCTGACACGAGGAAGATCAAGGCGACCCTGGCGAATATCAGGGAGAAGTTCCTCTCTAACTTCTGGTTTCTGAAACGGATTCTTCTCTTCAATCTGTGCGACGACGTGATGTATTTCTCACAACACAAAAGGGCACTAGGTCTTTTGACCGAGATCAGGCCCAACGTAGCCAAGGCACTCAGGAATCCGCAAGAGGAGAGTTTGGCGTCAGGGCTAAGAAGCGTCAATGAGGTCGTGCGGTACCTTCACCAGAAGGGTGAGGATGCGTTTTTCGCTCGCGCGAGGGCGATGGGTGCGTCGCGGACGTTTGCCCTTGGGAACGAAAACATGCTGAATCTCGTTGACCTCGACAACCTCTTAGGGGGTGGGGATGGGCAACCGGGGAAGAAGAGCCTCGTGCAGACGCTTAACGAACCGGTGATGACTGCGCTGCTCAAGCCCTACAGGGAGGGCGTGAAGGGCGAGGGGGCCGAGATTCTGAACGTAGTGAAGTTCCGGGACATGATCGACACCCAGCTCGAGCTCGGCCTGCACAAAGCGCGGTTGAGGAGTAGAATCAGCTCCAAGTCAGGCTCCCACAAGAGCTTCATATCGCTGTCGTACTTCGAGCCGTTTCAGGCGCTTGTGTCGCAGACACTCGGCCAGCGCGTCCGTTATTTCTCCGGCATTCTCTCGCGACTCGGGTTCACCGTGGAGACCGATTTCATGACGTTTCTCACCGCCAATTTCTCGAGCGGAGCCGGCAAGTGCAAGAAAGTGCTCAGCGAGCTCGTGCGAGCAATGATCTCGCTGAAGGACCTTGATGAGCTCCTCTCCCAGCCGGGCAAGACGGAACAGGCGGTCTCACTCTTCTGTCAAGGAGTGAGCAACGTTCACGGCTACTTCAACGCGTTGAGGTGCCTAGAGCTTGCGGTCTCAGACCAGATCACCCCCGAATCGCTTCAAATGATCTTGAAGCAGGAGGAGTTCAGCCGCACCGAGATGAACCTGCTGCTGAAACATGACTTCCCGAAAATCGCGGCGAGGCCCAACGTTAGGCCCGAAACCGCCGCGCTGCTTCGGCGCACTCTCGAGGAACTGAAGGAGAGCCTCAGCTAGGCCGCCGAGCATCAGGGAAGTGCCCTTGCACTGCTAGACTAGACAGAGCGTCAGGATGCCAGCGGCGAGGCAGTAAAAGCCGAATAGGTGCAACCTGCCCCGACTGACGATGCGTAGAAGCACCGCTATTGAGACGTAGCCAACCGCAAAAGCGGCAAGGAATATCAGGAGCATTTCCGCCGCGCCCTGGGTGGTCAGGGCACGAGCGATGTCACCGAACTCGAGCACGAAGGCACCGGCTATGGCCGGTATGGATAGCAAAAAGGAGAAGCGGGCCGCAAAATCTCGCCTGAGCCCAAGGAATATACCGGCGGCGATCGTGAAGCCGGACCGCGAGATGCCTGGCGTTATGGCCAGGGCCTGGGCAGTCCCGATGAGAAGGGCGCTGAGCAGCCACGCGTGCCAGACCGTTCTCTCGCCCTGCTGCCTTAGTCTTGTCAGCAGGAGCACAATGCCAGTTACAAGAAACATCACTCCAATCAACTTGACGCTCGCGAACGCTCGCTCAATAGTGCCCTTGAAGGCAAAGCCAATAACTGCGGCGGGGAGCGTCCCGACGACGATCATCGCGAGTATGCGCTGATACGATAGTTTGGCATGCTCATCCTGCGGCGGCTGCGCGACGAAAAGTTGAGAGGGCCTCCTTGCGACGCTCGAAAGCGCCTTGGGAGACAGGACGCGGACGAACATTAGCAGGTCCTTGCGGAAGTAGATCAGAACAGCCAGAAGCGTCCCCACGTGGGCGATTACGCCCATTGGGACCATTGACTTCACTGCCGCTCCGAACAACTTGTGAAAGACGGCCAAATGGCCAGAGGAACTGACCGGCAAGAACTCGGTCAACCCCTGCAAGGTCCCGAATAAAACCGCTCTGATAAGACTCACAACAGCGCCCCGCGTGTAAGTATCATGAGGACCATGAGCAAGACGGGTGCCCTTTGCAGGCGCTGGTCAAAGAATTCCCCATAAAATACTCTCCCCACTTACTCCAGGTCACCTCAGTCGCCTGGATCGGGACCCGTGAACGCCACACATAAAAGCAGCGTCAGGTCCGCACACCAAATTTGCCTCGGCCATTGCGATGAGCTTTGTATGACTACAGTTAGCCTCTTGCCTTGACAGCAAGCACGCCCGCAATTAGTTTAGTGAATAGGATTTCGTTGGAATCACATGGCATATTAGCAGGATGACTCCCTCCAGGTCAACTGGACGGAGCAGCGGAGGTAATCTCGATGTTTCAGTGGCTTTTTTCATTCTTTTCCAGCGATCTGGCTATCGATCTGGGCACGGCCAACAGTCTCGTTTACATGAAAAATCGTGGCATAGTGCTCAGCGAGCCATCCATCGTTGCGATCCAGAACGATACCCGGAAGGTTCTGGCGGTCGGCAAGAAGGCCAGGCGGATGGTTGGCAGGACGCCGGAGAACATACTTGCGATAAGGCCGTTGAGGGATGGCGTTATCTCCGACTTCGAGGTAACGGAGAAGATGCTTCGGCACTTCATTGGCATGGCGCACGGTGGTGGGGCAATCTCGAGGCCGTTTATCAGGCCCAGGATAATCGTTGCGGTGCCTTCGGGGATCACGCAGGTTGAGCGCAAGGCGGTCATCGAGTCGGCGACGAAGGCCGGTGCGGCAGAGGTCTATTTGGTCGAGGAGCCCATGGCGGCGGCCATAGGGGCAGGGCTGCCGATCGAGGAGCCAATGGGCAACATGATAGTCGATATCGGCGGTGGGACGACGGAGGTGGCGGTGATCTCGCTCGCCGGCATGGTGTTCAAGCAGTCGCTTCGGCTTGGAGGCGACAAGATGGACGACAACATCCAGCAATATATCAAGAGAAAACACAACTTACTGATCGGGCAACGGATGGCTGAGTATGTGAAGATACAGGTAGGCTCGGCCTATCCACTCCAGAAGACGCTTTCGGTCGAGATTCAGGGCCGCGACATAATAAGAGGTGTGCCGAAGCGGATTACCGTTACGGACGACGAGATACGTGAAGCGCTCAAAGACACGGTGGATTCGATCGTGCACCTAATACGGCTGGCGCTGGAGAAGACGCCTCCGGAGCTTTCGGGCGACATCGCCGAGCGCGGGCTGACGATCTCTGGGGGCGGTTCACTGCTGAGGAATCTCGATCTGCGCTTGAAGGACGAGACGGGCCTGCCGATCAAGATATCAGAGGACCCACTCACGTCAGTGGCGCTCGGTGCGGGCCGGATGCTGAACGACCTTGACCTCCTGCGCAAGGTGTCGGCGATGTCGAGATAGCCGGCCAGGGACGAGACATGCCTGCTTTCGTTAGGAAGCACGGAACTCTTGTGCTGCTAATAACCTACATCACCTCATCGATCTACTTGCTCTCGCTGGACATTCGCAATCCCGACCGGACGCTCATTGTCGAGCGTGTTGTCATGGCCGCCTTCGCTCCGCTTCAATCCGCCTGCACAGCGGTCTGCGAGTTCATTGGCGATACCTTCCACACCTACGTTGACTTCGTCAACACCAACAGGCTGAACGCAGAGCTGAAAAGAAAGGTCTCGCGCCTCGAGGCCGAGAAGGCCAAGCTGATGGAAGCAGCCATCCAGAACGAGAGGCTCAGGAGGATCGTCAAGCTTGACGAGTCGAGGCGCTTCGAGTCGCTTGTCTGTTCCGTGATAGGTGTTGACCCATCCAAGCTGTTCAGCAGCGTGTTCATAGACCGGGGGTCTTCAGACGGCCTTACCAGGAACACGCCTATCATTACCTACGACGGTGTCGTGGGGAAGACCGTCAAGGTCTCAAGCCACGTTGCACGTGTCCAGCTCTTGACGGACGCGAGGTCCAGCATAGCGGTGCTAGTGCAGCGCTCGAGGGCACCGGGGATACTCCAGGGAACCGGGACGAACCTCTGCGAGATGATCTACATCGATGCGGCAGCAGACATTAGAGCGGGCGATACGCTGCTGACCTCAGGCTTCGGCGGAGTTTTCCCGCGCGGCCTGAGAGTCGGAAGGGTCCGCTCAGTTGTTAAGAAGAAGGGGGCGCTGACCAAGAGTGCCAAGGTCTCCCCCCTTGTCAATGTTCACCAGTTGGAGGAAGTTCTCGCGCTGGTGGCGGAGCGAAAGAGCGAGCTTGAAAAGATCGAGAGGCAGCAGTGGTAGCGAAACCTGGGTCAGCTAAGGGCAGAGACCTGATCAAAACGCTGGCATGGCTCATCCTAATGATGGTCGTGCTTGGGGCAGTAGCCGGCGTTGTTGTGTATTTCAGACTTGCATCCAACCTCCCCTCTATCGAGATACTCGATAATTTCAGGCCGAATCTCGCCTCGCTGGTCTATGACGACAAGGGCAAGAAGGTGCACGAGTTCTACATTGAGCGACGGATATGGACGCCAATCGAGAGAATCCCCAAACTCATGCAGCAGGCGATCGTCGCCGTGGAGGATGCGAGGTTTTACTCACACGGCGGCGTAGATTGGTTCGGCATCCTTCGCGCCGCATGGGCCAACCTCCGCAAGAGACGTATCGAACAAGGCGCAAGCACAATCACCCAGCAACTGGCCAGGCGACTCTTCCTGACACCTGAAAAAACCTACAAGCGGAAGATAAGGGAGATAATCCTCGCCTGCCAGATCGAGAAGAAACTGGCCAGCAAGCAGAAGATCCTGGAATACTACCTCAACGAGATATATTTCGGGTCTGGCGCCTACGGCGTTGCGGCCGCGTCGCAGGTCTATTTCGGCAAGCCACTACAGGAGCTTTCCATTCCGCAGTTCGCCTTGCTTGCTGGTCTGCCTCGCGCTCCGAGTAGGTATTCTCCGCTGAGGAACCCGCTTCTGGCGAAGCGGCGGCGGAACTTCGCTCTCCGGCGGATGGCGGATTTGGGGGTCATCTCCCAGAGGCAATGTCGCGACGCGATCGCCAGCCCCCTTAACACGGTTGAGCCGGAGAGGTCCACGAAGAAAAGTTGTGGAGCTTGGTTCTTCGAGGACATCCGGCGTAGGTGCCTTAAGATATTCAAGGCGCCGTCGGATGAATCGGGCACAGAGAGCCAGGAGGAAGCGCAGACCAGGCTTTTTGGGGCTTCTCCCGCAGATATGGTCTACCGCGATGGCCTTAACATCTACTCGACCATCGATATGAGGCTTCAGGCCGCTGCCGAGAGGGCTGTTGACAAGGGGCTGCGGGAGGTGGACAAGCGCGAGGGTTTCCGCGGGCCGATCGAGGACGGCAAGCTCGACGATAAGCTCGACCGACAACACATAAGGCCGGGGCTTATCACCCTCGCCAAGGTAACTGGAATGACACCCGATGCGATAACCGTTACATTTGGGACAGGTATTGAGGGGATAATAGACAAAAGACATTTCAAATGGGCTTTGAACAAAAAGCACCAGCTCCATCTAGCTACGGACTCCGTAATCGAGGTCAAGGTGCAGGACAGCTTTCGGGCTGATGACGAGGGTCCCGTGCCGCTCAGCCTGGAGCAGGAACCCCAGGTGGAGGGAGCACTAGTGGCAATAGACCTCCACACTGGTTATGTGAGGGCAATGGTGGGCGGCAGAAGCTTCAAGAAGAGCGAGTTCAACAGGGCTATCCAGGCCCGCCGGCAGCCGGGTTCGGCATTCAAACCTGTCATCTACACCGCGGCGATAGATTCGGGAATGATCCCAACCGACATAATACTCGACGTTCCTATCTACATGGATGAGGTAAACAAAGTCTGGAAGCCAGACAACTACGGCGAGCGGGTCTTCGGCCCGGTTACGCTTCAGACTGCGCTTGAAAAGTCCAAGAACCTTGCCACGATTAACCTGATCAAGAGGTTAAGCCCCAAACTCGCTGTTCACTACGCACGGCTGCTCGGCATCAGATCGCACCTCGAGCCGGTGCCCTCCCTGGCGCTCGGCTCGATGGGCGTGAGCCTCCTGGAGCTGACAAGCCTTTACGGTGTGATTGCGACCGAGGGCAGGCAATTTAAGCCAATTTTCATCAAGGAGATAACCGACCGGTCTGGGCATACGCTATATACTCAAGAGCCGGAGATGGAGCAGGTTCTCAGCCCGCAGACCGCCTATGTTATGATCCACATGCTCAAAGGAGTCATCCAGCGTGGCACTGGGATCAGGGCGAAGGGACTTGGCCACAACCTCGCCGGCAAGACTGGCACAACGAACGATTTCGCCGATGCGTGGTTTATTGGTTTCAGCCCTAACCTGGTTGTGGGGACATGGGTAGGTTTTGACGAGATAAGGCCGATTGGCAAGGGCGAGACCGGTGCGAGGGCGGCGCTTCCTATCTGGATTGCATTTATGAAAGACGCGCTGAAGGACGAGCCCGAAGACGACTTCCCCGTGCCCGAAGGCATCGTGTTCAGGACGGTCGATTCCAAAACCGGCCAACTCGCCACTGACAAGACGGCCGATGCGATAGTCGAGGCGTTCATCAGAGGCGCCGAGCCCCTTGAGCACACGGCATCCACTTCGCAAAGGGCGCGCCACTTCAGCGAGATCGACGCGGGATTCTGATCGATGGCCGCGAAAAATAAGATCAAGAAAGCTGCCGCTCTTGCCTACGATCACACGAGTCCGGAGCCACCGAAGCTGCTTGCGAAAGGTAAAGGCGCCTTGGCGGAAAAGATTATCAGGCTTGCCCAGGAGCACGACATCGCTGTTAAAGAAGATGCCGACCTGGTCGAGGCGCTGATGCTGCTGGACCTGGATGAGGCTATCCCACCTGAGCTCTACAAGGTCGTGGCGGAGATACTCGCGTTCGTGTATTCTCTCAATCAGAAATGGAAACAGTTCAATCTGTAGGATAAATGCAGGATTAATGGTGTGTAGTTTGGCTAAACTGGAGGGAGGCTGAGATTGGACGAGCGTGGCATCAAAGATTCCCTTATAGCGGGCGAGCAGGAGCGGTTATGTGAACTCGTCAGAGGTGCGCTTGAAGATGGCGACTCGGCGAAAGCGATTCTGGACGTGATGATCGAGGGTATGAGCGTTGTCGGGGACCGTTTTCAGAGAAAGGAGATATTCATCCCAGAGGTCTTACTATCCGCTAGGGCGATGACCTCAGCGACGGATATTTTGAAACCCATTCTCGCCAAGTCCGGCAGCAAGCCTTTCGGGAAAGTCATAATCGGGACAGTTCTGGGCGATCTACACGACATAGGTAAGAACATAGTCGGGATGATGCTCGAGGGGAATGGGTTCGAGGTGATAAACTTGGGCCGGGATGTCGCGCCGGAGAAGTTCGTTGAGACGGCTAAAGAGAGCGGGGCAAGGGTGATTGGCTTGTCCTCGCTCGTAACGACCTCGATGCCGCAGATGAGGCGGACGATAGACCTTCTGAGGCAGGAGGGATTAGACGGAAGTGTTGCTGTCATGGTGGGCGGTGCCCCGGTGACACAGGAGTTCGCGGATTCGATCGGCGCAGACGGCTATGCGGACGATGCGCCCGGGGCAGTCCAAAAGGCGAAGGAGTTCCTGCAAGTTGAACAATAAACTCTCGCTGCTGCTTGCCGAAAAAACACTACTCGTCGTGGACGGCGCAATGGGCACAATGCTCCAGAGCGCTGGACTGGGCGTTGGAGAGTGCCCCGAGCTGTGGAACATCGACCGCCCGGACACCGTTCGGCAGATACACGAGGCATACCTCAACGCCGGCGCAGATGTGATCCTCACGAACACTTTTGGCGGCTCGCCAAAGAAATTGGCCCTGTTCGGCCTCGCACAACGTGCCGTGGCGATAAACCGTGCAGGTGCGCAGCTTGCGGTGCAGGCTCGTAAGGCTTGCGGCAAGGAGGGATCGGCCCTCATTTTCGGCAGCGTGGGGCCCACGGGCGAGCTTCTCCAGCCGCTCGGCACAGCAACGCTCCAGTCGCTGATTGACCAGTTCGCAGTCCAGATCGAGGCGCTTGTCGAGGGCGGCGTTGATGCGATCATTGTGGAGAC
>Ga0164318_10006257_pt1 | contig 11536 bp, 15 predicted proteins | sample GuaBasSedimGuay9_FD_113734 | JGI IMG/M metagenome (GOLD analysis project Ga0164318, IMG submission 113734) | Subseafloor sediment microbial communities from Guaymas Basin, Gulf of California, Mexico - Guay9, Core 4571-4, 0-3 cm | ecosystem: Environmental > Aquatic > Marine > Hydrothermal vents... | reverse complement strand
GGACGCCGCACTACTATTGAGGATGTTGTGGATGGAAATCTGTATAGTGCAGAAGTTGTATCTCTGAAGGTTAGGAGATTGAATGAGAGAGTATTCAAGAAGTAGGCTTTAAGTTCGTGATATTATAGAAGTGGACAAGAAAGGGGGTGGAGATAGAGTCGATCTTCACTACAGCATAACCTGTAGGCAAATTACTCAAGGGGGATATCTCATTCTCCGGTAATCCGAGTAAGCCAGAAATGATACGAATTTCCTCCTTCCCTCCTATCCTATGAAATATTTTTACGCAAGAATTCTTTATTGCGGCCTGAGAGGTATCTGTGGGAAGTTGAGAGATTAAGACGACAGACTCTCCATACTTTCTTAACTCGGAGATCATTCGCTCCCCTATACTTTTAGGCATTTCTGGACGTCTATAGGGGAGAATGTTAGAAGCTTCCTCAATTATTGTGACATGCAGGGGAGTGTTTCCTCCCTGGCTCAGTTTATATTCATAGACCATTTTAAGCAGAAACAAGGCAACCAAGGTCCTTGTATTCAGATCTTTTAGATAGGACAAGTCGACTGCTATATATCCTCGTAGAAGTTCCTCGATAGTGGCTGGGTTACCTGAAGAAAAGATCCTTGCAGTCTGGCCTTCCACTAATGGAGTTAGTCTCCGCAATAGAGCGAGACGCGACTCTCTGCTTGAAATCCTCAGAGAAGCAGGTGAGGACTCAATATAGGATATCAATTCCTCCAGAGTGGGGTCATCAGTGGAGGATATTAAATCCGATAGGACTACTCGCAGAGTGTAGGACTGAGGAGGGGTCAAGGTATATACTTCTTCGAAGATCCCAGTCACAAGAGAGATATGTTCCGCAGCATCCATCAATTTGAATGGTTTGAGAGGAGATATGTGAAGTCCTCTAGGCCCCTTTTCACCAGCTATGAGGTAGCTAAATCTACTATTATCACTCACATCCTTATATTCTCCGTGCCAATCAAGAATTAGGACTGGAATATTTTGTGACACTAATTCCCTAACTAGCACCTTACCTGTATTGGACTTGCCACTTCCTGTGACGCCGAGAATACACATATGACGGGAGAGGTCAGATAGCCTTAATCTAAATGGACCAACCCGATTATTCATATAGAATACTTCCCCTAAAGCCAGTTCTCCGAAACCTATTTCTGGAGAGGGAAGAGGCATTGATACAACCTTTAGTGGGGATTGCAAATGGAATAGGAAGGAGGGAATATTGGAAGGGGATATATTTGAAGGAAGTGGGAGGGATATCTCAAGATTATTCATCAGTCTGTAGAGCACCCTATATAGATCGATGTAGTTAAGTTGGGAGGTTTTCAACTCTGGAAAGGCTGAGAGAAGTGCAGAGGTTGTTCTCCCCAGGTCATGAAGCACCTGTACTTGAAGCTGTTTCTTCAATTTATGTGAACCGCTGGCGGAGACCATGAGAAATTGTATGGAATTTGGGAGGGACTCCCGTTTTGAGGGTGAGATAGCGTATAGGTAGATTACATTGATTCCAAGTTTGTGGAGAGATGTGAACAGATCTTGATACTTCCTATAGATCATTTGAAATTCTAGCGGAGGACTATTCTTCAAGCCACGACTTGGAGGTTCCACCTTTAGAATACCGAATACGCTACATCGCTTGTTCTTTGTCACAATAAGTAGATTCTCTGGAGATATCTCTACTGTGGTGGGGGAGGTATCAGTATAGGAGAAAACTGAAGGGGAGAGTTTAATGGTACTTAGGAACTTTCCTACCACTATACGCGGGAGGTTGAGCATTGTTATCCAGGAATAAGCCAGCCGAATAGTTCACTGCCGAGATCTGTGATGGAGCTCCAGACTTGGGAAAAGACATCGGTAATTCCCCCTACTATACTGTTTGCGACACCAAATACAAGGGCTATCATAACTAATGCTAGCATAATTAGGAGGCCTTCCTCCAGAAGTTGAGAGGCTTTAATTCTCATCATTGGGCCACCATAAAATTTTATTCTATATTTATTTAAGCACCTATAGTTGAGAAAAACAGGTATGAGAAGGCGAGGGAGACCAGGTATATAGAAAGAGAGAAGAAAATATCCCTCTTGGAGGGTGATGAACCTATAATGTAGGTGAAGAGAAGCCTATTAAATATGAGGAATGCTACGGATGAAAGTGTGAGGTCTCTCCAATCTAGGGATGTGGAGAAGAACATAGTTTGAAATTTTCCGAGAATTATATAAAATGAGCATATGAATCCGAGGGTGAGGGAGAGGATATGAAAGAGAATGTTCGTCCGGATGAGGAATTGTGCAGAGATGGCTTTCTGCTCCCTTAGGAATGATAGATATGTCCTTAAGATCTCAGAAAGTTCATTAAGGCATCTTAAGGCATGAACTTTATCGAGGTGGGTAACCTCAACAATGTTTCTGAATATGTTCCCAAACATATCTGAGAACCTATTAAACTCCATGGAGCTTTGAGGAGCAAAGCCATTCATGATATATTTTTTCAGGAATTTTAATGTGTTTACTCCCTTCAACCTGTAAAAGTCATTATCCAGGAAGACCTTAACATCAAGATTCCCTACATTTAACTTCTGTATAAGAAAATCTACGATTGTAATAGATAACTCTAAATCTTTTATCTCGTCCCCTATAGAAGAGAATAGGCTCCGCTTGAAATGAGCTACAAGCAAAGCTGAGACAATTATGGAGGAGGTTAGAAAAAATCTATAATAGAGGAGGATGAGGAGTACTGGAAGTAGAAGTAACCAATTCTTCAAGATTTTAGGTACCTCCTTGAGAGAAGCAATATGAGGGAAGTCTGGAAAATAGGAATGGAGAACAATACGTAGGGTGGAATATTGGAGTAAAAGATTGATAGAAGAGAGAAAACTATGGGAGTGAATATAGAGAGAAACAAGGTAATGGACAAAATATCTCTGAAACCTTCTGAGAAAATAAGGAATCTTACTTTACTTCCCCTCTCTACATCTCTATAGAAAGAGTTAAGCATAGAATTGCCGAGCACGTAGAGAATAAGATATCTCTTTAGAGGGTGGTGACATTTTTCTAATGCGTAGGAGGGAGAGAATCCATTCAAGATCAGTTTTCTCAGGAGAGTGTGATGTGGTTGTATTTTCTTACAGAGCTTCGGGGAATTAACGAGAGACAGCTCCACAGAGTTGTGAGAAACGGAGTAGGAATCCAGAAGAAGCATGCTTCTAACTAGATTGAGTTCAGGGATAACAGCATCCCCACCACTTAGAGGAGAAAATTTATGGAGAAATTTACGAAAGAATTCCTGAATCATAGAAGACAACTCTGAAGTATTCATCATACCATTCATCTAGAATCTTTCTGAATTCTGAGGGATGAGAAACAGAATATGACAATGCTTGAGTGAGGGTTGTCCATAGTTTATTGAAATCATGAAGAGAAAGAGAGTACTCTGAAAGGATATCGTGTAGAACTCTAATTGAGGATAGAGGCTTCGCGAGGAGGAGTCTGTCTTTGTGAGGTAAATAGGAGAATATGGGGGAAATAAGATATTGGGATGCGTCCTTAATTTCATATATTCCAATCACTCTCCAGCGTCTGCCCTTAAACCATTTGAAATCTTTGGAGTAAACAAGTAAGTCGAGCATCCCGATCTCCACAGGGGATATCTGAAACTTTAGATGGAGTCTTTTTAGAAGATGTACAGGGTTCTTCGAGTGGATTGTGTGAATGACCCTCAGACCTGAGGATAAAGCATGAAAGAGAGCTTTGGCCTGCTCCTCAAATTGTATTTCACCCAGATATATGTAAGTAGGATTCCTGTGAAGTAACTTCAGGACCTCCTTAGTTTTACTAGAATACGTGGAGCCATAGGGGACTTCTATCTTGAGTTGATGGAGTGAGAATTTTGTTTGTGATGGAGTCTCAATAGAGTCCTCTAAATAAATTTTCCGCCAATCCTTAGGTGAGCACAGGTCTATGGCATTTGCCAAAGTTGTTTTACCAGCACCAGGTTCACCTAATATGGAGATATTTCGCCTCCAGATGTATGATAGAACTAGGAAAGCGAATGCTGAGGGAGATATCGTATCGTTCTGGAGGAGAGTGAGAGGAGTTATATACATGCTACGTAGGGAGCGTGCATCAATAGCAGGACCTTCTGGAACAAGTGGAGGGATATCTACATTGAATCTGTAATGAAAGAAATCAGTTATTAGACTGGTTTTAAGGGTGGGATTGGCTGAGTTGAGAGGTAAGTCACTATTAAGTTTGAGGTGTGTAATTAAGGCGTTTATTTCTGGGGAGGTTAATAATAGATTCGTATTCAATCGCCCATAGTGGGTGTGGTCAACATATATTCTGCTTTCTGCAGAGTCTATATAGAATTCCTCGATATTCTCATCAGCCATTATGGGAAATATGGAACCCAGCCCTAGGGAGGTTAGAACTGCATGTGCAACAATTTTATCCTCAAGTTTCTTCTGGTGTTTTAGGAGGATAGAGAGACCTTCTCTCGCTACTTCCATCCTTCTCTTGAATAGCTTATAAAAACTTGAGTAGTGAGGGTATGACTCCTCTTTTGAAATAATATACCGAGATAATTCGAGAATCAATCTCAAGATACTATGTGAACGGGGAGTAACTATGTAATAACCATCTTCTGTGATTACGATCTGAGCCCCACCTTCTGCATATTTTTCTCGGGAATAGTTTTCAGGAGTATTTTCATAGGATTTGATATATGCTAGTGGTTTCACAAATTCTACACATTTGACAGATGATGTGCTCTCAGAGTAGGCATACCATTTCAGATCGTAGAAGGAGCCTAAATGGGGATGAACGTAGTATGTAAGACCACTCCTAGTACTAGAGGTGTTTGAGGAATAAGTGTTGAATAAGGTGACATTAAGTAGATTATACAGAGAGGGATTTAGGGAGAAATTATAGTTTAATGACCAATCACCTCCTACGACATGGAGAGTTTTTAGAAAAGGAAAATGGGAGAACCAAAATATGAAAACTCTAAAGCACTGTTTAGCAAGTTGTCTGACAGTTTTGTGTGGACATTTGAGGAACAGAACATCGTTCTCTAAGAGGGGGGTACAAGAGGAACTACAGAGATTCACTTTTCGACACCTGCTCTAGACCTAAGTATTTGAATAGGTAGATGAGGCGTGATTGGACGATTTTTAATTCCTGGTAGATATATTCTAAGGAGGACTCAAGCTCACTACATCTCCTCCTGTTTTCCTCTGTAGCCTCGAGCAGATATAGGATAACCTCCTCTTTTGACATTCCACTCTTCATTGATCACACGTGCTTATATACTCCCACAGATAAAACATGTGGATGGAAGTAATAGAGATAGGATTCCTGATTCTATCAGGGTTCTTAGTATACCAAGACGTGAAGTATATGAGCATAGATCTATTCGGAAGTATACTACTTACTGCCTTTTTGGGGTGGAGGGTTATCACAGGCTGGAACACTCTTATTAATCAACTTTTTGAAGTAAATTGGGGGATTCTTACCATTTTGATATGCATAATGGTTTTAAGAGGTTATTTGGGGGGAGGGGATCTTCTTTACCTAACTACTCTTCACTTCGTTTCTCCTTTTAAGATATATTCCGAGATTGGAATTTTACCAATAGATGGTGTAGAATGTAGTATATTCACATTCTTTATCGCAATCCTCCTCATAACTATCTTTTCAAAAATGGTTGGATACAGAAAGGGGAATGAGAATATGGGAAAAAAGTATGCACCCTTTATACCTTTTCTATTTGTTGGATATGTGATAAGTAACTTAATGAGGGGAGAAAATGGCTGAAATATTAGAAAAACTTGCAACATTAGCTATTTCGTCGATGATCGTAGTGGCCATCTTGGGACTAGTATGGAGGAATATAACACTATTAGAGGATTTGGTGTATAAGATAAAAGGAGGGAATATTACTAGAGGAGAGGAGATCAATACGTCTTCGGTTCTGCCTAACTTTCTATTGGATAACGAAAGGAGGTGGGAGAGGTGGAATCTCTTGAAGAGTTGGGTGGAATTGTAGCATGGATATTTGTGGGAAGTCTCTTTGCACAGCCTCTTTTCGTAATGTGGGAGAATTACTCACAGATGGTTGATAGAAGGTTATCATTGGAAGGAATAATAATCCAAGAGTTATTGAGAATGGTATATAGTGAGAATTTTACAATAGTCTATCATGTGCCCAAAGAAGTAACTATCGAGATTTCAAATGAGAAGATAACTGTAAGGGGTCTCCAGAAAAATTTGGAGATGGAAAATAGTATACCAGTTCGCCCAGTCCAAATGAGGGGAGGGGCTTATGAGCTCACTAAAAGAGGAGAGGAGGTAATATGCTTGAGACATTAGGAATGCTCATTTTGGTGGTTTTTCTAACTGTAATACTTTTGATACTCCTTCAGATAGAGAGTGAGTGGTTGGATTTGCTGGAAGAAGCCACAAGAGAGTTGGCGGATGAATTTCATAGGATCGGTAGGTGGTTGGGAGATGTATAAAATGGTAGATTTGGTGGTTTCTTATAGTATAATTCTAACTCTAGCTATATTATTTGCACAAGTACCACCGGTGTCTTTGGATGATGTGAGAGGAGCAAGTTCCTTGGCAACCTCAATTTATAGGAAGGTGAGAGAGAACATAAAAATAACAAAAAAAGGGATAATTATTAATTCGGATTTCTTCGAGAATGCAACAGAGATAAGTAGGAATGTATTTATAGTTAGGGTAAGGGAGAAGTTGGGAAGGACACTTTATTTCTATCTCCATAGTGCAGGAAATATTTTTCTGATAATTGTGAAGATGAAGAAATGAGAGGACTTATTGTAACCTCCCTGACATTAATTATGCTGGCCTTTTCTACACTGACTTACTCTCTCTACAATACTGCAAATAATAGAATTTCCTACCTTAGTGAGCTCTATTGGAATATTGTCTCTACGTATAGTTTGATGAACTCGGTAGAGGATGCTATAAGAGAGGTTTCTTCTAGCTTGGTGTTGAGGGAGGTAGGAAAGATGTGTGAAGAGGGGAGGATTTGGAGAACGACGGAAATTGAAGGATTAATACCGGTAGAGAGCTCCCTACCATTTACGATAAAAATAAATAAAATGATAATTATATATGAAGAATCAAAGGATTCTACAATTAATTACAGATATAAGTTTAAAATTGGAATAAATTTTTCTCAAATCTTCCTATATAAGGAGATAAAAGGTGGGGGGAATATTAGAATAAGGCTATGGAGAATGTGGGAGATAGGTAAGGAGCTCAGAGAAAAAATTGAAAGTGGAGGAGACCTGAATGAAATAAAGAAGAGCATAGAGAAGGAAGGTTTTGAGATGATAGTGAAAGGAAAGATAATATATCTCTGCGACAAGAGAGACCCTTATTCTTTTGAATTTAAGGTTTGTGAACTTCCAACTCAGTAAGCAGACGCCATATCCCCTCAAAGACCTCCCTAATACTATACTCAGCCACACCAATACATTCTGCTATTTTTCTCTGAGAGATTGGAGGACGTTTATCTCTATACAGAACCTTTAGAGCGGCATAAATTATGGCACCAGAGAAGATGGAGGGATTTCTTCCTCCACGATATTTTCTTAGAACTGAGAGAAGTTGAAGGGATTCCTCCGCCACTGCTTTAATAAAGGAAGACTTCTCTTTGAAGCCCATCTTCTGAAGCGAAGAGAAGTCTATTTGCGTGGAGAGTTTCATCAAAATGAGATATATGAATCCTTCAGAAGAAGGGTATGTAGGTTTCATTAATTCCTGAAAAAGGGATGATGCACGTAGGATATCTCGCCCACGAACTTCATATCCCAGGGATTTAGAGACAGTAAGTACATGACTCAATGGAAGAGGAAGATTTTTTGATATAATACGTGAGGCCAAAACAATGGAATAAGCTGCTAATGCATAATACATCTCCTTTCTACGTATTTTCTTTCTGGAAATCACATTCAGAAAAAGTGAGACAGCCAGGTTGAGAGTGGATTTTGAAACGTTAAGGTGATCTCCCAGACGATGCAGAAAGGAGAGATAATAGAGATTGCGGGAAATTTTGCCCACCCGTAACCACGTCGCACCAATCCTATTTAAGTGATGGAGATAGGGATCCTCAGAAGCATGGAGATCCATACAGCTACCTAGATGTGAGAGAAAGTTTGGAGCATCGAGAGAGCTGAAATGAGGTAAAGAACGGGACATATCCACAGAATTTGTGAACACAACCAATCCACAGTTCTTGCACACTAATTCATTCTCACAGAACACTAAGGGACTACCGCACTCAGGACACCTTTCAAGTGTGAAATCTTGGTAATTATTTTGGAAATTTCTCTTTGAGAGAGTCATAGGAAAGAAGTTTTAGAAGTGGAAGTATATACAGACGTCGGACAAAAAATATGATAGAGAGACACATAGAGAGGTCTAAGGTAGGAGGGATAGAGTGGGAGAGATGCGAAAATAAAAGTTATTTAGGAGGGATGGAAAGATTGAGATAGAATGGAGAGAGCATCTTTAACACATGAGATAATGGATCTTTTGAAGAGGAAGGTGAAGGTGACGATGAAGGATGGTGAGGAGTATGTGGGAAATCTCATTGGAATTTCGCTCGAGACATTTACTTTGTGTTTGGGAGATGTGGAGACCAGCAATGGAAAAAAATATTATAGAATTCTTTTGAATGGAGAGGAAGTTAGAAGTTTAGCAGTAGAGGAGGCAATGATAGATCTTCGTAAACTTGCTGAAAGGCTGGAGAGAGTTTTCCCGACTATGGTGAAGTATAATGAGGAGGCAAGAGTTATAGTTGTGATGGACAGAATACGAGTAGGTGAGAAAGGTATTATAGAGGGCTCCGGCCCTGCCGCTGAGAAAGTTGAGATGATATATAGGGAATTTATTAAGGAGATGGAGAAGGAGAAAGCCTAGAGATCAGCCGATAGAAATGAGAGAGAATTGTGGTAGAGGCTTCTGAGTCGCTGTATATACCAAGTGTTTCACATAATAGGCATATACTTTTGAGATTTAGGAGGGGAGAGATACCTACGAAGAGGCCTGCAGCTCCCGTTACTGTACCTCCAAAAGTGTGTAGACCAAGAGATTCAGCAATGTGAAATAGTGTCACATCATTTGTGGTGAAGAAGACCCGTCGTCTTTCCGGTGAGGTGGTTTGATACCCCCCTAAGGTTATTACATACTCACAACCAAAATTCTTTACAATACGTAAAGTGTTATAGGCAAGCAGATACTGAGTGAGGTTGTAGCTGGGTTGAGCCGCCCCAGTTAAAACAAATAGATCGTAAGAAAATTCTGGAATACTGACCGAATGTAGTTTAATTGAATTATCTCTGAGGAATCCATTTGAGGTGGAGGATATGAGACGTCTTAACTCAAAGGGGTATATTAGGTGAGAGATAACGGATCTTGTGGAGTTCTCGATGAGGAAGTTAGCTGCAGAGGCACCTACCATCCCCATTCCGGGAAGGCCCACAACTAGTAAAGGATGCATGGAGCTTAACTTTGCTATTTCCATGATATGTATATATTCCATTGTCTAAAAGAAAGTATAGGAGAAATATAAATTGAGAGATGGCAGAGTGGAGTTCGAAATAGTGAGAAAGGACATATTGGCCAGAATTGGGAAATTGAAAGTGAAAGGAAAGACTATCGAAACACCTACTCTTCTTCCAGTCATAAATCCATGGAAAATGACAATTAAACCGAAGGAACTATGGAGAAATGGGTTTAAAGCACTAATAACAAATGCATATCTCCTCTGGAAGAGGGATCGAGAGGATGTCTTAAGGAACGGAATCCACAGCTATCTGAATTTTCCTGGCATGATTGTAACAGATTCTGGAGCATATCAAATACTAAAGTATGGAAGTATAGAAATAACTCAAGACGAAATACTGAATTTCCAGATAGGCATTGGGGCAGATATAGGAGTTATTCTCGACATACCTACAAGAGGGGAAAGCAGGGAGGAGGCAGAGAAGAGTATAGAAGAAACGATTGTGAGAGCGAGGGAAGCACAGAGAATAATACAGGATACAGATATGGGATGGATTGGACCTATTCAGGGAGGAGGATATATCGACTTACTAGAGAAAGCAGCTACAGAGATGGAGAAAATGAGCTTTGACATCTATGCAGTAGGATCACCAACCATTATTCTTGAAAGATATGATTATCCAACGCTTGTCGACATGATTCTTAGCGTTAAGAGAGTTGTGAAGCCGTCTCATCCACTCCACCTCTTCGGTGCAGGCCATCCGGCAATGTTAGGATTAGCAGTAGCATTAGGATGTGACCTCTTCGATTCCGCAGCATATGCATTATTCGCGTATGATAATAGATATCTTACGGAGAATGGAACACTCAGACTTGAGGAGATAGAGGAGTTCCCCTGTGTTTGTCCCATATGCAGAACCTACAAGCCTAAAGAAGTTCTTAAAATGGAGAAATCAGATAGAGAAAGGCTAATAGCACTACATAATTTGTTTAAGACCCAAGAGGAATTAAGAAGGGTGAAGGAGAGCATAAGGAGAAGGAGATTGTGGGAATATCTCGAAGTTAGAACTACATCTCATCCCTCTCTTAGAGACGCCTTCAAGAGAATGGTGAAATACAATGATTTCATAGAGCAGGAGGCTCCCCAGTGGAGTGAGAAGGGGATTTTTATATTATCGGACATATCGAGCTATAGACCGGAAGTAGTAGGTTTTAGAAAGAAGTTGGAGAGATATAGAAAAAGAAGGAGAAGGAGATGTACATTAGTGATTGGAGAGATAAATGAAGAAATAAAGATAAGACATTACAAAGAAAAAGTTGATTTATACGTATTTAAGCCACCATATGGTGCAGTACCTTCTACACTACTTGAGGCATATCCCATGGGGAAGACTGAGATCACTACATCACTGCCTACACATACAATTATTGAGTCCTTGAAAGAGGCCATTGATTTCCTCAAAGAGAAATACAATGAAGTGAGGATATTAGTGGAGAATGAAGAAATTAAAACACTTTTGAAGGAAATACAAATTAAGACGAGAACGATTTTAGAGGAGATGAAATAAATGAATATCACTTTTCTGGGAGGAGTAGGACAGGTAGGAAGATCTGCAATATATGTAAAAGGGAGAAGAAAGAAAGTTTTGCTGGATTTCGGGGTACTACTTAAAAATGAAGACATAGGATTTCCAGCCTACATAAATCCCAAGGAGATAGACTTAGTCATACTCACTCATGCACACCTAGATCACAGTGGTGCTATCCCCCTACTCTACATACATAGAAGAAGATTACCTGTGGTGGCTACTAAGATGACTTTTCAGTTATGTAGAGTTCTCTTAGCAGATTTTATTAAAGTTTCTGGATATTATCTCCCCTTTGAATATCTAGAAGTAGAGGAAATGTTGCGCAATGCGAAGTATGTTGAGAATGGGGAGTCAGATGTTATAGGAGGAGTCCCCGTTGAAATGTATGACGCAGG
>Ga0164318_10006256_pt1 | contig 11538 bp, 2 predicted proteins | sample GuaBasSedimGuay9_FD_113734 | JGI IMG/M metagenome (GOLD analysis project Ga0164318, IMG submission 113734) | Subseafloor sediment microbial communities from Guaymas Basin, Gulf of California, Mexico - Guay9, Core 4571-4, 0-3 cm | ecosystem: Environmental > Aquatic > Marine > Hydrothermal vents >... | reverse complement strand
TAAATATTCTGGAAATAACAAATAATTCAGTAAAACTAAATCTAAAAATCCATATAAAAAATTTAGGCAATTATGATTTTCAGGAAATTTATCTCAAACTGCCAATTCAGAATATACTGAAATGTAACTTTAATTATTCTTATATTGACGGTCAGACAGAAATAGAAATACCTAAAATAAATTCATCTGAAGAAAAAACAATAGAAATTTACTATGAAGAAAAACCCCCGGTTCTTAAAATCTATCTTGATAAATCAGAATACACTAATGAAAAAAATATGAACCTCACAATTATTATTGTGCAAGCAGATAAAAAAGGTTATATTGAACTGGAGGTCACAGGTCCGGACAATACCCCCAATACAATTTACTCTGACTTAATCCATCTTGATAAAACAAATGACAAAATAAACATTGAACTTCCTATTAATAAATATCTCAAAGGAGATTATACTTTATCAGCATATTACAAATCAGACTTCCAACAAATTTTAATTGAAGAATTGGATATTTCTATCTCCGGTGAAGAATACCGGGAGATACCTTGGATAATATTTCTCATATTAGCTCTCATAATTATAGGTCTGGCATACAAGAAATTATACAAGAAAAAATCTCTTGAAGAAAAATTAAATGAATTAAAATCAAAATTATAAAATTTTGGTTGATAATAAATTCGGGATTCAACTATGAAAAATCCATTAAATCCCAAACCAACTCTTTATCAGTTCTTGATTTTTCATAAAATTAACAGTTAAAAAACCAAATATTTAACTAATATCTCCTCCACCAAACCCCTCTTGCTTCTTCTACTTCTGTTTTATTCGCATCCTTAGAGTCTGTTTTCCATCTTGCTATGAATGCCCTTAGTTCTGGCATGTCAATTAGGTTATTATAATTGGTGTCATTATTGTAGAGATAAATATTCGCACCACCATATCTCTAAATCTAAACCATCTTGCCCCTATTCCAGAAAAATCATGGATGATATTATTCCACACATAGAAATTTATCAGCTTTTTCCTTCGTAAATCTCCAATCAATCTTCATAATTAATTCTTGTTCTTTGTTTAATAACTTGAGTTACTCTTTTTCCCGCCTTAAATTCAACTGCCACGAATATATTCGCTGTCCCGTTCCTGATATATTCATAACCATATTTTTCAGGGATTCCGGGCTTCATTGGAATTGGCATTCTCTTATCTCCAAGAAGTTGTTTTGGTTTTTCATCAAGACAGATGAGCGGCTTTTTCGGGTTGTATGGTTCTTCATACAAATCAAGAACCCCCTACATTCGCTTTCTGTATTCGGCATCAATTTCCCTGATGCACCACATAATTCTCAGCTGGGGTTTTGTTTTGTTTTTTTAAAAATGAGTCTAATGCTATCCCGGTATCTTCTCTTGACCTTGGAGAAAGTTACTCTACTGATTCCCAATAAGTCTTTAATGACATTTCCGTTTTTCCTATATTAGTTAAAAGCAAGATACGGGCTCTGGTTAGTCCCCTTACTTTTCTTTAACCTTTTCTTGTAAAATTGTTGAGATACTTCACTTCCTTGTTTGTAATTTTTATTCTTTCCATATGCATTATCGCCCCCCGATTTAAATTTAATGAATATAATTTTGAGATTGCCATAACTATTATTTTTTTCTGTATATAAAACAACTCCCGCAACAAAAGGCGATTTATTCGTTTCTTAAATATCTTAATTCTTCAGTTTGTCATGAAACTGAGCTATTTTCACAAGTATGTGCGGATTGCCATCTTCATATCGCTCGTACTCAGACAAAAGTTTTATGTAATACTCCTTCGCAGTTTCATAATTCCCCGAGCTTATCAAAGTATCTATATAATTAATTAATCTATTTATTTTTTCATCCTTGGTTATTGGTTCCTCTTCCTGCGCTGGTTTGGTTATATTAAGTTTATTAATTGATAAATGGGATTTTTCCCTTCTATAATCGGATTTTATTTCTGCGGGTTCACTTCCGCTTGACTCCAATTTATCTTCAATTTTATCATCCATTGATTTTGACAAATTAACAAGCGCAACTTCAAAATCCAAAAACTTTTTCTCGATGTATTCCTTGTCCAAATTTACTTTTTCATAAACTTCTTTTTGTTTCCGTTCAGTATCTCTTTCCAGTTTTTTATCAAGATATTCTTTAAATTCAGTTTTTAATAAATCCACTCTTGCGGTTAATTCTTTATCTTTTTGATCTTTGTATGCATAAAGATTATTTATTTTATTTGTAATTTCTTCTAATTGATTCTTATATGAATTTTTTAAATCATGTAAATCTGAAATATTGTTGTCTACCTTTGTATTTAATTCCAAACTAATTGTATTTAGATTATCAATTACCTTGAAATCCACCATACCTTCAAGATTATCCAATGCAGCTATTTTATCGGATAATTCTGAAAATTTACTATTTAATGCATTACCGGGCATATTTTCAAGAGCGCTTACTCTGTTACCCAAAGGAATTAATAAATCATCTATCTTCAATTTATTAAGATTCACCAAAATATCGGTTTTTTTGGTTAAATCTTCGTCTATCTTTTTAGTTAATCCTAAATTAGCTAATTTTAGTTTATTTATTTGATTATTATCTTCTGATTGTTTTTCGATTATAGAATCTAATTTTGATTTAAAATCTTCAAAGTTTCCTCCGGAATTACCTTCAAATTCATTCACCTTTTTATCAAACTCCAATAATTTAGAATTATATTCCGAAAGTTTATTATCTAAATTTGATTTAACCAATTCAGGCAAACTAGCTATATTCTCCTCAAATTTTTTCCTCAATGAATCCAGGTCTGTGTTTAAAGTTCCCCCAAGTTCACTTAATTTTGCATTGGTTTTGGAGTTGAGAGTTTTTAATTCTGAAGTTGCTGATTTTAAATCTGTTAACTCATTTGATATATTTGAATATTCCCTTTCCGCAAAAGATATTTTATCTTTAACATCTTTTAAATCCTTTTTATAATCATCAAGTTCTGCCAGAGTTTCAGTAACCTCAGATAACTTTTTCTTAACGGTTTCTTCGGTTTTCTTATCTATCTTTGAATTAATATCAGATAGCTGACGATTGTATTCCGCAAGTTTATCAATTAAATTAGATTTAACAATTTTAGGCAAATCCTCTTTTAACTCCGGCAAATCCAACACCTTGCCTTTTATAAGTTCTTCAAGCACTTCAATATCCGTTTTTGTGCCACCTCTGATTTTTCTATTAACCTCTTTCATTATGTCCGCAAGTTCCCCTATTTTGCTGTTTGTATCAAATTTAAATTCAGACAATTTCGCCTCACAATCATTCTTTAATTTTTCCATGTTTTCTTTTGAAGAAGATTCCTCAACTTTAAGAGATAACCTATCTACAGTTCTCAACATCTCTTTGATTGAATCCTCATTAACTTCTATTTTTGAAAGATAAGTTCTCATCTTGTTGTAAGTTTCCTTAAGTTCATAAAATAAAGAATCCACTTTCCCTGCATTCTTCTCTGTTTTTGTTTTCAATTCTTCAACAATATTTATCTTCTTGTTTAATTCGTCTGCAATTGTCACCACATCTTTTAAACCTTTTATCTGTTCCACAGAAGAAGATATTGATGCAAACTTTTTTGAAATCATTGAAACTTTATCATTTAAGGATTCCACAACCGCGGTATTTTTTTCAATTTTTACATCTTTCTTTTCAAGATTCTTAAAAATATCATCAAGCTCCAGTTCTTTTGCAACTTCGGAAATTTTATCAAAATTCCTTTCCAGTTTATTATAACTCCTATCTCTTTCTATTAAAGATGACCTTAACTCTCCTATTTTCTCAATTACGCTGCTTATTTTTTCATTTGTCTCCGGTCTTGAATTCTCAAGTATTTCCACGCGACCGCCAAGTCTCTCAAGTTTTAATATTGCCTCTTGCAAAGGACCTTCAACATTCTGGGGTTTTGGAACAAAAGAAACTACTTCTTTCTTTTTAAAAAAACTAAATCTCTTCTTTTTTACATCATTCTCTTTTTTTTCAATATCACTAAATTCCTCATTAGTCATTACATTTCCTTCAGCTTCTGCCATAATCAGACTTTCTCAAGCGACTTCTCAAGAGAAGTTATATATATCTCAACCATTCTGAAATTTCCAGTCTTAAGTTTTTTCATAGCAAGTTTAAAGTCAAGTTCATAATCCTCAGCATATATTTTGCGTTCTTTCAAACCTTTTATCTTAGCTTCAATTAACTTCAACTTTTCTATATTGGTTTTATATAAATCTAACTCAGCTTTGGTAATTTTATGAGGGTTGTGTTTTGTTGGTCTAAACTCAACAAAGAAAGGTTTACCATTATTATATTTTGGATACTGCATCAGCCCTGCTCCAACCCCCATCCTTGTAATTCTCTGTGAATATTGTTCTCCATATTTTGTCTTTACTTTCTCTATATCCACTAAAGATTTTGTATTTAATTGAATTTCGGTAAGAACATTGCCAGATATTGCTGATTTAAAATCCGCTAATACCTGCGAACACATTATAATTCCTATACCCCATTTCCTAAATTCCCTCGCCGCTTTTTCAAGAGCAACATAACCGCCAGTTCCTCCATATTTTTCAAGCAACCTATGAACTTCATCAAAAACTAGCAACAATCTTAAATCAGAAGTTTCTTCCCAAGTCTCTCCAAAGATGGACTTAATTATATGATCAACTGCTTGGTCATATTCCCCGGATTTTAATTTATTCAAACAAAAAATTGTCATTTCCCCGGGGTTTATAAATTCTTTTATTTTTAATTCAAAATCTGGTTTTTCAACATCATAAATCAATCCAGGATAAGATTTTATATCAAAATCACTCATACCAAATTCCTTATATTTTCTTGTAAGATTTGTGTCTTTGCATGCTTTCACAAAACCAGTCCATTGCGCTGTCGGGTCGAAAACAATTATGGGAATATTTTTATCAAGAGCTTCCTCAGCAATTACCGAAGCGGATACAGATTTCCCTGCACCCGTTGCTCCTGCGGATATGAGATGGGTTGTCAAATCCTTAGGATCATAATAACAATAATTATCAGTTCCAGCAAATTTTCCAATTTTAAATCCTTCTCTTGGAACTTTTCTATAATCTAAAGGATATAAATATCTTTCTTCTTTTTCCCTTTCTTTCTTCCAGATAACATAATAACGCCAAACATAAGTCAAACCTACAATAATACCTATCAACAAAGCCATTAAAATAAGACCAATCATCCAGGGAGTTTCAAGTAACGGCCTGACTACTTCGAAGGTTTCTACATCCATAATCCCTCTATCATAATATATTGCCCAAATTTCTAAATTATAATAACCTTTTTCAGTAATATTCAATGGTATGCTCTCTCTTATTATCTTTGTTGTCTCTAAAATCACTGAAGTATTCACTTCACCCATTATTTTTCCAGTTTTCTGCTCTTTAATTATATAAGTCAAATTTATTGGCAACAAATTCTTTTCTCCGAGATTAATTAATTTAACAAGGAATTCAAGATTATCTCCGGGATTTATTTCCTTTGTCGCAAGTTCCAGTCCAACAGAAAACACTGCGGTTGCTTTTTCAAGAACTGTGATTGAGATTGGAACATTTTTAATCTGGGCTCCAACTCTAAGCGCAATATTTCCCCCATAAATTCCAGTGCTTTGATTTATAGGGATTGTAAGATAAAGCGGTATCTCTTCCATTCCATCTGGCGATATAACTTTTCTTGTAGAACCTAAACTTAATATTTCTTTCAGAGTGCCTGTAATTTCCAAACCCACTTCAACATCAGAACTCATTCTGCTCTTTAAAGAAATCTGATAGTTTCTTGAATCTCCCTGAAATATTCTTACATTTGCGAGATTTGTATCCACAATTAAAGGGAAATCATCTAAAGGGCAATCCTGAGGACAGTTCTGGTAATTTTCTCCAACTTCGCAAACACCATCTCCGCAAGTTGAAATTTCTAAATCCGTTGAACCTCCAGGACTCCCTGAACTTCCGCTTGGTGAACTTGTGCCTGAATCGCCGGGTGGTGTATAATAATATCCACTACAGTCAATCAAAGATGCGCCAGAATAACAGGCTTCAGCAATTATGAATGCAGAAAGTTGAGTGGTATTAAATTCAAATATATTGGCTGAAGGATCAAGATTTCTATCAAGGTAATCAGAAGAAGAATTGCATTGTTGGGTTGCATAGTTCCAATCATGGCACACAAGAACTTCAAGATTATTTACATTCTTTATAGTCTTACCTGCAACTATTGCTGCCATAAGCGCCTGCTCAAAATCAATAGTAAAGTCAACATTCTCAGTTAAATTTGTCTCAATTACAATTCCTAATATGGCCGTCCCAACCGTATTGGGCAACCCTGCATGCACTAAAGGAAGACTTGTATAATTTGGATAATAATCAAACTTAAAAGGATTATTGGTGTTATTAGAATTATTGAAATCCGCATCATGCAAAACTATTTCCTGACCAAATAAATCAACTTTTATATTATATTTTCTTTTGTGCAAAGTCCAGTTATATATCTTACTGGTCTCCGTGTTATTTTCATGCATCTTGTAAATCTCCTCCAAATCATATCCGTCCCTATAAAATGTGAAATTTGCATCTATTGGCGTTCCCTTTGGATCTGCCAAATTGCCTGAAACCTGTACAGGAATATAAATATCAAACCATCCCGTCTTATTGCTCTCAGCATTTCCTGCGGTAGTGTCATTTGCATAAACAATTATATCATAATCGCCTGTATATTCAGGTCTTGAAAAATTGAAAACAAAATTTCTTTTATCAAACTTATTTTCAGCTGAAAGATAAGTTTCAGTATAATTGCTTAAACCTAAATTCCATGATTGTCCGCTGTTAATATGGGTCACCTTAGCTCTAACAGAACTTATATTTTTATTATCTGTGATATTCACTTCAAAAACCACATAATCCTGCGTATAAGTATCATTATTTATAAAATCAGCGCTGATATTTGAAAACCAAGGGGAAATAGAATCAACATAAATTACTGCATCTTCTTCCAAATCAGACAACACCACGCCATTCACATCATAGGTTCCTGTAACTTCCAAATCATTCTCAATTATATTATTTGTAACATTTGGAGCTGTGCAATTAATATGCCACAATTCATCGCCATAATTGTATGAATTATTAACAACATTGCAATTATTTCCTCCAACCAAAACCGCCCAACTCATATTTCCAGTAACAGAAGCGCTTCCAGACAAAGCTTTTACACTAAGCTTCAAAGTATCATTTACGTTCACATCCGCAACCGGAGTTGTCTCGTTTGGACTAATAATATCCACAGTAAAATTGATTATTTCAAAAAAGAGGGAAATATTTATAAAATCAGGAGCGTCTGAATCCAGATTCTCAACTTTGAGAGTGTAATTATAGGTTCCTATGGCCTCAGGGTCAACACTCGTATTATAAAATATTTCAACAATCCTTTCCATATTATTAGTCACAGTAATCGAAAACTGAGTTGCTTTATAAGTATCATTTAGAGTTAGATAATCCAATGAAGTTCCTAACTTTTTGGTAATCGATAAATTGAAATCAAAGTCAATATTTTTTTTATTATCAATCACTATTTCGCCTAATTTATTTACCTCTGCTTTCAAACCAACGGTTTTATTTAAGGTTAAAGGAGTTGCATCCCAATCCAGAGGAGTTATAGTTAAATTAAATGGTAATATCTTTAAACAATCCAGACAATTACTGACATTTGCTGTAATATTTAGATTATAAGTTCCTATCCAGGAAGTATCAAGAGTTGATGCATTCATAGTCATAAATATTGTTTCTTCTCCCCCGCGTTCCAAATCAAAAGTATTGTTGCTGAAAGATATCAGATTTATAAAAGTTGAAGAATTATCTCCCGTCAGGTTTATAACCATATTTGTTAAATTAACATTACCGTAATTCTGTATTGTAAAATTTGTTGTCCTATCTGAAGTAATTGGCACAGAAAGAGAAATATTGTTTTCAACAAATTCCAATTGTTTGTTTGGATCAACAAATATCGTTATATTTTTATTAACGGTATCATAAGTAGCATCCCCATTTTGCCATGTAACATTAAACCCTATTGTCCTGTTTCCAGTGTCCGCTTCCGAAGTTATTATTATATTAAATAAATTTGTGCAATTCTCTCCAGTTTGGATTGGATTGCAAACAAGTTCCAGGATATATATCCCCGCAATAGAAGAAATATTTATAACCGGATTGTACATATCCCCAGTCCCATTATTTATTAAAACAAAAGTCATGTTTTGCGTAACATTATTAACAATGGTGATATTTGATGCTCTAAAATATTCAGGAGTTAAGTTTAATTCAGCGGTGGTATTCCCGCCTTCCACAATAGCCTTAACCACCAGGCCAACAGTTTCTGCAACCTTATAAAAAATATCTGATTGATCAGTTATATTGCATGAAAAAGGGTATGTATTTGCTCCATATATCTGCGATTCCTTAACTGCGACTCCCTGCGAATTTGTGGTATTATTTCCTATTAACAAATGGGTTGAATTATAAAAATCCACTGAATAATCAACAATTCCTTTATTGGTATAATTATCCGCTACCATGCACTGCAAAGATAAACTCGCGTTTACCATACACCGATATTGCAAAGGGTATCCTGTTGAATTAAGAGTGCAATAATCAGAATCAATTGTAAGATTCTTAACATAAGAGAATCCTGTTAAATTGAAATATCTCATTTCTGAATCGGGTTCATAAAATTGTTTCTCCGCATCCGCAATTATTTTCCTTTTACCTACATCTTCAGTTCCTTCCAATAAATAAGTGTCATTAACATTCACGCTGATTTGTTTCCTATGTGTTAGATTTAATTGAGTTGGATTTCCTGAATGGTAATTTACACAAGCCCCGTTATCATCAACGAAGCAGATATAATTTATATGGGCATAGGTATTATCAGATGAATGACCTCCATTACCAATATCTTTAAGGAAAATGGAAATATTTTCAGCTGAAGAATATGAACCTGAACAAGTTTTTACTATCCAGGGTTTTTCAGAAGGATTATAAACGCCGTAATTATCAACTGCAGGTGTCAAATCACAGGAAAAATTCCCTATATTCAAGCTAAAATTACCTGTATGAACAATACCTTCGTAAAATTCACCCCAAACCTTATAACTTATATTTATCTTGTCTGTTTTTGTGATATTTGGAAGATTTTGAAATATTTCCGCAATCCCGTTATCCGCAGATAAATCCGCAAAATAGGTTTCATTCTCAAAGGAAACATTTTCAGTGCAAGAACTGCATGAAGAAACACTCCATAAAGAAAAATCTCCTGAATCAAAACCCGCATTTAAAATATTATAGCCAAGATCATTTGTTGATGGATTGAAATCTTTTAAATTTATTTCCAAAGTTTTACTGGCACTCGCGGTCATGTTCACCAAAAAAACAATTTCGGTCAAATTATCCATATATACCTGACTATTATTTAGTTCTGATTTTCCTGCTGAAATCCACGGGTATATTGAAAATGATATTGTTTCTCCACCCCACCTGAGATGAGTATTATTTAATTTCCAGTCAATTAATTCAAAATCGCTGTCCGCAAAAAAACTTCCATTTAAAATTATTGGATAATTTATTCGGTTTTTTCCTGAATTATCTTCAATAGTAATATTGAGTTTATATTTATTTACCAGATACCAAGTCACATCTGCACCACTAACAGTTTCTCCGCAATTATCTTTTGCTGAAGAATTAATACTTATATTTTGTCCTTTATAATAAATACCGCTTTCTAAAGGCGATAAAATGGTTAAATTTAACCTGCCAAGCAACAATACTGGTTTATTGGTTTGATTATTAGAAATATTGTAATAATCGTCCGCTCCGGTTTTATTGATTACCACTATCAATGTTCTTTGTCCAACTTCAAAACTGCATTCAGCATCATAATCTAAAGAACATCCCCCTGAACTATTTGTTAAGCCGTTCCCAATAAATACGGAAGTATTGTCCATATAAAAAGAACAATTATAACCCATTTCTCCTACAGGCAACCCATAATCATTCAATAATCTCGCATAAAAAGTTGTGGATTCATTTTTGTAAAAAGAAAAATTGACTGAATTTGTTATTTCAGGATGGATGTTTCCCCTGAGTGTAATGTTTAATTCTGTTGAATTCCTTTCATTGTAATAAGAGTCATTAAATATTCCGATTTTCCAGTTTGAAGGTCCCAAAGAGAAACTCTGATTGGGTGTAAAATTAAAATTGCAGAATCCGCTGGCGTTTGACCTGGTATAATTTGCAAAAATTCCACCAACCCATAAAGAACAATTTGCGCCTTCAACAGAATCTGAAGAATTGGTATCATTCACCCAAACAGAAAGAATCCTTGAATCATTCCTAAAAACAATTGAATCATTTCCTGAACAACCCAAAGATTCATTGTAAATTATAGAAATGTCATGTTTAAAGACATTAAAATTTATTGGTGTTGTATTGCTTAAACTATGGAATTTCTGGGAAAGATTGCTTTGGTTGCAATCAAAATATTCAAATAAGAATCTGCTTGTTCCTGTCCAGTTTTTATCTGAAGTTAAATTGAATTCCACGGTTTCATTGCTTACGCTCTGCATACCTCTATTCACCCAGGTTTCGGTCTTATTTTCAAAAACCCAAAGAGTCAAATTTGTTGTATCGCTGTCAATATCCGATACATTAAGTGAAAATGTGAAATTAGTGCCCCAGATTCCAGAATAAGGAGTAAGATCAATATCAGCAATATTCGGTTTAAGATTATAAGAACCTCCAGCCACATATTTTGTGGGTGTGGATAAACTTGGCTGCTTCCATTTAAAATACATATCTCCGTCCACAATTTCCTTACATACATGGAAAATATCAGAATCTATTGTTATTTGAGTGTAAATTGGGGTTGGGGAATCACAACTGGAATGTGTATTGCCCGGTGTTAAATTATATAAATTTCCATTATCATACCAATCAACCAATAAAAATTCTTCACCATCTATTTCAGAATCATTCACAGTCCACCATGCTGTTGCATTTGTAAATGTTCCATTTGTTGCATTAAAAGTTAAATTTATCCATTTATTATAATTATCTGGCTTGCTGGTTGAATTATATTCAGTAGTATTAGATATACTTAAAGGAGTGGCATTCTGCATTGTATTATCCCATAAAAATAATTGTAATATTGGAGTAATTGGTTCTCCGCCTATTAAATAAATTGGGTTTAAATGAATATCACAGACTTTCTTTCCATCAACTGTATCAACATCATAAGAACTCAAATTAAAATCACAACTTGTTGCATTCTGGTTTACAGTAATGTAATTAATAGTAATATTTTCTGCCGGAGTTCCGTCAAAATTAACAGCATAAACACCATAACCAACTTTTTCATTTATTTCAATATTATTTGTTCTTGACCAATTAGGAATTGTGCTTCCATTGTGGTAAATT
>Ga0164318_10006254_pt1 | contig 11541 bp, 7 predicted proteins | sample GuaBasSedimGuay9_FD_113734 | JGI IMG/M metagenome (GOLD analysis project Ga0164318, IMG submission 113734) | Subseafloor sediment microbial communities from Guaymas Basin, Gulf of California, Mexico - Guay9, Core 4571-4, 0-3 cm | ecosystem: Environmental > Aquatic > Marine > Hydrothermal vents >... | reverse complement strand
GTAACACTGGGAACAATTGCTATGCTGACCAATTCATTTTTAATTCTGCCGTTGGTATGTTTTATCCCAGTCGTTGAAACGCTTTCAGTGTTAATTCAAATAACTTCCAAAAAATTGCGCCATGGCAAAAAGGTATTTTTAAGCGCTCCCATTCATCATCACTTTGAGGCTCTCGGATGGCCGGAAGTTAAGGTAACAATGCGTTTCTGGATTATTTCTTGGGTAATGGCAATAATTGGATTAGTAATTGGGCTGATGAGTTAATAAAAAAGACTTCTTAAAAAAGTCGCCTATACCTCCAAAAGCATTAAAATTTTCTTTGTTTCAGCTAATCCCGCAAAACGGGACAGCGAAACGCAAAACCCCAAAATAAGAAAATATCGTAAAGAAAGAGGATTTTCTCAAGAAAAATTAGCCAGAACCGCTGATCTTTCTTTTCATACCATTGTAAAGCTGGAAAACGGAGACACTTCCAACCCAACGTTGATACGGTTAAAAAAATTGCCGATGCTTTGGAAGTGACAACAGATGATTTGCTTAATGAATAAATATGGCTAAAAAAACGCAAAAACAACTGGTTATTTATCAAGGAAAAAGCGGAGCGATTGAGTTTCGCGGAGATTTTGACAAGGAAACGATTTGGGCTACGCAAGCGGATCTTTGTGTTCTATATGATAAAGACCAATCTGTTATTTCTCGACATGTAAAAAATATTTTTAAAGATGGAGAGGTTGATGAAAAAAGCAATATGCAAAAAATGCATATTGCAAATTCGGATAAACCTGTAGCTTTTTATTCTTTAGATATTATCTTAGCAGTTGGATATCGTACAAACTCTGCAAGAGCAATTGAATTCAGAAAATGGGCAACAAAAACCCTTAAACAGCATATTCTTCAAGGCTACACCATTAACAAAAAACGAATCGGCAAAAATTACGAAAAGTTTATGCAAGCTGTGGCTGATGTTAAAGTCCTACTCCCTGCTGGTAACAAAGTAACGACCGAGGATGTTTTGGAGTTAGTCAATGCTTTTGCGGGTACATGGTTTTCTTTGGATGCCTATGATACGGACACTTTCCCAAAAACAGACTCAAGTAAAAAGAAAGTCCGTTTTACTGCTGAAGAATTATCTAAGGCTTTACAAGAATTAAAACAGGAGTTAATTGCTAAAAAACAAGCCACCGAGCTTTTTGGGCAAGAGAAAAATAGCGGAGCTGTTGAGGGAATAATCGGCAATGTGTTTCAAACTGCGTTTGGCAAAGATGTTTATCCAAGCGCTAAGAAAAAAGCCGCGCATTTGCTGTATTTCATAATCAAAAATCATCCGTTTACCGACGGCAATAAACGAAGCGGCGCTTTTGCTTTTGTCTGGTTTTTGCGCAAAGCGGGCTTGCTCCGCGCCAGTTTAACCCCCGAGGCTTTAACTGCCTTAACTTTGCTTATTGCAGAAAGCAACCCGAAAGATAAGGATAAAATGGTCGGGGTGGTTTTACTTTTATTAAGGAAATAAAGTTATTATGAATAATTTAAATTTAACAGACAACGAAAAGAGAGATATTCTCAAATACATAGAATCTGGGAAACCGCTTCCAGAAAAATATCGTTTCCTTCTTTTTGAAGACAAAAGAGAGGTTGAGCTTATTTGGAATGGAAAGACTTCCGAGGTAACAAATGTAGTTCTGCCATTTCAAACTATCGAAGTAGTAGACGAACCGCGCGCTGAGGATACAGCCGATACAAAAAAAGAAGCTCAGCAAACACTGTTTGATTTTGATGAACGTGGTAGACAGATTGCTGGGTGGACAAATAAACTTATTTGGGGAGATAACAAACTTATTCTTTCCAGTCTTAAATCTGGAGTACTGCGAGAAGAAATCGAAAAAGAAGGCGGATTAAAGCTGATTTATATTGACCCTCCCTTTGACGTAGGAGCGGATTTTTCTATGAAAGTGGAAATTGGCGATGATGAGCTAACCAAAAAACCAAATGTTTTGGAAGAACTGGCCTATCGGGATACTTGGGGCAAAGGCGCGGATAGTTTTATTGCCATGATTTATGAGCGATTAAGTTTAATGCGTGATTTGTTGGCAGATGACGGGAGTATTTATGTGCATTGTGATTGGCGAGTTAGTGGATATATAAGAATTGTACTTGATGAAATTTTTGGTAAAGATAATTTCAAAAATGAAATCATTGTCCATTACACTGCTGTAGGACTAAAAGCTAAGTCAAAGAAATTTCATCAAAATACAGAAAATGTTTACTACTATGTTAAAAATCAAAAAGAAGCTCAATATAATGAAGTGTACGAGAAATTGGATAAACCAAGAATTGCTAGTAAACATGTATTTGATTCAAAAACTGGTAAGGCGAGCAGGGTTCGTGATGAAGATGGGAAAATAAAATACTTTGAAGTCTGGGAAAATAAGGTAGATAATTTTATTGAGATTCCAGCATTGCGTGGTGATGAGAAGGTAGGATACCCAACTCAAAAATGCGAAAAACTTCTAGAACGCATAATCAAAGCCTCTTCCAACGAAGGCGACCTCGTTGCTGATTTTTTCTGCGGTTCGGGGACAACTCTGGCAGTGGCTGAAAAACTGGGCAGAAAATGGATCGGTTCTGACCTTGGAAAATTCTCTATTCACACCACGCGCAAAAGAATGATCAGTGTGCAAAGAGAAATGAAGAAATCAGGTAAAGATTTCCGGGCTTTTGAGATTCTTAACCTTGGAAAATACGAACGCCAACATTACATCGGCGTAAACCTAAATTTGCGCGAGGAACAAAAGGCAAAACAACTTGCCAAAAAAGAGGCGGATTTTGTAAAACTCATTGTCAAGGCGTATAAAGCGGAAAGAGTAAATAATTTCAAAACTTTTGTTGCTAAAAAAGCCGGACGGTTGGTTGCTATTGGCCCAATAAACTTGCCGGCTTCACGGCTTTTTGTGGAGGAAGTAATTAAAGAATGTATTGAAAAACAGATTACCAAAGTGGATATTCTTTCTTTTGAATATGAAATGGGACTGTTTCCCAAAATTCAGGAAGAAGCCAAGTCAAAAGGCATTGACTTGGCGCTCAAACACATTCCGCGCGAAGTGTTTGACAAACGCGCGATTGAGAAAAATCAAATTCAATTTCATGATGTCAGCTATATTGAAGTTAAACCGCATGTGAAGTCCGCGGGCAAGAGAACTCCGGGAGCAGTGGCAATAGAACTGACTGATTTTTCCGTCTATTACAATCAGGATATTGTTGACAATGTCATCGCCAGCCTTAAAAAAGGCGCGAATAAAGTTTTGGTTGAGCAAGGCAATATCATTAAAATTTCTAAAGACAAGGACGGTATTGTTAAGCGGGAAGTTTTAACAAAAAAATGGACTGACTGGATTGATTATTGGGCGGTTGACTTTGATTTTGAAAGCAAAAAAGAAATTGTTTGGATTAAAAAAGAAAACGGAGAAATTGAGGAAGCGTGGACCGGAAATTATATTTTTGAAAACGAATGGCAATCTTTCCGAACAAAAAAAGATCGTTCAATTGAACTAAAAACTATTACCCATGAATGTGAGGCAGGCAGGCGTAAAATCGCCGTCAAGGTCGTTGATATTTTTGGCAACGATACTATGAAAGTAATTGAGGTAAATATATGAATGATAAGGACAAACAAATTGTAAAAGATTCTTTGGATATGATTGTTTCCTCCGTTCCAGGATTGAATGTCGCCTGGGGTTTAAGTAAAGCATTATATGGCGCAGGATTAAAATTACGACAGCAGAGAGCATTAGAATGGGTTGAAATGGTCAGAGACAATCCCACAATTTTTACTAAACAAATTCTTGAACAATCGGAGTTTCAAGATGGTTTTGTTTTCGTACTTGAAAAATATGTTCGTGAACGCAACGAACAAAAACGAGAAATTATAAAAAAAATATTTCTTGGTTACACAAACAGTACAAAGCGTGAAAAGTTTGAGCTTGAACGTCTTATAAACACGCTTTCACTAATCAGCTATGATGGATTAGTGTTATTAGGATTACTCGAAAAATTATCATCAAAAGCAAATTACGGTAAAATGCTTTCAGAACTGCTTAAAAACTATCTTGTGAAAGATTCAAATGACAATCCGGGAAAATATAATTTGAAGCCAAATGAAAATATTCGTGAGGTGTGGTTAAATGCTGAAACCGATTTGATAAGTATTGGTTTATTGCGCACTTACAATATAGCCCGATCGGGAGGAAAAGATCATGTGAGTTATCCGGATTATGATCTATCGAAATTAGGAAAAGAAATGATCAAATACATCAAGCACAATAATGTTTTACATGATGAATAAACAATAACAATATGGCATTACATAAAAATTTTCCAAAATCACCGCACGTAATACTTGATCCGAAAATCCGCTGGTTTCCGGCGGATGAAGCATTGCGGGAAAAAGGATATGAAAAACTACTTCCGCCTCTTGTCCATACGCTACGCCAAGAAGTAAAAAAATGGCGGGATAGTAATTATGAAGGCGTGAGCGATACTTCTCGCGCGCTTCTTTCATGGTGGTTTCAAACTGAACACCCAATGGAAACATCGGACGGAATGGTTAATTTTCAATATTATTTCGCACAAAGAGAAGCGATTGAAACAGTAATTTATTTATACGAAGTCGCCAAAGTCAAAGATAAATATGACCTTATCCGTTATGACAGCTCAGGCGCGGTTTCTTCAAGCATGTTTCCAGAGGATTGGCTTAGGCTTGTTATTAAAATGGCAACAGGAAGTGGAAAAACAAAAGTAATGAGTTTGCTCATAGCTTGGAGCTATTTTCACAAAATGTATGAGAAAGATTCAAAACTAGCAAGAAATTTTTTGCTGATTACTCCCAATATTATTGTTTTAGATCGTATTAAATCAGATTTTGCAGGCTTAAAGATATTTTTTGAGGATCCGATTTTACCCGATAACGGCTTTGGCGGACAAAACTGGAAAGATGACTTTCAAATAACCATTCACATGCAAGACGATATCAATACAGTTCGCAAAACAGGAAACATTTTTTTGACGAACATTCACCGCGTCTATAACAGTAAAGATAATATTCCAAGCTTTGATGATGAAAACACAATGAATTATTTTTTGGGAGATAAACCAGTTGCTAAAACGAGCGATTCAAAAGTAAATCTTGGCGAAATTGTGCGGGATCTTGACGAGCTTATGGTTTTGAATGACGAAGCTCATCATATTCACGATGAGCGCTTGGCTTGGTTTAAATCAATTGAGGATATTAGCAACAGAATGAAAATAAAAGGCAAGTTTTTGTCTTTACAGATTGATGTTACGGCTACCCCAAAACATAATAACGGATCAATTTTTGCGCAAACAATTTCCGATTATCCGCTTGTTGAGGCAATCTATCAGAATGTTGTAAAACACCCTGTACTTCCTGATTCTGCCAGCCGCACCAAATTACAAGAACATAAAAGCTCAAAATTTACGGAAAAATACAAGGATTATATTCACCTTGGTTATCTTGAATGGAAAAAAGTTTATGAGGAACACAAAAAACTTGGCAAGAAAGCTGTGTTTTTCGTGATGACCGATGACACAAAAAATTGTGATGATGTGAATGAATATCTGCAAAGCACTTATCCTGAATTTAAGGACGCGGTTTTAACTATTCATACAAAAAATAATGGAGAGATTTCGGAGACGGTAACAGGTAAAAAAGAAGAGGAATTAAAAGAGTTAAGAAAAGCTTCAAATGAAATTGATAATTGGGAAAGCCCGCACAAAGCGATCGTTTCGGTTTTAATACTCAAAGAGGGTTGGGATGTAAAAAATGTAACCACGATTGTCGGCTTGCGCCCCTATTCGTCAAAAAGCAATATTTTGCCAGAGCAGACTTTAGGTAGAGGTTTGAGGCGTATGTATAGAACTTCTGATGTTACGGAATATGTGAGCGTGGTTGGAACAGACGCTTTTATGGATTTTGTAGAATCTATCAAGAGTGAGGGCGTTGAACTTGAGAAAAAGAAAATGGGTGAAGGAACAGAGCCAAAAGCGCCGTTGGTGGTTGAGGTAGATAAAGAAAATGTAAAAAAGGATATTGATAAGCTGGACATTCAAATTCCAGTTTTGACCCCCAGAATTTATCGCGAATACAAAAATATTTCCGAGCTTAACACCGCAAATTTTAAGCACAAGAAACTAAAAATAAAAGAGTTTAGCGAAAAAGAAAAAAAGGAAATTGTCTTTCGCGATATAACATCTGGAGAAATAGCTCATACCACTGAGCTTGATAGTGATTTTGTGCCAAATTATCAAAGTGTTGTCGGTTATTTCGCGCAAATAATCAGAAAAGAACTTCGTTTGGTAGGCGGGCATGATATTTTGTACGAAAAGGTCAAAGAATTTGTAACTAATTTTCTTTTTGACAAAGAGGTTGATTTAGAGGACTTGAATATTCTACGGAATTTATCGGAACTTGAAGCGACGAAAACGATTATTGAAACTTTCAAAAAAGAAATTAATGATTTGACTGTTGTAGATAAAGGTGAAGCGGAAATAAAAGATTATATAAAAATCAGTAAATCAAGGCCGTTTGTTATCAAAGAACAGGGTTTCATTGTACCGAAAAAGAGTATATTCAATAAAATTGTTGGCGATAGTCATTTTGAGCTCCAATTTGCTAACTTTCTTGAAGAATGCGATGACATAATTTCTTACGCAAAAAATTATTTCGCTGTGCATTTCAAGATTGATTACAAAGACGCGGACGGAAATATCAAAGATTATTATCCCGATTTTTTTGTAAAAGTTTCTGAAAAAGAAATTTATATCGTGGAAACAAAAGGGCGAGAAGATTTGGATGATGTAGAAAAGATAAAACGACTTTACCAATGGTGTGATGATATAAATTCTGTGCAAAATAAAGTTAAATTCACGGCTCTTTATGTAAAGCAAAAGGACTATGAAAAATATAAACCTCAAAATTTTACGCAATTGATCAATAACTTTAGTAGATAATTATGGCAGATAATACGCAATATAATCGCGGGTCAGAATGGAGAAAATGGGATTTGCATATTCATACGCCTGCTTCTTATTTTTGGAAAGGTGGGAAAAAATTAAGGGAAATGACTACTGAGGAAATAGAAGCAGAAATGAAAAAATTTATAAAATCAGTAAATGACTCAGACGTTGCTGCATTTTGTATAATGGACTACTGGACATTTGATTGGTGTATAGAATTAAAAAAATATATAGAAGCACATCCAAACGAATTAAAAAAAACTGTATTTTATGGAATGGAGTTGAGAGTAGAGTGCCCTGTAGATTACAGGCTAAATATACATGTTATTTTATCTAACGAATTAACAGATCAAGAACTAATAGATTTTAAATCAGAACTTAAAATTCGTATAGGTAAAAAAGACAAAAAACTTTCAGATGAGGCTTTAATAGAGTTTGCAAAAACATTAGGAGATGATAAGGCTAGAATTCATGGATATGATTCACCCACGGTACTCACTAATGATAAGTTACTAGAACTCGGCAGCAAAACGGCGGAAATCACAAAAGACTCATTAAAAGAGGCCTTTAAAAATATCCCAGATGATTCTGGTTATATCATTCTGCCCTATGATACTTCAGATGGATTATTAAAGTTAGATTGGAGCAAGCATCCGCAAGATGATAATTTTTTTATGCAGACAGCGAGTATTTTCGAAACAAGGGATCAAAGAAATATCGATTTATTTCAAGGTAAAAAAACGGAAGAAAACAAGAAATTTTTTAATAATTTTTACAAGACCATTGAAGGCCAACCTAAACCCTGCGTTTCTGGAAGCGATGCACATAAATTTTCTGAGTACGGACAGTATCCATCGGACAAAATCACGTGGATTAAGGCTGATCCAACTTTTGAGGGATTGAAACAAATAATTTTTGAACCAGAACAAAGAGTTTCAATAGGAGCAACTCCACCAAAACATTCGCCTAATGTTATAGACTCATTTACCTTAAAAGTACCGATGGATTCAAAAGTCGGTGATGACCATTTTTGCTTTGCAGGTATAGACAGAGAATTTTATCTTAATCCATACTTTAACTGTTTTGTTGGCGGCAGAGGGACTGGAAAAAGTACGATATTGAATTTTTTCGGATTACACTCCATTCATTCAGATTCATCTCAAAATTTTTGGAATGATTTGAAACCAACGGGGTTTAATCCAAATGATTCAGATATTTTTAAATCTGAAGGAACGGAGATATTTGAATTCCTTGGACAAAGTGAGGTAGAAACGTTTGCAAAGGACAAAATACGTTTTACTCAAGCAATTTATGATAGAGCAAATTCACGCTCTGGAAATGAACTTGCTCAATTTGAAATTAGTGTCGACGATTACATATCGGATTTAAATACAGTTATTCAAGATATCCTTGATCTGAGAAGACTAGAAGAACAAAAACAAAATCTCGAAAAGGAAAAGCGAACGCTCGAAAAAGGTTTAAGCATTGCCTCTAGTGAGGAATATACAGCTTTAGCCTCTGAGATAACTCAAAAAACAAAAGAACTTCAGGAGCTAAAGGAATGGCGTAGTAGGATAGATGAATTAAGAGAATCTCTTGAATCACTTACATTACAAGAAGAATTAGAAGACCCTTTTGAGAATAATGAAGAATCAGAAAAAAAAGAACAATCAACTGTAGAAGAAGCCGAAAATGAGCATATCGCTACATATTCAAAAGCATATGATCAGGCAATTGCAAAAATCGAAGAAATTAGCTCAATTTTAGCAAAAGAGAACTTTATTAAAGCATTAAGAGAAGAAAGTACTTTAAAGGCGACAATAGAAGAAAAAGAGAGTAAGGCAAAAGGCATTTTAGAAAAAGCTGGATTATCTCCTGAAAGTGTGGCTCAAATAAAATCCGCTCCACAAAAAATTACTGTACTCAAACACCAATTAACTAAATTAACTGAACAAATAGGAAATAAAACAAAGGATATTAGAAAATATTCTTCTATCGTTGAAGAACTTCATACCACAAAAGATAATTACGAACAAAGACTATCTGAAATTTTACAACCTTTACGGGACATTTTAGATAAGCAATTCACAGACAATGAAGGGCGCGATATTAAGCAAATATCATTAGAATATTCATTCGATCAAGAAACAGCATGGAAAAAGGCTGCTGAAGAGTTTTATAACAGATTCAAGAGTGATTACGGAGATGGCGAACGATCTAATGAAGTATGCAAATTTGTTTGTGATAATAAAAACATTTTTGGTGGTAATGATTTAAAATCCATTCAATCGTTAATATCTGGAGAAGCTAAGACTCAAAAATACATTGGGTTCTTGACTGAAATTTTTAAAGATGAGAAAAATTTTCAGATATTTTGTTGTATTAGAGATAAGCATTTGTACGACGTAAAGAGGTACAAATTAATTCAAGTGAAATATGGAGAAAGGGATATTGAAAATGCGTCATTTGGACAAAGATGCACTGCTGTAATTGTTATTTTACTTTTATTTGGAAACTACCCTTTGATTATCGATGAGCCAGAAGCACATTTAGATAGCTCTTTGATTGCTAACTACCTTGTTCCATTGCTTAAGAGTAAAAAAGTTGATAGACAAATAATTTTTGCTACCCATAATGCTAATTTTGTTATCAATGGAGACTCAGAAAAAATCTTTATACTGAAAGTACCAGATAAAGATACAGAAGTTATTGAAACAACAATCGAAAACTTAGAGTATCGTGATGAGCTGTTAAAACTTGAAGGGGGTGAAGAGGCATTCCTTGCAAGAAAAAACAAATACCATTTTAGCTAAATTTTATGTCAGACTACTACACCGCGAAGCGTACAAGAAACATATACGATCCAAACGACGATAAACCGTTTAAACTAAGCCGATCAAAAATCGACTTGTTTATGCAATGCCCGCGTTGCTTTTATTTGGACAGGAAACTGGGAGTTGGACGGCCGCCTGGATTTCCGTTCGCGCTTAACTCAGCGGTGGACACTCTGCTCAAGCAGGAGTTTGATACGCATAGAGCCAAAGGGACTCAACACCCCTTAATCGAAAAATACGGCGTGGACGCAAAGCCTGTTTTCCACGAAGATCTTGATAAATGGCGGCATAACTTTACGGGCGTACAGCATTTACACGAACCAACAAACCTGCTCATTTTTGGAGCAATAGACGACCTTTGGCAGAACTCCAAGGGCGAATATATCGTCGTGGATTACAAGGCCACGGCCAAAAGCGACGACATTACCGAGCTGGATAAATCTTGGCACGAGGGGTACAAACGGCAAATGGAAGTTTACCAATGGCTTTTGAGGCAGAACGGCTACAAGGTTTCCGACACGGGATACTTTGTGTACTGTAACGGCAAAGCGGATCGCGAATCCTTTGACGGGAAACTGGACTTTGACGTGACTCTTATTCCCTACACTGGCAATGACGACTGGGTGGAAAAAACAATCAAGGAAATACACAACTGCTTAAACAGCGACAAAATACCCGAAGCCAATCCCGAGTGCGATTATTGCGCTTATAGAGAGGCAGTAAATAAAGTGATGCCGTAATTGTTTGCAATACGAACAATTTTTGTTACAATAAGATCAAAGCTTAAATAAGCAAGAGTCTCAAAGACCTGCGTTCCGCAAATTTTGCGGAGCCGACGCAGGTCTTTTTTGTGTTTCAAAACACAACCTCTCATTAAAAAATAACCAAACATTATATGATCTAAGATTTTTAAATCATCAGCTCAAAAGAATATCTTAATCGTAAAGGAATCAAGTGTCGAAAAAACGGAAATGAATTTATTACGCATTGTCTGTTCAATGACTGCAATCAAGATAGCCAAGGCAATGAAGCCCAAATTTACAATTGGGAGGCTTTGAATCACGACGACGATAAACTGGTGATTTGCGAAGGCGTTTATAACTGAAGGATTAGAACTGAAAAAGGAAATCTTAATGGCATTAGGAAAAACACCGATAATTAAAGACAAAAAAACTCTATATTGAACCGAACAACTGGTTCGCAAAGATAGCAAAAGACTATCCAAAAATAGAGAAAGAATATCAAAGGTTAGAACCGTGCAAAAATGGCTAAAACAAAGCAAAAACAGAGGCTTTAACCTCTGTTCGTACACAATGGCTCGGGGACAGGGATTCGAACCCCGGTTGCCAGGACCAAAACCTGGTGTCCTACCGCTAGACGATCCCCGATTATTTGAGTATGGAATTTTAAATTTATAATTCCATATTCCAGACTATGTTAGGAATTACGCATTTCAATCTGTGTTTATCGGTGTCTAATTTAATAATAACACACCGATAAACACAGACCTTCGGACACTAATAAACGCTGATAATTAAAACAAGATTTAATCAAACGCGTAATCCCTATACACTATACTATTTTTCCTTCAAAAATTTCCAAAGCGGAGTTGACTAAATCTCCCGCTTTTTCTTTTACTTTTTCTTTGACTGATTTGGTTTCTAAATTATATCCCGCC